>Ga0302308_10001605_pt1 | contig 18345 bp, 20 predicted proteins | sample III_Palsa_E3_3_FD_200531 | JGI IMG/M metagenome (GOLD analysis project Ga0302308, IMG submission 200531) | Peat permafrost microbial communities from Stordalen Mire near Abisko, Sweden - III_Palsa_E3_3 | ecosystem: Environmental > Terrestrial > Soil > Palsa > Peat permafrost | place: Sweden... | reverse complement strand
CGGGCGTCAGGGTAGAGAAGGTGATATCGGCTTCCACGCCGGAGCCGATCGCTTCGGCTTTCAGGGCGGGGCGCTCAATGTCTCGCCAGGCGATGCGAAGCTGAATAGAGGAACATACAGGAGGTTGGAGAATAAATTGGCAGCGTACGTGCGCAATGGGCACAAGGTACAAGCAAGCTTCGTCAGAATATTCCATGAAGGCAATACGTCGGCGCGACCGGATGAATACAGGGTGTTCTTTCAGGTCGACGATCAGCCGGTACAGTATCGAACTTTTCGCAATCAACGGGGAGGATGATCATGTTGTTTAGCGATATTGTCGAATGCCAGGAGGCAATCGCCATGGCTTTGGTGAGAAGTATCAGCGAAGCTTGGGAGGAGATTCGCCTGATTGCGGATTTTGATGAGGATAGTGTGAATGTCATGATTCTCTATAGGCCGCGGGGAAAAGCCGACTTCTCCGGCAATGTCGTTGGCGTCAATGAGCTGAGTCGATATTTGTTCGAGTTGCCGGAACTTGTCAGCACGCCGGAGAAGGGATTGCCCACGAAGTGCATCTTCACGGTGCATGTTGACGGTCGTTACAAGGCTGATTTCACTTACTAGTTTGCGTGAACATACCGGATTTTGGTTCCGTGGCGGTGGGCGGCGCGATTCTGGCGGTAGTGTCCTGGAAATAAGATGAAAAGGCATTGCGCGGTATGCGTAAAGGATCGGTGAGATATACCAAGTCGGAAGGCTGGGCAGACTGCCAACTGGTTCACACTATGCCGTGATTCATGGACGATTGTTCTCTACAATCCGAGCTGGGGGCGTGGGACGCCATAAATCGATTTCGTTCCATGATTTGGGGGCTGGGTCGTGTCGATCCGCTTTACGCACGGTTATAACCTGCTGTGGAAGCTGCTTTCCTTTGCGACGAGTTTGGCCCTGATTGCCGGCCTCTCGGCCTTTTTCTCGCCTTATCTGGACCGGGTGGTACTGGCGCGAGCGCCGCAGGTTGTTATGAACTGGACGCCTGTGGTGCTATTCCTTTTGGGCTGGCTTCTGGTCTATGTGTTGTTGTTGCTGACGGTGCTGCCGCCCTGGTTGCCGGATATGTTGTATGTCCGCTGGTCTTTGCAGACCGCGGTAACTACGGCTGAGGCGGAGAAAGTTGCTTTTCTGTTCGACGGCTCGATGCAGGGGCGTTGGTACCGTTTGGACGCGTTGCGGAGGATGGACCGGGATCTGCGGCGTGATTTCCTGTTCCGCTTTGCCAACGATATTGCCCGTAAGCAGGGACGTTCCAAACCTTTCCGCTTTCCTGAGGAAGAGCCGCGCCAGCAGTCCGGGGCGCAAGCCGGAGCGGGGCAAAAAGCGGGAGCCCAGGCCGGCGCCGGTGCGCAGCAGTCACGGATCGATCCGACCCAGGCTTTTCTCCGTTTGCTGGGGCTGACCAGCATGCCGGCATCGCAGGAGGAACTGAAGGCGGCGTACCGCGGGAAGATTTCGGCATTTCATCCTGATCGCTTCACGCGGGAAAAACCCGAGGTGCGAAGCTATGCGGAGGAAATGTCGAAGCGGATCAATCTGGCTTATCGCTGGCTGTATGACCGGATGAGGGGCACGGCATGAGGCAGGTGAAATGCTCGGAATGCGGGGTGGTGAACCGGGTGGAGGCACATTCGTTCCGGGCTGCGCCGATCTGTGGCCGTTGCGGGACGCGGCTACCTGAGCCGTTGCTGAACCCCCTGCTGAGAGGCACATGGCGCGGCAAGTATTGGAGCTTGCTGGGTATTGCGGTGGTGCTGGCGGTGTTGGGAGCTTTGGACATTCATCCAGGGTTGCAACCCCTGGTTGCCCTGATTTCGTCACCGGCTCAGCAACCGGACCCGCGCGTCGCGGCCATCTTGGCGGAGCTGTCGCGGCATGAGCACGATCCTGAGCCTGAGCCTGAGCCTGAGCCTGAGCCTGAGCCATCAACTCGGCAGGCGTTACCGCAAGCAGCGCCGGTGGTGCCTTATGTACCCGGCTATCAGCCGCCCGCGCTGCCGCTGCCGCCCACTGGTGCGGGACGGACCTATATACGTGCCCGCGCAGACCATTGGATCGACGTCAGGATCAAGGAGGGTCCGTTTGCCAACACGCTGGTCCGTGTTTATCGCGCCACGGATAATGCTCTGGTGACGGAGCGTTTCATCCGCAGCGGTGGGCAACTCAAGATTCAGGTGCCGGCGGGTGTATTCGTCGTGCGTTCCGCTAGCGGGCGCGACTGGTACGGCAATGATCGCTACTTCGGAGATGACACGGCTTTTTCGGAAGCGCAGGCGCAATTCGACTTGCGTCGGGATGGCTCCTATTACGATTTGAGACTGATCCCGGAAGTAGGCGGTAATCTGGACTCTAAGAGTATTTCCAGGACTGAGTTTTAGTCGCCTCTTGCCGATTATATCCATATCAGTATAATGGTGTGGCATGAAACCGATGAGATTTCTGGGTGACTCTCTTAAATGTTTGCGGGAGTTTCCGGATGATGCGAGGCAGGATGCGGGCTATCAGCTCGATCTGGTGCAGCGCGGCGGTCAGCCCGACGATTTCAAGCCGATGGCTTCCATCGGCAAGGGCGTCGAGGAGATCAGGGTGCGGGATGAATCCGGTGCCTATCGTGTCATCTACACCGCGCGAATGGCCGATGCGGTCTATGTGCTGCATTGCTTCCAGAAAAAGACGCAAGCGACATCCAGACGGGACATCTCCATCGCCAGCGAACGTTACGCCGAATTGAGCAGGAGCCGAAAGTGAAGAAGATCGAAAGCTACGCCAATGTGTGGGATGCGATCGCGGATACGCCTGAGCAGGCGGCGAATCTGCGCGCCCGGGCGGAGTTGATGCAGAAGATCGCGGCCATCGTGCAGGAGAGTGGTTGGACCCAGACCGAGGCGGCCCAGCGTTGCGGGGTGACGCAACCGCGTGTCAATGATTTGCTGCGTGGGCGCGTGTCGCGCTTTTCTCTGGATGCGCTGGTCAATATCGCCACCGCGCTCGGGCAGCGGGTGCATATGGAGCTTGAAGCGGCCTGAGTGGGGTGCGTGCGGCGGATGGCGGAATGCGCTTCGCTTATTCCGCCCTGCGGTTTTTCATCACTATTGATGATGACTCAGGAACCCGACGAACAGTAGGCCGGTGACGCCTAGCAGGAAGAACGCTTTGCCTGCGATGTCGAAGTATTTGGTGTGGCGAAAGCCGGGCGGCAGGGTGGCGGCCAGTATCAGGTTCACGAAGGGCAGGAAGGCCAGTGAAAGGCTCGGCCAGTTCAGGCCGATGCTGCGCCAGCGCAGGGCGAACGGCAAGAGCCAGCCGGCCAGGCCGAGACCGGTCACCAGGGGCGGCGCGTCGGTGTTGCCGACGATAAGGTCGATGACGGTGACGATAGGGGCCACGCCGATTGCGGCGATACGCCATTCGTGACCCAGATATACCGTGATCGCGCCATCGATGAATACGATAACGATTACGGCCGCGATGAATAGTAGACGGCCAATTCTTGGGCCGGTCACCGGGTTTTTATTTTCCATGGAAGCCTGATCCTTTGTTCGGTATTTGAACAAGCAGGCGGGACTCGGCGGCCCGCCGGCGCCCTGCCTACTGAAACTGGATATGCAGCCGGTTGATCGCGTCGTCGATGGGGATGAAGAAATTCAGTCCCTCGCTGGTATTGGCGGCGCTCATCAGCCCCGCCACGCACAGGGCGATGACTTTGCCGTCGCGGTCGACCAGTGGGCCGCCGGAGTTGCCGTGCTGGATGGAGACGTCGCTTTGGATGATGGGGTAGCCGCGGACGCTGCGGAAGGCGCTGATGATGCCGCGGGTGACGGTGAGCGCATTCTGCTCTTCCCAGGGGGAGCCGATGGCGAAGACTTCATCGCCGACCTGGACGTCCGGCGACAAACGCAGAGCGGCAGCGGGGTAGCCGCTGCCGTCTAACTTGAGCAGGGCGACGTCGCGTCGCGAATCGCGGCGTAGCACGTAGGCGATTTGTTCGCGGTTGTCGGCCAGGCGCACGCGTACGCGGGCGGCGTCCTGCACGACGTGATAATTGGTGAGGATGTAGCCGTCAGGGCTGATGATGACGCCGCTGCCGAGGGCGGCGGCGGTGGTGACGACCACGGTGGCGGCGCGGGGGGCTTCGATGCCGCTGGCGGGCTGTGCGGCGGTGATCGGGATGGAAGCGGCGTAGCTGGACGTGGCGGCTGCGGCGTCGGATTGAGGCGCGGGCTGGTCGGTGAGCTGCGGCTCGCTGAGCAGGGCTTGTGACAGACGCTGGTCGGCGAGCAGGTTGCGGACGGCGAGGTCCATGGCGTGGTCGAGGTAGGCCCGCCAGCCGTTCTGTTCATTCTGGGTGATGTCGAAACGGCCCTCGCTGGTGCCCAGGTAGACGATCTTCTGCGCTAGGGCGTCGTAGATCTGCCATTTGATGCGGATGTAGGAGGTGCCCTTGACGTCGCCGAACACGCCGACGCCGGCCCAGGGGTGGCAGATATCGGTGCTCATGCTGACGACGATGGCGCCGACCAGGAGTTCGGCCCTGGCGGCGCGGCCGCTGTCGAACAGGTCTTCCCCGGTGTCGACTACAGCGTAGTGCGCTGCCTGGAATTCCCTGTAGAAGCTGTGGCCGAGGTCCTGGGTCAGGATGTCGGGGTGAGTGCCGTTCCAGGCGACATTGTCGTCGTTGCCGCACTGCACGCCGGTCAGTCCTTTGAGCACCACGGTGCCCGGCTCGATGTCGAAGCGTACCTTGCCTAGTGTCACCGGGCGCGATGCCTGGCTCTGCGCGGTGATCGGCTCGCGGGCCTCCACATCAGGGTAGGTACGCATGCCGCTGCAGGCTTGCAGTAGCACGGCGGCGGTTAGCGCCGGCAGTAAGCGCGTCATTACGGTTCCCCTTTTTGAATGTCCGTGCGGCTGCGTGGGTGAAGCGGCGCCTTGCCCCATGCCGGCGCACCGGCTTCTACGACCCGTGGTTAATGATAGCCGCAGTGCCGGTGGGTGCGCTTGAGAAATGTGACGTACCGCACAGGGCGGCGGCCGTCGCGGCCGCTCGGCGTGAATTCTTCCGCAGCACGGGCGACAGGGGCAAAGCGTCGCGGATGATCTGGTAGATCAGTATCTGGCTCAGCGCGTGTCGGGCATTTGCAGCCGATGGCAAGGTGGCAGTCGAGACGGCTTTTTTGGGCGAGGCAATCTGATTTGCGAGCCGGTCTGGCTGATATGTAATAGAAAGAGGAGCTTATGTAATGGGTGATCCAGCGGTCTTGGTTCCGAGTGGGTTGGCGAAAATTCATCCGGGGTTGGAAACTTCGATCAAGTCGATCGCCACCGCAATTCAGGCTTTGCAAAAAAAGGGGGCTTCGGCGGCTGACGGCAGCTCTACGGCGATCACGTCCCAGCTGCAGGAGGTGCTGCAACAGTTGCAGAGCCTGCAGCAGCAAGTCGAGGCACTCCCCGGGGGCGTTGTGTACAGGGCGGCTTCGCCGCTAGGTGCGTTTAATGTCATCTACCAGGTGAGCCCGGGTGTGGCTGCGGTCGCCGATGCGACAGGCCTTGCAACGAGCTGCGCGGTGATCGGCATTACTACTACAACGGCGGCAACAGGGAGCGCGGTTGCCTACGCCGGCGTCGGTGAGACGGTCACCAACAATGCCTGGACGTGGAGCCCAGGCGCGGTGTTTCTTGGTGCGGCGGGATCGCTGACGCAGACGGTTCCGGAGGGTAGCTTTCCAATTCTTGTTGGGTATGCGGCTTCGGTGAATTCGGTCCTGGTTGGGATCGAAGGGCCGTTTGTTCCGCTGCTGGCTTCGGCGACCGATCCGGCGGCGGTTTCGATGTATTTTAATTCGGACGATGGCACGCTGCGCTACAGAAGCGGTAGCAGTTTTATTCGCCTTGGCACTCTAGACCAGATCAGCGCTGCAGTCGCGTCGGTCAATCTGAATAACCAGGTAATTACGGATTTGGCCAACCCGGTAAACCCGCAGGATGCAGTCAATCTGCAAACGCTGCAAAGCTGGTTGGCCAAGCTCTCTGATCGAAGCGCTTGTGCTTACGCCACCACTGCTGCACTTCCAGAGAACACTTACAGCAACGGAAGCGGCGGACTGGGGGCTGCGCTCGCCGCCAAAGCTAATGGGGTACTGACAATAGATGGCCAAATGCCGGCTGTCGGCATGCGCGTATTGGTTATGAACGAAGCAATGTCTGGGAACAATGGTATCTACTCGGTTATCCAGGCAGGCAGCGGTTCGACGCCATGGATGTTGATGCGTACAGATGATGCAGACACCGCGTCTGAGCTTGGCCCTGGTTTGATCGTGGCGGTTGAGGCTCCAAGCGGATTTATGCCCGGAGGTGTGAACAACGGGCTAGTGCTTATCTCGCTTGGCCCATCACCGTTCGTAGTTGGCACCAGTGGCATAACTTTTACCGCGATAGGTGGAATTTACAGCGCCGGCACCGGCCTGACTTTGACTGGGAAATCACTGTCAATTACCAATACCGGTGTCAATGCCGGCAACTACGGGGATGCATCACACGTACCGCAAATCACTATAAATGCACAGGGGCAGATTACATCGGCTTCAAATGTTGTAATTTCCGGTGGTGGATCATCTGGAGAAAGCGGGCTTCAAGTGTTGGCATCCGCCTCTGTTAGGGCTGATTTAGACGGAGCGACCTATAATTATTCATCCTCGTCACCTGTCGCGATCGATTCAACCAACTTGACGGTGACATTCAACGCCCCGGAGTCCGGGAAAGTAATGATTTCGCTTGAGGCTGTTACGGGCCAGACTGAAGCTGGCGCGCACTTCTGGTTGCTCCTCGATGAATTTGACTGGCCAGTTGCCGATACGGAAACCATCGTTAACTCACCCAACAGCGGCAACAATGCCGTAATTCGCATTCACAATAACTGCAATATTTCTGGCCTCATTCCAGGTGCTTCGTATACATATCGGTGGGGGTGGCTAGATGCATCGGATCTTGGCAGTTCTTCTCTTTATACCGGGCCAACCTATGGCAGCGCCGATATGATTGTAGTGGCTGTCAACAAAGCGGCGCCGGCGACGATATCGGCTGGTCTCTTCGCATCGCTGCCATCGTCACCGCTCGGCGGCCAAATGTACAAATGCACTGATGCTCCCGCTGAACTTTTGTATCAGGGCGGTGCTTGGCTGACGTTTCACAACGGCCAGTTAGTTGCGCCATACGACGACGGCACATTCAGTTGGGTCAACCAAGGGTCTGCGACCATTTCTGCGCTTGGGCCGTTCTCATATTTGAAGGCACCTGCAACTGCAGGAGATGACTTTGCACTCAAGACGAAAGCGCTGAATGTGCCTTACACTTTTACCGCCTGGATCAAGCCCGATTTCGTCGCGGTCAATTTCTTCAGTGCTGGAATCGTTATTTACGATAGCACTAGCGGCAGCTTCATCGTCTTTGGAGTCAGCACACCGAATGCTCCGCAGGCTTACAACCTTCAGGTGATCGAGATGAATAGTGTTACTTCATTCAATAATGGCCTGCTCAATGTGCCCCTTCCTCTGGCTAACTGTATCTGGCTGCAGATCTCCGAAGATGGCGCTACCCGGACCTTCTCTTACTCAATGGACGGCGCCAATTTCCAGTCCGTTCTTTCACATGCGAGCGGTACCTTCATAACGCCGAATGAGGCGGGGTTCGCTGTGAACCCGCACTACGACGGCTCTCCTGTCTATCAGTCAAGCATGCTGATCCTGAGTTCCAATTTGTAGTCATATGGTTTGACCAACCAACCCGCCGCTGGCGGGTTTTTTATTGCCTGGAGGTTTTATGCGTCTTATTACCGTTTCCGAATTTTTGATGGGGCGGGATCACGCTTATCCCGATGACTACACCGCCCAGATCGCTGCAAACACCCGGCGTACTGTCGACAAGATCAATGAATTTCTGATGGCTTCCGGGTTTGACGGCCACGTCAACAGTGGTTGGCGACCGCCGGCGGTGAACGGGGCAACCAAGGGCGCTGCCCCTAAGTCCAACCACATGCTGGCCCTGGCTTGTGATCTGTTGGATCCCGGCGGAGTTATCGATCGCTGGTCGATGGGGCATCCCGAAACGCTGGAGCACATAGGCCTCTGGCAGGAGTCTCCCGGCTCCACCCCTGGCTGGTGCCATCTCCAGATCGTACCGCCGCATTCCGGCCACCGCGTATTTCTTCCGTAGGAGATCCACGTGCAATGGAAAAATGTTGAAAGCGCCCTGCCCAGCGGGCTTGAGCTTCTGGGTACCGCATTGACGGCTACAGGTGTGGGTGCGCCAGTCGGCGCCGCCGTGGCAGGCATCGGCACGTTGGTGGGGCATGCTCTGGGTGTGGACGGAAGTAGTCCTGATGCGGTGCTGCAGGCCGTGCAGACCGATCCTGCGGCCGCTGAAAAATTGGCGGAGGTTCAGGCCAATGCCAAGGTTCAGCTTCAGCAGATCGTTGCGCAGCAAGCTGTCGCTCTGACGCAGGAGAGCACCAAGCGCACCCAGCAGGTGATTGACGATCGCGGCTCGGCGCGAAACATGGCTGTCCAGACACATGATATCTGGACGCCCCGCGCGATTGCTGTCTTGGTGGTTTTGGGGGCATTTTTCGGGGAAGGCTTCGCCCTCACGCACGCCATCCCCGCCGGAAGTGAAGTGCTGGCAGGCCGGGTTCTCGGCACGCTCGATTCGGCGCTGCTGGCGGTGCTGTACTACTACTTCGGCGGCTCTGCGGGCAGTGACCGCAAGACGGAGTTGCTTGCCAATGGCCAGCCTGCCAAGGAGGGCTCATGAAGGACTCACCGTCTACCTGGCTGACCATGGGCGTCGTAACGCTGCTCGGAGGCGCTGCTGCGTATATGCGTGACCTGCTTGCCGGCGAAAAATTCGCCTGGTGGCATCTGTGCGCCAAGCTTACCATCTCGGCTTTTGCCGGGGTGGTGGTGTTCACGTTGTTGCGGGAGTGCGGGCTGAGTCCGGAACTGGCCAGCGCCGGTGCCGGCATCGCCGGGCATGCGGGAAGCAGCATGATTGCGGTGCTGGAGAGGATGTTGCTCGCGGCGCTGGATGTGATAGTGAAGCGGGCATCGTGACGCAGGTGACGATTGCACTGTGCGGGTGTGTATTCTCGTCAACGTGTTGCCGGACGTCGCCGATATCTTTATTGCCATCAGTTGCGCCCGCCCTGGGTCCAGTGCTTTGAATGCCCTGGATGCCGGCTCGTGCCGGAATGACGCTTCTTGAATTGTTCAGAGCTGCGCTAATCCAACGCATACACGCTGCCGCCGGTGCCGCCGAAGTAAACGGCGCCGTCCCACACTACGGGCGAGAACAGGTAAAAGTCGAAGGGGTCCGGCATGGTCTCCGCTGCCGCCTTGGCACCATACAGGTGGGTGCCGGCGGTCAGCGCTTACAACCTGCTGTCGTAGCTCTCGAAGTAGACCATGCCGCCGGCGGATGGATTGCTTGGCATTCTGGGATGCGCCACGGCGGCATTCGGTTTGAGCCAGTCTTTGGAAATGAGCACAGGAGCGGCCTGCCGCGCCTCGGGAGGGTTTTTTTGATAGCCTCGCGGAAGTACGAGGGAGAGCCGCGTGGAACAACAAAACCTGAATGGCGCCGGATGGATCGGGATCGGCTTCAAATTCGGATTGGGCTTCGGCCTGGCCGGGCTGATCTTCGCCGCTGTTGGTGTCTTGCTGGCTTACGGCTACTCGCATTACCAGGCCGCATCGGCCACGGCAGCGTCCAAGTCTGCAGCTGCCCAGTTTCCCTCGCCCGTCGTCAGCCCGGCGACGCCAACGCAGCAATCCGCGCCGCCCAAGCTGGCCGGCGAACGGCGGCACATCCTGGTTCCGCCCAAGGACGGCAAGACCTGTCTGCAGGAAGCTCACGGGCTGATCGACGATAACTACGAGAAATGTCTCAAGGGCAGCGACTACTGGACTGGCGGCGCCTCATCGGGCCAACCGGAGGCGCAGCAGGCCGCGGAACCGGTGCAGGAGGCGCAGACCGACTGGGCCGTGCTGATAATCGCCGCGGTCAACCAGCACTGGACCGTGCCGCCCGGAACCAGTCCCGCGCTGAAGGCCACCGTGAGCATGGCCCTGTCGCCGGCCGGGGACGTGCAGTCGGTCGAAGTCACCGCCGGTAGCGGCGTGGCGGCATTCGATGATTCCCTGCTCAAGGCGATCAATAAGGCCAGCCCCCTGCCGCTGCCCGGCAACGCGGAGGCGTTCGTGCCCAACGTCGACATCTGCTTTTCACCGGACCCGAGGAATTGCCAATGAGGCATTGCACGCGCCGACTCGATTCCTGTCCGACTCGCCACCCCATACCAAGAGGCTGACATGAGCGAACGACCGGATTTCATCAGGCGCTGGAGCGATCTGGAGGGCGCGGATGAGAACCACTACGAGGACAGCACGGAGCTGCAATCGATCCGCGCGCCGTTGGCCCGGTTGCTGGGGCTGACGCGCATCGGCATCAATCACGAGCGGCTGCTGCCGGGACGGCGTACCTCCTATCCGCATGCGGAAAGCGCGGAAGAGGAATTCGTATTCGTCCTGGAAGGGAATCCGGATGCGTGGATCGATGGCACGCTGCACCGGCTGGCGCCGGGTGATGCCGTCGGCTTTCCGGCCGGCACCGGCATCTGTCACAGCTTCCTCAACAACACCGCGACGGAAGTGCGCCTGCTGGTGGTCGGCGAGCGGCCCAAGCAGGAGAATCGGGTGCATTACCCGATGAACCAAGCCTACGAACGCACCCGCAAGGATGCCTGGACCGATGTGCCGCCGCGGGTACTGGGCGGACATGACGGCAAGGCGGTGGACCCACGCCGGCGCACGGACGCGGACTGATACCTCAATTCCCCCGTGGTGCCGAACGATCCGCTGTTGCAAGGCGCGGCTCGTTGCGCAAGGCCGCGCCGCTGACGGAAATCTCCACCTGGTCGCCGGCCAGCCAGAAGCCGTGCGGCAAGCCGAAGTCTGAGCGCCGGATATTGGCATGCGCCTTGAAGCCGCAGGCCTGATTCGGATCGGCCTGCTCGGCTGCGCAATCCAGCCGTTCCACATGCAGCATCACCGGCCGGGTGACACCGTGCAGCGTGAGCAGCCCGCCGGCCACTGCGCCGCCGCGGCCGTCGAATTCGACATGGCGGGAGCGGAAGCTCATTTCCGGGAAGTGCTGCGTGTCGAGCCAGTCGCTGGAACGGATGCGCGTACTCCAGCCCGCAGTCAGCCCGTCAATGGAATCGGTGCGCACGGTGACATCGACCTGACTGCCTGGGCCATGCCGATCCACCACGAAGTCACCGCTGAACTGGCGGAAATGGGCGGCCACCCAGGGAATGCCGAAGTTGCGGATATCGAACGACATGCTGGAATGGTCAGCGTCGAGGCGATAGGTGTCCGCCGCATGCGCATTCGGAGCCAATAAGAACAGCAATAGCCAGCACATTCCTTTCATCAATCCGCATCCCGCATTCGACTGGATGCAGTAAATACCCTGCCGTTATTGATGAGTAGGGGGAGCGCGCCAAAAGGTTGCAAGCAGCGGACGGCCGCGTCAGGTTGCGCCGCTGATCGGAAAAAGCAGCGCGCAAGGCGGAATCCGCGGCGCCCTTCCTCTCTCGATAGGTGTTCCTGCGCAACACGACTTGGGACATCCGGAACAGCACATTCGCTGCGCTGGCACTCGGAGCGAACCGGCATCGAGGCGACGCCTCGCGCCTACACTCCGTCCGCCTGGAAATCCACCACTGCATGCGTGCCGTCGCAGAACGGCTTGTTGGCGGATTGCCCGCAGCGGCAGAAGCGGGCGGTCACCAGCCGGTCGACAGTGCGGCCGGTGCCTGCGCACAGCTCCAGGTTGCCCGTGACTTCCAGCGGACCATTGCGCAGCGGATCGACGCGCAGGCGTCCATTGCGTTGCGGCAGGGGCTGCGAGTCGCGCGTATCCGGCTCGCCACTGGCCCTGAACTTTGCCGCCACGTGGGAGCTGTCGCAGTAGGGCTTGCTGCGTGACTGGCCGCAGCGGCACAGCGTGGCGCGGAACGGCGAGGCGTCATGCGGCGGATAGCCGGTGATGTCCAGGTCGGCGTGGATGGCCAGCGGGCCGTTTTCGCGGATTCTCGCCACATTGACCAGGGGTGCTGTTTCGTCGATGCCGTCCTTACGCCGCACCGACACCGCGCCGGAAGGGCAGTTCAGCGCGACCTGCATCAGCCGCTCCGGTGTGGCGGCATCGGGATACAGCCAGTCGCCAGGCTTGTTGGCGATAAACACGCCCGGCTCATCCAGCACGCAGTGGCGCGAATGGATACAGCGCTTCGCATCGAACACCAGCACCGCGTCGCGGCCCTCGACGATCTCCGCCGGCTTGTCGGCATTGCCCGTAGTCGGCGCTGCGGCAACGGAGATGATGGCGGGGGCGGGGCCCGGCGCCGGCTGCGCACCGGCCGGTGCGTCGCCGCCCAGCGCGACATGCCGCTGCGTCCAGAACTGCTCGTAGCGGCGCATTTGCGGCACGTGCCGCGCCAATTCCGGCGTGGTCGGCACCAGTTGCTGCAAGCGCTCGCCGAGCGCGCGGTAGCGCTCCCCCAGGGCATAGCTGTCGGTGCTGGGGGTGAGGAAGGTCAGCTCGCCGCGCGAGACGGTGAAAGTGAGGCCGGCGCAGATGCCGGGATGGTCGCGGTTGGCGGGCAGGCGGCTGAGCAGGTTGCCGATGTCGTTGACCGCATGCATCAGGCACAGCGTCTGCTCGCCGATGCCGCGGCGCAGCGCTGCATCCTCGTGGCAGGCGCCCAGATCAGCGAGGCTGGCGAGCACGTGCAGCATCAGCTCGTAGCAGACATTGCCGGCATCGAGCAGCGAGATGGCCGGCTCCTCCACGATCTGGATGCGCCCGGCCAGGATCGGCGAGCGCATCACCGGGTTGCGTGCCACCGCGCGGTGCGGCGTGAAGGCCGGGCGCTGGGCGAGCAGCGTCTGCCATTCCTGGCGGATCTTGCAAAAGCGCGAGAAATGCGAGCCGGCCTTGTTCTGCGCCGAGCCCTCGCCCTGGTGGACTATGAAGTCCACCGCCGTGATGGCCTCGTCCAGGCTGCGCACGGTGCGCAGGCCGGGCAGGCTGAAATCCTGCGGCGACAGCTGTGCGTCGCGGGTGCCCACGAACACTGCGTCTTCGCCCAGTGTCGCCACCAGCAGGCGCAGGCTCTCCGCGATGGAGACATACAACTCCCCTACGGTGGCGTAATCGTCGGCGAACGGCATCAGCCGGTCGCTTGGCGCCCGGCGCCTGTAAGTTGCCTTCTCGAAGCGGCTGTCGTCCTGCGCCTCCGCATCGCGCGGGCGCTCCAGGTAAATGAAGTGATCCAGCGTACCCTGGTCGAACGGCGCCAGTTCCACCACCACGTCGGCCGGGAACAGGCCGGGTGAGATAGGGAAGTTGAAGCGGCGCAGGTGCGGGCGCCCGCCCAGGGCGATGGACAGGTTATTGGCCAGCGCCAGATGCAGCATCTCGTCGGTGGCGATGCGCACGGTTTCCAGGCGCCAGCGCCGCACTGCTTCCAGCTCGGCGGCTGTCAGGTCCTCCGTTTCTGACTGCTTCAGCGAGAACGCCGCGTACAGGTAGCAGCACATCAGGCAGTGCTCGATCTCGGCGGCTTCGCTGAGCATCATCAAAAGCTGACTGCGGTGGCGGGCTGGAGTCATCGGGTGTCCTCCGGAGACAGGTATTTGCCCATAGTCTCGCTCAGGCGTTGCGATTAAGCGATTTTGTCATCCCCCGACTACAATCTCGAGGGCAAGGTTTTGGCGCCGTATAAGAGCCGGTTGCAATCCAGTGGCGGGTGCTTGGCCATGCCGGCAATGACGGCTTCAGGGCATCTTCAGGCGGTTAGCCACCTTTTGGACCGAACGGCAGCAGCATCGGCACGCGGCGGCGATACGCCTCGTAATCGCCCGGCCCCAGTTCCTGGCCGAGCCAGCGTTCCTCGATGCGCGCCTTCATCCACAGGCCGACGGTGATCAGCACGGCGCCGGCGATGCCCGGCACCGTGCCTTTGGCGGCCATTGTCGCCAGTACGGCGAGCAGGATGCCGGTGTAGATCGGGTGGCGCACCAGCGCATAAGGCCCGGTGTCGATGACCCGGTGATCGGTCTTGCGCGTCACCATGCCGGACCACAGACGCCCCAGGTGGATGCGTGCCCACCAGCAGAAGCCCAGCCCGAGCGCGATCAGGGCCGCGCAGATCCAGGCGCCGGTCCAGCCGATATGCCACAGCCGCAACACGCCCTCGTAGCCGTGTGCCGGCACCAGGAGCAGCAGCACCCCGCTCAACTGGACCACCCGGTAGCCCATCTCGGCGCTCAGCCCGACTCTCTTTTCCGTGCTGTTGCTCCACCACGCTGCCGCCAGCCAGGACAGCCCCCACAGGACCCACAGTCCCACGATCGCAATTCCGGGATGCATGCTTTCCCCCTCGAGCCGAATGTGCACATCTTGGCAGGTAGCGGCGCTCGCCGGAAGCGGGGCGGAGGAGCCCGCCGCGCCACTGGTCCGTCTGTCTTTCATCCGCCTTACCACGGCATTCAGGCACGGTTCAGCGCCGCCTGAGCAAGGTACGGCCTGACGCAGGGACGCAGTGGCCCTGACAGGCGTCGCCCTTTCAGAATTTCAAGTCATGGAGACTTCGGATGGAATCAATCTCTCGATCGCTCGGGATCGGCTTTGTTTGTGCCGTGGCCGCCGGCTGTTCCGGCGGCGGCTCCGGCGGTAATGGCTCCAGCGGCCCGGCCCCGCTGGGCAACACGCCGGTGCTGGATTACCTCTTGCCGTATGCCTCGGCCGATGCCAACGGCAACATCTCCCAGCTCACCCTGCTCAACGCCAACGGATTTTCCGCGCCTGAAAATCTCACCATCAGCACCCAGACCGCCCTGGCCAAGCTGAACTACCTCGGTACCTTCGACGCGCAGACGCAGATGGTGCAGCACACCCGGCCCAACCTGTATTACTACGCCAGCAACGGCAGCCTGTTCGGCGTCAACCTGCGGGTGCAGCCGGGTGCGGCGCAGGCGCAGCAGCTCGGCAACATGACCAGCCTGAGCGCCATCGCGGTCTGCTCCATCAACAGCGCCAGCGACAACGTCGCCACCAGCCACGTGCGCATCTACTACAGCCTGGCCGACAGCAGCGGCCTGTGCACCGGCAGCGACCTGACTTCGTATTACATCGGCAGCGATGCCGGCGCCACCACCACGCCGACGCAGATCCCGGTCAGCGGCAACATCCTTAGCATTACCCAGTTCCGCAGTCCGTCCACCAGCATCGCCAGCGGTGCAGTTGTTCTGGAGGAGGATGGCGAAGTTGCGTACGTCGACGGCAACTACCAGAACGCCAAGGTAATCCAGGCGGCGGGCGCGCTGGCGCCAGTGGTGCTGGACAGCAACGACTTCTTCGTCGTGCTCGCCGGCCCCATTCCGGGCACCAGCAGCAACGGCATCTACTCCGTGGGGAACACCGGCACGGTGACGCCCTTACTGAACGCGCCAGCTGGAGACCCCTACTACTTCAGCGCGGTGAGCGCGCCGAACCATACTCTGTACGCCGCGTTCGGCTCCGCTGCGGTCAGTGCCGGCGGCTACCTGGCGAGCAGCGCCTCGGTTATCTATCAGATCGACGAGACGGGGGCCGCGGCGCCGGGGCAGGTATACAACTCCACCAATCCGATCAGCGCCTTTCGCATCTTCCCATCCGGGGTGGTTACGCTGGAAGGTGTGCCCGAAACCGCCACCCCGACCGCAATCGATCAAGTGGTGTACTACAGCGCTTTTGCCGGCAGCGGCCCGACGCAGAACATACCCGCGCCCGTAGTGATCGACAACGCCGGCAGCAGCGCCGCGGTCACCTTGAGCTTCACCAACGGCAATCTGCTGCTTTACGACGTGCGTCAGAAGATCCTGCCCAGCGGCACTGCCTCGCAGCTCGGCGTCACCGCCAAGATCGCCAGCGTGGCGACCTCGCCGGCGCAGGTGGTGAGCACGCAGGCGCAGGGTACGTCCTGGTTCGGCCTGGGCGAGATCGTCAACCGCGACCTGACCAGCAACAGCCAGGGCGGGCAGGAATTCGTGGCGCAGGTCTACAACCTGCAACAGCGCGATGGCAGCGACGCCGGCAAGGACAGTTTCTTCGCCTTCAGCGCCGCCAACCTGGGCCAGGGCAATTACACCGGCGCCGCGCTGGGCAGCGTCGACTACGGCAGCGGCGTCATCAGCGTTGCGGCGCGCAGCCTCACCGCACGCGAAGATACCGCCCTGGGTGCCGTCGCCGTGACCTACACCAAGGGCGCCGCCGCGCTTAACGACGTGATCAGCGTGGATGACTTCAACAACGTCGCCACGCAAATCACCAACACGTCGTCGGTCAACGAGATCGTCTACTAGGATCGCCTTTTTTCTGGAGCGGTTTTGAACGGGGACTGGAAAGTCCCCGTTCTTTCTTAACATTGGAAGACGGGATCTGATCTCCGTTCTCCTTTGAATATTTGAGGAGGCGATCTGAGCCGCGTTCTTCAACACATGAAGATCATTGCCAATCGATCGCTCCGCGCATGTGCCAGCGCAGCAGCGCCAGCACCGAAGTGTAGAGCATGGTGAAGAGCATCACGGTAGCGGTGGTTTCATGCAGGGCCAGCGCGTTCCAGTGCTGGCCGGCGCCGTCCACGGCGTCGTCGCCGCGGCGCAGCAGCCAGGGCAACGCGTGACTCAGAGCCACGCCCAGATAGAGCAGGATCGGCACCAGCCAGAAGGCGCGACCGCGCTGCGCGGTGTGCTCCGCGCCGGGCTTGCGCCGCCGGTACAGATACACGGCGAAGGCCTGGAAGAACAGCCACACCGTGAGATACCAGCCGAGGAAGTTGGATAGCGGCACGCCGAAGTAGCCGCCGCCGTCATGCCAGATCCAGGCCTTGCCGAGAGTGGAGAAGGCCGGGTCCATCACCACGTCCCACTGCACCATGACGAAGGCGGCGACGATCGGCAGCGCCAGCACCAGGAACGGCCGGTCGAGCCGTCGGTGCGCGTCGTCGAGCAGGGTGCCGGCGACAACCCAGGCCATGTAGCCCATGCCGAAGTACAGCGGGCCGACGATGATTGGCACGGTGCCGACATGCGGCAACATCGGCAACACCTCGAAGTGGTAATGGCCGAAGGGGAAGCCACTGGCGATACCGATGTTCTCCATGGTGAACGTGATCACCAGGCAGATCAGCAGATAGGCCAGGGTGTCGCGCCAGCTATAGGCCAGCAGCATATGCACCGCGGCGATGGCGATGCCGCAGGCCGCCACCAGCTCCCCGGCGGGCGAGGGCGACCCGGCCAGCGCGATGAGCGCCATTTCGAACAGGGCCAGGGCCAACCACGGCAAGCCCCGGATCATTATCTCTTGACGGGACGTGTCCGCCGCGACTTCGGCTCAACGCCGTTGAAAGCCTGCAGCAGCAGCGACTGTGCATCCGCCGGCGACATCAGCAGCACATGCGGCGCGATGGCGAAGGCTGCGGCGATGCGGTCGATGGCGTCGACGCCGACGCTGAGTTCCTCGCGCTCCAGGGCGCTGATGTGGGAGCGGTGCAACTCGCAGCGGCTGCCCAGCTCTTCCTGCGACCAGCTGAAGATGGTGCGGCCCATCTGGATATTGCGCGCCAGCGCCTGCCGCGGCCCGACCGCTGCCGCTTCGGCGCGGGCGGTGGCGGATGCCGAAGCGGTCGGACTGGGCACATGGATGCCGCCGCCGGCCGGCACGGTTGGCGCGAAGGGCTCGGGCGGCGCCTTGCTCAGGGCGATATTGATGGCGTCCAGCAGGTCCTGCTCGCGAAAGGGCTTTTGCAGGAATTCGAGCGCCCCGGCCTTCATGGCGCGCACGCTCATCGGCACGTCGCCGTGGCCGGTGATGAAAATGATCGGAATGCGGTCGCCCAGGGTGATCAGCTCGGCTTGCAGATCGAGGCCGCTGATGCTGGGCAGGCGCACATCGAGCACCAGACAGGAGGGGCCGGACGGGCGCTGCTGGCGCCGGAATTCGGTGGCGGAGGCGAACAACTCCACCTTCAGGCCGACCGAGCGCATCAGGTTGCCTAGCGATTCGCGCACCGAAATGTCGTCGTCGACGACATAGATGGTCGGCTCCATTGCGGGCGTATCGCCGGTTTTACTCTTGCTGCTCAACACGTTGCCCCTCGGCCGCCCGCGGCGGCTGGAATGATCGGGATGGGTTGATGGTTTTCTTATA
>Ga0302308_10001603_pt1 | contig 18360 bp, 15 predicted proteins | sample III_Palsa_E3_3_FD_200531 | JGI IMG/M metagenome (GOLD analysis project Ga0302308, IMG submission 200531) | Peat permafrost microbial communities from Stordalen Mire near Abisko, Sweden - III_Palsa_E3_3 | ecosystem: Environmental > Terrestrial > Soil > Palsa > Peat permafrost | place: Sweden... | reverse complement strand
GCAGCTCGGCTAGCTGCGCAGCTATCTGCAGTTCGGCTTCCTCGTCTTGCCGTCGTACTTCCGCGGGCAGATCGTCCTCGCGCGCCGTTCCGGTGTCCTTGCGCAGCTCGGCTAGCTGCGCAGCTATCTGCAGTTCGGCTTCCTCGTCTTGCCGTCGTACTTCCGCGGGCAGATCGTCGTCGGGAGTCATGGCATGTCCCCTTTCTCACCCGGGCCACCCATGCTGATGGTCCTGACCAGATAGACAGTAAATACCCGGCTATTCCCCGCTACGCGGCCTTGGTCCCCGCGATCGTGACCTTAGCCCCTTGCCCTTGCATCCCTCGCGAGCCAGGAACGCTGCGAGGAGCGCCCCGTCATCTGTGTAGGCGCGGATGGTCCGCGGCGAGAGGTTGGCGCCTCCAGGTGGAGACGCCAGGAGCTGGCTTCACCGGGAGCCGGCGTTCCTGCACGAGCACGAGCCAGAGCACCATCTCGCAGAGCTGGCGCTGATGACCGTGGCGGCCGAGTGGCTCAAGCTGAGAGTCAGGCGGGGCACAACCAGTCGTGAGGGCCGCTGGCTGCCTTCGCGTCGATGCCCCCGGGCGGCGGGTAATGATCGCGAAGCGTGAACGCGTACGGCGTCGGACCATGCTGACGAAGGTGGCGCACCCGCTCCTCGGCCTCGGCCTCGGCCGTGCTGGGGCGGTGCCCGGCGGGTATCCACCAGCACGCCAGGTAGGCCCCGGTCATGCGCTGGAACCATTCGCGGCGCCGGCGCAGCACCTTACGGTGGTCGGCGCCGTAGACGAAGGCGCCCAGCGTCTGCACGCTCGTCCAGACCGACATGTTGACAATGATCCCGGCGCTGGCGGCGACGTCCCACTCAAACGCCTGCACTGCGGTGGCGTTGCCGTCCTCTGTCTGCAGCCGCCACACGAAACCGGGGGCGGCGTCCGCCTCGGCGTTGACTGGGTCGAGGGCGGCCACGAAGTCCGCCAACCGCGGGGCATCGAGGGGAGCGACGAGTCGGGCGATGTTTACCTGAGCGAGTTCGTAGGCCATACGAATCACTTTGATCCCTCGGGGCAACGTCCACCAGTCCCTTGTTCACCACGGGGACGTCTGGGATCACGCGCCTTTCCGCTGGCGCGGTTGACAAAGGGACCGCCTGGCTCGTCAGGGTGATCGCCCCGGCACAGATCCGGGCGCTTGCTCGCCAGGCACGTCCGCTTTTTTCATGTCCCATGTCCCATGTCCCATGTCCCGTTTCCGGCTGGCTCGCCGATGTGTGGATGTGCAAGGCCGTGGCCTGGCGTTAGCTAGCTTGAAAGCGGTGCGGCGCGGTCACCGCTGCGGGCGCTTGCGGACAGGACCGCGATGATCCTGTGCCGGATCGACAGGCTGGCCGCAAGCCGGTGAAATTCGTTGCGCCGGTCAGCCAGATGGCCGGCCTGAGCGACGGTGACTTGATTATCGTCCGGTTCAGCCGCGCCAATTGCAGCGCCGCAGCCGGTTACCACGCTTTCCGGCGCGTAGATCCACCAAGCGAATGGGCCAGGCGGCCCGGTCCGCCTGCCTTGAACACTGTCATGAATGACACGCCGAAAATACCTCAGGAGGTGCCGCTCCGCCGAAAAAGATCTGATCGAGCGACGGCGCTCGCCCGAGGATCGCCGCCGCCACGTCGTGGTGCTCACCGAATCCGGTGCGAAGCGACTCGCGGAGGCCGAGTGCGCACTCGCGGCGGTTGACAACGAGGTGCTCGGAGCGCTCGATGACACCCAGCGCGAGGTGCTCTACAACCTGCTCCTGCAGGCGGCCAGGGGCGGCGAGGTGAAGTGCCCCCTTTGACTAGGGCCTGATCCGGACGTCGGTCACAGCTACTCGCCGGTCACGGTGATGCTTCCTGGCGTTCTGCGGCGATGCCGGTGAGGAGCCAGTTAAGCCCGGTCTCGAAGGTGAGCTCGTCGTACTCGTTGTGCAGCAAGCCCGCGGCGCCGATGCCGGCGAGGTTGGGGAAATTGCCCGAGTCGGCGAGGTCCTGCAGGTATGCCTCGGCCGCGGCTCGCCGGCCGGGGTCATTTTCGGTGCTGCCGTCGCTTTGATCCCGGCCGGGGCTGAGGTGGGCGTGGCCCATGGTGTAGGAGTCCACGGCGCGCCAGATGGCTAGTCGTTTCGCCGGGTCGAGGCCGAGCGCGGCGGTCGCTTGGAGCGACTGCTCGACGTGGCGCATGACGTTGGGCCCGAGCAGGGCCTGCCGCCCGGCGGCGGTGACCATCCAGGGGTGGGCCAGGCACACCGCGCGCAGGGCGCGGGCGATGGCAGACAGCGCGCCGCGCCAGTCACGGGGGATCTCCTCGAGCACTGCACCGGCGACGACCTCGTCCACCATCAGGTCGATCAGCTCGTCCTTGCGGGCGAAGTAGCCGTAGAGGTCCATCGGCCGGGTCTGCAGCGCCGCGGCGACCCGGCGGATCGACACGGCGTCGAGTCCGTGGGTGTCGGCCAGGTCGGTCGCGGCCGCGACGATCGCCTCCCTGGTCGGGCGCTCGCGCTTTTCCTTCGGGGGCCGGGTCCAGATCAGCCCGGCCGGCGCCGGCCCGTGGGCGGGGCCCGACGTGCCGGGATGCCGGTCAGGTGAGGTGGGTGCCATGGCTCTATGATACACCGTCTCCAGTCGTGATACAGTGTCTCCAAATTGATGCAGTGTATCGATCAGATTGGAGTCCTCATGAGCACTGACGCGAAAAGTTCGCCCCTGCGGGGCGCTGCACAGCCCGCGACTGGGCGCGCCGCCGGAGGCGGCGCGGACGCCGGCCCCGTCCGGCGTCATCTCGGCCTCGCCCTGTTCGTCATCGCCACCGCACAGCTGATGGTGGTACTCGACGCGACGATCGTGAACGTTGCCCTGCCGCATATCCAGGACGCCCTCGGTTTCTCCGGCACCGGCCTGGAGTGGGTGGTCAACGGCTACACCCTCGCCTTCGGCGGCCTGCTGCTGCTCGGCGGCCGGGCCGGCGACATCCTCGGCCGGCGGAGAGTATTCATCGCCGGCATGATCCTGTTCTCGGCGGCCTCGCTGCTCGGCGGTTTCGCGACCACCCAGGTCTGGCTGCTCGCGGCCCGTGCGGTGCAGGGTGCCGGCGCCGCGGTCATCGCCCCGTCGGCGCTGGCCCTTATCAGCACCACCTTCCCGCAGGGGCCGCCGCGCACCCGGGCGATGGGCGTCTACTCCGCGATGAGCATGGGCGGCGCCGCGGCCGGCCTGTTGGCCGGCGGCCTGCTGACCACCTACCTGTCCTGGCGCTGGGTGATGTTCGTCAACGTGCCCATCGGGATCGCGGCCGCCCTCATCGCGCCGCGGGTACTGACCGAGTCGCCGCGCAGGCGCGGCAGGTTCGACTTCCCCGGCGCGATCACCAGCACGCTCGGCCTGGCGGCGCTGGTCTACGGCCTGACCAGCGCGGCGACCAGCCAGAACGGCGTCTCGCACTGGGGCGACACCAAGGTCATCGTCTCGCTGACCGCCGCGGTGGCGCTGCTGGCTGCGTTCATCGTCATCGAGGCGCGCAGCCCGCACGCGCTGATGCCGCTGCGGATCTTCCGCAACCGGGACCTGTCCGCCGCCAACCTGATCCTGCTGTTCGTCGGCACGGCGCAGTTCGGCATGTTCTTCTTCCTGACCATCTTCGTGCAGACCGTCTGGCACTACAGCGCGCTGAAGACCGGGATCGGCTACCTGCCGATGGTGGCCGCCGTCATGGTGATGGTCGTGGTCAGCGTCAAGCTGGTCCCCCGGATCGGCGCACGGCCGCTGCTGCTGGCCGGATCGGCGGTCAGCGCAGGCGGGTTGTTCTGGCTGTCGCGGATCAGCGAGCACAGCACCTACGGCGGCGGCCTGCTCGGCCCGATGCTGGTCACCGGGGCAGGCCTGGGCATGCTGTCCATGCCGCTGACCCTGGTCGCCATGAACAAGGTGGACGAGCGGGATGCCGGCCTGGCCTCCAGCCTGCGCAACGTCGGCCAGCAGGTCGGCGGCGCGATCGGGCTAGCGCTGCTCGGCACCGTGGCCTGGACCGTCGTGGCCAACACGGCCCGCAGCTCGGCGGCCGCCGCCGCGGCCGCCGCCAAGGCGGGCCACCCGCTGGCCGGCACCGCCGCGCAGGTCCAGACGGCTATCACCGACCACGCGCTGTCGGTCGGCTTCGGCCGCGGGTTCGAGGTAGCAGCAGGGATCATGCTGATCGCCCTGATCGTGACGATTGCCGCCATCCGGGTCAAGCGCGCCGACCTGGCCGGCGGCCACACCCCGCCGGCCAGGCCGGCTGGGGACGAAGCGAGCGCCGAGACGCTCAAGGCCGGGTAACCGCGGAACGCGGCCCGGCCGAGCCGACAGCCCCCCGAGCGCACCGCCGCGGTGATGGGCAGAACCGGCCGGGCCTCGCGCCTGATGACCTAGGGGAGTAACGGACGTGTTCTCATCGCCTGATTCACCGAAGCCAGATCGCCGGCCTGAGCCGGGTCGCCCGCGATGAGCACCGCCCACTGGCGGGCGCGCCGGCTGCCGATCCCGGCGGCCTGGCCGGCGCGCTCCAGCCTGGCAGTCCACCAGTGGGCAATTATTTCGGCCGGCCTGGTGCCGATTCTGCTGACCGGGGCCTACCTCATTGCCGGCATCTTCCAGCCAGCCTCCTACAGCCCGATGCGCAAGACGATCAGCGTGATGGCCGGCCAGGCCGGAACCGACCGGTGGATCATGACCGGCGGCATCTTCCTGGTCGGCTGCTGCTATCTCGTCACAGCTGCGGGCCTGGCCGGTGTCCGGGCCCCCGCCCGCGGCCTGCTGATAGTGGCGGGCCTGGCCGGCATCGGCATCGCCGCGTCCCCCGAACCTGCCAGCGGCGCGACCCCGCGGCACCTCGCCTGGACCGTGCTCGGCGCGGTCACGACAGCCGTGTGGCCCGCCTTCGCCGCCCGGCGCGCCTCGCCGCGGCCGCTGATCCTGAGCGTCTACGGCTCCACCACCGTAACCGCCGTCTTCGTTGCCCTGCTCGGCTGGCTGTTCATCGAGACCCGCGACGGCAGCGTCCTGGGCCTGGCCGAGCGGCTGACCTCATCGATCCAGACCTCCTGGCTGTTCATCGTCGCCCTTGCCCTGCGCCGCGCCGGGCCGCGCCCAGCCGCGCCGCCTGGAACTGCTCGCCTCGTGCGATGGCCGTGACGGCGGTTCCCGCATCGTGCGCCGCGAACAGGTCTGTGACCGGCCGGACAAGCGCCGCAGCAGTGAGAAAGCGACATCAGAGATGAGAACCTACAGCTGAGCCTCCTGAGCGAGTTCAGGACGTAACAAGAGCCATAGTTAAAAACGATCGCCGGGAGATAGGCGCCGATGGGCATCACGTGCGCGTTCATCGGCCGCGCTGGCCGCATGCCGCGTGAGCATGGCGCGAGACCTCCACCCTGCCAGCCGCATCAGATCACCCTCGGACCCGCCATTGGCCAGCCAGTCATGCGAGAACGTGTGCCGCAGCGGATGCAGATCAGGAAGCCCGACCGCAGCCCCCCGGTCCTTGATCATCTGACAGACGCCGCTCGCCGTGAGCCGGCCCTTCGTGCCGAGCCACAGCCACGCGTCGGCCGCGCGCGGATGACCGGCGCGCACGCGGATGTACCGGTCAATGTCCCGGGCAGACTTGGTGCCAATCGGCAGGACCAGCTCGCGCCGTCCCTTCGCGGTGATCCGCACCACCCGCAGGTCCATGTCGGACGCCTCGGGATCACCGGCGCTGAAACGGAGGCCGGCCATGCCCTCCAGCCGCATCCCGGTGTCCAGGAACAGCCGGGTCGCGGCAGACGAGGGCGCGGTGCGCTCAAGCTCGGCCGCGATGAACGCCTCGACGTGCTCGCGGCGGATGCTGCGCGCGGCGATCGGCATGCCCTGGCGGGCCAGGAACGCGACGAAGAGCGTCCCGCTGTTGGTGCAGGGGTGATGGTCCGCGGCGAGATTGGCCGTCTCCAGGTGGAGACGCCAGGACGGCGGAATTACGCTAAGCTCTCCAGCGCTGGTGGCGTGTGGTGCGGTCTGGCCGAGGTGCTAGATTCAACGCTGTACGACCGGTGTGCACGACCCGCAGGGGTGACCGGGAATCATAAAACCCCAGCTCAGACACCTAAATGCAGGCCCCGTTAGCTCAGTCGGCAGAGCGTCTCCATGGTAAGTATTCCGTTCGAATCGCTGTACTGACCTGCGAAGGTGCACGTAAGCGCCGACCGCTGTGCGTCAAATAAGACGCTCTGGATTCCGCTTGCGGGTGCGCCGTCAAAGTGTGATGCACGTCACGTCTGAGTTGTGGTCTTGTCGCGGGAAGACGGGCGAGATCCATGTCTTCTGGACCCAAGGTCACCAGCAGCACAGCCACCCAGAACTCCACTGAGCGCATACTACGCGCTGGCAGGCTGACCAACTGCCCGTGTATGACGTGGTCGGCTGCTGGCTTCACCGGGAGCCGGCATTCCTGCACGAGCACGAGCCAGAGCACCATCTGGAAGAGCTGGCGCCCCACTCACGATCGTCGCCTAGTCCGGAGCGACGCCGGATCGTCCGACGAACTGGTCGGCATCGGCCGCAAGGATCGGGCAGACATCCCTCGTGGAAGACGCAGAGCGCTAACTGGCGAAGACGCCACTAGCGAACCGCGCCATGCAATGCCATTACCAGCGGCAGCCCGCCCGGACGAGGCCCCGGCAGAGCCGTCGTCGCGTCCTGCCCGTAGCGCGGCTTGCTGGAAGGCATGATGAAGTAGTCATGTCTGGCCAGCGGGGGCGGCGGGATGGGCGGCGTTGTCGATAGCGCGGCGGACGCGGGTGAGCAGGGTGGCCTCGGTGAATGGTTTCTCCAGGAGGTCGATCTGCTTGGCGAAGGCGCCGTGGGTGTCCAGGATCGGCTGGGCGTATCCGGACATGTACAGGACGGGCAGGGCGGGGCGAACGGCGTGCACCCGCCTGGCTACCTCGTTGCCGAGCATCTCGGGCATGACCACATCGGTGAGCAGCAGGTCGATGGGGTACCCGGTGTCGGCTGCGATGCTCGGTGCCTCTGCCGCGGTGAGAGCGGCGCGGACCTGGTACCCGTTCTCGGTCAGGATGCGGCTGGCCAGCTCTCGCAAGCTGGTTTCGTCCTCGACGAGCAGGATCGTCTCGCCGCGGCCGCGGGGGGTTTCGGCGGGTGGTGCCTCGGATCTGGCCGCTTTCTCGCCGGTGGCGGGCAGCAGGCCGGTGATGGTGGTGCCGAACCCGGGCTCGGAGTAGATCTGAGGATAGCCGCCGGCTCCGGTGATGATGCCGTAGAACGTCGCGAGGCCGAGCCCGGTGCCTTTGCCCGCCGGCTTGGTGGTGAAGAACGGCTCGAACACGCGGGCGAGTACCTCGGGGGGCATGCCGGTGCCGGTGTCGGAGACCCGCAGCCGGGCGTAGTGGCCTGGCTTGAGGCCCGGCCGGCTGTCTGCGTAGGTCTCGTCCACGGTGATGTTCGCGGTGTCGATCGTGAGCTTCCCGCCGCCGGGCATCGCGTCGCGGGCGTTGACCGCAAGGTTGACCAGGACCTGCTCGAGCTGGCCGGCGTCCGCCTTGACTGGCCACAGGCTATCGGCGGGTGCGGTGTTCAGGGTGATGTGCTCGCCGAGGGTGCGGCGCAGCAGTTGATCCAGGCCCGCGATGATGTCGTTGAGGCTGAGTACTTCGGGGTGCACGACGTCGCTGCGGGCGAAGATCAGCAGCTGGCGGGTCAGCCGTATCGCCCGCTGCGCCGCGCCGCGGACCTGCTCGACGTCGCCGAGCACGCTGCCCAGCCGCGCGTCCTCGCCCGCCAGGCCGGCTATCTCCTCCGCGAGCACGTCGGCAAAGCCGGCGATCACGTTCAGCAGGTTGTTGAAGTCGTGCGCGATCCCGCCGACCAGCTGGCCCAGACTCTCCATCCGCTCGGCGTGCCGCAGGCGGTCCTGCGCCGCGGCCCGCCCGGCATCGGCGTGCACCACGTCGGCCATCAGCCGGGCGTTATAGATGGCCTGGGCGCCCCGCTCAGCCAGGTCGACGCACAGCTGAAGGTCGGTCTCGTCGTACGGCTCCTCGGTCACATCACGGAAGACGACGAGCACGCCGAGTCCCGTGCCCGCGGCGATCAGCGGCGCAAAGATCAAACTGCGTAGTTCGGCGCGGGCGGCTATATAGCCTCGGTCGTCCGTCAGCCCGGAGTCGGCCGGATCGAGCCGCGCCATCAAGATCGCCTCACCGGTTCGCAGCGCTCTCCCGGCAAATGACCCGGATACGGACGCCGGGCGCCCGTGCACGGAATCTTGGAACGTCTGCGTACGGAGGGCATCGTTGTGGTGCGTCGCGGTGGGCAGCAGGAACTCGCCCGACTCGTCGAGCAGGCGTATCTGACAGCAGTCCCCCAGGGCCTGCGCCGTCTTGGTGGCCACCTGGTCGAGGACCACGTCCAGGTCCAGGCTTGAGCCGAACAGCTTGCCGGCCTCGGCGATCATCGTGAGCCGCCGGCGCTCCGCGGCGGCCAGGGCCAGTGCCTTGCCCAGCGCCTGCTGATCGCTGTCCTTGCCGGGCAGATGCGACAGCCACAAGATTCCGGCACCGCACTCCAGCGGTACTCGCAGTCCGGTCGCCTGGACCAGGAACTCCGAGCCGTCCTGCCGCTCGTAGAGCAGCGAGCCGGACCACGCGCCCTCCGCGGCGATGACTGGGGCGAGGCTTTCCCGGCCCGAGCCGGTCACGGTGCGCAGCTGGCCCGCGACGTCGCCGACCGGCTGCCCCAGCGCCTGCGCAGCCGGCACGCCGAAAAGATCGGCGGCCGTGCCATTCCAGAGCATGATCTTCTGGTTCTCGTCGACGAGGACCACTGAGAGCCCGGGCGTGCCCGAGATGGCTGCGATGTCAACCGAGTACCGGCTCCCCCCCGAGATCATGATCCCAGCCTCGTATGCGCCCCGGCCACCTTAGGAGCCGCGGCCCGCAGTGCAGCGGCTCGGAGCCGGTGCAGCCGGTCATGAGGCTTGATTCCTCTCATCCCTCCGATACACCCGCTGCGCCGCAGGTCAAGGGCATGCTCCCGCGACTACTGCCGGGGCGCCCGCGAGTACGACGCATGGGCGACGACGACCAGTCTGTACGGTGACTGTAGCATATGGTAATCGACTAATCACTCTAGATAACGTACGAGGTGGGGGTGTATCAGGTGAACCACGTCAAGTGAGACCGGCGCTGCCTGAGGCAGGTCCAGGCTCGCGGGCTCCCGGCACGGGTGGCTTCGCAGTTCCTGCGGTCGGCTGTGCCGATCACTGCGGCGTGAGCCCCGGGCAGCAAGTGCTTTTCCGCAGGGGCCTGCCCAGGAACCAGTGAAGGAGTCCCGAATGAACCATTCCTTGCTTTATATCGAGGACGACGAGAGCAACATCTGCTTGGTTGAGGCATTGCTCAGGCGTCGCCCTCAGATCGAGTTGCATGTGGCAATGAACGGCCGTGACGGCGTCCGGGCCGCCATTGACATGCAGCCGGGCCTCATCCTGCTCGACAATCGCCTCCCCGACGCAACTGGCCGCGAAATCCTGCAAGAGCTCGCGTCCGCGTCAGCTACTGCGGCGGTCCCGGTGGTTATCTTCAGCGGCGATTCAGACGAGGTCATCGATGAGCTGCTAGCCAGCGGAGCCGCCGAGTCTGTCGCGAAGCCGTTCAATGCTCGCCAGTTCATTGGCATAATCGACCGCTACCTGGCATGACGAATGCTACGTTGGCGATAAGGTGCGTATGAATCAAGACGGCAACGTTGCCGCCCTTCTTGTCCAGCGTTTAGGCGACGCGTTCTTTTGAGATGAAGACACCAAGAACGAGGCTATCGGTCATAGCTATGGTCAGCGGCGACCGCATGGATCCGGTTTGCGCAGCTGCGTGCTGAGGGGGACAGGTTGATCCGGTGCCGCGGCAGCGTGCGGAGCTGGTGCATCTCAACCGGGGCGATCCACGCCTCGGGCTGCAGACGAGGGCGCGGTTCGCTCAAGCTCGGCCGCGATGAAGGCCTCAGCGTTCTCCCGGCGGACGCTACACGCGGCGGTGGTCATGCCCTGGCGCGTCAGGTACGCGACTAGGAGTGCCCCGTTGTCGGTGTAGGCGCGGGATGCTCCGCGGGGACAGGTTGGCCGCCTCTAGGTGGAGACGTCGGCACGGCAGAAGTGCGCTAAGCTCTGCAACGCTGGCGGCGCGCGCTGCAGTCTGGCCATAGTGCTAGATTCGACGCTGTACTACCGCTGTGCACGACCCGCAAGGGTGACCGGGAAGCGTAAAACCCCAGGTCAGATAACTTAAGATAGGCGTCGTTAGCTCAGTCGGCAGAGCGTCTCCATGGTAAGTATTTCGTTCGAAACGCTGTACTGACCTGCGTAGGCGCACGTGAGTGCCGACCGCTGTGCGTCAAATAAGACGCTCTAGATTCGCTCGCGGGTGCGCCGTCAAAGTGTGACGCAAGTCACGCCTGAGTTGTGGTCTTGTCCCAGGAAGACGGGCGAGATCCATGTCATCTGAACCCCAGGTCACTGGCAGCACAGCCACCCAGAACTCCACCGAGCGCATACTGACGCGCTGGCAGGCTGATCTGCTGCCCGCATACGACGTAGTCGGACGCTGGCTTCACCGGGAGCCGGCATTCCTGCACGAGCACGAGCCGGAGCACCATCTCGAAGAGCTGGCGCTGATGACCGCATCGGCCGAGTGGCTGACCCGCAGCCGATCAGCATGCACCGGGCACTGCTCGCAGGTGCCACCTCGGCTCAAGTGGCCGAGGCGGCCGGGACGAGCGTGCGGATCGTGTACGAGCAATGGAAGCAGTGGGCCGATGGGCAGCGCCATTTGCTGATCGCTGGCCGTCCAGGGGTGACCCAGGAGGCGTACCAGACCATCCAGGCCCGCTTCGCGCCAGCCGACTAAGAATTGCTCATGCGGTAGCGCCTACTGACCTGGCGGACTCCTGAGCTAGTGCCGCGAGTGGTAAGGTTTCGCCGCTTTCCGGGCGGCGCAGCATCTTCCGAGCGGCGCAGCACCGCGCCCCGAACTGCTCGATATGCGCGGTACTTCCGATCAGCCGAGTGGCTGTCCACGTCCTCCAGATTTGTTAATCTGGCGCCGATTGGCTTGGCGGCCAGGTCCCTGGAGCGGGAAGATCCGCACTGAACTCGGCTGCCGGTGCAGCTATGTAAAGCCATTCGCAAGGCAGCAGTATTCCACTTCATCGCAGTGTTTCCTCTGCCATTCTTTCGGCTATCAGGTTCAGTTAGATTCAGGTCGGCTTGGCCGTTGCCGCTAATGAAGGACCTTGCTGAAGAACACCCGCCGGTAGCCGTTCTGTGTTGCCCGGTGCGTCTCGCGATATCCGCGGCGCGGGTAGTAGTCGAGGTTCTCGGTCATGGCTTCGTTGGTGTAGAGCCGGATCTCCGGCAAGCCCATGGCCAGGGCCTGCTGCTCGGCGAGGCGCAGCAGGCGGCTCCCCAGGCCCGTATTCTGCGCGCTGGGTGCCACGGCGATGTTCTCGAGCAAGAGATGACCTTCGGCGGGCTGCGCCACGAGCAGGCCCACGAGGTGATCGCCGTGTTCGGCGACTCACGCGTGGCCTCTCGCGACGACAGCGGCGTAGTCATCGGCCATTGGCGCCGGCTCGCGCCCCATGCAGGGGACGTATTTCCCGTAAGAGCTGCTGGCCAGACGCTGCATCGATAGAGCATCGCTCGCCTCAGCCAGCCGCAGCACCACCTCCTGGGAACCGGGTCTGGCCGGATCAGGCGAGGCAGCCATGGTCTGGTCTGGCTGGCCGGCGACAGCGGGTTCCGACGCGCGTCGCCCCTGGTCCTGACCTCCTGAGGACGGCGCGGGCACGGTTCTGGGTGGCCTTAGGACGCGGCGGCAGCTAGGACGCCGGCGAGGACGCCGACGAAGCGGGGGATCGCCTCCGGGTCGCCGGCGCTGCGGGTCGGGTTGAGCTCGCCGATCGACAATGCTCTGAGGCGCGGGTCACCCGCCGCTACCCTGAGTGCCTCGCCGGCCTGGTCGAGGGTGGGTCCGATATTGCGGCCATCAGTGTTCTCGGCCAGCGGGGCGTCGGTGAAGTCCAGGACGTCGACATCGACATGGATGGCGAGCGGGCCAGGCGGAAGGTATCCGAGCGCGTAGCTGGCCGCAGCGGCAGGATTGGCGGCGAGCGCTTCGCTGGAGGTCACGCGCAGGCCCAGCCTGCTCGCCTGTTCCCGCTCCCAGTCGGTAGCCATTCGCGGCTCGACTCCCAGCCACGCCACCTGGTGTGGCTCAAGGAGGGGCCTCGGTCCGAAGGCGCCGGCGAGGACATCGACGCAGCCAGGCAGCGAGAGCGCATGCGCCAGGCCCATCCAGTCAAGTGCGCCGTCGATGATGCTCTGCGGGGTGTTGATGTCATAGTGCCGGTCGACGTAGAGCAGCCCCGGCGGGCCGGCACGCATGCGGCGGAGCGCGGCGATGACAGCCAGCGCGATCGTGCAGTTCCCGCCCAGCACGAGCACCATGTCACCGTGCGCCAGCAGGGGCCCGAGCCGTTCAGCGAGCTCTCGCAGGCAGGCCGTCACCTGATCCGAGTTCTGAGCAAGCGGGTGATCCCGGTCAGGACGCCACACCTGCACCGGCAGATCCCCGTCGTCGCGCACTTCCCGGCCGGCGGCGACGAGTGCCTCAACCAGGCCGGCCGAGCGCAGCGCCCCGGGTGCCTGGTCCTGGCCTGCCGCGTAACTGCCTGCGCTGCTCGGCACTCCCACCACCGAGATACGGCTCATCCGGGCATCATAGGCACCCATGATCATCGATTCACCGCATTCTGCTGGCCGGTATGACATTGGTGATGAGGCCGGAGAGACGCCGGGCCAGGCCTCCGCCGGGGTCCAGGCGCGGATTGAAAATGGTGACCTCGAGGCCGCGTGCGCCGCTAGCGCGGAGGAGGCCACGGAGAATTTCCTTGGCTTCTTCCCACGTAAGGCCGCCGGGGTGCCGGTAGTCGACGGCAGGCATCAGATCGTCGTCGAGGACATCGACGTCCAGGTGTACCCAGAAGCCCTCGACATCTGGGCGGGTGACTGGGCCCAGCGCTTTCCCGACAGCTCTGGCGGCGCCATGTTCCCGGACTTCCGGGAGGTCTATCACGGTGACGGCCGTGTCGCGGATGTGCTCTTCCAGCACATGGTCGTTGTCGCCGAACGCCCGGTACCCGACAAGCGCCACGTCCTCGTCCCGGACGAGTGGCCGCAGGCCGTCCAGGTCAGTGAGCATCACCGGGCCGCGCCCGGTCGCGAGGGCGAGGTCGAGCGACGCGACCTCGCCGTTCGGCTCGTCGCTCGGGTGCTGAAAGTCGGCGTGGCCGTCGATGAAGACAAGGCCGAAGCGGCCCCGGCGCCGCAATGCGAGCATCGGCCCGAGCAGAATGCTGCAGTCCCCGCCGAGCACGATGGGGAAGCGTTCGCTGTCGAGCGCTGTACCTACCGCGGCGGCAAGGTCGCGTGCGACCGCCGCGACCCCCTGCGGATTCAGGACCCCTGTCCCCGGATCGCGGACATCGCTATACGGCGGCACTTCAATGCGTGCCTCATCGTACGAGCCGAGGCGCGCGTGCAGGCCAGCGGTCCGCAGTGCGCTGGGACCGGCTTGCACGCCGGTCGGCCGGAGGCCGAGGGGAGACGGCACCTCGATGATGAGCGGATTCACCGGTAACACCCCGCCCTTGTCGATCGATTTCCGGGAGATGGGGCACCGGTGAAAGGTCTCATCATCAATCTTGCAGCCTCCCGCACGCAGAGCCCATGTCGCGGGGAGAGAAGCGGTTGTGCAACGGCCCAGTGCCGTCGCTGCGGAGGAAGCTGGCCATCGCGGCGCCGTGGGCGGTGATCGGGAGCGGGCCCGCGAGGACAGTAAGCATGTCCCGCACGTCGCGTTCGGCGGCGGCGACGCGATCACGGCACAGCGGCGCGTTGGGTGGGCGCGGTATCGGTGGCCGACGGTCCTCATGCAGGATGCGGTCCCAGCACTGGGTGAGTTCCCGGCGTCCTTCCGGGGAGGTGATCTCCGTGGCGCGGACGGCCAGGAGCCGGCTGATTCGTGCCCGGCATCCGCCGCGAGCTGGCAGTCCAGAGACGGTGCCTGCATGCGGGCCAGCAAGCGATCCCATGGCCTGGCGTCGTGAGAGGCGGACCGAAGCAGCAGGTCTGAGGTCATGTCCCCATCGTGTCCCTCGACACGTGCTGGGATAAGTGGCAGGACCGACAATATACGCGAATATCCTGCCAACCGGGCAGAGGCATGTCGGAAGCGCATCAGGCCGTGCCATGGGGCGTGACGCCCATGCGGTGGCCATAGTGGTCTGCGACGGTGTCACAATTTTCGAGCTCGGGGTCGCCTGCGACGTCTTCGCCAAGCGCATCAGGTCGCCCTCAGACCGCCGTTCGCCAGCCAGTCATGCGAGAACGTATGCCGCAGCGGGTGCAGGTCGGGGAGACCCACCGCAGCCCCCGGTCTGAGATCGTCTGATAGACGACACTCGCCGTCGGTTGACCCTTGGTGCCGAGCCACAGCCAGGCGTCGGCCGCGTGCGGATGACCGGCGCGCACCCGGATGTGCCGGTCAATGTCCCGGGCGGCCTTGGTGCCGATGGGCAGGACCAGCTCGCGCCAGCCCTTGGCGGTGATCCGCACCACCCGCGATCGCAGGTCTATGTCGGACGCCTCGGGATCTCCGGCGCTGTAGCGGAGGCCGGTCATGCCCTCCAGCCGCATCCCGGTGTCCAGGAACAGCCGGATGATCGCCAGGTCCCGCCGGTCGCGGAAGTCCTTGGCCGAGCAGTCCGCCAGCAGGCGCCGCACGTCGTCATCGGGCAGCACGGGTACGGGCTTCTCGGGGATCTTCGGAGGCCGCGTCTTGGCCATGGGTGACCCGTCGATCTCGCCCTCTTCGTTCGGCCGGCCAAAGAGCTGCTGGAGGGACCGGTAACGCGTCGCGGCGGACGATGGCGCGGTGCGCTCTAGCTCGGCCGCGATGAACGCCTCGACGTGCTCCCGGTGGGCACGCCCTGGCGGATCAGGAACGCCGCGAACAGCGCCCCGTCGTCGGTGTAGGCGCGGATGGTCCGCGGGGACAGGTTCGCCGCCTCCAAGTGGAGACGTCAGGACGGCAGAAGTGCGCTAAGCTCTCCAACGCTGGCGGCGCGCGCTGCAGTCTGGCCAAGATGCTAGATTGACGCTCTACCACCGCTGTGCACGACCGCAAGGTCGACCGGGGAGCACAAAACCCCAGGTCAGATAACTGAAGATAGGCCCCGTTAGCTCAGTCGGCAGAGCGTCTCCATGGTAAGTATCTCGTTCGAAACGCTGTGCTGACTTGCGGAGATGAAGGCCAGCTCCGACCGGTGTGCGCGCAATTAGACGCTCTAAATCTGCTCCTGCTGAAGTAACTGCGTCACATTTGAGATGCGCGCAGATGGTGGAACACCGGCGAAGCCGGTATCGGCCTATCGTTACCGGGGTTTATCCAGTGGTCGGGCTTCGGTCCCGGGAGCTGATCAGGATGAGCCGGTCTCCGCTGGCTAGCCTCGCAGCCGCCGGGTGATCGGGCGCTAGGACCTGGCCCTCGCGTACCACGGCGATGACTGTCCCGGCCGCATCGCGTGCCGCGCCGCCGACCTCAGCCTCTCCGGGCGACCGTTCGACAAGATCAAGGCCGCTGCCGTGATCCAGCAGATCGGCGACGACCCGGCCTGCGGCAGGCCGGAGGGCGGAGATGGCGAGCATCTGCCCGGCAGCGTCCGATGACATCACCACATGGTCGGCGCCGCTCTGGCGAAGCAGTGCCTGGTTCTCCCATTCCCGGACCGCGGCCACGATGGTCACACTGGGATTCAGTTGCCGGGCGGTAAGCGCGATCAGCACAGCGGTGTCGTCCCGGTGCACGGCGATCACTACCTGGCTGGCCCTTTGAGTTTCCGCCTGTTCCAGTACTGCGCGCCGTGTCCCGTCACCTGTCACAGCTACCAGGCCGCCCGAGTTCGCCTCGGCCACCGCTTCAGCGGAGCTATCAATGACCACGATCGACTCACGTGGCGTGCCCGATTCGCTCAGCGTCCGGACCACGGCACGGCCTTTCGAACCGAATCCGATGACGATCACGTGACCAGCCATCTTCGACCTCCACCGGGTGATCCGCCAGTGCATCCGGGTTCGCTGGGTCAGCACTTCCAGAGTGGTGCCGACCAGCACGATCAGAAAGACCACTCGGATCGGGGTGATCAGTACCGTCTGGACCAGTCGCGCCGTGTCGGTGACCGGAACGATGTCGCCGTAACCGGTCGTCGACAGGGTGACGGCTGAATAATATATGGCGGCAAGAACCGACAGCGGCTGGCCCGGATGTGCCCCATCCTGGTACCCGTCCCGTCCTAGGTAGACGATCACTGCCGTCAGCGCGAGCAGGCCAACGGCCAGCAACGCCCGCTTTGCCACGGCATTGAGCGGAGTTGCCGGTCGCGCAGGCAGCGATACCCAGTCGGCCGGCACCACGGACCCAGGCTCGCGCTGATCCTCAGCCAGTTCTGAAACCACGCAAGGACGATACTCACGTTGCGCTGGTACCGGTACACCCTCCGTAACTGACCTCCTCCGGTTCGCTGGCGCTCTTGAGTGACTGTGCGCTGTCGCACTGAAGTACCGGAAAAGGACAGGTGGCCTGTGGCGCGTGCTCGGTCTGGAACATCAGGTGCTTTCTTAACACCACCGGTGTACGGGAAGCAGAGCACCATGATCATTTCTGCGGCGGGCTGCGTGCCCCGTTACGGAAGCAGGCGCGGGGCGGCGGTCCTGCCGGATGGTGCGCTAACGCCATGGGACTGGGCTGAGGAGATCGCGCATATGGACGCCAAGGGCCTCGAAACGCTGCTGGTCGTGACGCTGATAGCGGCGCTGGCGCCCGTTGTCTGTGCTGCGCTTCCCCGGTTGCGCATTCCCCAGGTGGCATTCTGTACGCAGCTAGCTATATATTACGCACAATTATCAAACGCTCATATTCGGCGTGGCTTGGCTTCCTGGCTTGGCGGCGTTCGAACCGAGCAAATGTTGCCTGCCGCACCACACTAGAAACGGCCGCCGGGGGATAGGCGCCGATGGGCGTCGCGCGCCCGCTCATCCGGCTGCGCTGGCCGCATACCGAGTCAGCATCACCCTCGACTTTCACCCCGCGACCCGCATCAGGTCACCTTCAGACCCACCGTTTGCAAGCCAGTCATGCGAGAACGTCTGCCGTAGCTGGTGCGGGTGCAGATCAGGAAGCCCAACCGTGGCCCGTCGGTCTTTGATCATCTGGTAGACGCCACTGGACGTGAGTCGGCCCCTTCGTGCCGAGCCACAGCCAGGCGTCGGCCGCGTGCGGATGGCCGGCGCTTACGCGGGTGTACCGGTCAATGTCCCGGGCGGCCTTCGTGCCGATAGGGAAAACCAGCTCGCGACGGCCCTTAGCGGTGATCCGCACCACCCGCGACCGCAGGTCCACGTCGGACGCCTCCGGGTCGTCGGCGTTGTAACGGAGGCCAGCCATGCCCTCGAGCCGCATCCCGGTGTCCAGGAACAGCCGAACGATCGCCAGGTCCCGCCGATCGCGGAAGGAAGTTCTTGCCCGAACAGTCGGCCAGTAGCCGCCGCACGTCGTCGTCGGGCAGAACCGGCACCGGTTTCTCGGGGATCTTCGGCGGGCGCGTCTGGGCCATCGGTGACCCGTCGATCTCGCCCTCGTCGTCCAGCTGCCGAAGAGCTGCCGAAGGGACCGGTAGCGCGTCGCGGCAGACGAGGGCGCGGTGCGCTCAAGCTCGGCCGCGATGAACGCCTCGACGTGCTCCCGATGGATGCTGCGCGCAGCGGTCGGCATGCCCTGGCGGGCCAGGAACGCCACGAAGAGCGCCCCGTCGTCGGTGTAGGCGCGGACGGTCCGCGGGGACAGGTTGGCCGCCTCCAGGTGGAGACGCCAGGACAGCAGAGGTGCGCTAAGCTCTCCAGCGCTGGCGGCGCGCGCTGCGGTCTGGCCAAGGTGCTAGATTCGACGCTGTGCCACTGCTGTGCACGACCCGCAAAGGTGACCGGGAAGCATAAGACTCCAGGTCAGATAACTGAAGATAGGCCCCGTTAGCTCAGTCGGCAGAGCGTCTCCATGGTAAGGAGAAGGTCTACGGTTCGATTCCGTAACGGGGCTCCCACTCATACGCTCGAAAGATGGCGTCCCACCTGGGCAGATCAGGTGGGGCGCCATCTTTGCGTTGTCCGGCTGGCTACGGCTGAT
>Ga0302308_10001602_pt1 | contig 18360 bp, 15 predicted proteins | sample III_Palsa_E3_3_FD_200531 | JGI IMG/M metagenome (GOLD analysis project Ga0302308, IMG submission 200531) | Peat permafrost microbial communities from Stordalen Mire near Abisko, Sweden - III_Palsa_E3_3 | ecosystem: Environmental > Terrestrial > Soil > Palsa > Peat permafrost | place: Sweden... | reverse complement strand
ATTGGCACAGAACATCGCTGTCTACGCGGCATTCTCGTACATGGCCGCCCAGGCCGATGGCGATTTTGGCTCCGCGCCCGACGCATTCGCCGGTGATGGCACCAAGGAGTAAGACCACACGCCAGGTGAGAACGTAGGCTGGGGTTCGCTTTGCTTAGCCCAACCTACGGCGTGTCTGCCGGCGCCTGATCGAGCGCCAGCAGGTTTTCCTTGATCCGATTGATCACTGCCAACGCCTGCTCCAGTTCTTCGTAGCCGATACCGATGGTGACGTCCTTGCGCAGGTCACGCGCGATCAGCTCCATGTCATCGACAATCACCCGCGCCTGTTCGGTGGTATGCAGGCGCCAGGCGCGACGGTCTTTCGGGTCATGCCGACGCTCCACGAAACCCGCTGCCTGAAGCCGGTCGATCACCCGACCCACCGCGATCGGTTCCATTTCCAGAAATTCGGCAAGCTCGGTTTGCCGCAGTCCCTCGCGGTGGTACAACACCTTGGTGGCACGCCATTGCGCACGAGTCAGCCCGAATTTCACCGCGCGCCGATCGAAGTGCTTGCGAAACAGCAAGGTCACATCGCTGAGCAGATAGCCGAAGGAAATGTCTTCCGTTTTTGCCATGATCCGTTGAAACCTCGTCGTAGAGCCTGCTCATGATCTTTCCGTGGCCCGCGCCGGGATCTGTTTGTGCGCAGGACAAGGAAGAACGAGGGAGTGTACGTCCGTACACGACTGAGTGATGATGCCGACCTGCGCACAAATAGACCCGGCCCGAAGGGTTTGAGTGGCCGCCATGCGCCAGCGCGCGGCTTGACCTGACGGCCAGTCAGGCGCTGCGTCACGCACTACCACCTGACGGTCACTCAATGACCACGCGGGCCAAGGAAAGATCATGAACAGGCTCTTACCCATCACCCGTTCGAAGCATACGTTGCAGCTATCTTCGAAGCCATGCCCATAAGTACCATTACCGCCGACATCACCCAGCTGCGCCTGGATGCCATCGTCAACGCCGCCAACCCTACTCTGCTTGGCGGCGGTGGTGTGGATGGCGCCATCCACCGTGCGGCGGGACCCGCCTTGCTGGAAGCCTGCCGTGCCTTGCCGGAAACCTCGCCAGGGGTGCGCTGCCCGACCGGCGAGGCGCGCATCACACCTGGCTTTGACCTGCCAGCGCGCTTTGTGATCCATACCGTGGGACCGATCTGGCACGGCGGCGCCCATAACGAAGCCCATCTGCTCGAGAGTTGCTACCGCAACGCCATACATCTGTTGCGCGACCATCGATTGCGCACTATCGCGTTTCCAGCCATCAGCTGCGGCGTCTACGGCTATCCCGCAGCGCCGGCGGCAGCGGTGGCTGTGGCCGCGCTGCGCGACGAACTTCGTTCGATGGATCCATCCATCGACGTCCGCCTGTGCTGTTTCAGCGACAGCGTGCGCGCCACCTTTCAACTCGCGCTCGACGGCCCTAGTGCAGCTTGAACGGATACAGCGGCGGCAAATCCGGATTGCCTTCGCTTGCACCGGCGGCTCGCCACGCAAAACCGCGCTTGAACGCCTCGGCCAGCATCGCGCCATCCTGCGCAACTTGCTTGCCCGCGTAGTGGCTGCGCTGCAAAGTGGCGATCGCCGCACGTTGCTGCTCGTCGCCCAATGCCTGCGACAACTCGCCCAGATGCTGGATGGACGGCCGTTCGGCGCGTGCCCACGCCAGCAGGCGATGCACTTGTACCGCCGTATCGTTGCCACGGGCCGCTTGGAGAAATGCCTGCTGGCACTCACGCGCCGATGATCCTGCTGGAGCCGGCGTGACTATCGGCGATGAAGGTCGACGACGGCGCCACAGCAACCACGCGAGCACACTGAGCAGCCACAAACCGAGGCTGCCGAGCGCGATCCAGCGCCACGGTGTGACGTGCGCCACGATCACCGGCGTCGTGTTGGCGACAGTCGTCGATGCCACCGCCGGGCTGCTCGGATGCGAGGCCGCCACGCCACCGATCGCCGGCAACACCGTGACGCTACGCGCCGGGATCTGTGCGAATTCCATGCGGTCAGTCAGCACATTCCACCACTTCAGGGTGATGGCTGGAATGGTCAGCGGGCCTGCGCGTTCCGGCACGATCGCAAACGCCTGCTGACGCCAGCCGGCGATCCATGGGCCATCATTGCGCGTACCGGTAACCGGCTTGTCCGGATACACCGTGACGCCATCCAAGGTCGGCAGGCTGAGGTCGGGCAAGGCCTGGAACGGCAGACCGGTTGCCTGCAGATTCATCGTCAGGTTGAGTGGCTGTCCGACCCGCACCTGATCCTGTGCGGCGGGCAAGCCATCCAGCGTCAGGCTCAACTGACGCGCCGGCAACCAGGCCGTCTTTCCCCAGTCTGCGGGTGCTGCTTGAATGTCGGCCGCCACCGCCGGCGCACTGGCGGAGACCGGCGTGCTGGCACCGAAGAAACTGTTGGGATCATTCGGGTCAATCTCGTCACCCTGAAAGCCCAGTGCCGGGATGTCGAGATGTCCGGCACGCTGCGGGATGACGGCATAGCGTCGCTCGATGACGTGATAGGAGCGGCCGTTGCGCTCTGCATCGTAGTTCAGGTCAGCGCCCACTCGGGTCACCTCGCCCCCATCCACTAGCGGCTCATCCAGCGCGCCGTTACCGATAGCCGAAGAGAAATACAGCCGCACGACATAACTCAATTGCTGGCCTACATAACCGTGGCCCGGCTCGAGCTGTGCTTCCATGAAGACATCTTTGTGCGTCGCCGCGGCGCTGGCCGGATCGGGTGCGGTCACCTGCAAGGGCAAAGGCGCGGTCTGGCTACCGGCTACGGTTAAGGCAGGAATCTGCAACAAACCCTCATGTCTTGGCCGCAGCGCCACGCCAAATATCAGCTCGGAAGTGGCCGCACCGTTGATCACGCTGAGGCTGCTGTTTTGCGACGTGCCGAGAACCTCGAAGTCCTTGTTCAACGCACCAAGGTCGGGAGAGCCGAGGTTGGCGGCGTCCCCGCTGATGTGCAGATTCAGCGTCACCGTCTCGCCCAGTTGAACGGTGCTGCGGTCCAGGGTTGCCTGCACGCTGGCCGCATGGCCAAGTGCCGGCAGCAAAAGCAAAACAACAAGCCAGCGGCTGACGATTCGCCGGAGCGTCATGGCTGTCCCTCCTCGTTCGGTGTATTGCCGTGGCGCTGCTGATATTCCAGTTCGAACTTGCGTCGCAGCAAGGCGCCCGGGTCATCCGGCACACGTTGCAACGCTTGCCGTATATCCGCGGGCAGTTTTGATTGTGGATCGTCCTTCGACATCGCGCCGAGTTGATGGGTCGCTGGCGAATGTTCTTTCTGCTGGCCCGCCAGCGCCTGATCCATCTGTTGCTGCAAAGCCTGTTGCGCCTGGTCGGTGCGAGCCTTCTGCTCGGCCTGTTGCTGCGGAGTCAGCGGCTTGGGTGCGTTCGCGGCCTGATTCTGATCGGCGCGATCCTGGCCGCTTTGATCCTGCCCGCTTTGATCCTGCTGGCCTTGCTTGTCCTGATCCTGTTTCTGGGACTGCCCATCTTTGCCAGGATTGCCGGCGGCATCCGCTGCATCCTGTGCGGATTTTTCATCCTGCGCCTGTCGCGAGTCCGGCTTGCCTTGCTTGCCCTGTTCGCCGGACGACGACTGACCGTTGCTACCGCTCTTGCCTTGCTGTTTCTGCTTCTGCTCGTTCGACTGCTGCTGATCCTGTTGCTGCTTTTGTTGCTGATGCATCCAGTCTTCGACCGACTTGCGATTGGCCTTGGCGTCAGCGTGCGCCGGGTCGAGTTTCAGCGCCTTGTCGTACGCATCGACTGCCTGCTGATAGTGGCCTTGCTTGGCCAGGGCGTTGCCGAGGTTGTAGGCCGCATTGTCTCCCGATGCCTGCTGCAGCGCCTGCGCCGCAGCCGCAAAGTCGCCCGCACGATAAGCGGCAGCGCCACGCCACGCCGGGTCGCGGGCGAGCTGTTGCGCCTGCTTGGCCTGACCCTGTTGCAAAGCGTGCGCGGCCTGCTGATCAGGGCGCTGCCACAGGTCCGTCCAGGTGGTGGCATCAACCCGCGATGGCAACAACGGCAATGCGACCAGGGTAAGTAACAGCAACCAACCACGACGGAAGATAGTCGCCACGACCAGCAGCAGGGGAAGCAGCAGCCATGGGCCGCGATCCTGCCATTCGTCGCCCACGGGCCCGTTCACGGACCTCACCGACGCAGTCCGCAGTTGCGCATGCAAGGCATCGATATCACTGCGATCCGCGCTCATCGGCACATAGCGACCACCGCCGGCGCTAGCCAACGCGGCGAGTGCGGCATCATCACGACCAGCCAGTGTCATATGGCCTTGCGAGTCGTGCAGAAAGCCACCGCCAGCCAAAGGTATCGGACCTCCTTGCGGCGTGCCCGCGCCGAGCACCGACACCCGCACACCGGCGGCACTTGCCTTGCGCGCGGCCGCGTCGGCTGCCGCGTCGGCGTGATCGGTGATCAGCACCAGCGAACCGCCCGCGGCCTTGGCATCGCCGATCAGTGCTGCACCGCGCTGGATGGCCGACGCGGCGTCATCACCATCTACCGGCATGGTGTCGGGCGCCATCGCATCCAGCAGATCGCTGAGGCTGCTCGCGTCGGATGTCAGTGGCGCCACCACGAATGCTTCACCCGCGTAAGCGATCAGCGCATTCAGGCCATCACGATTACTCGCCAACAGGTCATGCGCCTTGTAACGAACGCGATCGAGTCGACTCGGTGCCACATCGCGCGCAAGCATGTGCTGCGACAGCGAGATCGCCACGACTTGTGCAGCGCGACTCGCATACAGCGGTTGCTGCACGCGACTCCAGGTCGGACCCGCCAGCGCCAACGCACCCAGGCACCAGCCGACCGCGAACAGCCACACGGGTAGCTGCCGATTCGCAGCACGTCCTCGCAAAAGAAAAGGCAGCAATTCGGGATCCACCAGCCGCGATAGCTCCGCCAACGCGGAACTGCGCCTAACGCCGAGCCACAACAACAACGGCAGCAAGACCAGCGTGGCCAACCACCACGGCTGCAGGAAGTGGAACTGTTGCAGCGCCACGCTCATGCCGTCTGCTCCGGCATGCGGGCAAATCGGCGCGGCACGATCACCAGCAGCAACAGCAGGATCGCGGCAGCCAATGGCCAACGAAACAACTCATGTCGTGGCCGCAGGGTAGGGCCTTGCTGCGGCATCGGCTCCAGAGCGTCGATCGCACGATACGCGTTGGCCAGCTCGCTGCCGTCGGTGGCTCGAAAAAATTGACCGCCGGTTTCTTTCGCTATCGTGGTGAGCATGTCGGCGTCCAGATCCGCCGACGGATTGATCAGCTGACTGCCAAAAAATCCCGGCACGGTCATCTGCGTGGCGCCCACACCGATGGTATAGATGCGCACGCCAGCTGCCTTTGCCGCGCGCGCCGCTTCGCGTGGCGCGATGTTGCCGGTGTTGTTGACGCCATCGGTAAGCAGCACCAGCACGCGGGCCTGCTCGGGCATCGCGGACAACCGCTTCACCGCTACCGCAATCGCATCGCCGATCGCTGTTTCGGTGCCAGCAAGACCCACGACCGCGCTCTGCAGTTGCGCATGCACAGCCGACAGATCGTAGGTAAGCGGCGTCACTAGAAAAGCCTGGCTGCCAAACAGGATCAGGCCCAGCTCGTCGCCGCTGCGGCGACGAATGAAATCACCAGCAATCGCTTCCACCGCTTCGAAACGGCTGACCGGTTGACCGGCCAGATCCATGTCTTCGGTGCGCATGCTGCCGGACAGATCGACCGCCATCATAAGCGCGCGACCACTGCGTTGCTGCGCCTGCGGCGGACCCACCCATTGCGGTCGGGCCGCAGCCGTTAACAGGCACAGCCACGACAGCGCCAGCAGCCACGACACGATGCCATGTGCCGTGTTGCCCATCACCTTGGTCAACTGCACACCGGGCTGGGGCAGATGCAGGGCCTGCCCTGGCGCCGCCTGCTTCAGCAAGCGGCGCAGTAGCCAAGGCAGTGGCAGCGCGACGATCACCCATGGCCATGCAAATTCAAGTCCGGCAAAATCAAGCATGCTGGCGTTCCGTCGTCGCCGATTTCCACGCGCCGGGTTTCAACGCCAGGTTCAACCAGTGCCGCACAGCCGTGCTGGCTGCCGCATGATCAAACGCCATCTTCGGCTGATACATTGCCCGATCCAGTTGTAATAGACGATCCAGCGTTACAGCATCGACCGGCACGCGCGCCAGCGTCTGTCGCCACGCTTCGCCGCGTTGTTGCGTGGCCAGTGCGTCGTGCCGACGCGCCACTCGGCGCAGCAGTTGATGCAACCCACTGGCCAGCGCGGCCTGATCACCGTCATGCTGATGCTGGCGAATAAGCTCATCGAGTTCAGCCAGAACTTGTGCACGCTGCCCCGCACTTCGCCGCTGTCGGCGCCATAGCCATACGCCAGCCAGCAACATGACCAGCGACAGCGTAGCCAGCATCCACCAGCCCGGTGCCGGCGGCCACCATGAAGGTTCCGCTGGCAAATGAATATCGCGCAGCTGGGGACCCTGCGTTGGCGTGGTCGCCGGCGACTGGCCGATCGATAGGATCATCGGCCTGGCCTCGTGTTGCCAAACAATGTCGCCACCGCGGCGTACGGATCACTTACCGTATCAATTCCGCAGTGACGCAGACCCAACGATTGAGCCAATGCGCCGAGCCGGGCTGGACCCACGCCTAGGGCTTGCTGGAATTCACGGCGCTGACGTTCGGACTGCAGCAACACCTCGGTGCGCTCGCCCGCATATTCCAACGGATATCGTCCGGGCGGCGCCAGCGCCTGCTCCAGTGCATCAGCGACTATCAACACACTGACACCGGCGTGCCGGGTGAGATCGAGCAGGCGCGGCCGTGCCGATACATCGCAACTGAAACCATCGCTGATCAGCAACACGCGACTGGCGCCGTGCAGCAAACGCCCAGCGCGTGTCAACGCGTCCGCCAGTGGCTCTTCTCTGTCTGGCGATTCGTTGGGGATCGTTCGCGATGCGTCCCACTCGGCCAGTGCGCCGCATACCGCCAAGGCACCGCGCGAGCCCGCTTGTGGGCGCAGTAAGTGATCGACAGAACCGAACGCCATTACCCCAACCCGCTCACCGGCGTGGACCGCGTACCACGCGGCACACGCCGCGGCGCGCACTGCTTGCACCGACTTGAAGCGCAAACGCGTGCCAAAACGCATGCTGGCATGGGTGTCCAGCAGGATCAGCAGACAGCCTTCGCGATCCTCCTGGAACAATTTGGTATGCAGCTTTCCGCTACGTGCGGTCAACCGCCAATCAAGTCGGCGCACATCGTCGCCAGCCTGATAGACGCGCGACTCGGCGTAGTCCATGCCACGGCCGTATAGACGGCTGGACTGCTGACCGCTGCGTGCGGCACGACTGGGTAGTGGCGGCATGCGCGCACGCGTCACGCGTGCGCGTAGCGCAATAAGCTCAGCCAGCGAAACCTGGCTGCGGCCATCGCCATCGACCCGGTTGAGCGCGGATATTTTTGCAGTTGCCCTCATGATCATGTTTACGGCAGCGGCACGAGATCCAATAGACGATCGATCACCTGATCCGGTCGCACGCCCTCGGCTTCCGCCTCGTAACTGAGCAATACCCGATGGCGCAGCACTTCGTGGGCGATACTGTGTACGTCTTCCGGCAGCACATAATCGCGTCCGGCCCGCCAGGCCTGCGCACGGGCGCAGCGATCCAGCGCAATGGTGGCGCGCGGACTGCCACCCCACGCGATCCAACGCTTCAGCTCGGGTCCGTAGCGGCCAGCATCACGCGTGGCCAGCACCAACTGGGTCAGGTATTCCTCCAATGCCGGCGCCATATGGACGGCCATCGCTGCATCACGTGCGGCGAACACATCGGCCTGGCTCAGCAAAGCCTGCGTGGAAGGGGCCGGATGCGCACGCTGGCGGGCCTGCTCGCGCGACAGTTTGAGTATCGCCAGTTCCGCCGCAGCATCCGGATAACCGATGGTCACGTGCATCAGGAAGCGGTCGAGCTGGGCTTCGGGCAAGGTGAAGGTGCCTTCCTGCTCGATCGGATTCTGGGTCGCCATCACCATGAACAGCTCAGGCAGATGCCAGGTGCTGCGGCCAACGGTAATCTGCTGTTCGGCCATGGCTTCGAGCAGCGCGGACTGCACCTTGGCTGGAGCACGATTGATCTCGTCGGCCAACACGATGTTGTGAAACAACGGGCCTCGTTCAAACTCGAAACTGCCCGACTGCGGACGGAATACGTCGGTACCGGTGAGATCCGCTGGCAGCAGGTCGGGGGTGAATTGCACCCGATGGAAATCCGCCTTGATCCGCGCCGCGAGTGCCTTCACCGCCGTAGTCTTGGCCAGACCCGGCGCGCCCTCGACCAGCAGATGACCATCGGCCAGCAAGGCGACCAGCAGGCAGTCGATCAGATGTGGCTGGCCAATGATGCAGCATTGCAGATCGTCGCGCAGCTGCGCAAAGGCTCGCTGCAGATCACTCAGAGGGACGATCTCAGGCCGGCTTTCGGGCATTTCCATTTTCGGGTTCCGTTCTCGACAGTTCGCAGGAAGGCTGCCCGGCGTGACGCGACAAAAGAAGCCTCCGGCAGCGTGCTACAGACCATGGCGACCGCCAGAAGTTTAATCGGAAGGTGCACTTCCGCCTGGGCCGCATAAAAAAAGAGGCGGCCGAAGCCGCCTCTCTTGATTGCCTAGCGCGAAACTTACTGCAACGTGGCGCTCAGGATACGCGGGGTCACGAAGATCAGCAGTTCAGCCTTGTTGACGATACGCGAGGTCTGCCGGAACAGCGCGCCCAGCACCGGGATATCTCCCAGGCCTGGCACCTTGACGATCGTGTTGGTCTTGTCGATTTCGTAGATGCCACCGAGCACCACGGTCTGCCCGTTGTCCACCAGCACCGAGGTGTTGATCGAGCGGGTGTCGATGGTCGGCACCTGGCCGCTACCCGGCACCTGGACGTAACCTGCGAGTGCGTCCTTGGTGACGTTGATCTGCAGATAGATGCGGTCGTCCGCGGTGATCGTCGGGGTTACCTTCAGCTCCAGCACGGCGTCCTTAAACTGCACCGTGGCCGTGCCGCTGCCGGCCGCGCCCGTGGCACTGTTCTGGAATGTCACGTAGCCGATCTCCTGACCCTGGCGGATGTCCGCTTGCTCATGGTTCGCGGTAATGACCCGCGGACTGGAGATCGTTTCGCTGAGACCTTCGGTCTGTGCTGCGGAAAGCTCCAGATCTAGCGAGTAGTTCTTGCCCAGAATTGCCAGACCGATACTGCCGGCTGTCGTAGTAGAGGGTAGATTGAAGTTGAGCCCGCCTGCACCGACGGTGCTTGTTGCGCTTGTAGTTGCGCTGCCGTTGTTGCCGGGAACGCCACCTATGATGCCGCCAGTCTGGATAACTTGACCACTTGGATTGGTCCGAGTTGCATTGGCACCAAACTTGGCACCCAGATCTCGTTCGAAATCGTCGGTGGCGATCACGATACGCGACTCGATCAGCACCTGCTGTACCGGCGTGTCCAGTACCGCGATCAGATCGCGCAGTTGCTTGATCTTCTCTGGTATGTCGTTTAGCAACAGCGTATTGGTGCGTACATCGAACGACGCACTGCCTCGCACGGACAGGAAGCCGTGCGCGGTATTGCTGGCGGAGGAACCGCCGCTGGTGGCCTGGAGACTACCGGTAGTCAGCAACTTGGCGATATCCGACGCCTTGCCGTAACTGATCGGCACATAGTCGGTTACCAGCTCCGCCGAGTCCTCTGCCTTCAGCTTGGCATCGGCCAAATCCTGCTCGTATTTGGCCAGTTCGGCCTGCGGCGCAACCCAGATCACATTGCCGTTGCGGCGCTTGTCCAGCGTCTTGGCGCGCAGGATCACGTCCAGCGCCTGATCCCACGGCACATTGACCAGGCGCAGGGTGACGCTGCCACCGACGCTATCCGAAGCCACCAGGTTCAGGCCGGAGATATCAGCGATCAGCTGCAGCGCCGAGCGCACCGGAATGTCCTGGAAATTGAAGGTGACGCGTTTGCCGTTGTAGCTCGGCTCCTGGCCAAGCTTGGCCAGCGCATCCGCCTTGGTCTCGGCGTGCTTGGGTGTCACTTCGACTACGTACTGGTCGCCGGTCTGGTAGGCCGACGTATCCACATTGCCCGCGATCGCGATTTCCATATGGGCACCGCCGCCGCCCGTACCAGCGCGAGTGACGATGGACTGCACCGGCGTGGCGAAGTCCAGCGTATCCAGACGTTGCGCAAGATTCGACGGCAGATTCGCGTGATCGATGTCGACCAGCAGCTTGTCGCCCTTGCGATTCATCTGGGCGTTCGCGCCGCTGCCATTGAAGCTGATCAGCACGCGACCCTCACCATTCGGGCCACGGCGGAAATCGATGTTGGAGATCGTCGCGCCGTTATTCATCGTCGAAGGCAGCGCCTTGGACGGATCGATGGTGGCCACCGTGGTGGTGGACTGGTCCGAATCACCGTTGTTGATGGTAAGGATCAGGCTGCTGCCCTCGACCCGCGAACGGTAGGACGACTCACGCATCAATTCGACCACGACGCGCGTCCTGCCGCCGGCTTCGACGGCCGACACACCGGAGGTCGAGCCCTTGCCGATATCCAGGTGGCGCGCGGCCGCATTGTCGGTATCAGCGAGATCCACTGCGATGCGCGGCGGATTGCCCGTGCTGAAGATCTTCGGTTGCGGCACCGGGCCATTGGCGAAGTCCATGTGCAGTTCGACGCGGCCCCCTGGCAGCGCCTCAAAGCTGATGTTCTTCAGCGTGCTGGTGGCAGCCATGGCGTCGCTGGCCCAGGTGGCACCGGCGATCAGCAGACCCATCAGCATGTAACGGCTCGCATGGCGCATGACACGGCCCCGGACGGATTGAATTTGGTTGGTCATTGCATCAGCCCCTGTATTCCTATTTCGCGTCGAGCGCGATGCTGGCCGGACGTTCCATCCAGCCGCCATTACCATTGGATACCAGCTCGACCAGATCGATATGGTCATCACCGATGTTGGTGATGTGCCCGTAGTTCTGGCCCATGTATTCGCCACTGTGGACTCGGTGAATCACTCCGCCCGGATCCTTGATCAACACTTCCAGGCTCGCACCGGTACCCACCGTACCGACCATCTTCAAGCTGTCCAGCGCAAACATTTCCAGCGGCTGCTTGGCACGGTTTGCATCAGGACGTGGCCCACTCGAGGCAGTGCTCTGCTGCATTTCGACCGTGCTTGGGCTGAACGGATCGCGTTTGCCCTGGTCGTCGTAAAGGAAGGATTCGAACGTCTTGATCACCGGCAACGGCTGGATCGGCGCACCCTTCTTGGCTTTTTCTTGAGCAACCCACTCGCGCAGATCAGACATGCCGCGAGTGCAGCCGCTCAGCACGAGCGCTACGCCCAGCATCAGCAACATCCGCGTCACGTGGACCGGTTTGATGGCAGCAAACTTGTTCATTTCTGCCCCCCTGCCTTGGCTTTGCCCGGTTTCTTGGCCGCGGCAGCACTCTCTTCGTCATCCAGATAGCGGTACGTTTTCACCGTGCCCTGCAGAACGAGCAGGCCATCGGAAGGCGCTCCGGCCTTGGCTGGCGTCTTCGGCGTCAACGACACATCGTGCAGGGTCAGGATCACCACCCGTGGTAATGAAGCCACGCCGCTGATGAAGGTGCCGAACTGGTGATACGTACCGCTCATGCGCAACGTAATAGGCTTTTCTGCGTAGAAATCTTTCGGTGTTTCCGGGCCTGGCTGGAACAATTCGGTTTCCAGGCCGGCCGACAGCGCGGTTTGCGACACATCCACCAGCAGTTCGGGCATTTCCGTCTTGCTGGGAAGCTGACGCAGCAGCTGGCGCAACATGTCCTGCATCTCGTCGAGCTGCTGCTGCAGCGCTTCGAGATTCACGGCCTTCGCCTGTTTGGTGGCGAACTCCTGCTTGAGCTGTTCTTCCTTGCTTGCCAGCGACGTCAGGCTGTCTTGCTGGTCGCCAATGAAGAAGTACCAGCCAACCAGCATCACGATGCCGAACAGCAGCACGGTAAAGAACACCTTGACCGATTGTGGCCAACCACCAACGTTGTTGCGATCGAGATTGCGGATGTCGTTGAGGAACTTCATGGCTTGGTCCCTCCCGTGGCAGGCGCACTGGTCGCTTTCGTCACCGGTTTGACAGACGCTGCCGCGGCCGGCTTCGGCTGTGCAGCTGCGGCTGAGGACGTCGTTGCAGGCGTACCGGTAATCGTCTTCGCTGCCGCACCGAGTGCATTCGGTACTGAGGTTGCCGCTGCCGGGACAGAACTGGCTGGGCTAGCACTGGAGGACGAGGCGGGAATCGAGCCATCCGCAGCGTCGGCTTCATCGGATTTCGGCCGGCTCAATGCCACATCCAGGCCGAAGGTATACGGCATGCGGCTGGAATCATGGCTGTTTTCGGTCTTGCGCAGGTCAGCGTGTCCCATCCACGGCGACGCCTCGATGTTGCGCATGTATTCGGCGACGCTGGCGTTGGACTGCGCCACGCCATCCAGCGACAGCGCCTGACCGCTCTGCTTGAGTCCGCTCAGACGAGCGCTGGCAGGAATCGTTTTCACCAGTTCGTCGAACAGGTGCACCATCTGCGAACGGTCGGCCTGCAGCTGTTCGATGATCTGCTTGCGTGCCAGCAGATGCTCGCGCACCAGTTCGAGATCCTTGATCTTCGCGATCCGCACATCGAGATCCTTGATCTCAGTCTGCAGGTACGTGTTGCGGTCGTTCTGGTTGTCGATCCGCTGACCCATCCAGAAACCCCACAGCAGCAGCACGGCCAGCGCTGCCACAAACGCGGCGCCAAGCTGCATGTAGAACTCGCGTTCACGCTGCTTGCGTCGCTCGGCGCGCCAGGGAAGTAGATTGATGTGTGCCATCAGTCGAAACTCCTCAAGGCGAGGCCGACCGCAATCATCAGCGCGGGCGCATCCTGGGCCAGCGATTGCGCCTGCACCCGTGGCGACAGCGACATGCGCGCCAGCGGGTTCGCAACGACGCAGGACACGCCAAGTTGTTCTTCCAGCATCGCACCCAGCCCTTCGATCGACGCGCAACCGCCGGCCAAAACGACCTGGTCAACCTTGCTGTATTCGCTGCCGGCAAAGAAGAATTGAAGCAGGCGGCTGATCTGCTGGACCAGCGACTCCTTGAATGGCTCCAGTGCCTCGGTTTCGTACGATTCGGGCAAGCCACCCTTACGCTTTGCGCGTCCGGCTTCTTCATAGGAGAGCCCGAAGCGGCGCATGATCTCGTCGGTCAGCTGCTTGCCACCGAAGACCTGCTCACGCGAATAGATGGTGCGTTGATTGCGCAGGACGGACAGCGTCGTCATGGTGGCGCCGATATCGACCACTGCCACCAGCGCATCGCGCCCTACATTGAGCTGGTCGGCGACCATCACGAACGCGTTTTCCATCGCGAACGCCTCGACGTCGATCGCGCTGGCGATCAGTCCGCCCAGATCCAGCGCTGCGACGCGCATGTCCACGTTCTCGGTGCGCGAGGCGGCGAGCAGCACGTTATTCATGTCCGGGTTGTCGCGCACCGGTCCAAGCACTTCGTAATCGAGACTGACTTCGTCGATCGGATACGGGATGTACTGGTTCGCCTCGACCTGGATCTGTCCTTCCAGGTCATCATCTGACAATTCGCTGGACATCGGGATGATGCGGGTGATTACCGCTGATCCAGCCAGCGCCGCCGCCGCATGCTTGAGCTTTGAACCCGACCGCGCCAGCGCGCGACGAATCGCGTCGCCTACCGCCTCGACTTCGACGATGTTCTTTTCGACCACGGCATTGGGTGGCAGTGGCTCAACCGCGTAATGCTCCACGCGATAACGCCCGCCCACTTGACTTAGCTGCAGCAACTTGACGGCAGTCGAACTGATGTCGACACCAATCAGCGCCGGCTTCTTGGGTGTAAAAAGCCCCACGGTGTTTCCCCCTTGCCCCTAGCGCCCCTGACCAGAGTCCTGGTGGGATGCGCAGTGGCATTAAATCGAAAAATTAACGCAATGGCAACGGTCTACGGAAACTTTCTCAAGTAATTGGCGTGATGTCCACCACATTTGCGACATCGCCCTCAGATGGCGCAACCCTTGCAAACAGTCTTTTCTAATTAGCCCAACTGGGCCTCATGTGAGGAATACTGCTACATCTATACTCTGTCATGTTTTGACTCAGGTCTCGCTATCCCCACACCATGCGAATTTTCAGACGGTTGTTGCGCTGGGTACTGATCCTGGCCTTTTCGGGTTTGCTCCTGGCAGTTATTGCAGTCGGTGTGGCGTATTGGCTTATAGCACCAAGACTCCCCTCGGTGGCGGTACTGAAGGACTATCACATGCAGGTGCCGCTGCGCGTGTTGACCGCCGACGGCAAACTGATTGCGAGCTTTGGCGAGACCCGACGCATTCCGGTGGCCATTGCCGACGTGCCCGATCTGCTTAAGCATGCGGTCTTGTCGGCCGAGGATGCGGAGTTCTACCACCACCCGGGCGTTGACTGGCACGGGATAGCGCGTGCAGGTTGGCACGTTATCGTTACAGGAGGTGACAAGGGTCCTGGCGGCTCGACCATCACCCAGCAGGTCGCGCGCAACTTCTTCCTCAGCCCGGAAAAGCTCTATTCGCGCAAGCTCACCGAGATTTTCATCGCGCTGAGCATCGAGCATGAGCTCAGCAAGGATCAGATCCTCGAGCTGTACCTCAACAAGATGTTCCTCGGCCATCGCTCCTATGGCGTAAGTGCGGCCGCAGCCTATTACTACGGCAAGACGCTGGATCAACTGACCCCGGCCGAATGCGCGCTGATCGCCTCGACGTTCCAGTTGCCTTCGGTAGTCAATCCGCTCAACAGTCCCGCGCGTGGAATGGCGCGACGCAATTGGGTGCTGGGCGAGATGCTCAAGCACAACTACATCACCAAGGCGGTGTACGAGCAGGCGATTGCCGAGCCGAATCACGCCTATCCACATGAGCAGCAGATCGAAGTGGATGCACCGTATCTTGCGGAAATGGTGCGTCGACAAGTGCTCGACCGACTCGGCAACGACGCGCTTACCGAAGGCTATGTCGTCAAGACCACGGTGCCGAGCGCGCGCCAGGCGGCAGCCGTGACGGCCGTGCGCGATGGCCTGATTGCCTATGACCACCGTCATGGCTGGCGTGGACCGGAGGCTCATCAGGATCTACCCGCCGACGCCAGCGAGCAGGACTACGACCATTTGCTGTCCGGTTATAGCGATATCTCAGGTATGCAGCCAGGCCTGGTTACGGCCAGCAGTGCCAAGGAGGCTACGGTCTATCTCACCAGCCATCAGAGCATCAACCTCGATCTGGCTGCGATCAGCTGGGCCCATCCGCGCATCAATGACGATCGCGTTGGGGCCGCTCCTGCCAGCGTCAGTGGCGTGCTCAAGCGCGGCGATATCATTCGGGTGACGCTCAACGCCAAGGGCGGCTGGCAGCTCGACCAGATACCTGCCGCGCAGGCTGCGCTAACCTCGATCAATCCCGAGGACGGCTCGATCCAGGCGCTCGTCGGCGGCTTCAGTTTCTCGCTGAGCAAGTTCAATCGCGCCGTCATGGCCGCACGCCAGCCAGGCTCGAGTTTCAAGCCTTACTTCTACTCGGCGGCATTCGAGCGTGGATTCACCCCCGCCTCGATCATCAATGACGCGCCGCTCGCCTTGCCTGATCCCTCCAAGCCCGGTGGCATCTGGACACCGTCCAACGATGATGGAAAGTTTGCCGGGCCCATGCGCCTGCGCGAAGCATTGGTGGAATCCAAGAACCTGGTCTCGGTACGGCTGCTCGACGCGATCGGTATTCGCTATGCACGCGATTACGTCACCCGCTTCGGCTTCGCGCCCGATTCGATACCGGCCAACCTGTCGATGGCGCTGGGAACAGCGTCGGTATCGCCCATGAGCATGGCCCGCGGCTTCGCCGTATTCGCCAACGGCGGCTACCTGGTCACCCCGTACTTCATCAGCGAGATCGACGACCGCAACGGCAAGCCGGTATATCTGGCGAACCCGGCACGCGCCTGCCGCAACTGCCAGGAGCGTCTGCTCGACACCCGGCCGCCGGGCCCGCCACCAGCCGATATGATTCTGACGCCGGCCAACAGCGTCGCCGCCGCGAGCACGGCACCCGCTGCTGCCAGCAGCGTCGATGGTGTGGGCATTGCGGTCTTACCGGCCGATGTGCATGGCGAAAGCGCCCACCCTCCGGTGCTCGCACCGCAGGTCATCGATGCCCGCAACGACTTCCTGCTCAATTCGCTGATGAAGGACGTGATCCAGAATCCGCTGGGTACTGCAGCTGCCGCACGCTCACTGGACCGCGCCGACCTGGCCGGCAAGACCGGTTCGACCAGCGACTGGCGGGACGCGTGGTTCGTCGGTTTCAACGGCGACCTTACGACCGCTGTATGGGTGGGTTACGACGACTACGCGTCACTGGGCTACCGCGAGTTTGGCGCGAAGGTCGCACTGCCAATCTGGATGGACTACACCGCCGAAGTGCTCAAGAACCTGCCTTTGAGCACACTGCCGATGCCGCCTGGCATCAGTACGGTGTTGATCAATCGCGACAGCGGCTTGCCCTCTTCCGCAGGCGATCCGAACAGCATGAACGAGATCTTCAAGGTCGAGGATGTCGATCGTCTGCGCAACCAGGCCGCCCAGTTGAAGGATCAGGATCAGGATCACGCTTACGACATCTTCTGAACTTCGGGTCAACTTTCCGATCAACTTCGGGTATGGTGGATCCCGTCCTTGCCGCTGGCCACCGATCGATGAGGAGCGTGCCATGTCCCGAGGCGAACATCACCGCATCCACGCGCATGACCGTTTGCAACGCAACCGGCTACGGATAGCCCAGGAAGCCGCCCGCTTGATGAGCGAGCACGGCATCCGCGATTTTCACCACGCCAAGCTGAAAGCCGCCGAGCGGCTGGGCATCCTCGATACGCAGGCGCTGCCGCGCAACCTGGAGATCGAGCAGGCGCTACGCGAACACCAGCGCCTGTTTCTTGCCGACAGCCAACCTCAACTGCTGAGGCAGCGGAGAGAGGCAGCGATCGAGGCCATGCATTTTCTCGCCGCGTTCGAGCCGCGGCTGGTGGGTGCCGTACTCGAAGGCACGGCGGACGCCCACTCGGCAGTATGCCTGCACGTGTTCAGCGACGACCCGGATGCAGTCGGGCTGTATCTACGCGAACACGGCGTCCCGATCGAAACGCAGACGCGCCGGCTGCGCAACAACCGCGAGGATCAACCCGAGTATCCGGTGCTGTTGTTTGCCGCCGACGAGTTGCCGTTCGATCTGACCGTACTGCCACGCGACGCGTTGCGTCAGGCCCCGCTGGATCGGGCCGACGACCGGCCGATGCGCCGCGCTTCGCTCGCACAGGTGGAGATCCTGCTGGCTGAAGATTCCGATGACGCGTTCGAGCAACAGCTGAGTATGGCGTTGCGCTGAACTTTTTGTGTTGCGTCGGGTTGAGCTGAGTAGCCTGAGCTGAGCATCGCCAGCTGCGCTCCTCCCCCTGCTTGCAGGGGGAGGTTGGGAGGGGGTCGCTTTTGATCCCCGCGTGAAGAGCCCTCACCCCAACCCTCCCCTCCCCTGCGACCGAAGGAAGTCCCTTCTTCGTGGCACGCAGGGGAGGGAGCGCAGCAGGGGAACCAGGCTGACGAGTCCCTTCATCCAGGGGTAAACAGCGCTTGCAAAGAGTAAAACGCAAACGCCCCGGAACCAGGCCGGGGCGTTTGTCATTACCTCAGCGTGAGACCCACCCGCCTCAACGCTTGGTCGTCGGCAGGTAATCGCGCACGTCGGCACCGGTGTAGATCTGACGTGGACGGCCGATACGCGATCCCGGCGTTTCGTGCTGTTCGATCCAGTGCGAGATCCAGCCGGCGGTGCGCGCGATCGCGAACATCACGGTGAACATCTCGGTAGGGATGCCCAGTGCCTTGTAGATGATGCCGGAATAGAAATCGACGTTCGGGTAAAGCTTGCGCTCAACGAAATAGTCGTCCTTCAGCGCCGCCTCTTCGAGCTTCATCGCTACATCCAGCAACGGATCATTGACGCCAAGTTCGGCCAGCACCTTGTGACACATCTCGCGAATGATCTTCGCGCGCGGATCGAAGTTCTTGTAGACACGATGACCGAAGCCCATCAGACGGAAGCTGTCGTTCTTGTCCT
>Ga0302308_10001594_pt1 | contig 18397 bp, 14 predicted proteins | sample III_Palsa_E3_3_FD_200531 | JGI IMG/M metagenome (GOLD analysis project Ga0302308, IMG submission 200531) | Peat permafrost microbial communities from Stordalen Mire near Abisko, Sweden - III_Palsa_E3_3 | ecosystem: Environmental > Terrestrial > Soil > Palsa > Peat permafrost | place: Sweden... | reverse complement strand
AGTCCTCGCGCGGGGGTGACGTTGAACGAGGGTGTCTTCTCCTCGTGAAACGGGCACAGTCCCTTGAGTGAGCCGCCGCCCGCGTTCCTCAGCTGCAGGTACTCACCCACCACCTCGTCGATGGGTGACCGCTCGCGAACGGCCGCGATGTCCTCGTCGCGGATCCGCCCAGCCACCATCCACCTCCGCGTCGCACCAGTGTCCCGCCGCGATTCTAGTCCTGCCCGGCGGCAATCCGCCGGTACAAGGGGCGCGGCGCCCGGGCCAGGTACTGCGAGGCCCTTTCGTCGGTCTAGCCTGAGCGGATGGCCGACCTGCTTGTCCTCTGGGATGTCGATGGCACGCTGCTGAGCGCCGCCGGGCTGGGAACGCGCTTGTACGAGATCGTGTTCTCCGAGCTGTTCGGCCGTGAGCTGCCGGCGGTCGCGCCTAAGGCCGGGCGGACTGACCGGGCCATCATCACGGACACGCTCGCGCTCGCAGGGATACCCGAGCCCCGGACTCAGGTGGATCGTTTCCTCGCCGCGCTGGCCAGCCAGGTGGCCGCGGTCGACGGCACCATGAACGCCCGGGTGCGCCCGCTGGCCGGCTCGTCCGCGGCTATCGCGGTGCTCGCCAGGGCGTCCACCCCGCACCTGCAGATTCGCCAGTCCGTTCTCACCGGCAACATGCGGCCGCTGGCAGTACTGAAGCTGGGTGCGGCTGGCCTAGGTGACCATCTCGACCTGGACGCCGGCGCGTACGGGGACGCGCACGAGGTGCGGGCGGAACTAGTACCCCTGGCCAGGCTCGCGGCCAGTCGCCGCTACGGAGCAGGCTTTGCCGCCTCGTCGACCATCCTCATCGGCGACACGCCGCTTGACGTAGAGGCCGCGCTGGCCTCAGGCGCCCGCGCGGTGGGTGTCGCGACCGGCAGCTACTCCACCGCGGAGTTGGCGGCGGCCGGCGCCCATGCGGTCCTGCCCGACCTCACCGACCCAGCGTCTGTGCTGGCCGCTGTTATCGCGGATCAGGGCTGAAACTCCTGCTGCACGGGGCAGCTGGGCGAGCAGGGCCTGGGCCGACCGTCCCAGCCGTGCCGGCGGAGCACCTTGGCGACCTCGACCGCGGTCGCGCATGCCTCCCACTTGACCTGCGCCCAGCCGTACCTGAGCGTCTGCTGCCCGTCCACGGCCGCGGCATTGTCCCGTGTCTTGTCCCGCCACTGATTCTCGGCCGGATGAGCCAGCCGCCCGTCCAACTCGACCACCACAGCGTACGCCTCGTAGATGCGATCCCGGCGCCCCCGGCGGCCGCCCGGTCCGGCAAATGGCACCTGCCGGCGCGGCTCTGGCAGTGCATGCGCCCGCTCCACGTCACGGTGGTAGCGGAACTCCAGTACCGAATGATCGCCACCGTCGGCGGCCACAATAAGTTCGTGCAGGTCCGCCCGCCAGCGCAACTTTGTGCGCGCGCTCATGGCCTCGCGCAGCCTGGTCTCGTCGGTGAGCTCCCTGGCGAACGCGCGGGTTACCCAGCCGCAGACGTCATCGAAGGTCTTCGCGGTCTGCGTGAGATCGAGCACGGTCTCTTCGATCTTGGTCCGCGGCGGATTAGCGTGTGCCTGTATAGCGTCGATCGCGCGGCCGGAACGGTGAATGACAGCCCCGGAAAGGGAAGCTATATGGCGCTGACGCGGAACAGTCACGTGGATCGTATCGGCAGGCCGGTCAATAAGCTGATGCAGTTCAGCCGCCGTCTCATGGCTTAGGACCGCACCCGGCCCGGCCGAAAGCACCACCGCCCACAACCGCGGGCCGCGGCCGAGCGCCCCGCTGAAGGTCGCGTAAACCCCGGGATGAATCTGTTGCCACCGGCCGCTCCTGACCCTGAACTTGATCATGTCTACGGTGAGTCCGGCCCGGATCGCCTGTGAACGAGAGACAGCGCCGAGCTGACGCCGGACCAGGTTGCGGAGGGCAGCGGGAAGGTCACGTTCCATGGCGGACATTCTGATAGCAGCCACTGACAAAACCGGAACACTCGAATGATCGTGGTGGATCCGGGCTCCATGGTGGATCCGGTGCACAATAATCCCCCCGGTCCACCGCCAAGCCCGAATCCACCACGGAAACTCACGCGTAAGCGGTAACGGTGAAGCGGGTGGGGTCTCGCGGACCAGCGGGACTGGCGGGACGCGCCGAGGAACCGGCGACGCCGGAGCGGGGCTGCCAAGGGCGGGTGCGGGGGCGCGGCTGGAGGGGCTAGATGTCGGAGAGGGGGATGTCTAGGTCGGTCAGGCGGCCCACGTCAACCTTGCCGTGGGAGCGGATAAGGGCCTGGATGTCATCGGTGACGTCCCAGACGTTGACGTTCATGCCGGCGATGACCGCGCCGCCGGAGAGCCAGAACGCGATGAACTCCAGGGTCTTCGGGTCACCGCGATAGGCGACCCGGTCGTAGCTGCCTAGTTCAGGCAGACCCGAGCATTCCATCCCGAGTTCGTACTGGTCGCTATAGAAATATGGCACGGGGTCGTACACGACGGGCTGGCCGAGCATGGACTTGGCCGCGGCGGGACCGCCGTTCAGGGCGTTGGCCCAGTGCTCGACGCGAATCCGGCGGCCCAGTAGCGGGCTGAACGACCTGGCTACATCCCCGGCGGCGAAGATGTTCGGATCGGAGGTGCGCAGCGCCTCGTCGGTCACGACCCCGCCGGAAACCTCGAGGCCGCCGCGAGCGGCGAGCTCCTCGTTCGGGACCGCGCCGATGCCGATGACCATCACGTCGGCCGCTAGCTCCGCGCCGGCCGACGTGATGACGATGCCGTCGCGACCGCCGGGACCTGGCCGGAACTCGACCGCGTGCTCGCCGAAGCGGAACTCCACACCGTGCGCGCGATGCAGGCCGGCGAAGACCGCGCCCAGCTCGGGACCGACCTGGGCGTGCAGCGGGGCCGGCTCCGGCTCGAGCACGGTGACATGGCAGTCAGCCGTGCGGGCCGCGGCGGTGGTCTCCAGGCCGATCCAGCCGGCCCCGGCTACCACGACCCGGAAGCCGGGCTGGAAGGCGGCGCGCAGCCGGTCGGAGTCCGCCAGCGTGCGCAGGTACAGCACCTCGTCGGATTCGGAGCCGGGAAAGCTCAGACGCCGCGGGGCGGCGCCGGTGGCCAGCAGCAGCTTGTCGTACGGCAACGTCTGCAGGCCGCCGGGACCTGAGGTAGTGACCGTAGCCGCGGCCCGGTCGATCGCGGTGACGGTAACGCCCTGGCGCAGGTCCACTTGGTGCTCGGCGTACCAGTCCGGCGAGTGCACGTAGACCGAGTCCCGCTTGTCGCTGCCGAGCAGGTACCCCTTGGAGAGCGGCGGGCGCTCATAGGGGCGGTCCGGCTCGGCGCCGACCAGCACGATCTCGCCGTCGAAACCCTCGTCGCGCAGGGTCTCCGCGGCCTTAGCGGCGGCGAGTCCGCCGCCGGCAATCACGAAAGCTGCCATGGGTTAAGGCTACGGCTAAGGCGCTGGGAGCGCAGAGGCGGTGGTGCCAGGCGATGGCTGAGGTATCGGTGAGCGAGGCGACCTGATCGACGACGACCCGGCGGCGCGCGGCGTCGGTCCCGGCCGCGTCCCAGGCCGACCGGAGTAGCGGGTCGAGCGTCCCAGGAGCTCCGCGCTCGACCGCGTAGGCCAGCTCGGTCAGCAGTTCCCGCTCCCTGGCCTGGGCCGCGAGCACACCCGGGCGGGTCATCACGTAATGCGCGGTGATTCCCTTCAGCAGCGCGCATTCCAGCCGCTGCTGGCGGGGCACGATGAGGTCAGCGCCATACCGGGTCAGCAGAGGCCGGGTAAGCGGCGGCCGGGCGGCCGGTTCTCCGGCGGCGGCGAGGGTGGCTTGCTGGGCGGCTAGGCAGAAGCGCCCGATCAGCTCGCTGGTGAGGTTCTTCAGCGCGGCCACGGTGCCGGGGCCGCCGTCGTAGTAAGGCGGCCAGACGTCCAGGGCGAGCAGCGCGTCGAGGATCTCGGCCAGTTCATCCACCGGCACGTCATCGTCGCAGTAGGTGGTGGCCGTGGTCGCTGATACCGCGGCCCGTTCGGCAGCAGACTGGAGGTTCTTAAAGGTGATCAGGCCGGCGTGGAAGCCGTCTTCCATGTCGTGGACCGAGTAGGCCACGTCGTCGGCCCAGTCCATGACCTGCGCTTCCAGGCATCGCTGCCGGTCCGGCGCGCCGGACCTGATCCAGGCGAACACCTCAGCGTCCTCGGCGTAGACGCCGAACTTGGTGCCGGGGGCCCGGCGGAACCAGGGGTACTTCAGGGTCGCGTCGAGGGTGGCGCGGGTGAGGTTCAGCCCGGCCCCTTCGACCTTGGGCTCGAGCCTGGTCAGCAGGCGCAGGGACTGCGCGTTGCCCTCGAACCCGCCGCATGAGGCGGCCAGCTCGTTGAGGGCGAATTCGCCGTTATGGCCGAACGGGCTGTGGCCGATGTCGTGAGCCAGGCAGGCAGCATCCACGAGGTCCGGGTCGCAGCCGATCTCCCGGCCGAGCTCGCGGCCGATCTGCGCGCACTCCAGGGAGTGGGTCAGGCGGGTCCGGGGGAAGTCCGCGCTGCCGGCCGCGACCACCTGCGTCTTGGCCGACAGCCGACGCAGCCCGGCGCTGTGCAGCACGCGAGCGCGGTCGCGCTCGAAGTCGCTGCGCCCGGCCCGCTTGGGCGGCTCTGCCACCCAGCGGGCCGTGGCCCAGCCATCGTAAGCGCCGTCGTCGTACCCCTGCCTCACCTGCTGTCGGAACCGCCCGATTCCAGCGCGGCGCGGCCGGCCTCCAGGCGGGCGACCGGCACCCGGAACGGCGAGCAGGACACGTAGTCCAGGCCCACGTCGTGGAAGAAGTGCACGGACTCCGGGTCACCGCCGTGCTCGCCGCAGACGCCCACGTGGAGGTCCGGCCGGGCGGCCCGGCCCTCCCTGACCGCGATGTCGACCAGGCGGCCGACCCCGTCGCGGTCGATCGTCTCGAACGGCGACACGCCGAAGATGCCCAGCTCCATGTACCTGCTGAAGAACGCGGCCTCTACGTCATCGCGAGAGAAGCCCCAGGCCATCTGGGTCAGGTCGTTGGTGCCGAAGGAGAAGAACTCGGCGCTGGCGGCGATCGGGCCGGCGGTCACCGCCGCCCTCGGCACCTCGATCATCGTGCCGATCGGCGTGTGCACGTGGGTGCCGGTCTCTTCCTCGACCTGCTTGAGCGCCTTCTCCGTCAGCTCGCGAGCGATCTCCATCTCCTGCACGGCCGCCACCAGCGGGATCATCACCTCCGGATGCGGGTCCTTACCTGCCTGCTTGAGCTCCGCGGCCGCGTGCGCGATCGCGAGGACCTGCATGTTCAACAGGCCGGGGATGACCAGGTCGAGCCGGACGCCGCGCAGGCCGAGCATCGGATTCTGCTCGTGCAGCCTGCGCACCGCGCCGAGCAGTTTCTTGTCCTTCTCGGTGGCGTTGTCGCCGTCCAGGGCGAGCTTGATCGACAGCTCGGTCAGGTCGGGGAGGAACTCGTGCAGCGGCGGGTCGATCAGCCGGACCGTCACCGGCAGGCCGTCCATGGCGTCCAGGATCTCCACGAAGTCGCCGCGCTGCAGCGGCTCGAGGGCGTCGAGCGCGTGCTGGCGCTGCTCTTGGGTGTCGGCGAGGATCAGGTCCTCGACCAGCTGGCGGCGCTCGCCGAGGAACATGTGCTCGGTCCGGACCAGGCCGACGCCTTCCGCGCCGAACCTACGCGCCCGGACGCAGTCCGGGCCGGTGTCCGCGTTGGCATGCACGCCGAGGCGACGCTTCGCGTCCGCGTGAACCATGATCCGGTGCACCGCCCGGATCAGGTCGTCGGCCTCGTCGGAGTCGGGCTGCAGCTCGCCCTCGAAGTAACGCACGATCTCGGACGAGACGACCGGGATCTCGCCCAGGTAGACGACACCGCTGGTGCCGTCGATGGAGATCACGTCGCCCTCGCTGACCGTGATGCCGCCGGGGGCGGTGAACTTCTTCGCCTTGGTGTCCACGTCGAGTTCCTCGGCGCCGCAGACGCAGGTCTTGCCCATGCCGCGGGCGACCACGGCCGCGTGGCTGGTCTTGCCGCCGCGGCTGGTCAGGATGCCTTGGGCGGCGATCATGCCGTGCAGGTCGTCCGGGTTGGTCTCGCGGCGGACCAGGATCACCTTCTCGTCCTGGGCGGCCATCTCGACCGCACGGGGCGAGTCGAAGACGACCTTGCCGACCGCCGCCCCTGGCGACGCGCTCACGCCGGTGGCGATCTTGCTGACCTCGCCGCTGGTGTCGAACCTGGGGAACATCAGCCGGCCTAGCTCGGCGCCGGAGACCCGGGTGAGCGCCTCGTCCATGTCGATCAGGCCCTGGTCCACCAGCTGCGTGGCGATCCGGAACGCCGCGGCGGCGGTGCGCTTGCCCACCCGGGTCTGCAGCATCCACAGCTTGCCGCGCTCGATGGTGAACTCGATGTCGCACAGGTCGCGGTAGTGGTTCTCCAGCGTCCGCATGATCTGCATCAGCTGGTCGTAGGCGGCCTTGTTGATGTTCTCCAGGTCCTGCAGCGGGACGGTGTTCCTGATGCCGGCCACGACGTCCTCGCCCTGGGCGTTCTGCAGGTAGTCGCCGTAGACGCCCTGGGCGCCTGTGCCCGGGTCCCGGGTGAACGCCACCCCGGTGCCCGAGTCCATGCCCAGGTTGCCGAAGACCATCGCGACCACGTTCACGGCCGTGCCCGCATCCGTGGGGATGCGCTCCTGGCGCCGGTAGAGGATGGCGCGGTCGGAGTTCCAGGAGCCGAACACCGCGTTGATGGCTAGGGCCATCTGCTCCCTGGGGTCCTGCGGGAATTCCCTTCCGGCCTGCGCCTTGACAATGCCCTTAAAGGTCTCGACGAGGTTCTGCAGGTCGGCCGCGTCCAGCTCGAGGTCGTTGCTGACGCCCTTGGCCTGCTTGGCAGCGTCGATGGCGTGCTCGAAGTGCTCGCCATCGACGTCGAGGACGGTCTTGCCGAACATCTGGAGCAGGCGGCGGTAGGCGTCCCAGGCGAACCGCTCGTTGCCGGCCTGCTTGGCCAGGCCCTGCACGGACTCATCGGACAGGCCGATGTTCAGCACGGTATCCATCATGCCCGGCATGGAGAACTTCCCCCCGGACCTGACGCTGACCAGCAGCGGGTCGGCCGGGTCGCCGAGCTTGCGGCCAATCGCCGTCTCCAGCTGATCCAGGTGGTCCGCGATTTCCTTGTCGAGGCCTTGCGGGGTGGTGCCTTGCTCCAGGTAGTAACGACACGCCTCGGTGGTAATAATGAATCCGGGCGGTACCGGGAGGCCGAGATTGGTCATCTCGGCCAGGTTGGCACCCTTACCGCCCAGCAGGTCCTTCAGATCCTTGTTGCCTTCGGTAAAGTCATAAACGAGCTTCGGCACTTCCTGGCTCCTCGCAGCGCGCGACGTCATGTATGACCCGGACTCTACCGTCGGTAGCCGCTTTGGGGAGAGGCGAACGTCCTGTCATCGGCGGGCAATGGCAGTAACCTCTCGTTCGACTGGTACGGCAATCCCCGGGGCGAGCAGGTGGGGCTGGTGATACAGCCGCCCTAGGCGGGAACCTGCTGACGGGCCGCCAGTTCGCAGGACTACGCTCGGCCGGGTGAGCGAGCGGAGGATCGGACTGCTTCATCCCGGTGAAATGGGCGCGGCGGTGGGTCGCTGCCTACGTGACCGTGGGCACGTCGTGCTCTGGGCCGCCGCGGGCCGCGGGTCCGCTACCGCGGCCCGCGCCGCAGCGGCGGGCCTGATCGACGCGGGTACCGTGACCGAGATCGCCGCTCGCTGCGACGTCATTGTCTCGGTGTGCCCGCCGCACGCGGCGCTCGATACTGCGCGGGAGGTGGCTGGGGCTGGGTTCGGCGGGCTGTACGTGGACGCCAACGCGATCTCGCCTGCCACCGCGGGCGAGGTCGCCGGGATCGTGGCGGGCGGCGGGGTCGGCTACGTGGACGGCGGGATCATCGGCACTCCGCCGGTGGCACCGGGATTTATCCGGCTCTACCTGTCCGGCCCGCGAGCGGGGGAGGTACGCGAGCTGTTCGAGAGAAGTCCGGTAGACACCCAAGTGGTCGACCATGGCGGTCAGAGCGGGGCCGGGATCGTCGGGGCTGCGTCGGCGGTGAAGATGGCGTATGCGTCGTGGACCAAGGGGTCGGCGGCGCTGCTGCTGGCGGCGCGGGCGCTGGCCCGGGCCCAGGGCGTCGAGGACGTGCTGCTGGCCGAGTGGGGCATCTCCCAGCCTGGCCTTGAGGAACGCTCGGCCCGCGCGGCCGGGTCCGCGGCCGGCAAGGGGTGGCGATGGGTGGCGGAGATGGAGGAGATCGCCGCGACCATGGGTGCGGCGGGCCTGCCCGAGGGCTTCCACCTGGCCGCGGCCGAGATTTACCGGCGTTCGCCGCACGTTGACGGAGCCGTCCTTGACGCGGTGCTTGACGCGGTGCGCTCCGCGTCCTAGCGGGCCGCGCGCCGTGACCGCCACCGGAACCGGGGAACAGTTCCGGTGGCTTGGAGCTCAGCAGGGGCCGAGGCGCTCGGACAGGTAAGCCTCCACGCTGTCGATGCCCACCCGCTCCTGGTTCATGGTGTCGCGATCGCGGACTGTGACCGCCTTGTCGTTCAGGGTGTCGAAGTCAACGGTGACGCAGTACGGGGTGCCGATCTCGTCCTGGCGCCGGTAGCGGCGGCCGATCGCGCTGGCATCGTCGAAGTCGGTGTTCCAGCGCTTGCGCAGGGCCGCGGCCAGATCGCGGGCCTTGGGCGAGAGGTCCGCGTTGCGCGACAACGGGAGCACCGCCACCTTCACCGGAGCTAGCCTGTGGTCGAGCCGCAGCACCGTCCGCTTCTCCAGCTTGCCCTTGGCGTCCGGGGCCTCGTCCTCGGCGTAGGCGTCAAGCAGGAACACCAGCGCGCCCCGGTCCACGCCCGCCGCGGGCTCGATTACGTACGGAGTGAACCGCTCTCCCGATTCGGTGTCCAGGTAGGTCATGTCCTGCCCGGACGCCGCCTGATGCGTCTTGAGGTCGAAATCGGTGCGGTTGGCGATGCCCTCAAGCTCGCCCCATTCGGTGCCGACGAAGTCGAACTTGTACTCGATGTCGACCGTGCGTTTGGAATAATGGGAGAGTTTGTCCTTCGGGTGCTCGTACTTCCGCAGGTTCTCCGGGCGGATACCGAGATCGGTGTACCAGGCCAGCCGGGTATCGATCCAGGTCTGATGCCATTGCTCGTCGGTGCCCGGGCGGACGAAGAACTCCATCTCCATCTGCTCGAACTCCCTGGTGCGGAAGATGAAGTTACCCGGGGTGATCTCGTTGCGGAACGACTTGCCGATCTGGCCGATGCCGAACGGGATCTTGCGGCGCGAGGTCTGCAGCACGTTGCGGTAATTGATGAAGATGCCCTGCGCGGTCTCCGGACGCAGGTAAGCCAGCCCGGATTCGTCTTCCACCGGGCCCAGGTGGGTGCGGAGCAGGCCGTTGAACATGCGTGGCTCGGTGAAGGCGCCCCTGGTGCCGCAGTTCGGGCAGGCGATGTCGGCCAGCCCGTTTTCCGGGGCGTGGCCGTGCTTCTCCGCGTAGGCCTCGATCAGGTGGTCGGCACGGTACCGCTTGTGGCAGGACATGCACTCGGTGAGCGGATCCACGAACTCGGTGACGTGGCCGCTGGCCTCCCACACCTCCCGGGCCAGGATCACCGAGGAGTCCAGGCCCACGATGTCCTCGCGCTCGGTGACCATCGAGCACCACCACTGGCGCTTGATGTTGTTCTTCAGCTCGACGCCGAGCGGGCCGTAGTCCCAGGAGGCCCGCAGGCCGCCGTAGATCTCGCTGGACGGGTAGACGAACCCCCGTCGTTTGCTCAGGTTGACAATGGCGTCGAGACGGTCACTGCGCAGTGCCATCTTTCAGGTCTCCATCCGGCTGGCGGTCGGCGGGCGCGGCGGGCGCGGTCCCCGTGGTGCCTCCGGTGCGGGCGCGGTGGCCAGCCTGACAGGCAGGCCTCCGCGACATCCGCGACCGGAAACCTTAGCTTAGGAGCACCGGCGAGCGATCGCGAACTGAATTCACCCGGTGCGGATGGGTGACGTCTCGTTATCCCGTGGCCACCGCGCTGGCCACCCAGTCCTCGTCGATGTTGAGCGAGATCCCGCCCACCCTCACCGTCTGGTTGCCTGCGTACTGCTTGGACCGGTCGGCTACCGGCCACACCGAAGCACTCAGGTAAGGCGATCCGGACAGGTTGGTCGAGTTGTCCCAGAGCGCGAACCAGAGGGCCTGCGGCTCGGCGAGCGCGTGCCCGGCGATCATGGTGGTGCTCTGCAGATCGGTGATCCCCGAGCCGGCGCTCGAGTACACGCCCGAGACATAGCCCGTCGCCGTCAGCTGCCGGTCCCAGGCGTCCAGGAAGGTCAGGACCGCGGTCCGGCAGCCGGCGTTGGTGTCGTCGTACGCTTCCATGTCGTAATAGATCGGTGTCCCGGCCCCCATCCCGAACGAAGTCGCGTTCGCGATCGCCTGGTTGGCGGCCGTGGTTCCCTGGGCAGCCGCCTGACTCGGATTGATCTTCCCGCTGAAGCTGTTGCACGGCGCCTGCAGCCCGACGAACGTGGGCATCAGTGACCAGCCCATCGCCTCGGCCTGCCCGACCCAGCTGGCGGACAGGTCGCCGTAGTCACAGGCCATCATCTGGCCGCCGATGTAGATGGTGGTAGCGGAGTACTTGGCCCGCCAGGCCTCCATCGTCGTCAGCGAGGGAGCGGTGCAGGTGTCGAAACCGGCCTGCGCGGAGTCCGGCGCCGTCGGGGCCGGCGTCGGAGTCGGGGTCGGCGTCGGGGCCGGGGCCGGGAAGGACGGGGTCGGGAAGGACGGGGTCGGGAAAGACGGGGTCGGGAAGGACGGGGCCGGGAAAGACGGGGCCGGGAAAGACGGGGCCGGGAAAGACGGGGCCGGGAAAGACGGGGCCGGGAAAGACGGGGCCGCTGGGGTGTTCTCGGGCTTCTTCGCCGCGACCGGGTGGGAGACCTGCACGGGATCCTTCTCTTCCTTCGGGCGGCCCAGTGGCGCCGACTGCGGCTTAACCTGGCGGATCGTGGCCAGCGTCTGCTCGACCAGGTCCGGGTCGGTGCCGTAGGTGGCGTCAACCGACGGTGACGCCACCGGCATGGCGACGGCAAATTCATGCAGGCTGGGATTCTGCACGATCGTTCCTGGGGCGAGAGAGGGGGCGGCGACTGGCTTGCCCTCGATCGATGCCCGCCGGTCAGCCTTGGCTGGCGCACTGCCGGACGCGGCCGGGGCTCCGATGCTGATCGTGTCGTTCCGGCCGATAAGGCCAGCCGGGCAGTCCTGGTTAGCGCCGGGAGTGCCGACATAAACGGCGTTCTGGTCGTAACGAATGCATCGATTCGGGTCCTGGTTCAGCCAATACACCGGCCAGCTGGCCGGGACGCTGACCTCGAGGCCGTCATACTTGATGAGCTTGGTGACGGCCTTCCCCGCTGTCGTCGCGATCTTGGTCCTCTTACCGGTCTTGTAATTTTCCTTGCCGGCGGGGCCGGAGAGCGCTTTCTTGATAGGTGCGACGGCGACGTCAAGACCCGCGCTCGTTATGGCGGGTCTCGCGTCGGCGGTAAGGCTGGCGCCGAAGATCCCGGGCTGTTGCCCGAGCCCCGTTCCGATTCCCCAGAATGCAAATCCGCCCACGATGACGGCCAGTACGGCGCGATGCATTAATTCCCCCTGATTGACCCGTTGACAATGACTAACTTCAGCCCCGTAAGCACGCTAAAGGTCGATCAGGATCATGAGTACGATCCCAGCGCACCGGCAGCTGCAATCGTTCCCCGTATCCATAAGACTACGCACAGTTATCCAAAAATGATGCCGATCTCGGGCGTGTCGTGACACGCCGTTGATGTCTGAGTGGTCACGCCGACTGGTCATTTAGCCTGGTGAAACGCACTTTAACGACGTGGTGTTTGAAGCTCAACACCCATCATGAGCCCGGTCGGCCGGACGCTCCGGCGTCGGCGCCCACGGCCGGCAGTGTCATTGTTGCGCCTGATATCTGGCGATTAGTTCCTCCCGGATCGGGTGGTTCAGCCCGGCCGAGAAGGACATGAAATGATAACGAAGAGGACATGAACTGATAACGAGGACCCGGAGTCGCTCGAGGGCGGGACGGGATTGGGCCGAGCGCCACCGTACCTGCGATCACGGCTAGCGTAGATTTCGCAGGCGTGCCACAAGTGCCGACGATCGAAATCTGGCCAGAGCGTATCGAGAAAGACCAGTTCCGCATAGGCGGATTGCCAGAGCAGGAAGTTCGAAAGACGCTGCTCGCCAGATGACCTGACGAAAAGATCGACCTCCGGAATCCCGGGCTCATCCAGATAGCGGGCGAACACCTTTTCGGTGATTTTCTCCGAACGGAGCTTACCTGCGGCCACATCTGCGGCTATGGCGGCGGCGTCGTCGACGATCTCGGCGCGACCACCGTAGTTCACGCAGAATTGCAGGGTCAGCACCGAATTCCCGGCCGAGAGCTGCTCGGCGTCCTGGAGCTCGCTGATTACGCTGCGCCAAAGCTTCGGCCGACGGCCAGCCCAGCGAATGCAGACACCCATTTCATTCAGCAGGTCGCGGCGACGGTGGATGACGTCGCGGTTGAAACCCATCAGGAAACGGACTTCGTCGGGCGAGCGCCGCCAGTTCTCCGTCGAGAAGGCATAGGCGGACAGGTAAGGAATGCCGAGCTCGATCGCCCCCATGATCACGTCGAGCAGCGAGGACTCGCCCACCTTGTGGCCCTCGGTCCTGGCCAGCCCCCGTTTGGCGGCCCAGCGTCCGTCGCCGTCCATCACCAGGGCTACGTGCCTGGGTACCAGCTCGCGGGGTAGGTGCGGTGGCTTGACCCCGCTTGGATGCGGATCGGGCGGGCGTACCCCTCCGGGACGGCGACCCTCCGCCATCAGACACGCTCCACATGACGCAGCGAACGGATCGAATGCTCCAGGTGCCACTGAAGATATGCGGCGACCAGCCCGCTGCACTCTACCTGGTGCCGCCGCTCGCTGTGATCTGCGTTTTCCCAGTCTCCGCGTAGCAAGGCAAGCATCAAGTCCACCGTCGGGGCCGCGGGCGAGGCGGCACCGGGCGGACGGCAGGACGCGCAGACCATGCCACCGGCAGGGATGGCGAACGCCGGCAGCCGCCGGCCGCCCGCCGCCTGGGCATCACCGGGGCTCTCGCGCCCGTTTCCCGGCGCGCCGCAGCGGGCGCACTCCTGCAGGGCAGGCGCATATCCGGCCACCGCGAGCGAGCGCAGCAGGAAGGCGTCAAGGACCAGTCGCGGATCGTGCTCTCCCTCGCCGAGGGCGCGCAACCCGCCGATCAGGAGCAGCAGCTGGCGCAGCGCCGGTTCCTTCTCTACCGGGGTGAACCGCTCGGCCGTCTCCAGCATCGCCACGCCCGCCGTGTACCGGGGGTAGTCGCCGGTCAGCGGCTGGCCGTAGGGCCGGATCACCTCCGCCTGAGTGATCACGTCGAGCGAACGCCCCACATGCAGCATCAAGTCGACGTGCGTGAACGGCTCGAGCCGGGCCCCGAACCTGGACTTGGTCCGGCGGACGCCCTTGGCCACGGCCCGGATCCGCCCGCTGCTGCGGCCAAGGACGGTAATGATCCGATCCGCCTCGCCCAGCTTCTGCGTCCGCAGCACGATCCCGTCATCCCGGTATAGCTGCACCTACTCATTCTCCCGCACCTCGGGGCAAGCTATCCGCATATAAGCCAGCACGGCGAGGCGGGGCCACGGTGATGCGTGACCCCGCCGTGATGCCGTGATGCCGACTTGGGTCAGCCGCGGCGGGAGCGGTTCACCGCGGAGAGAACGGCGCGCATTGAGGCCGTCACCGTGTTCGTGTCAATGCCGACGCCCCAGAAGACCTGGTCGCCGATCTCGCACTCCACGTACGCCGCCGCCTGGGCATCGGTGCCTTCGGTGAGGGCGTGTTCGTTATAGTCCAGCACCCGTGCGGTGACGCCGATGGTGGCCAGCGCGTCGCAGAACGCGGAGATGGGGCCGTTGCCGACCCCCTCGACCTGCTGCGCGCGGCCGTCGGCGAATACCTCGGCGGACAGAACGTGCTTGCCTTCGACGACCGTAGACGTCTGGTGGTCTAGCAACGTCATGGACCCTTCGCCGAGATACTCGGCGGAGAAGATCTCCCACATCTGGGTGGGAGAGACTTCGCCGCCCTCGGCGTCGGTGTGCCCCTGAATGACCCGGGAGAACTCGATCTGCAGGCGGCGCGGGAGGTCCAGCTGATGCTCGGCCTTCATCACGTAGGCGACGCCGCCCTTGCCCGACTGGGAGTTGACCCTGATGACCGCCTCGTAGGTACGCCCCACGTCGTGCGGGTCGATCGGCAGGTACGGCACCGCCCAGGGGTACTCGGCGAACGGAACGCCAGCGTCGCGGGCCTCGGCTTCCAGCGCCTCGAAGCCCTTCTTGATCGCGTCCTGATGGGATCCGGAGAACGCGGTGTAGACCAGGTCGCCCGCATAGGGATGACGCGGGTGAACGGGTAGCTGGTTGCAGTACTCGACCGTGCGGCGGATCTCGTCGATGTCGGCAAAGCTGATCATGGGGTCGATGCCCTGGCTGAACAGGTTCAGTCCCAGCGTGACCAGGCATACGTTGCCGGTGCGCTCACCGTTGCCGAATAGGCACCCCTCGATCCGGTCGGCGCCGGCCAGGACGGCCAGTTCGGCGTCGGCGACCGCGGTACCCCGGTCGTTGTGGGTATGCACGGACACGCACACATGTTCACGGTTCGGCAGGTTCCGGCTCATCCACTCGATCTGGTCGGCGTAGACGTTCGGGGTCGACGCCTCGACCGTGCACGGCAGGTTGAGGATGATCTCCCGGCCCGGTCCCGGCTGCCAGACCTCCATGACGCCCGCGCAGACGTCGAGGGAGAAGTCGAGCTCGGTGTCCATGAAGATCTCCGGCGAGTACTCGTAGCCGAAGTCGGTGCCTTCCAGGAGTTCCTCGGCGTACTTCAGCACGTGGCGGGTGCCCTCGACGGCGAGCGCCTTGCATTCCTCGCGGTCGATCCCGAACACCACCCGGCGGAAGATCGGGGCCGTCGCGTTGTACAGGTGCACTGTGGCCATGTGCGCGCCGCGCAGCGACTGGACAGAGCGTTCGATCAGCTCCTCCCGGGCCTGAGTGAGCACCGAAATCCTGACGTCGGCCGGCACGTACTCGCCTTCAATCAGCTCACGCACGAAGTCGAAGTCGGCCTGGCTCGCGGCCGGGAAGCCGACCTCGATTTCCTTGTAGCCCATCCGAACGAGCAGGTCGAACATCTTGTGCTTACGGGCCGGGCTCATCGGGTCGATCAGGGCCTGGTTGCCGTCCCGGAGGTCGGTCGACAGCCAGCGCGGGGCTGTCGTGATGGTCTTGCCCGGCCAGCTGCGGTCATGCAGTTCGACCGGCTTGAACGGGGTGTAACGGTGAAAGGGCATACCGCTTGGCTGCGGTTGTATGGGCGAGACGCGATTGAATGCGTGATCTTGCTGCATTGTTGGCTGCTTCCTCGTATCTGGTAGGCGGTTGCCACGTTAATGGCCAGCGCACACGCCAATGCCCCGCGACGAGGGAGCCGGCCTATCGGCCCCCGCCGCGGCGGCTAAGGAGGAGCAGCTCGCGCAACATTGCGTATCACTTTACCAGGCGAACGAGCCCGGAGCGAGGCGTCCCGCAGCCGCTGGCACCTGACTGGCAGTTCGACGTTCGGGCGGTGCTGGGCTGGCTAGATGCTGGGCTGGCTAGATGCTGGGCTGGCTAGATGCTGGGCTGGCTAGTCGTGGCCGGCGGACTGCTCGGTCATCGCGACCACGCCAACGACCTGCGCCTGGGTCATGCCGAGCTCGCCGCCGATCGCCAGCGAGGCGTGCCGCTCTCCTTCTGTGAGCGTCCCATCGGCCATGGCGATACGGATCACTTCGGCCAGATACCACTCCCTGGCCTGGACGGTCAGCTGGGCTCCCACCTGATTCAGGGCCGGGCGGATCGAGTCAAACGACATCATGAGATCGGCGTCCAGCATGGCCTCGTCGTAGCCCGGCGTTCCGGCTTCGATGACCGCCTCGATCGCCCGCTGCCGCGATACCGGGCTGGCCGGGTCGCCTGACCTCAGCATGGCCGAGACCGCGGCACGCGTGCCGACGGGCAGCGCCGCCTGCATCTGCGCCGTAGTCGGCTGGCTGAGCACATCCGTCACATAACGGGCACGGCAGGTGGTGCACTGGATATGCTCACCGACTGAGTTCAGCGGTATCATCGGGACGAAGAACAGCGTGAACCACCGGCGCCCGGAGCGGTGCCGGTACGGCCGGTCCCCGCCGCAACGGCGGCAGTGGAAGGCGCCCTGCGCGATCGTCCGATAGAAGACGCGCAAGCCAAGAATGATCAGCAACGTGGATCCCCTTCTAACTACCAGCAGGCACACGCCCTGTCATCGCCCACCGTAGGTGGTGCACGCCGGCCATTTCGTACAGGTAAACCCATCATGTCGCCGCCGGGTAGCATGCCGCCGTCCCGATGCAGATCCGAGACCTCATTTTTTACGACTTCGGCGGATTTGGTCACGGCTCAGTCGTAGAAGCCCAGGCGGCGCAGCTGCTTGGGGTTACGCTGCCAGTCTTTGGCGATCTTGACGTGCAGATCAAGATAGACCTTGGCGCCGAGAAGGGCCTCGATCTGGCGGCGGGCCTGGCTGCCGACCTCCTTCAGCCGCGCGCCCTTGGTGCCGATGACGATGGCCTTCTGGCTCGGTCGCTCCACGTAGAGCTCGGCGTACACGTCGATGAGGTCCTCGCGGCCGGGCCGCGGACCCATTTCCTCGACCACGACCGCGATCGAGTGCGGCAGCTCATCCCGCACCCCGTGCAACGCCGCTTCCCTGATCAGCTCCGCGACCATAATCTGCTCAGGCTCGTCGGTCAGCTCGCCGTCCGGGTACAGGGCCACGCCTTCTGGCAGGTGAGAAACGAGCACGTCGGCAAGCACGTCGAGCTGGAAGCCGGTCACGGCGGACACCGGGACCACGTCGGCCCAGTCCCCCAGCTCGCTCACCGCCAGCAACTGCTCCGCGACCCGCTCAGGCGATACCTCGTCGCACTTGGTCACGACCACCACGACCGGAGTCTTCTTGACGTTCTCGAGCTCTCGCGCGAAGAACCGGTCACCCGGGCCGACCGGGTCCCCGGCCGGGACGCAGAACCCGATCACGTCGACCTCGGCGAGCGTCGACCGGACCAGGCTATCCAGGTGCTCGCCGAGCAGCGTCCGCGGCTTGTGCAAACCGGGTGTGTCGACCAGGATCAGCTGCGCGTCCGGGCGGTGCACGATGCCGCGAATCACCCGCCTGGTGGTCTGCGGCCGGTCGCTGGTGATCGCGACCTTGGCGCCGACCAGCGCATTCGTCAGGGTCGACTTACCGACGTTCGGGCGGCCCGCGAGGCAGGCGAACCCAGATCGGAAGGCCCCGGATCGAAAAGCGGGGGCGGAACTGGGCGCCGGTGGATGGTTCACCTCTTGATTCTCCCGCATGTCCCGGGGAGTGGCGCCACGGCCGCCTACGGGGTGAGTGTGGCGCGGATGCTGCCGTCCGGGCCGACGTGGAAAACGGTCGCGTCCGGACCGAGATCGCGGACCACGGCGAGGTCGCCCGGATCCATGTCGGCGTCGCTGACCAGGGCGGCAGCCTCAAGTTTCTGGGCGCCGCTGGACACCGCCATGGCGACCGCCAGGCGCAGCGCGGACAGTCGCAGCGACGGCAGCGCCACCGCGGCGGCGGTGTAGGTCCGGCCGGTCTCGTCGCGGACAGCCGCGCCCTCGGACGCCGCCACCCTCGCCCGCGTCGACCGGGCCAGAGTGATGATCTTGAGATCTTCGGCGTCAGGTGTCACGTCGCTCACGCGCATAAGTCTACGGGCTGGCGGCCAAGCAGTGGGGTCAGGACTCCGTGTCCTCGACGCGTTCCACCAGGACCGTTCCGATCTTGTTGCGGCGGGCGGTCGGGTTCTCCGCAGTCAGGCGCAGGCCATGGACGGTCACGGTCGAGCCTGCGATCGGGACGCGGCCGAGCTGGTGGGCCAGCAGCCCGGCCACCGTCTCCACGTCGTCAACGCCAAGTGCCACCCCGAAGAGCTCCTCGAGCTCGGTCACGGACAGCCGGGCCGTCACCCGCGCCGAGCCGCCAGAAAGCCATTCCACCGGCGGCCGCTCATTGTCGTACTCGTCGGTGATCTCGCCGACGATCT
>Ga0302308_10001586_pt1 | contig 18420 bp, 19 predicted proteins | sample III_Palsa_E3_3_FD_200531 | JGI IMG/M metagenome (GOLD analysis project Ga0302308, IMG submission 200531) | Peat permafrost microbial communities from Stordalen Mire near Abisko, Sweden - III_Palsa_E3_3 | ecosystem: Environmental > Terrestrial > Soil > Palsa > Peat permafrost | place: Sweden... | reverse complement strand
CTCTCCTATTGGAAAAAACGTCAAAGCCGTTCTGCCCGTTCACCTCTACGGGCAGTGCGCCGATTGGGACGCATTCACGAGCCTGAAGCAAAATCACAATCTCCTGCTTATTGAAGACGCCGCGCAGGCCTTCGGGGCTACATGGAACGGAGTTCCCGCTGGAGCCCTTGGCGACGCCGCTGCCTTCAGCTTCTACCCCACCAAAAATCTAAGTGCCATGGGCGATGCCGGTCTTGTGACGACCTCCTCTGCCAAGCTTGACGATCATGCTCGCATCCTTCGCGCGCACGGCATGCGGCGGCGCTACTATCACGAAGAGATCGGTTGGAACTCCCGGCTCGACTCGATCCAGGCCGCTGTACTTGAGGTCAAACTCCGTTACCTGCCCCAGTGGAACCAGCAGCGACGGGACCACGCCATGCGTTACGACCAGCTCTTTCGAGAGACGAATCTGACTGCCGAGAGCGCAGCTAAGGGAATTGTCCTGCCCATCACCGATCCGCGAGCGGGACACGTCTTCCATCAATATGTCATCCACGCTTCCCGTCGCGACGAACTGCGTGAGTATCTCGCCGACCGCAAGATCGGCAGCGAAATCTACTACCCGGTTCCGCTGCACTTACAAACCAGCCTCGCGAATCTCGGCTATAAGCAGGGTGACTTCCCTGTCAGCGAAGCCGCCGCTCATGAGGTCCTGGCTCTGCCGATGTACCCTGAACTCCGCGAAGACGAACAGCAGACTGTGGTGGATACTATCGCCGGTTTCTATCGCTGAGGTCAGACGTTGAAATCTACAAGCAGCGCATCTTTCCACGTCTCGAGGTGCTGTTCTACATAGTCCGCAGCCTCCCTCCAATGACGACTACCATGCCCTTCCGCATGCAGTCGAGCCCAGGGTTGCTCACCAGTTATCGCCGCACGCTCACCCAATTCAAACATCGCTCTCGTTCGAGCAACCATCAGCTGAGGCAGCTTCTCACGATGCGATCGATCAAGCCCATACCCGTCGACAAAGCCACGTAGCCGCAAGGCATCCACGGCAGGCACTCCACCATGGATCAGTGGCACAAAACTCTGCGCCGCATAAGCCACGTCCCACAGAACGGACCCAGGACCACTTCCATCCCAATCGATGAAGACCCACCGCTCTCCACCGCGCACCAGATTCCAGGGCGCAAGATCGTGGTGACAGATCATCTCCTCCGAGTCCGGCTTGATGACAACCTTCCATTGTGCACCGGCCGGCGGAACAAAACTCTGCGCAGCGGTGTGAAACTCTCGGATCAACTGACCCACCCGCCTCAGCTCCTCGCTCGTGTACGAGAAAGGTTCCTGAGTCGCTCCCGGCACATACTCCAATACATGCCGGCCTTTTTCATCCCGGCCTAACGTTCGCGGAGCCCCTTTGAATCCAGCCACGAAGAGATGTTCCAGAAACGCTTCAACACTACTCGTCGCAGATGTCCCAGGCTTGCGAACCGTGGCACCCACACGGAACACCGCATCCGCCACATTGCCACCGAACAGCCGCTCCTCCGGATCGCTCATAGTCGCTTTGACTCACGCTCGCAATCGATATCAGGCTAGCTACCGTTTTTTCTTCCCTTTGCCGCTCCTGGGAGCAGCGCCTTTTTTCTTTTCCGACACTGGCTCGGGATGAGCTTCGCCTGGAGCATTCGTTCCCGGTTGAATGACCCGCCGAACCAGATTGCTCTCCAGCCGATAGGTTTTCAGCACTGTTTTCCCTGGCACAATCGCGCCCGTCACGGGATCGGGAACTACGGGTCCAGCCTCATCAGACAGCACTCTGTAGGAAAAAGTCGGAGCCGGAGAGGTCGCCGTCGGCAGCTTCCCGTAAGGGTCCGTAGCCTTCGTCACCGTGACCGGCAGATACCCCTCGATATTCCTGTCACGAAAACCTGTCTCATAACGATGCTTCTTCACGTTCCACGTAAACACGCGCACCTGATCGAAGTCGTACGTCAGGCCGGCCTTATACGGACTCAATACAGTCACATAGATCGGAATATTCTTGTCGTCTTGTTCAGCGTCGGGATCGTTCACCGTTGTCAGAACATACGACCCTACGATCCGCTGCCCTTCGGAGTATCGCGTAATCGCATCGGGAGCGTCTACATCCATCATCCTGCTGTAGAGCCAGCCCGTGTCGCCCTTGGAGTCACGCACCAACCACCAATCCTCCATGACCGGCGGTGGAGGTTCGTCCGGCGTTGCAGGTTTTGCAGACGTAACAGCCTTCGTGTTCTTGCCTGCGGTTGCTGCCTCTGTACTCGTGGTAGCAGGTGCAGGCGTTGCTTTTGCGATTCGCGTTCCCGGCGGGAGAGGTTTGGCTAACGTCGCCCGAGCCAGCAGCTTCAGCTTCTCTCCCTCAGACAGCCGAAAGAATCTCTCGGTATCCCGGCCTGGCTTGGCGTGCATATAAACTTCGTCACGCACTACCGCAGAGGCAACCACCGGATCGGCTTTATGATCCTGCTTCAGCTTTTCAAACTGGTCGAAGACATCCTGCGTCGCAACTACCTTCTCATCGATCCAACCCTGTTCGCCTTTCGCCGTCTGCACTTTGACAAACCGGCGTCCATGGTCGAGGACCTCTAATTTGTCGCCATTTTCTACCGTCGCCGTGCGATTGGACACCGCAGCAACGCGGTCGCGAAGAAACGTCTGTTTCGCCGTGACATAAACATATTGAGCTTCCGGCTTAGGCCGCAACCGCGAACAGCCGCTTCCGCCAGCCACCAAAAGCACCGAAACGGCAGCGAAGCTACAAATCCGCGAAAAGCAACGCACAAAACCGAATTGTCCAGATGAAGAAACGATAACCTTGAAACTCCGCGTCACAACGCACCACTTACTCCATACTAACGGCGGCCGCGCGAAATCCATAGCTTCTCAGCATCAACTCCAGCACCTCTGCGTTCCTGCGAAGGCATTAGTGGGTGAGCGCAACCGCAATAGCGCCTGCCGGATCGGTATCGGTAGCGATGCTGGTAGACGGATCGAGCTTGCCTGGTGTCGTGATATCGAAGCTGTACATCGTCAGATCAGCACTCCCCCCTACAGCCGCCGCCAGCAGATATTTGCCGGTGCGATCTATCCCAACTGACTGCACAGAGATGCCACTCGCATACGGCGACCCGCTCAGCGGAGTCAACTTCAAAGCCGCAAGAGTAGTCCCAGCCGCGATCGTATAGCCAGAGATCGTTCCGTCGGTGCGGTTCGCAGCATAAACGTAAGTTCCAGTGGTATCCAACACGACCGAAACAGTTCCACTTCCAGCCGCAAACGGGGATCCAGTCACCGAATTCAGCGCTCCTGATGTCCCGATGCTATAGACAGCGACTCCCCCACTCGTCCCGCTCCTCGCGATATAGAGATAGGCCGTCTTCGGATCGACCGTCAAACCATAGTCCCCGGTACTTGCATTCACATTAACGAGACTCTGACTCTGTGCAGCAAGCCCCGTACTGGTGTTGAACGTAAACACAGCATCACCGGCTGTACCGAGCGCAGCAAAGATCAGAGTTCCATCTGGTGACACTCGCACCATCGACGGCTGCCACGTGCCAGCGCCGTTAGCAAGCGAGTAGATCGCCGGCGAATTCGCCTGTGCGGTCAATGCTCCGGTTGACGAATTAATCTGGTAGATATCCAGCTGCTGCGTAAAGCTATCCAGTGCAATCAGCCACTGCCCGTCTGGGGACACAGCAAGCGAAGCCGCTGTAACTGCATTCTGCACGGCGCCGGTGCTCGGCGCCGACAACGATCCATCTGAATTAATCAGATACAGACTGATCGAACCTTGCGCTGCGACGTAAACAAACGCATCGTTTGGAGTCACAACCTCCGCCAGGGGTTGAGCCGCAAGTACAACCGGCGAACCGCTCACTGCCGTCAACGTAGCCGTACCGATCACAAACTCACCGAGAGACTTCGTCGTCTGATTCAACACATAGACCTGGTTACCCGTCGTTGTCGTCCCGCCGGAGTTGTCGAGCGGGGGGAAAAATCCTGTACATCCTGTGAGAACCGGCAACACCATCACAGCGCCCGCCATCGCCCAACGCCGCAAGCTTCCCCTTCGTTCCATCTTCAACCGACCCTCTTCTCTATCTTCGCAGAGCCAAAGCAGAATAAACCTCAATTAAACGTTCCTCTATAATTTTTGCAATGCACTTCTCGAAGCTTTTACGTTCTCTGCCCTTAGCCGCAGCTCTGCTGACCCTTCCCTCTACATCTTCGGCACAACAGGCTCACTCCTTCGACGCAGCAGCCCGACAAACAGCATCGCTGACCACGACTTTGCAACAGGAAGTTCACGCAGATATGAACTTCCTGGCCGATGATGAACTTCACGGCCGTGGTTCTGCCACTCGCGATGAGCATATTGCCGCTCTCTTTGTCGCATCGCAACTCCAGTCTCTAGGCCTTGCCCCCGGCGGAGACGACGGCACCTTCCTGCAGAAGTCCGCGCTGCCCAATCCGCTGCCTGAGAGAACACAGCAGCGCATCGCGAAGTTTCAGGACGTTCCACGCAAAGAGACTTGGAACGCCATCGCGATCCTCCGCGGAACGACCTCACCCGATGAAGTGATCCTTCTCACCGCGCATCTTGACCATCTCGGCATCGGTCCCCCCAATGCCACGGGCGACACCAACTACAACGGAGCCGACGACGACGCCTCCGGCACCTCCGCCGTCCTCACCCTCGCCCACATTCTCGCCACCGGCCCGCGCCCGAAGCGCACCATCGTCTTCGCTCTCTTCGGCTCCGAGGAGCTGGGCGGCTTCGGCAACCGAGCCTTCCTCGCCCATCCTCCAGTCCCGCTCGCCAGCATCGTCGCCAATCTTGAGTTCGAAATGATTGGACGCCCCGATCCCGCGGTCTCCGCAGGAACCCTTTGGCTGACAGGATTCGACCGCTCCAACCTTGGCCCCGAACTCGCAAAACACGGCGCGCACCTGGTCGGCGATCCGCATCCCAAGGAAAACTTCTTCCGTCGCTCCGACAACTACGCCCTCGCCCAGCAAGGGATTATTGCTCAAACGGTCTCCAGCTACGGCTTACACAAGGACTACCATCAGCCCAGCGATGAGATCCGCACCATCGACTTCACGCACATGACCAACGCCATCGCCTCCATGGTCGATCCCATCCGCTGGCTAGCCAACTGCGCCTGGAGGCCCGAATGGAACCCAGGCCGCAAACCCGAACCCAATCCAACTGGGCCTCCCCCCGTGACCGCCCAGCCGCCTACTAAGTAAAACAACCGGCCCTGAGTGTAAAAGCCCGCTGTGCGCGGAGCGGCGGCGCCACCCAAGCCAACACGCAATTCTCCTTCAGAGGGGGAAAGGCTTTAGAGCAAAAAAGAACGACCCAAAGGGCAGCTCTTTTCATGTAACGGAATCTGTTACTTAATGCACCAATCAGCTCTTCCTTCTTCACAATCACATCGTCTGGTTATCCACAGCCAACGGGTTTCACTAGGCTTAGTTCAACCGCTCCGTCTTGCCAAACCTCGAATCGAGAGGCTTCCGCCCGGCAAAACCCTCTTCCTCGGTATGCCAATGCGTGATCGCAGGCTCGCCGAGCTTCCAGCAGAGCAGTACTGTTCTGCCATCCATTACATAAGGAAAATCGAGCAGGCCTTCTTCGAGGTCTTTTACCTGCACCCCGATCGAATCGATCTCGGCCAGCGTGTCTTTGGCCGTCTGCACTGCTTTATCGCGCTCCGCTCTGCGCCGAGCCGCGACACTTACCTCCACGTGCAGACCACCTGACACAAAGATCCTGTGACTCAACTGCTGCATCTCGTACTCGAGCTCTGCGGCCGTCGCCTGTGCCTCTCGAGCCTTTCTTAGCAGAGCCTCTACTACTGGCAGCAGCGTCTGTGCTTCGCCCAACGTAAACGTCTTACTCAAATCTTGATCTCCAACATCCTGTCGAGCGCAACACGCGCCCATTGCTTCACATCATCGTCCACCTTGATGCGATTCACAACTCTTCCCTCAACGAGATTTTCCAGAGCCCACGCCAGATGCTGCGGGGATATCCGGTACATCGTGGTGCATAGGCAGCCCGAGTCATCGAGCGTAATCACACGCTTGCCAAGGGGAGCAAACCTCTTCGCCAGCCGGTTCACCAGGTGAATCTCCGTGCCCACGGCAAAACTCGAACCCTCGGGAGCGCGCTCAATCGCTTGAATGATGTGCTCTGTAGAACCCACGTCATCCGCCTTCTGGCAAACCTCCCAACGGCACTCAGGATGCACGATCACTCGCATCCCCGGCTCGTCTCTGCGCACACGATCGACGTGCTCCGGCAGAAATCGCTGATGCACCGAGCAATGCCCCTTCCACAGAATTACCTTCGCGGCCCTCAAACGATCCGGGCTGACTCCACCATTGATCTGATACGGATCCCAAACCACCATCTCGTTCACCGGAATCCCCATCGCGAACGCAGTGTTTCTTCCAAGGTGCTGATCAGGCAGAAACAAAATCTTCCCAGCCCTTGCGAACGCCCATTCGAACGCACCACGAGCATTCGACGAAGTACAAACAAGACCACCGCGCTCCCCGCAAAACGCTTTGATCGCCGCAGCCGAGTTCATGTACGTCAACGGAATCATGTCGCCGGTCAGCCCGGCACGCTCCAGCGAATCCCAACAGTCTTCAACCTGCCCGATCTCCGCCATATCAGCCATCGAACAGCCCGCATTCAGATCAGGCAGAATCACCTGCTGCCACGGCTGTCCAAGCACGTCGGCCGTCTCGGCCATAAAGTGCACGCCGCAAAATAGCATGTACTTCGCATCGGTCTCTGCCGCGACCTTCGAAAGCTTATAGCTGTCTCCGGTAAAGTCCGCAAACCGAATCACCTCATCCCGCTGGTAGTGGTGCCCCAGCAGAACGACATCTTTGCCTAATTTTTCACGTGCTGCCGCAATCCGGGCATCCATCGTATGGTCCGGCTGCGCAAGATAGTTGTCTAAAGAACACGAATCTGCAACGTTCTCCGCCACGGCCGCAGCCGGTGCGATATCCAATAGTCCGTTCAAAGTACTCCGCCTTCAGTCTCACAAGGTCGTCTGGCAGCGGCTTAGCCGATACCGTCTTTTCGCCTCTGAGACGGGGATGTTGAAAGCATGCACTGCTTGAGTTGCAGTGGATTCACTGTGCCGGCTCCTTCAGCCGTCACCCAACCCACGGGGGTGTTGCAACTCCTACCACTTCGTAACGTGTGATCCATCAGATCACTCGCTCGTACAATTAGACGCAATCCGTAATCGGACGGTGCGCTTTTCTTCGTACGATCCTGCCGCCCTACCCTAAAATTTTACAACAGGAGCAACGTGCTCCATCCATTTGTTCCGTCAACTCGTAAGCCGTATCATGGGACTGACTTATGCCTAGCTTTCAGGACAGCGCCGTTATCTTCTTCATTGCCCTGCTTCTCTTCGGGCCGAAGAAGCTGCCCGAACTCGCCCGCCAACTGGGCAAGCTCATGGGCGAGTTCCGCCGCGCCTCCAACGAATTCCGTATGCAGATGGAAGATGAGCTTCGCATCGCAGATCAGGAAGAGCAGCGCAAGAAGATTGCCGCCATGGAGGCCGCAGCTCCTGTCACACCAGCCATAACCGCGGGAGAAAACACCATCGCACCACCAGCGGTAACCGATTCGGCAACCTCAGATGCAACCCAGGACGTAACTCCCGAACGGATCGCCCAGCTGACTCAGGAGTTGGTGGAAGACCACTCCACCGTGCCTATGCCCCTTCCCATCGCGACCTCCGGCGAACTCAATCTCATGCCACCCTCCACCGGACTTCCTGTCAGCAACTCGGCGCTTTCACCCGTTCTCGAATCCATCCCCCACACGCTGGAGCCTGAAGCAACGGCCGAAGTAGCCTCAAGCGAGGCGACCCACCATGGCTGATCTCGTCGACAGCGTCCGCGCTGCCGTAACCGACCGCGTCGAGCTCCCCGGCATGAGCCTGATGGAGCACCTCACCGAGCTCCGCAAGCGCCTCATCCACGCCACCGTCTATTTGTTGATCGGATTTGCCGTCGCCTACGCCTTCCACGAACGCCTCTATGGCTTCGTCCAGAAGCCGCTCGACGACCTCCATATCGCCCTCAACTTCACCCACCCCACCGATGGCCTCAACCTCTACCTCAAGACCGCCCTGCTTGGTGGCGCGATCCTCGCATCGCCCTTCATCCTCTATCAACTGTGGCTCTTCATCTCGCCAGGTATGTACTCCAACGAGAAGCGGTATGTCGTCCCCTTCATGGCTGCCACCATCGGCCTCTTCCTCGCAGGAGCGTGGTTCGGCTACCACTGGGTCCTTCCCGGCGCCATCAAAGTCCTCGTTCTGGACTTCGGCAAAAAGTTCAACCCCATCCTCACCATCGAGGACTACACGCAGTTCTTCCTTGCCGTAATCCTCGGCCTGGGTATCTGTTTTGAACTGCCCATCCTTATCTTTTTTCTTTCGCTCTTCGGCATCGTCGACGCGAAGTTCCTTCTAAAACACATCCGCTACGCCATCCTCGTAATCTTCCTCATCTCGGCCATCATCTGCCCGCTGCCTGATCCATTCAGCATGATCCTCTTCGCCAGCCCTATGCTCGTGCTTTACTTCCTCGGCGTGGGTGTCGCGTTTTTCGTCCATCCGTCCCGCCGTAAAGCCAAAGAGGCCAATAAAGCCGCATGATCCCCCTCAAACCCTCAAAGTCCTGTAAGCACCTCTATGCCATCCTGCTTCTGGTCCTCCTGCCACCGGCGGTTCACGCCCAAAGAGCAGCCTCCACCCAGTTCAGCGGACAGGTGGCTTACACGCTCACAAAACAGCTCCTCGACATAGCTCCCCAACGCTTCAACGGCTCCCCTGGCCACGCCAAGGCTGAAGAGTTCCTCAAGCAGCACTTTGCCCCCGAAGTCGCCAAAGGCAACTTCATCGCCGACACCTTCACCGCCACCACTCCCGCCGGCCTCCAGACGATGACCAACTACATCGTCAAATATCCCGGCAAAAAGGACGGCATCATCGTCCTGGCCTCTCACTACGAGACCAACTACTACCTCCGCGACATCAACTTCTACGGCGCAAACGACGGTGCCGCAACTTCAGCCCTGCTGATGGAGATCGGGACCATCCTTCGCACCCATCCGCCTGAGGGCTACTCCGTCTGGTTGGTCTTCGACGACGGAGAAGAGTCCGTCAGCGGCAAGTGGTCCAGCTCCGACTCGCTCTACGGCACACGCCATCTCGCCGCCAAATGGTCCCAGGACGGCACCCTCGGCAAGATCAAAGCCCTTCTCGTCGCCGACATGATCGCCGACAAAGACCTCAACATCGATTACGTAGAGAATTCCACCCCATGGCTGCTCGACCTGCTCAAAGTCGCCGCCAAAAACACCGGCCACTCCGCCAACATCTTCAAATATCGCGAAGCCGAAGAAGATGACCACCTACCCTTTGCGGCGCGCGGAGTACCCGTCTTGGATGTCATCGACGCCCACTACGGCCCCACCACCGACGCCATGCCCGACGGCTACCACCATACCGACAAAGACACTCTCGACAAGATCAGCGCCCACTCCCTGCAGATCTCCGGAGACATCTTCTTCGAGATGATCCGCTTAATCAACCAGCGCCCCTGAAGCCCAGCAAACGGCTGTCAGAGGCGCCGGTCGATTTAGCAGTTCAGTTCTAACCTACTTGGTGCAGGCCTTGCCGTGGTCCGCATGTGCTCCCTTGGCCTTCGCATCCGCCTCTGACATATAGGAGCCGGCCTTCGTCTTGCCGTAGTAGTCCGAACCATAGCAGTGGTAGACGTTGCTGGACGTGTTTACCCACACCAGTCCCGGACCACCGCCTGCGGCCTGCGGCATAGCAGCGGCCCTCTGCGATGGTGACTGTTTCGCCGTTGCAGCAGGAGCTGCAGCAGCAGCAGGGGCCGGAGCTGGAGCTGGAGCAGTTGCCTTTGGTGCAGGAGCCGGAGCTGGAGCAGCCGCCGGTGCCGTAGCAGCCGCAGCCTTCGCCGGAGCAGCCGCATACCACTCCTTCACCCCTTGATGCCCCCGGCAGGCGCCCTGTTTACTTGGAGCCGTCGAGTATGTTCCGTCCTTGCACATTCCCGTGGATCCAGCCGGTGCCGCCGCCTGGGCCACAGCCAACTGCGTGCCAACAAGACCAGCCGCAACCGCCATCAAACAGATCGCAATCTTCATAAACTCTCCCAATGATTGAATTTAGGTGGCCCGAATACCGCCAAATCGTACCCCATCTGGTCCGCAGTGTCATCAAAAACCGGGAAAACCCGTACCACAACACCAAAAACTACCCTTATTGTGACCCAAACGAGTTACAAACTACTGCATTTGAGGGATAGTACCTGGCTAATGATCCTCCTAGTCTTGGCCGATAGGAGGGACCATGCAGACACCATCGTACGCAGACATACACAACAGATACAGAGATCTAACCAACCGCACCGCTCGTCAAACCAATACAGATGGCTTCCTCGAGACCCGTCATGTGATCGATATTGCGCGCAGCCTCTTCGTCTCCTCCCTCATGTGGGTGGCGCTCGCAGTCATCGTTTACACGGTCTACTCTATGGTCGCCGGCGCACGCTAGCCACGCGGTCTGAATCGTCAAAGCAGTAAGCTTCAACCGTAGAAAGCTCCGTCAAACCTCCCCAGACGAGCTAGCAACACCCGGGCCCAGTTTTCCCTGATAAACAGTCTCCTGATCAACCCCTGTAGCATCCAAGTGAGATGCTCGCGACCCCCATTGGCCATTGGATAGGCTTTCACCTGTTCATCCTCGTCCTCCTCGGAGCCGAGCTCCTCTACGTACGCCACCAGGGACCGTCCAAAACTCAATCAACCTCTGTCGTCGCCACAATTCTCTGGGTCGCCGCAGCGCTCGCCTTTGCTTTGTTCATCTTCCGTTCCATGGGCAGCCTCTCCGCCACCCAGTACCTCGCCGGCTATGCCATCGAAGAGTCGCTCTCCATCGACAACCTCTTCCTCTTTCTCCTCCTCTTCAAACTCTTCAAAATCGAGTCCGCCCATCAGCCCAAAGCCCTCTTTTGGGGCGTCCTCGGCGCCATCCTCATGCGTGGAGCCTTCATCGCAGCCGGCCTCGGCCTCCTCGCGCGATTCGAGTGGGTCAGCTACGTCTTCGCCGCAATCCTGCTCATCGCCGCCATTCGTCTGGTCCTTCCTGGCGCAAAAAAAGAAGAAACCCACACTCCGCGATGGATCGCGTGGCTCTCCCGCCTCCACCCCGTCAGCCTCCGTCAGGACAAGTTCTTCGTCTTCGAAAGCGGCCAGCGCATGATCACCGTTCTCTTTCTGGCCCTCATCGCCATCGAACTCACCGATGTCGTCTTCGCGCTCGACTCCATCCCCGCCGTCCTCTCCATCACCCGCCAGCCCTTCCTCGCCTACACCTCGAACATCATGGCCGTCATGGGCCTCCGTTCGCTTTACTTCCTGCTCGCCCACCTGCTCGCCAAACTGCGCTTCCTCCACTACGGCCTCGCCGCAGTCCTCGCCTTCGCAGCCTTCAAAATGCTGGCTGCCCACTGGCTCGAGATCGGCCCCCTCATCTCTCTCGCAACGATAGTCATCATTCTTGGAATTACCATCGGTCTCTCACTCCTCTCAAAAAAAGGCCACGCAACGGCCCTGCACAGCTGACTTCTCAAACCTATCGAGCGAAAAGGACAGAGCATTTCCCTGCACAAAGTGGAAATACTTTTCTCTCCTTGTACTCGGCGAAGATCGTTCGCTCATCTTAATTTTCGAAAAGTCTAAATCCGTTTTCGGCTCTCAGTCGTTTTACATATCTTCGAAAAACCATCCAAAATCTCCGCAAAACCACCATTTAAGCTTTTTTGAAGATTTGGACTCCTTTGGCCTGGCACTTGCACTTACTCCAGGCATTAGGAGCCACACCTATGAAACTGCCTGCTGCATTTCTTGCTCTGGTTACTCTCGCCCTGCTCCCATCTGCTCTTCACGCCGACACAATCTCAGCGACCATCAACGCCGGCTCTGGAACCCAAATCATCACCCCAATCTTGATTGGAGATGCCGAAGTCTTCAGCTTCAAGAACTTCAACACAGATCTCTTCAGCACGAGCCTGGAATCCGTCACCGCGACCTACACCGATGTCTCAGGAGCGCTCGGCCTGCTCTCGGTCACGGAGTCTTGCGTCGCAATTACGGTCGTCTTCCGTAACGTCGCGCCCTGCAATAGCTTTTCGTTCTCCTTCACCGACGCAACCCTCGGCGACATCACAGTAGGAACTTTTCTCGGGCTCGGTGCCAACGCCAATGGCGATGTAGCCGGCATCAAATTTGACGGAAGCATCGGCACCGGTTCAGGCTCCTTCAGCTTCACAAATCCCGGTTCGCCTTCCAACAGCCCCGTCCCAGAGCCCGCCACACTCAGCCTGATGGCTACAAGCCTACTCGGCGCAGCTGGTGTCCTCCGACGCAAGTTCGCGGCGGCAGCCTAGATATTCAAGACAGCAAAACAATCGTTAACTCAAGGCAACTTGTGGGTCGTCAAAATCCGGCGACCCCACTTTTTTTGTCATTGTGCCGCGATCAAACCTTCAAACCCGCCTAACCCTTCCACCGAACTGGCAAACCGACACTATATCGAGCAAATCGCTGCCTTAGGGAAATAAGACCAAACTTGTCGTATTTCAATTCCTTGTGTAAAAAAGACTTAATGTCTTCTTCTCACACCTTTCTGAGGTACACCCGCCTGGTCCACCTCTACCTTGGCGTCTTTATCTCGCCCGCCCTGCTCTTCTTCGCATTCACCGGAGCGCTCCAGACCTTCAGTCTCCACGAAACCACCCGCGGCAGCAGCTACAAACCACCTGCCTGGGCCGTGACCCTCGGCCAGATCCACAAGAAGCAAACCCCGATCGTCCCAGTCAGAAAACAGCCGCCACCAGACCGCTCGGCAGACAAATCGCCTGACAAACCTGCCGACAGATCTCAATCGGCCGCCGCCGCACCACAGTCAACGCAAAACCCTTCGCAAAAACCGGCCGAAGCGGCCGCCCCAAAACCGCACAATGCCCTGCCGCTGAAGATCTTCTTCCTTATGGTTACAATCGGCCTCTTCCTCTCAACCATCTCGGGCATTTATATGTCGTACAAGTACATCCGCAACCGAGTCCTCATCACTGCGCTGCTCATCGGCGGTATCATCCTTCCAGTGCTCTTGACGATCTTCTAAATCAAGCGTGCTTTACGAAACGCTCTCAAAGGGTCGGTGCCTTCCTCAAGGCTCCAACTCGTGGTGATCGCGGCGGCTCCCCCTCCGCAAAAGCAACACCAGCACCACCACCGCGACGATCCCGCCTCCAAACAATCCAGCCATGGCGGCTGCCAGCGACTCAGGGCCGCCATGGAACATCCCGTTCACCCTCACGTCCGCCATCTTGTAGTAGATCACCATCGCCACAACGCAAAAGCTGACCACCGCCCCCGCGATGGATCCAACAAAGCGTTGAAGCCCTCGATCACTGCTCAAACCACAACCCCCAAATTAGAAACATTCGTAACTCAACTAACAAACTCAAGCCTCCCCCGCTGCATCACCGAGTGCCGCGCGATCTTATCCCTCAGCGGAAAATCATTTCGAAAGTGCGCCCCCCGGCTCTCCTCCCGCCCCAGCGCCGCATCCACAATCAGCTCTGCCACCACATGCAGATTCCGTGCCTCCACCGCGCGCCGACTCAGCCCCTTCGGCATTGCCGCGCCCAGCGCAGCCAAGCCCCGCTTAGCCTGCTGCAGCCCATCCGCGTCCCGTAGCAGGCCAGCGTACTTCCACATCAAATCACGCAACTCTTTGATCCACTTCTCGGTCGTGGCCTCCGAAGTCACACCTGAACTCACAGCCTCTGGCACAACACTCAAGCAGGCTTCATCCGATCGCCTCTCACCGACCATCGTCTCCGCCGCCAGCGCACCAAACACCAGCCCCTCCAGCAGAGAATTACTCGCCAGCCGATTCGCTCCATGCACCCCAGTGCACGCTGCCTCACCCGCCGCATACAAACCTGGTAGCGACGTCCTCCCCTGCACATCCGTCTTCACTCCACCCATCAAATAATGCGCTGCCGGTCGAACCGGAATCAGATCCCTCCCCAACTCCAACCGGTACTTCGCCAGAAACTTCGAGATCCCCGGAAACCTCGCATGCAAATCGCTTGCCGTTGGATTCGCAGCCACATGCCGCATATCCAGGTACACCGGCCCATCCATCCCCTCGCGCGTAATCGCTCTCGCCACCACATCCCGCGGAGCCAGCTCCAGCAGCGGATGATACCGCTCCATAAATCGCTCACCCTTCGCATTCACCAGATACGCACCTTCACCGCGCAGCGCCTCACTCAACAAAAACCTCGGCGCACCGACCTCACTAAACGCTGTCGGATGAAACTGGTAAAACTCCATATCGCTCACCGCCGCCCCGGCCCGGTAAGCCATCGCAATCCCGTCGCCTGTAGCCACCGCCGGATTCGTCGTATCGCTATAAACCTGTCCCGCACCACCGCTCGCCAGCAAAACAGCCCCAGCCCGAACCACCCTCAATCCACCTTCACCATCAAGCAGCGTAGCCCCCACCACGCGCCCACCTTCAACAATCAGATCCACACTCGTCGTCCACTCCATCAACTCAATCGCCGGAATCTCCCGCACATGCCGCAGCAACGACACCGCAATCTCCTTCCCCGTCGCATCTCCATTCGCATGAAGTATCCGCGACAGGCTATGCGCCCCCTCGCGCGTCCGCATCAACTCGCCCTCCACGCCATTCTTCTTCGGATAGCGATCGAACGCCGTCCCCCACTCCAACAGCTCCTCCACCCGCTTCGGCCCCTCGGTCACCAGCACCGCTGCCGCCTCACGATTCACCAGCCCATCCCCGGCCGCCATCGTATCCTCAAGATGCAGCGCGACATCCTCTTCGCCGCCCATCGCCACCGCGATCCCACCCTGCGCATAAGCCGTATTCGACTCCGCCAGCTCTTCCTTCGTCACCACCAGTACCGTGCTCGTCTCTGCTAACCGAATCGCCGCACTCAATCCTGCAATCCCAGCCCCTATCACCAAAAAATCAAACCGTTCCATCTCTCAATGCTACCGGAGTTGAAAAGATAGGTCCTGCCAGACGGGCCTCCTGCGCGGAGGTCGGGCGTTCGCACGCCTTTTAAAAGCTTCGCGAGGTCCTCCCGTTGGTCGGCACAAGATCCAGTTCGCGACCAACGGGAGCGCCCACCGAAGGGGTATACAAGTCACGAAGTGACCGCCCCACGCGCAGTGGGCCCGTCCGGCAGGACAAAGCCCTTCAAAAAGAATAGATACGATACGATGAAGAAACCGTGCCCGTAATCCCCATCAACACGCCCTCCGCAACCTACAACGTCACCATCGCACCAAACCTCCTCCCCACCCTTCATCCCCGCCTCCGCAAACTAAACCCTGGCAAACCCTTCCGCCCCTTCATCATCACCTCGCCCAACATCTGGGCCCTCTGGTCCAAGCCCTTCCTCGCCAGCTTCAAAGAACCCCCAACCGTCCTCTTCCACCCCGCAGGCGAGCGCCACAAGCGCATGGCCAGCGTCGAATCCCTCGCCCAGCAACTCTCCACCGCAGGGGCCGACCGCGACGCCCTCCTCCTCGCCTTTGGTGGTGGCGTCATCGGCGACATCACCGGCTTCCTCGCCGCCATCTACATGCGCGGCATCCGCTACGTGCAGATCCCCACCACCCTCCTCGCCCAGGTCGACTCCTCCATCGGCGGCAAGACCGGCGTCAACCTCGCCACCGGCAAAAACCTCATCGGCAGCTTCCACCACCCACAAGCCGTCTTCGCCGACACCGACCTTCTCCGCACCCTCCCCCCCGCCGAACTTCGCGCCGGCCTGCAGGAGTCCATCAAAGCCGGCGTCATCTACGACGCAAAGCTCTTCCGCTACATGGAACAAAACGCCGAAGCCATCCTGAGCGCAAGTGACCCCACAAAACGAAACGCCGACACCAAAGCCCTGGCCAAAGTAGTAGCCGCCTCCGTCCGAGTCAAAGCCGAAGTAGTCAGTCAGGATGAAAAAGAGTCCGGCCTCCGCATGATCCTCAACTTCGGCCACACCATCGGCCACGCCATCGAGGCCGCCACCAACTACAAGCAGCTCCTCCACGGCGAAGCCGTAGCCTGGGGCAGCATCGCGGCACTCAGCGTAGCAGTAGCTCGCAACACAATCAGCGAAAAAGATGCCAACCGCATCGTGAATCTAATCCTCCGCTACGGCCCGTTGCCCGCATTCAAAGCCACCGCCGAAAAACTAGTAGCCCTCACCAGCCGCGACAAGAAAAACCGCAGCGGCATCCGCTCCTTCGTTCTTCCCACCGCCATCGGCAAAGTAGAGATAGTTCACAACGTAACCGAACCCGAGCTGCTGGCCGCCACCAACGCCATGCTCACCCTCATGCATCTGCGGTGATACACGATGACTTTCAAAGTACCCCTCCTCCATCGCTCAACAACAGTCTCAGATGAGGGCTTCAAAGTTACATTCTTAACGAGAGGTACTCTGCGTTATCAGTTCCGCGACTTATCCATAATTTTAGATATAGATGTCGGAGATAGGTACTTAACCATCGATCACAGTTCTCTACAAAAGAAAAATGCGGAGAAGAGTAGACAGTTGAGTGCAGATCAAGAAATGCGCATTTTCTGCAACATTATCGACGCATTGACATGGCGCGGCTGGACAGTTGATGTAGTTACCTCTATGTAGAATCGGCCAAGCCACATTTCAGGAATATTTTGGAAAAAAGTTCAACCAAACCCGAACACGAACGCTCCACCGGAGCCCGCCCCGCCGGCATCACCACCGAGCAAGCCGCCGCCACCTCCGTCCAGCAGATGTTCGACACCATCGCCCCCGCCTACGACCGCGCCAACCATCTCCTCTCCGCCGGCATCGATCGCTCCTGGTGGACCCGCACCGCCCGCCTCTTCCGCCCCATCCTCCAGCACCCCGAAGCCGTCACCCTCGACCTCTGCTGCGGCACCGGCGACATGACGATGGCCCTCCTCAAACACCGCCCAACCACTCCTGAAGCAGCGCCCATTCTCGCAGTAGACTTCTCCCACCAGATGCTCGCCCTCGGCATCAAGAAATTCGGCGCACATAACGTAACCCCCATCGAAGCCGACGCCCTCCACCTCCCCCTAGCCGACGCCTCCGTCGACCTTGTCACCTCCGCCTTCGGCTTCCGCAACCTCGCCAACTACCACGAAGGTCTCACCGAGATCCTCCGCGTCCTACGCCCCGGCGGCCAGCTCGGCATCCTCGAGTGCAACCAGCCCGAAGGCCTCACCGGCGCCCTCTACAACATCTACTTCAAGTCCATCCTGCCCCGTCTCGGCGGCCTCATCACCGGCAACGAACGTGCCTACAGCTACCTCAACGCCTCGGTTGAGCGCTTCCCCCGCCCACCCCGCATGCTCCAGCTCCTCAAAGACGCAGGCTTTACCAACGCCACCTGGACCAGCTACACCTTCGGCGTCGTCGGCCTCTACCACGCCACCAAGCCCTAGCCACTCGAAACTCCACCCTGTACCATCACCAGACATGAGCACAACGGCCCAGCCCGAACAAGCCGCCACCCCTCACAGCGCCAAGCGTTCCGCCGCGCTCTTCTCCGTGCTCGCCGCCTTCGCCGTCACGCTTCTCAAACTCCTCACCGGCCTCCTCACCGGCTCCCTCGGCATGCTCTCCGAAGCCGCCCACTCCGGCATCGACCTCATCGCCGCCGCCATCACCTTCTTCTCCGTACAGGTCTCCGACCGACCCGCCGACGCCGACCACACCTACGGCCACGGCAAGATCGAAAGCCTCTCCGCCGGCATCGAGTCCGTCCTCATGCTCGGCTCCTGCGTCTGGATCCTCACCGAAGCCATCCGTCGTATCGCCCACCGACAGCATCTCTCCCTCACGTTCTCCATCTGGCCCTTCCTCGTTCTGCTCCTCTCCATCACCGTCGACTACACCCGCTCCCGCAGGCTCCACCACATCGCCGCCGAAACCAAAAGCGAAGCCCTCGAAGCCGACGCCATTCACTTCCGCACCGACATCTGGTCCTCCATCGCAGTCCTCCTCGGCCTCGCTGCCAGCTACATCGGCGAGCGCTACCACATCGCTCAGCTCGAACTAGCCGACCCCATCGCCGCCATCATCGTCTCCGGCATCATCCTCCACGTCACCTGGAACCTCGCCCGCCGCACCATCGACGCCCTCACCGACGCCACCCCCATCGAAACCCGCGCGCAAACTCGTGAGATG
>Ga0302308_10001584_pt1 | contig 18434 bp, 14 predicted proteins | sample III_Palsa_E3_3_FD_200531 | JGI IMG/M metagenome (GOLD analysis project Ga0302308, IMG submission 200531) | Peat permafrost microbial communities from Stordalen Mire near Abisko, Sweden - III_Palsa_E3_3 | ecosystem: Environmental > Terrestrial > Soil > Palsa > Peat permafrost | place: Sweden... | reverse complement strand
GATCGTCGGGCAGGTGTCCCTCATTCAGCCAGAGAAAGCTGCCGCTGAAGTGACTGCTGAATGGTTCGCGATACTCGATGCCCCAGGAGTAGGTTTCCGCGCCGGTGTTGTTCGACTCCAAGTGCCCGTCAAAGAAGTCGAGATCACCCGCGCCGGCGGTGCGGATAAGACCCACCAGCAGCGGCGCCCCGAGGCTTAACTTCTTGATGTCGCCTCTCCGCGATCGAGCTCCGCCAGGAAAGCCCTGGGCCGCAGGAAATCTTCGTACAGCCGGGCTTCGGGGGATCCGGGTTCGGGATGCCAATCGTATTGCCATCGGGCGAGTGGCGGCATGGACATGAGGATCGACTCGGTGCGACCGCGCGATTGCAGGCCGAACAAAGTGCCGCGATCGTAGAGCAGATTGAATTCGGCGTAGCGTCCGCGCCGGTACAGCTGAAAGTTCCGTTCTCTGTCGCCGTAGGGCAGGTCCTTGCGGCGTTCCACCAGCGGCAGGTACGCCGGCAGAAAATGATCGCCGACGCTCCGCAGGAAGCCGAATGACTTCTCAAACCCGCCGTGATCGACATCGTCGAAGAACAAGCCGCCCACTCCGCGGGTTTCGTTACGGTGCGGCAGGAAGAAATATCGATCGCACCAGTCCTTATATTTCTGGTACAGGTCGGCGCCGAACGGCTCGCAGGCGGCGCGCGCCGTGCGATGCCAATGCACCACATCCGCGTCGAATGGATAGTAAGGGGTGAGGTCGAATCCGCCGCCAAACCACCAAGCCGACTTGCCGGCTGACGGTGCCGCCGCCAGGAATCGGATATTGCAGTGGGTAGTGGGCACGTAGGGGTTGCGTGGGTGAAACACCAGAGACAAGCCCATCGCTTCGAATGGCGCGCCGGCCAGCTCGGGACGCAGATTGGATGCCGACGGCGGCAGCCTCTCGCCGAACACGTGCGAGAAGGAGACACCCGCTCGTTCGAACACGCTGCCCTCGCTCAGGATGCGGCTCTCGCCTCCGCCGCCTTCCGGCCGGTCCCAGGCATCGCGGCGGAATTTCACGCTGTCGATTGCTTCCAGGGCTGATGTGATCCGATCGTGCAGATCGTTCAAGTAGGCTTTTACGGCGGGGCGTGAGTCAGTCATGGCCGCTCAAGAGTGCTTTTTTTTCTTCTTCCTGACCTTGGGTGGGGACTTCGGCGGGGCCTTGGTCTTGACCGCGGCTTGCTTGAGCTTGGCCGCGAGCTTCACTGGCGGTTTCGCCTCCGCAGCCGTGTCCTTCGTGGGCTTGGCGTCCTTCGTGGGCTTGGCGCTTTTCGCGCCCTTACCGCCCTTGCGTCCCCATTTGCCGAAGGTACGCAGCGGAGCGGCCGCCAGCAGCGCCTGGCATTCCTCCAGCGACAAGGATTTCGGGTCCCGGTCCTTGGGAATCTTGGCATTGCGCTGCTTGTCGGTGATGTAAGGCCCGTAGCGGCCGTTGAGCACCTGGATGCCGACATCCGCGAAATCCAGGATCAGGCGATTCGCGTCGGCTATTTCCTTCTCACGGATCACTTCCAGGGCGCGCTCCGGCGTGATGGTGTAGGGGTCGTCGATCTTCAGCGAAACGTATTTCGCGCCGTACTTCACGTACGGACCGAAGCGGCCGACATTGGCGCTGATCTCATCGCCCTGCGCGGTGGTGCCGAGCTTGCGCGGCAGCTTGAACAGCTCGAGCGCATCGGCGTGGGTGATGGCGTCCATCTTCTGCCCGGGACGCAGGCCCGCGAATTTCGGTTTGTCCTCGTCGTCCTTGGTGCCGATCTGCACGAACGGGCCGAATCTGCCCATGCGCACGCTCATGGGCTTGCCGCTGACCGGATCCTTGCCCAAATCGCGTGCCTGCGCGACTTCATCGCGGCTGACGGATTTTTCGATGTGCTCGACCAGCTTGATGAAGGGCTTCCAGAACTTGTCCAGCAGCGGCACCCATTCCTGCTGGCCGTCGGCGACGGCGTCGAGCGAGTCTTCCATCTTCGCGGTGAAGTCGTAGTCGACGTAGGTGGTGAAATACTGGGTCAGAAACCGGCTGACGATCTTGCCGATATCGGTCGCCGTGAAGCGCCGGCTCTCGATATCGACGTATTGCCGATCGCGCAGCGTGGAGATGATCGAGGCGTAGGTCGACGGCCGGCCGATGCCGTATTCCTCGAGCGCCTTGACCAGCGAGGCCTCGGAGAATCGCGGCGGCGGTTCGGTGAAGTGCTGAGTGGGGATCACGCCGACGAGCTTGACGCGATCGCCCTCCTGCATCGCCGGCAGCACATGGTCCGAGTCGTCCTGCACCACATCGTCCATGCCTTCCTGGTAGACGGAAATGTATCCCGGCTTGACCAGGGTCGAGCCGTTGGCGCGCAACACGGCGCGCTTCTCCGCATCCACAAGCTCGACGGCAACCGTGTCGAATACCGCCGGCGCCATCTGGCAGGCGACGGTGCGCTTCCAGATCAGCGAATACAGCCGGAACTGATCCGGCTCGAGCTTCTTCTCGATGTCGCCGGGCAGGATGCTCGCCGTGGTGGGGCGAATGGCCTCGTGTGCTTCCTGGGCATTCTTCGACTTAGTGCGATAGATGCGCGGTTCCTCGGACAGCCCTTCCTGGCCGTACAACTGCACCACCACTGCGCGAATCTGGCCGATGGCTTCCTGCGACAGGTTGAGCGAATCCGTGCGCATGTAGCTTATGAGCCCGGTGGTACCGGCCTCGCCGATGTCGACGCCCTCGTACAGCTGCTGTGCCACGCGCATGGTCTTCTGCGCGCTGAAGCCGAGCTTGCGCGCCGCTTCTTGCTGCAGCGTGGAGGTGGTGAACGGCGGCGCCGGGTTGCGGCGGCGTTGCTTGCGGTCGACCGCTGAAACAGTGAGCACGCCTTGCGCCGCCTGCTTCAGGGCCTGTTCCACCTCGCGGGCCTGCTTCTCGTGGGTAAAGCTGAATTGCTCGACCTTGGTGCCGTCGAACTCGATCAGCTTGCCCGGGAACTTCTGCTCCGAATGCTCCAGCTCAGCATCGATGGTCCAGTATTCGCGCGCCACGAAGGCGGCGATTTCATCCTCGCGCTCGCAAATCATGCGCAGGGCGGGACTTTGCACGCGGCCGGCCGACAGCCCGGGCCGCACCTTCTTCCATAGCAGCGGCGAGAGATTGAAGCCCACCAGGTAGTCCAGCGCGCGGCGCGCCTGCTGCGCATTCACCAGGTCGACCGACAGCGCGCGCGGCTCTTGCATGGCGGCGCGCACCGCGTTCTTGGTGATCTCGTAGAACACCACGCGCTGCACTTCCTTGCCCTTCAACTGTCCCTCGGCCTTGAGCAGCTCGTGCAGATGCCAGGAAATGGCCTCGCCCTCGCGGTCGGGATCGGTCGCCAGAAACAGGTTCGTGGCCTTCTTCAGTGCGCGCGAAATGGCGTCGATGTGCTTCTGGTTGCGCTCCACGACCTGATATTTCATGGCGAAGTGATGCGCCGTATCGACCGCGCCTTCCTTCGGCACCAGATCGCGCACATGACCGTACGAGGCAAGCACCTCGTAGTCTTTGCCGAGGTACTTCTTGATGGTCTTCGCCTTGGCAGGCGATTCGACGATAACGAGGTTGCTGCTCAAAGTGGTCTAATGCAGGGCGTCAGAGCGCTCTTCGAAGACCAGATCTTCCATCTGCGCATACGCAGATTCTTGGCCGGGCTGGCTGAACAGCACCATCAGCACGACCCATTTGACTTGCTCCACGTCGATTTCGTCCGCCTCGAGCGCCATCAGGCGATCGATGACGACCTCGCGCTGCGCGCCGGAGAGGATCTTCACGTTTTCCAGATACATCAGGTAGCCGCGCACGTCGGTGTCGAGGCGCGTCAATTCCGGGCCGCTGAATACGCGCACCGCGCGCACGGTGGCCTCGGCAACCTTGCCCAATTGATCGCCCGACAAGCCGTCCAGCCACTCCAGCGCCCGTTCGATGTCGGGTTCCGCGAAGCCTGCCCTGTCCAACTCGACCTTCAATGTGTCGCGATCCGGCCGCGGTTCATCGTCGGCACTCATGTAATTCTCAAATAGATAGATGAGAAGATCGAGAACGTTATCTTTCACCTCCGGCTCCTAACGACTCGGGAGTAACGGCCCCCGGGGGCGGCCTGGACGTGGCCTTCGAGCTCGAGGATCAGCATCATCGAAGACACGGCTTCTGGCTTGAATCCGGTACGAACGATGAGGGCATCGAGGTCCACGGGGTCAAAGCCGAGCGCATCTAACAAGATTTTGTGATCCTTGTCCATGCCCGGTGCAAGATCCGCTTCGGTATTGACGGTCGCGCCGGCCGCCGGGACCCCTGCGAAAAAGGCCGAAAAGTTCAACTCGCTCAATATGTCATCCGCGGTTTCGGTCAATTTCGCCCCCTGCCGGATCAGTTGGTGGCAGCCGCGGCTCAAGGGATTATGGATAGAGCCGGGAATCGCGAATACCTCGCGCCCTTGCTCGCCCGCGTATCGCGCGGTGATCAAGGAACCACTGCGGCGGGCCGCTTCGACCACCAAGGTGCCCAGGCTCAAGCCCGCGATGATGCGGTTGCGCTGTGGAAAATTTTCACGCCGCGGTGCTGTGCCCAGCGGAAATTCGCTCACCAAAGCCCCGCACTGCTCGATCTGCCGGGCAAGATCCGCGTTGCTGCGAGGATAGGTTATGTCCAGCCCGGTGCCGAGCACCGCGATGGTGAGGCCTTGCCCCGCCAGTGCGCCGCGGTGTGCGGCTGTGTCGATTCCCTCGGCCATTCCGCTGGTGATCGCGAGTCCGCGCTGCGCCAGATACTCCGCAAACGCGAATGCGGTGTCGCGTCCCTGCGCGGTGGGGTTGCGGCTGCCGACCATGGAGAGTTGTGGATCGCTGAGCGCATCGACACTGCCCGCGACATACAGCGCAATGGGCGGCGTGGGCGAGCGCAGCAGCCGGGGGAATCGGGGGTCCGTGAACGGTACGATGTGGTGGGAGGCCTGCTCCGCCCACGCGACTTCCGCAGGAGTCGGCCCGGCGGCGGCGCTGCGCAAGAACTCGCGCGCCGCTTCGGATATTCCGGCGCGGGCTCGTTGGCTGTCGGATGCATTCATCAGGCCGGCGGCCTGACCCAGAGTCTCGAGGGCGGTGGACAGCGCCGGCGCGTCCAGACCCGGCGCGCGCGTCAGCGTTATCCAAGCAAGCCTGTCCTCGAGCTGCGCCATCGGCGCATTATCGCGGAATCCGCGGGCTGTGCTTAAGCTATCCAGCCCGCGGCATCATGCAGTTAAGAGCTCTAAGGGTTCTCGACCTTGTCGGTCACTTGAATCATGTTCTTTGCTTCCATGATCAGGCCGTAGCTCATGCGATCGAAGGTCTTGAACACCATGAAGGTGCCGATGCGCTCGTCGGGCAGCTGCACGCTGGCGGCAAACAGCTTGGTATCGCCGTGTAAGAAGCCCTGGCTCTGCGTGTCGCGAATCTTACTGCCCGCGTGGTACACCGCCAGCACCGTGCCGGGGGTAAGGCCGTCCTGCGCGCCGCGGTTGATCACCACGACTTGATACTGGCCGATGACCGTCACGCCGTCGGAAACCGCCATGATGCGCCCGCTGACCTCGGTCTTCGGCGGACTGGGAATGAAATCCAGCGGCACATCGACGCTGCTCTGGAACAATTTGTCCCCCATCTCGGTCTCGCGCGCCGAAGTGGTCATGATCAGGGTCGCAGGATCACCGGCGCGAGTCACGCGCCCGGCGCCGTTGTATATGCCGTCGTAGCCCACGATGCGGTTGTCGTCCGGGTCGCGCAGCGCATCGCCGACCCGCACGACGTTATAGTGCGTGCCGACCAACGCGGGATTGGTGAATCCGCGCGCATACAGGGTGTCGCCGTCAGCCATGACCACATGCATGTCGCGCGTGGCGACCACATAGGGCGCGTCCTTGATCTGATCCTTCGACAGCACCGAGGGCTTGGACATGAATGCCGCGACGGTCTCGTACGGAATGGTGGTCACCGCCGCTTCGAGCGGCTGGCTGCGCACGCGCGGCTCGACCCGCGCCTCGTCTCCACGCTGCAGCCCGGGCTGCAGCATGATTCGCGGCTTGCCCTCAATGAACACCAGTCGCAGGGTATCGCCCGGATAGATTAGATGGGGGTTCTGGACCTGGGGATTGACCTGCCAGATCTCCGGCCAGTACCAAGGATCCCTCAGAAAGACCTTGGCGATACCCCACAAGGTATCACCGCGCTTCACGACATAGCTGTCCGGCGCGTTCGGGGCGAGGGCGACGCTGCCCTCGTGCGGCGGCTCGGCGGCCGGGGCGGCAGAGGGGCCCACATCGATCGCCGCCTCCATCGCCGTGCGGTCATCACCGACGACGGTGCCTTGCACTGCGGGTTCCGGCGGGGTCGCGACCGCTTGGGTGTCCGGCGGCCGAGCCGACCGGCAGCCGACGACCAGCGCAATCGATAGTGATAGGGCAATTAATCGATGACCTTGCATTCGCTTCGCTCCCATGAGTCAGCTGTCTTATGGCGCAGGGCTGACTGATATACTCGACCTGCCGCCAAAGACTGGGACGTAGTGCCCGTTTTTAGCCTATTGCCTCCACAAGGGGCCGCAATGAGCATTAAGTTAAGCAGCGGCGGAACTTTAGCAACATTCTCGGGCCAAAAACACGATATTCCTCTCATAACTCCCATGACAAAGCTCGTTATTCTCGAGTACCCCGACCCTCGGCTGCGCAAGACGGCCACTGCCATCGAAAGCGTTGATGATGCGGTGCGCCAACTAGCGGACAACATGCTCGAGACCATGTATGCGGCGAACGGCGTGGGCCTGGCCGCCACCCAGGTCGATGTTCACAAGCGCCTGCTGGTGTTGGACGTGAGCGTGGAGCGCGACCAGCCACTGGTCCTCATCAACCCGGAAATACTCAGCGCCGAGGGCCTCGCGCCGGCCGAAGAAGGATGCCTGTCGCTGCCCGGCATCTACGACAAGCTGTCGCGCCCGACGCGCATCCGGGTGCGCGCGCTGGGCCGCGACGGCAAGCCGTTCGAAATGGACGCGGAAGGGCTGCTGGCGGTGTGCATCCAGCATGAGATGGACCATCTGCAAGGCAAGCTATTCGTCGACTACCTGTCCGAGCTGAAACGTCAGCTGATCCGGCGGCGCTTGGAGAAGGAACGCAGGCAGCGCTCCGCGACCGGCGAAATCCGCACCTCCGTGCCGGCTCTTTGAGACTGGGCTTCGCCGGCACGCCCGAGTTCGCGGTCCCGGCGCTCGACGCGCTGCGGGCTAGCCGGCACACAGTAGCAGCCGTGTTCACACAGCCGGACCGGCCTGCCGGCCGCGGACAGGCACTGCAGGCCGGCGCCGTCAAGCGGCGCGCGCTCGAGCTTGGCCTCGCCGTGCATCAGCCGCAGAGCTTCAAATCGGCCGAGGTGGAAACTTTGCTGCGCGAGTTGCGCTTGGATGCCTTGGTGGTGGTGGCCTACGGGCAGATCCTGCCGCCGCGCATCCTGGAGCTGCCCGTGCTGGGCTGCTTCAACATCCACGCCTCGTTGCTGCCGCGCTGGCGCGGGGCCGCGCCGATACAGCGCGCCTTGCTGGCGGGCGACTCCACGACCGGGGTGACCATCATGCGCATGCAGGCCGCACTCGATACCGGGCCGATGCTCGCCAGCCGCACTGTCGAAATCGCGCCGCGGGATACCGCCGGATCGCTGCATGATCGGCTGGCGGAGCTCGGGGCCGCGCTCATTTGCGAGGCTCTGGACGCAGTCGCTGTCGGAGACGCTGCAGGCCGGCCGCAGCCTGAGCAGGGCGTCACCTATGCCGGGAAGATCAGCAAGGCCGAGGCACTCATCGACTGGACGGAGCCGGCAGGCGCCATCGATCGGCGCGTGCGCGCCTTCAATCCCTCACCGATCGCGGAGACGCGCCTGAATGGCGCGCAGCTGCGCATCTGGGAGGCGGAATTGCTGGGCTCGGAAGGGATGACGCCGCCGCCCGGCACGGTGCTCGCGACCTCGACGGCAGGCATCGATGTGGCCTGCGGGCGCGGCGCTTTGCGGCTGACGCGCCTGCAGCTCGCCGGCCGCAAGCCGATGGCGGCCGCGGAGTTCCTGCATGCACAGCCGCTCGCCGGTGCCCGATTCACGCCGTCATGACAACCGCCGCCGGCGGCGCGCGCTCCGTCGCGGCATACGCGGTGGCGCGGATCCTGCGCGAAGGCGTGAGCCTCGATGCGGCCTTGCAGGATGCTCTGGCCGCAGCCCCCGCGATGCTCGCTCCCGCGGTGCGCTCGCTGGCCTACGGCGCGGTTCGCGGCTACTACCGCCATGAAGCCATCTTAGGCAGCCTGTTGTCGGCGCCGGTTCGGTCGCTCGATTTCCTGGTGCGCGCGCTGCTGTCGGTTGCGCTGTTCGAGCTGGAGGACGCGCGCACGCCGGAGTATGCCGTGGTTGACGCGGCAGTGAAGACCGCGAAGGCCACCGACGCCGCGCGCGCCGCCGGCCTGATCAATGCCGTGCTGCGGCGCTATTTGCGCGAGCGCAAGGCCATCGATGCCGAGATTGCGAGCAATCCGGTGCAGCGTCACGCGGCGCCGATCTGGCTCGCGGATCGGCTGCGCGCGGATTGGCCAGTGCGCTGGACGCAGTTGCTGGCCGCTGGGGATGCGCAGGCGCCGATGTGGCTGCGGGTCAATCGCCGCCTGGGCACGGCGGACGATTATCTGCAGCAGCTGCGCGCGGCGGGCATCGGCGCGCGCGCTGAAACACGCGTGCCTCAGGCCGTGCTGCTCGACTCGCCCTGCGATGTGCATGCATTGCCGGGATTCGCGGACGGATGGGTGTCGGTGCAGGATCTGGCGGGGCAGTGCGTTTTGTTTCCTCTCAAGTTAGAGGCCGGGCAGCGAGTGCTCGATGCCTGCGCGGCGCCGGGTGGCAAGACCGCGCTGATCGCGGAGCGCGAGCCTCAGTTGGCGAAACTGGTCGCAGTGGACATCTCCCCGACGCGGCTGGAGCGGGTGCGGGAGAACCTCAAGCGCGGGAATTTGAGCGCCGATGTGATCGCGGCGGATGCGGGAACTCCGGCCGCGTGGTGGGACGGTGTGCCTTTCGATCGAATACTGCTCGATGCGCCGTGTTCCGCGCTGGGCGTGATCCGCCGCCATCCGGATATTCGGATCCGCAAATCCCCGGCCGAAATCGACAAGCTGCCGCGCCTGCAGGCGCGCCTGCTATCCGCGGTCTGGGGCATGCTGGCCCCGGGCGGCCGCCTGGTCTACGCTACCTGCACCGTGACGCGCAGCGAGAACCGCGAGGTCATCGCGGCGTTGCTGCGGTCAACGGCGGATGCGCGCATCGTCCCGGCCGAGGAGTGGGGAGATTGGCCTGGGTTCGGCGAAGCCGATGAATTTGGACGGCAGATTCTGCCCGGTGAGGCAGGTGCCGACGGCTTCTATTATGCTGCCTTGAACAAGCTGCCTTGAACACGCAATGAACGCCCAGCGATCGAAACCGATTTTGTGGCTCGCCGCGGCCGTTCTCGCGGCCGGCTTGGGCGCGCCCGCGATTCGCGCGGACGGACTCGAGGGCCGCTTCGAAGTGCGTTCCGCGGATCTGGAGCTGAAGGACGGGGTCTATCATCTGAACGCCAGAATGGATCTCCCGGTGGGAGATGCCGTGCGGCGCGGCCTGGCGGACGGCGTGCCGCTGACCGTCGAGCTGGATCTGGACATCGAGAGGGTGCGCCAGCTGCTGCCGAACTCGCGCGTGGCGGAGCTGACCCAGCGCTACCACCTGCAGTACAACGCGGTCAGCGCGCGTTACATATTGCGCAACGACAACAGCGGCGTGCAGGAGTCCATCGGCACCATCGACGCCGCGCTGGAGCGGCTGTCCGAGGTGCGCAGCCTGCCGGTGCTGGACCAATCGCTGATGGCCTCGAACCGCCGTTACGAGGCCAGCGTCCGGGTCAAGGCTGACTACGGCGCCGTGCCCTTCACGCTGCGGCTGCTGATGTTCTGGGTCAGCGACTGGCATCGCGAAAGCGACTGGTACACATGGACGCCGCAGCCATGATGCGCAAGTACGGCGCCACCGTGGTGGTCTGCATCGGCGTGGCGCTGTGGCTGGTGGCGCTCTACCTGCTCGCGTCGGCCGCGCAAAATTCCGCCGGGTTCGAGCGCTGGCTGCCGTGGATATTGCTGATCAACATCACGGGGCTCATCACCCTGTTCGTATTGCTGGCCACCAAGCTCACGCGCCTGGTGCGCGACTATCGCAGGCACGTGCCCGGATCGCGGCTCAAGGGGCGCACGGTGCTGATCTTCAGCACGCTGGCGGTGGCGCCGATTCTGGTGGTCTATTATTTCTCGCTGCAATTCTTGAATCGCGGCATCGACAGCTGGTTCGAGATGGAAGTCAGCCAGGGACTCAAAGATACGCGCGAGCTGTCGCATGCGGCGCTCGAGGTGCGGGTGCGCGAGTTCCTGCAGTACACCCAGGTGGTCTCCCATGAGCTGTCCGGACTGCCGGATTTCCAGCTCATCGGCACCCTGGATCGCCAGCGGCGCGAGGGCACCGCCCTGGAATTCACGGTGGTGGGCCCGCAGTCGCGGATCATCGCCACCAGTTCCGACCGTCCCATGGACACCATGCCGCTGGTGTTCACCGACGAGATGATGCTGCAGGTCAGGCGCGGGCGCCCGTATGTGAGCCTGGACACCGATGCGGTGGGCGGCTATGTGATTCGCGCCGCCGCGCCCATCGATCCGAACAACAGTTCCGGCTCGCGCGTGCTGATCGCGCTGTTCCCGGTGCCGCAGCAGTTGAGCCAGCTCGCCGACACCGTGCAGCGCTCGTACACGCAGTACGCCAACCTGGTGCAGCTGCGCCGGCCGTTGAAGTCGACCTTCGTGCTGATCCTGTCCTTCGTGGTGCTGATGTCGCTGATCGCCGCGGTATACGGCGCGTTCTCCGCCGCGCAGCGGCTGGTGCAGCCGGTGCAGGACCTGATCGCCGGCACGCGCGCCGTGGCCAAGGGCAACTACGACACCAAGCTGCCGCTGCCCGGCCGCGACGAGCTGGGCTTCCTGGTCACCTCGTTCAACGACATGACCAAGCGCCTAGGGCGCGCGCGCGAGGATGCGCGGCGCAGCCAGCAGGAAGTCGAGGCCGAGCGCGCCGGGCTCGCGGTCATTCTGGCGCGCTTGTCCACCGGCGTGGTGTCGCTCGAGCCCGATCTGACCGTGCGCACGGCGAATCAGGCGGCGAGCGCCATCCTGGGGGTGGATCTCGAGGCCAAGGTCGGCGCCTGCTTCGACGAGGCCATCAGCGACAACGCGCTGTTCACGCAGTTTCTCGCCTCGGTCAAGCAACGCTTGAGCAACGCGAATCTGGATTGGCGCGAGCAGATCGAACTGATTTCGGAATCCGGCAAGCGCGTGCTGATGTGCGCCTGCACGGCGCTGCCCAACGAGCGCGGCGGCACCTCCGGAATGGTGCTGGTATTCGACGACATCACCACGCTGCTGCAGGCGCAGCGCGATGCGGCCTGGGGCGAGGTCGCGCGCCGCCTGGCGCACGAGATCAAGAATCCGCTGACGCCGATCCAGTTGTCCGCGGAGCGCATGCGGCGCAAACTTCTGGCCGGCATGAATCCCCAGGATGCGCAGATACTCGAGCGCGCGACCCACACCATCGTGGCCCAGGTCGACGCCATGAAGCAGATGGTGAATGCCTTCAGCGAGTACGCGCGCGCTCCCGACATGCAGTTCTCGCAGTTCGACCTGAACCAGCTGGTCACGGAGGTGGTCGAGCTGTACCGGGTGCAGGACAGCGCCACGGAGCTGAAGCTGGCGCTGGATCCGCACATGCCGAACATATCGGCGGACCGCGGCCGGATACGCCAGATCCTCAACAACCTGGTGACCAATTCCCTGGAGGCGCTCGAGGGCAAGGCCGGAGCGCGCATCGCCATCGAAACCCAGGTTGCCGAAGACGGCGCCAAGCAGGTGGCCGTGATCATGGTGGCGGATAACGGTCCTGGCTTTCAGCGCGACCTGGTCGGCACCGTATTCGACCCTTATGTCACCAGCAAGCCCAAGGGAACCGGTCTTGGGCTGGCGATTGTCAAGAAAATCGTGGAAGAGCACGGCGGGCGCATCGAGGCGGATAATCAGCGCGCGGGCGGCGCTCGCGTGCGGATTCTATTGCCATTGGGCGAGGGCGCGCGCTTCGTGGTTGGGCGTGAACCCCGCAAGGACGAATACAGGAGAGAACGCGTATGACCGCTTCGAGAATTTTGGTGGTGGACGACGAGGCGGATATCCGCGGCCTTCTGCAGGAGATCCTCTCCGAGGAAGGCTACGAGGTGGAGGTCGCGGCCGACGCGGGCCAGGCGCGCTCCGCGCGCGCCAGCCAGGTGCCCGACCTGGTGCTGCTCGATATCTGGATGCCGGATACCGACGGCATCACATTGCTGCGCGAATGGTCGGTGACCGACGGCTACGACTGCCCGGTAGTGATGATGTCGGGCCACGGCACGGTGGAAACGGCGGTGGAGGCCACGCGGTTGGGGGCCTTCGATTTCGTCGAGAAGCCCCTGTCGTTGACCAAGCTGCTGCGCACGGTGGAACGCGCGCTCGACGCCGGGCGCCGCAAGCGCCTGTCGGCGCGCACCCAGGGAGCCTCGCTGGCGGTGCCCATCGGCAAGGGCAAGGCCACGCAGGCGCTGCGCGAACAGGTGCAGCAGGCCGCGTTCAGCTCCTCGCCCGTGCTGCTGCTCGGGGAACTGGGCTCGGGACGCGAGGCCTACGCCCGCTATCTGCATTCGCTGAGCGCGCGCGCCGCCAAGCCCTTCTTCATGGTGGTGGCGGCGAGCTTAGGCGCAGATCCGGCCGCGGCGCTGTTCGGCAGCGAGCGCGACGGCAGGGTGGAGCTGGGCGCATTCGATCAGGCGGCCGGCGGCTCGCTCTACATCAACGGGCTCGAGGACTTGAACAGCGAAGCGCAGCGCGCCTTGGTCGGAGTCATCGACCAGGATGGCTATACGCGCGTCGGCGGCCGGCAAAGGCTGCCGCTCAATGTGCGCTGGATCAGTTCCGCTCAGGATGGATTCGAGCTGCGCTCGAGCCCCGATCCCTACCGGCGCGACCTGATCGCAAATCTCAATGTGATCACGCTGCGGGTGCCGCCGCTGCGGGACTACGCCGAGGACGTGCCGGACCTGTTGCGCTACTACGTCGATCGCCTGGTCGACGATCAGCACCTGCCGCTGCGGCGCTTCAGCGTCGCAGCGCAGAATCGCCTGCGCAATTATCCCTGGCCCGGCAATGTGGGCGAATTGAAGAACCTGGTGCAGCGCGTGCTGATCCTGGGCGCGGGCGAGGAGATCAGGCTGGAGGAGGTGGAGCGCGAGCTGGCGGTGAAACTGTCGGTCGACGAGCCGCTGGTCAAGCAGGATTTGCTGGCGCTGCCGCTGCGCGAGGCGCGCGAGCAATTCGAGCGCGCCTACCTGCAGCAGCAACTATTGCTGTGCAACGGCAAGGTGGGCCAGCTCGCCAAGCGGGTGGGGATGGAGCGCACTCACCTGTACCGCAAGCTGCGCGCCTTGGGGGTCGATTTTCGCCAGCTCGGCGAAGACTAGCCGCGAGTGGTCAGTCCCCGACCCGGATCACCAGCACGTCGACGTCCGCCTTGCGCAGGATCTGGCGCAGCCGATTCAGTTCGTCGAGCTTGGTGATGGGGCCGATGCGGATCCGGTGCCAGGTATCGTTGTCGACCGACACCTTTTGCACCTTGGACTCGACCCCCTGCAGCGCAAGCTGCGCGCGCACCCGGTCGGCGTCGGCGAAATTCTTGTACGACCCGGCCTGCAATACATAGGTGCCGCGGCGCGTTTCGGGCGCCGTCTTCAGGTCCGGCCTGACGTCCTTGTCCTTCTCCGGCACCACCACCTCGAACTTCGGCAGCTTGTCGTAGAACTCGTAGGAATTCGCCGGCTGTTCCGGCGCGCCGGCGTCCGCGGCGTCGGCTTCGGGCGGCTCATTGCCGTGCAGCTTCTTCGCGGCCTTGGGCGTGTGCGGCGGCGGCGCATCGGCGCGATGATCCTTGACGTAGACGATGCCCGCCACGGCGAGACCGACCGCCAGCCCGCAGGCGGCGCCGGTCCAGCCGGAGAACCCGCCCGCCGGCTTGCGTCTGGTCTTGTAGTCGCGTGCCATGAGAGCGGCTACATGCTATCGGGCGAGGACACGCCCAATAACTTGAGGCCGTTGCGGATCACCTGCTGCGTCGCCAGCGCAAGATCGATGCGCGCGTCGCGCAACTCGGCATCTTCGACGATGAACTGGTGCGCGCTATAATTGGTGTGGAAGTCGTTGGCCAGATCGCGCAGATAGTGCACCAGCGTATGCGGCGCGCGCTGCAGCGCCGATTGTTCGACGATCTCAGGGTATGCGCACACGCGCCTGATCAATTGCAGCTCCTGCGGCTGATCGAGCAACCTCAAGGCGGCCAGGCCGCGCGCGGCATCGTGGGCGATTCCGCGCTCCTTCAGTTGCCGCATGACGCTCGCGACGCGCGCATGCGCGTACTGGATGTAATACACCGGGTTGTCGTTGGAGCGCGCCTTCGCCAGCTCCAGGTCGAAGTCCAGATGCTGGTCGTTGCTGCGCATGACATAGAACAGGCGCGCCGCATCGTTGCCCACTTCCCGGCGCAGGTCGCGCAGGGTGACGAATTCACCGGAGCGCGTCGACATCTGCGCTTTCTCGCCGCCGCGGAACAGCGACACGAACTGCACCAGGCGCACTTCGAAACAGTCGGCGGGACCGCCGAGCGCGATCAGTGCCGCGCGCAGGCGCGCGATATATCCGTGGTGATCGGCGCCCCAGATGTACAGCAGATGCTCGAAGCCGCGCTCGCGCTTGTCGAACACATAGGCGATATCCGAGGCGAAGTAGGTCTTGGCGCCGTTCTCGCGCACGATCACGCGGTCCTTCTCGTCGCCGAATTCGGTGCTCTTGAACCACAGCGCGCCATCCTTCGTGTAAACCCAGTTGGCGCGATTGAGAGCGGCGATCGAGCGGTCGACGGCGCCGCTGTCGGCCAGGGAATGCTCCAGGAACCAACGATCGAAGGTCACGCCGAATTCGGCCAGATCCTCATCGATGTCCGCGAGAATCCCGGACAGCGCCAGATCCAGCACCCGGGCGAAAGCCGCAGCGCCGATCAAGCTGCGCGCCCTGACTATTACCGCGTCGATATAGGCGTCCTTGTCTCCGCCCTGCGGCTCGTCCGGCGGCAAATTCTCGAACAGCTCCGCGGCGTCGCGCCGCAGCGCGGGCCCGTCGGCGGCGAACAGTTGTTCGGCAATGGCCACGATGTACTCGCCGCGGTAGCCGTTGGCCGGAAACACCAGATGCTCCCCGCAGCGCTGCAAGTACCTCAGCCAGGTGCTCACCGCCAGGATGTCCATCTGCCGCCCGGCGTCGTTGACGTAGTATTCGCGCTGCACCCTGAAGCCTGTGGCCTCGAGGAGGTTGGCGACCGTCGCGCCATAGGCGGCATGGCGGCCGTGACCGACGTGCAATGGCCCGGTCGGATTCGCGGACACGAATTCCACCATCACGCTGCGTCCCGCGCCGCTGTGCGACCGGCCGTAGTTGTGTGCCTGATCGAGGATCCGGCCGATCTCGGCGTGATACGCGGACTGCGCCAGAAAGAAATTGATGAAGCCGGCGCCGGCGATCTCGGCCCGCTCGATCGACGTATCGGCGGGCAGCGCCTCAAGCAACGCTTCGGCCAGCTTGCGCGGGCTCTGGCGCGCAGGCTTGGCGAGGCGCATCGCCAGGTTGGTGGCGAAGTCTCCGTGGCGCGAATCGCGGGTGCGTTCGACCTCGATATGGTCGAACGGGATGGAGAGCGCGGCGAGCGCTTGCCGGAGCAGGGATTCGATCAGATTCTTCAAGGCCAGTCCTAATCGCAAAGGGTCGGCAGTTTACCGCAATCCTCTCAATCGACCTCGAGCGGATCGACGTCGAGGGACCAGCGCAGCCCGGCGGGCGCGGGCGTTGCCTCGATGCGCGGCAGCCATTTGCTCAAGAAGCGCTGCAAGCCGGCGCGGGCAGCGCACTCCACCAGCAGATGCGCGCGAAAATAATCGGCGCGCCGCGCGAGCAGCGCGGGGGCGGGTCCCAGAATCTTGACGGCTGTGTCCAAGGGGCCTGGATCTGCGATCGTGCGCAGGAAGCCGTCCAAGGCGACGCTGTCCTTGGCCTCGGCGCGCAGCAGGGCGAGCCTTGAATACGGCGGCCAGGATGCCTCGCGGCGCTCCTCCAATGCGCCGGCCGCAAAGGCTTCGTAGCCCTCGGCGATCAGCCGATTGAGCAGAGGATGCTCGGGAAACTGGGTTTGAATCAGCACCTCTCCGGCGCGCGCCTCGCGCCCCGCCCGGCCGGCCACCTGGGTGATCGCCTGGGCAAGCCGCTCGGTGGCGCGGAAGTCGCTGGCGAACAGGCCCTGATCGGCATCCAGGATCACCACCAAGCTGACGTCGGGGAAGTGGTGGCCCTTGGTGAGCATCTGCGTGCCCACCAGGATTCGCGCGGCGCCACTGCGCACGCGCTCGAGCACGGCTTCCATGGCGCCGCGGCCGGAAGCGGTATCGCGGTCCAGCCGCGCCAGCGGCGCGTCGGGGAACAGCCGCGTCAATGTCTCCTCGACCCGCTCGGTTCCGAGCCCAACCGGGTTGAGCGCCTGGCCGCAATTGGCGCAGATCACAGGGATGGGCCGCTGCGCGCCGCAGTGATGGCAGCGCAATGCCTGCGCGCGCAGATGCAGGGTCATGCGCGCGTCGCAATGCGCGCAGGGCGCGATCCAGCCGCAGCTATTGCAGAACAAGCTGGGCGCATAGCCGCGCCGGTTCAAGAACACGATCACCTGGCCGCCAGCGCGCAAGTGCCCCTGCATGGCCTGCACCGCGGGGGTCGAGATTCCATGCTCACCGCCGTGGCTGCGCAGGTCGATGAGCGTCATGCGCGGCGCGCCGGCGGTGCCGGGACGGTGCGGCAGCAGATGCTTCACATAGCGTCCTTGCAAGGCGTTTTCCAGTGTTTCCAGCGAGGGCGTGGCGGAGCCCAGCACGATCGGCACACCGGCATAGCGCGCCCGCATCACCGCCAGATCCCGCGCCGAGTAGCGAAAGCCCTCCTGCTGCTTGTACGACGCGTCGTGTTCCTCGTCGACCACGATGAGTGCCAGCTTCGGCATCGATGCGAACACGGCCGAGCGCGTGCCGATGACGATGCGCGCCCGGCCGCTGTGTGCAGCGCGCCACGCGTCGCGGCGCTCCGTGCCGGTCTTGGCCGAGTGCATCACCACCACGCCGGAGCTGAAGCGGCGCGCGAATCGGTCGACGAGCTGCGGCGTCAAGGCGATCTCGGGCACCAGCACCAGGGCCTGGCCGCCCGCGGCCAGTACCTGCGCGATCACCCGCAGGTACACCTCGGTCTTGCCGCTGCCGGTCACGCCGTACAATAAATGCACGCCAAACCGCGCCAGCGATGCGTTGATTGCTTGCACCGCGCCTGCTTGGGCCGCGGTGAGTGTCACATCGCTGGGGCTTGTCTCGAGCGGCGCCGCCTGCGGCACGGAATTTAACCTTTCGATCCAGCCGCGCTCGAGCAGCGCCTTCACCGCGCCCGGCTTGGGCAAAGCGCCGGTGCCAAGCGAGACCAGCGCGGCACGCTGCTTTGGGGCGCGCCGATTGCTGGGGGATTCCAGTTCGGCGCGGCCTGCCGGAGTCAGAACCCAAGACTCGATGGTTGCGAGCGTCGTCTGGCCGGCACGCAGGCTGCCCGGCAGGGCTGCAGCGAACACTTCGCCAACTGGGTGGTGGTAGTAGTCGGCCGCCCAGCGCAGCAGCTCGAAGGTGACCGGGTCGAGCACCGGCTCATCGTCCAGGATCTGAAGCGCCGCCTTGAGCTTCTCGGGCGGTACGCTGGACTGCAGGGGAGTCGCCAGCAGAATGCCGATCAGCCTGCGGCGCCCGAACGGAACCCTGACCCGCACGCCGAGGCTAATAGCCTCGTGGCCGTTCCAGTCGGGTGGCGGCAGATAGTCGAATACCCGGCGCAGCGGCACCTCGAGCGCGACTTGCAGAATCAAGGCGGTCCTTTTGTCCACAGCTCATGTGGATAAGTCTGTTGAAAAGCCGGGAGTTTCGGCCCTAAGTGCCCGATCTGAGAGGGGTCCCGGTCAAAATGGCGAAAAACTGCCCTAAATCAAATTGATCGCTTTAAATTCAATGGGTTACAGCCCGCTCTAGATGCCCCATCTAGGCGTCGATTGGAATATTGCAAAGCAAGTCACAGGCGGTGTGCGTAAGTCAACCGTAGGGGGCGCTAGCCGTT
>Ga0302308_10001582_pt1 | contig 18456 bp, 15 predicted proteins | sample III_Palsa_E3_3_FD_200531 | JGI IMG/M metagenome (GOLD analysis project Ga0302308, IMG submission 200531) | Peat permafrost microbial communities from Stordalen Mire near Abisko, Sweden - III_Palsa_E3_3 | ecosystem: Environmental > Terrestrial > Soil > Palsa > Peat permafrost | place: Sweden... | reverse complement strand
TCTTCACATCCTCCGGCATCCCTGCCGTCTCGATCTTTTCCTTCAGCTCAGCAATGTCCTTCTGCGTATCATCGACATCGCCCAGCTCCTTCTGAATCGCCTTCAACTGCTCGCGCAGATAGTAATCCCGCTGCGACGACTGCACCGAATCCTGCACCTCGCTCTGAATCTTGTTCCGAAGCTGCTGTACCTCCAGCTCCTTCGCCAGGTGCTTGTTGATCCTCTCCAGCCGCGCCGCGATATCCGGCGTCTCCAGCAGCTCCTGCTTATCGGTCGTCGTCAAAAACGGCAGCGACGAAGCGATAAAGTCCGCCAGCCTTCCCGGCTCCTCAATATTGATGGCAATCGTCTGCAGGTCGTCACTCAACGTCGGCGACGAGGTCACAATCTGCTGAAACTGACTCACCACATTCCGCTGCAGCGCCTCAGCCTCGGGCGTCTTCTGCGGCTCCACATCGGGAATCGGCTCATACTCCGCCGTCATAAACGGAGTCAGCTGCGCAAACTCGCCCAGATGCACCCTCTCATTGCCTTCGGTAAACACAAAAAGGCTCTGATTTGGCATCTTGACGACCTTATGCACCGTCGCCCGCGTTCCCGTGGCGAACAAATCCGCAGACTGCGGCGAATCCTGCCGCGCGTCCCTCTGCGCCACCACCAGAATCGTCTTCTCCTCGCCCAGCGATTGAATCAGCTGAATCGAGCTGTCACGTCCCACAGTTAAAGGGAGCACCGCATGAGGAAACAGAACCGTATCCCGCACCGGCAATACTGGAGCCGGCCGGCGTTTCCCTGTCGTCTCCTCGCCTGCTGTCTCCCCGTTCTTCGCTGCTGTCGGTTGAATCACACTTACAAAATCGCTTGGCATTGAGTGTACCTCTATCAGATTATCAACTATTCGATGCAGCAAGTCTTCATCTGGTCGCAATTCGCATCCCTCTTCCCTAAAGCGCGATAACTATCTCCTCCGTAATCGGCCATAACCTCAATCTCATCAGCGAAATAACTCCAGGCAAATCTCCTCCTCCGCATAAATGAGGAAATAGAAGCAGATTGCCGAATCATCCTGACTCGCCCCGGCCATAGAAACTCATCGCCAACGCCAGACAGGAAACATCCGCAGTACCGGCATCCTACGCCTCTGCGCCAGGGTCCGCCACCCTGGATTCCCGGCTGCAATTGCGCCAGCTTCTGCCGTTCTCTCCCTGCCACCCGCCCAACCGGCCTAAGCCGCCCGGTACCGTCCCAGCACCTTCACCATCCGGCAATGTTCCCTCAGGGCATTCAGGGCAATTTCAGCCGTAGCCGCCGCATCGAACCGCACATCGACATAGAACACATACTCCCACGGACTCCCCGGCACTGGCCTGGACTCAATCTTCGTCAGGTCGATCCCGGCCTCCGCCAGTCGTTGCAGCGCAGCCACCAGCGTCCCCGGCCTGTGCTCGATGGCAAACGCCAGACTCATCTTGTCCGCCCCCGCAACCGCAGCCTCATCGACCGTCGCATCCTCCCGCCGCACCAGATGAAACCGCGTGTAATTCTCAGCATGATCTTCCACGCCAGCCACCAGCACCTCAGCGCCATACTCCATGGCCGCCAGCTCCGGAGCGATCCCCGCAGTATCCCGCGAACCACCCTCCATCAGATGCTTCACACTGCCTGCCGTGTCATAAAACGGCACCACCTCAAACTCCGGATGCTCCGCCAGAAACCGCCGGCACTGCGACAGCGCCACCGGATGCGACATCACCCTCCGCACCTCCTCCGCCTTCACACCCGGCATCGCAATCAGGTTATGCCGAATCCGCAACTGACTCTCCCGGTCGATCCGCACCGGCAGCTCAAGCAGCAGATCGTAGTGCTCCGCCACCGATCCATGCAGACTATTCTCAATCGGCAGCACCGCACCATCCACCTCGCCTGCAACCACCTTCGCCAGCACCTGCGCCGACACCGTGCAGGCGGTGATCTCCAGATCCTTTAAATCGCCCAGCATTGCCACCGTAGCCATGTGGCTGTTCGACCCCATCTCGCCCTGAATTGCAATCTTCAATCCACCGACCCCACTCATTTTTATGTGCTTAATTCATATTTTATTCTCACTGGCAACCCCCGGTACTCAGCACGCACCTTAAGACATGAACCTGAGGCGTTTTGAGTATTACCAGGCGAACCGGAGGAAGTAAAAACCGGCAATCGTTGAGGAGAACAACAATGCTTTGGACGATCACCATCATCCTTTTCCTTCTCTGGATAGTAGGACTCGTTAGCAGTTACACCCTGGGCGGCTGGATCCATATCCTTCTCGTTCTCGCCATCATCGTCCTTATCTTCAACCTCCTCTCCGGCCGGCGAGCACTCTGACGTTAGCCGGTTCAACCTAAACATCAGCCCTCCCGGTTCACATCCCCAGTACTTTAAGAAGGAGCAGTGCAATGAACACTGAAAAAGCAGAAGGTAAATTCGATCAGGTAGCAGGCAAAATCAAGCAGTCGGTTGGCGAAACGATTGGCAACGAAAAGCTGGCCAACTCGGGCGCGGCAGACCAGGTAAAGGGCGCAGCAAAAGAGACCTGGGGAAACGCAAAAGACACTGTCGCCGCCGTGCATGACGACAATAAGGCAAATGCCCGCGTTAAAGGCGAGGACCTGAAGCATCGTGCGGAAGATACCGCTCACAATCTCCGCGAAAAGATCACCACCACCGCGCAGAACGTGCGAGACACAGTGAATGAAAAGCTCGATAACATCAGGCACGATCATCAGCGCTAGGCGAAAGATTGCCTGAGAGGCCCGCCATCTGGCGGGCCTTTCTGCTTCTATCGACGCATCAAAACATCCGTGGCCACAAATCCAAAGAACACCACTGAGATCACGCCGTTCAACATGAAGAACGCAGCATTCATCCGCCGCATATCCTTAGGCGAAATAATGGAGTGCTCATACAGCAGCAGAATCGCCACCAGCGCGACGCCCACCATCGCAACCTTCCCCAGCCCAAACAGCACGATCAGCCAGCAGAGCATTGCCAGCATCGCCACATGCATCACGCGCGCAATCCAGAACGCCGTCACCAGGCCAAACGCCTGCGGCACGCTGTTCAGCCCCGCACTGCGATCGTGCTCAAAGTCCTGACACGCATACAGCACATCGAACCCACCCACCCACAACAACACCGCAGCCGTCAGCACCACGATCCGCGCATCCAGCGTTCCCCGCACTGCAATCCACGCCGCAGACGGCGCAATCCCCAGCGCCAGACCCAGCACAAGATGCGACCACCGCGTCACCCGCTTCATATAGCTATAGGCCAGCACCACCGCCAGCGCCAGCGGTGCCAACTCCAGGGTCAACCGATTCAGCATCGCCGCGCCCACCACAAACACCAGCACCGCTGCCACGACAAACCCACTCACAAATCCGCTGCTCAACGCTCCTGCCGGCAGAGCTCGCATCGCCGTCCGCGGATTCGCCGCATCCAGCCTGGCGTCCACCAGGCGATTGAACGCCATCGCCGCCGACCGCGCCGCCACCATACAAACCACGATCCATCCCAGCACCCGCAGCGAAGGCCATCCTCCAGCAGCAAGCACCGCTCCGGTCAGCGCAAACGGCAGCGCAAACACAGAGTGCTCCCACTTGATCATCTCAAGCGTCACAACCGTACTCTTCCATAACGATGTCATACATCCATCCTAAAAGAACCGGGCCGCGCCGGCATAACCAGCGAGGCCCAACCCGCAAAACGATAGGCTTACTTCGGCTCTCCCTCACCCGCAACCTGAAGGTTATTCGTCACCTTAAAAACTCCCGACACCCCATTGGCCCGTATATTGGCGATGTCCTTGTCTGCCTGCGTATCCACCACGCCCGACAGCGTCACATTGCCATTGATCACCGTAATCCGGATAGGCTTCGCCGGATCGATCGCATACTTATTCAGTTGCGGCGTTCCATAAATCGCCCGCGCCTCCGCCAGCCGAATCCGATCATCCATCGGCGACACCGGAGCCACATCGATGTTGTCCACAACATCCTTCACGCCAGGATAATTCTCCACCAGGCTAACCGCCGAGTCCTTGTCGGTCGGCCCATACGCCGTGCCGCCCAGCGTAACGACGCCATCCTGAACGCCAATCGTAAACGCATTGAACGCATTCGTCCCATACCCGATCCGGTCATAGGCCAGCTTCTCCGCCAGCTTATTTCGCAGCGTCACATCATCGATCGCCGGCGTCGCCACTTCGATCAGATTCTGCACGCCTTTCAGATTCTTGCGATGATGCACCCGATCATCCGCATCCTGCTTGGCGCTGTAAACATCCACGGTACCGGTCAACGTGACAACTCCGTTATGCACCGCCACCTTAACATCGTTGAATCGCTTACTATCAAGCGCCTTCGTCACGTCCGCCATAATCTGCGCATCGTTCGCCGAACTACCTGTACTCTGCGCAACTCCCCTGCCGATACCACAAGCCATCAGTACAAAGGCCAATCCCAAAAAACCCGTGACTCTCAATCTCTTCATAACGTTCATCGTCTTCTCCCGGAGTCATGCGCTGCAGTTATTTTTCAACCGTATCTCTAATGGATGCAATCCAGCGGGAAACAGTGTTGCCTGTCCGTGGCCCTAACGATACCGCCGACGCAGCTTGTACACAATACTGAAGACGCCCGACTCATCGCGCGTCACCACAATCGCATTATCGTGATTGAAGTCATACTGCACCTGAATCAGCTGCTGTGCCGACGTATTCACATTCGTCGCAAACGTCGCCGTAATCTGCCGCGAGATCTGCTGCTGCACCGTAATCCTCGCCGACGAGTCACCCAGCGTCCCCACAAACGCCGGGTCGATCTTCACGCTGCCCACGCCAAACAGCTTCTCCACCCGATTGCTCACCGTCGCATTCAACGCTCCGCCCAGCAGCGCACTCGAGGTCGGATCGGTTCCCTGCTGCGCCTGCCGCTCCTGATAAAGCTGCGCCTCTTCCTGCGTTCTGCCCAGCGCCAGTAGCGCAAACACGTCGGCCTCGCTCAGCGGCGGCTCCGACCGATACGTCGGCTTCAGACTGGTAGCCGTCCCATGCAGCCCCACCGTAACGTCGTAGTTCTCCACCTGCGCCGTCACATCCAGATCGATCGTCGGATCGATCCGCACCGGATTCGTAAAGTAGATATCGCCTCGCTGCAGCTGATACTTCGTCCCCGCAAACGTCGCGCTGCCATCGTTGATCTCGATCTTTCCCAGCACTGTCGGCACCGCCACCGTCCCGCGTATCGTCAGGTCCACCGTCCCCGCCAGCTTTGCATACGAGTTCTGAAAATCAAGCTGCGGCGCACTTGTAATATGCACATCCATCCGAATCTTATTCGCCGCCGAGTTCGGATCGGGCGTCGCACTCACCCCTCCCGCACTGCTGAACGCCGCAAAATCGACATCCGGGCCCACGCCAAACCGCGTCATCAGAATCGTTCCGCTCAACAGCGCTCCCTGCAGCCCACCCTCCAGCTTCAGATTCGCGTTCGCCGTCGCGCTCAGCCCATACAGCCGCACCCGCACCGTCTCTCCGGTGGCCGTCAGATCGGCATACACGCCATTCCGATAGCGAATGTACCCGCCAATCTTCAGCTGCCCTCCACCGGTCGTCGCCGTCAGGCTCTGCACCTGCAAACGGTCGTCGTTGAACACCAGCGCCCCGTTCATATTGGTGAGACCGTTCGGCACTCCATCCATCGCGACATTCACTTTCTCGAACTGCACCGTACCCGTCAGCGCCGGATTCGCCACGCGCCCGCCAGCCGCGACCGTAAACTCCACCTTTCCGGTCGAGGTCAGATCCGAATCGAACGTATGCAGCAGCGCCGTACTCACCGAACCCGTAGCCTTCACATCGAGCTTCCCGCCCTTCGGATCAGTCACCCCCAGCAACTGCGCCGTCCCGCTCGCCCGCATGTCCGTATCCTGCCCGGTAATGTGTACCTGTTCCAGCGTCGCCGTCCCGTCATGCAATCCCACACGCAAAGGCTCCGCCGCCTTTAGCTGAACGCCCTGCAGATTCATCTCCACCTGACTCAACTCCGCCTCGCCGCTCAATGCCTTCGGCGTCTTCAGCGGCCCACTCACTGTCGCCACACCATTAATCAGCGACTGCGCCTTCACCGATCCCGACCCAAACATCGCCATCGGCTTACCGATATCCAGTCCGGCAACCGTCAGCTTCGCCTGCATCTGATAATCCCCCGTCAACTGAGCCTGCCCCGCCGCATCGATCTTCGCGCCCACCAGCGTCGAGTTCGCCGAGAAGAACATCGTCGTCCCTTCACTATGCACATCGGCAACCGCGTCCCCAACTCCCTGCCCTTCGTACGTCACATTCGTAAGCTTCAGATTCGCCTTCAGCGCCGGCTCAGTCTTCGTGCCATTCGCATCCGCCACCACATTCACAACGCCGTCCACACTCAACTTCTCCTTCTGCACCGTCGCAAACTTCGACAGCAGAATATTGTTCCCTTCGACGTGCCCATGAAAGTGCTCTGTCCCCATGTCATAGCCGCCGTTGCCGGCGATCTGCATCCCATGCAGTTTCAGCACAGCGCTGCTCGCCTCCAGGTCCTTGCCATGAATCGTCAGCTCCGCCACTGCCGACTCATACGGCTCCCCATAGGCCACGCCATTGGTCAGCGAAACATGCCCTCCCCCATTCAGATTCGCAATCGTCCCCACCGCATGTGCATTCAGCGCAATCGTTCCCGTCAGCGGAATCTTCTCCTGCTGTCCCACAATCTGCAGCACATCGTTAATCTGCGCATTGGCCAGTTGTGCCTGCGCATCGACATCCATATCTTCGTCCCACACATACGACGCCACACGATGCCGCGACACCACCTTACGCGGAACGATCTTCCCCTCCAGATTCAGCACCGCCGTCCCGCGTTTGATCGTCGAACTCGCCACCGCCACGCCCGTATACGGTGCATACTCCGCATCCGCTATCACTGAATCCACCAGCACATTCGTCGTCCCGAGCTGCACCTCCACCGCCTGCGCCTGCACATGTCCCTTCACATCCAGATCCGCAATCGCTCCTTTCGCTGTCCCGTTGAACTGCAGCGCACCATGCAGCACCAGCGGTATTGCCGCTCTGCCCTTCTTGCCATTGCCTTCCAGATCGAGCGTTGTCAAAAGCTGGTCATACTCTCCCAGGTCCCGCACCGTCAGGTCCGCGCGCAACGACGTCAGCGGATCGCCTTCATTCACTCCCAACACACCCGACGCATCGAGGACAGTCCCTGGCGTCTGCAGCGTGATGCGCTGAATCAACACCGTCTCGTTCTTCCCCGTATAGTGCGCCAGCGTCTGTCCCGACACCGGCACATCGTTCAGCGCGCCCTTCCGCTTCACCCCGGTAGGCGTAAACGTCAGATTTCCATCTACCTCCACCGTATCGGCGATGTTCTTCGCCGGTCCGCCCCACTCCACCTTCACCGGCCCGCTCACCGCCGTATCGAACCCAAGATCTCCAAAGTGCTCCGGCGCCGTCACATCCATAATCGTCCGCAGCGGAATCCTCGTAATCGTCGCCGTCAGATAAGCATGTGCCGGCTGCACCTTCGGCACCGTCATCGACCCGGTCACCGGCTCCTTCGCCCCGATTGCCTTTGCCGACGTATTCGCCGTCGTCACCGCGGCCTTCGTCGTCGGCGAAGTCGTCGCAACATCGCTCCCCACCTCACCCAGCCAGTTCGTGAGGCGCAGATCACCCGCCGCGCTCCCGCCACCCGGCAGATATCCCGTCAGCGCCGTCAGCAAAAGCTCCGTCGGCGTCACATGCAGCGTCGCGCCGCCATCGATATCATGCAGCCGCACATACTCGTTCCGATACGACGCCTTATGAATCTTCGCCGTCCCCACCAGCAGATATCCCGCCACACAATCCGCGTCCGGCGGCAGCGTCTTCGCACTCGTCGGCGCTTCTTTCTTCGGATGACTCCGCTCCCAGAACTTCGGATGCTTCTGCGCCACCGTCGGCGATGTCGTGCAGTTATGTCCATTCAGATCCAGGTCCACCGTGCCTGCATTCAGCCCATCCACATCCGCCAGCACCGAGATCTGTTTAATCTCCAGTGACCCCCTCGCCGTCACCTGCCAGTCCGGCTTCGCAAAGTGCCTGATGCTCCCAGTCACGTGCAGCGTCGAGTTCTTTCCCGTCGTAAACTCCAGCGACTTCAGCTCGGCCATATCCCTGCCCAGCTCGCCCGCAACATACAGAGTCGAGCTCGCCTCAACCTGCTTGCCCATCTTCGTCCGCAGGTCTTTCAGGTCAATCGTCGTGCCATAGCGATCGTCCGAAGCAATATAGTGCACCTCGCCATTCAGGTCCCGCGCCGCGAGATCAAACGGAATCGCCCGGTTATTCAGCAGCACCACTCCGTTAACCAGCAGCACCTCCTTCGCCTTCAGGTCCAGCAGCGTATCGCTCACCGGCGTCGTGCCTGTGCTCGGATGCTTCGGCACCGGCTGGTTCGTCTTCCCATCTTTATCGATGATCAGATGCACCTGCGGCCGATCCACTCGGAGATAACTCAGACTCACATGCGAAGCCACACCTGTCCCCACCACATGCGAGAAGAAATTAAAAAGCTTCACCCGTAACTGAATCTTCTGCGCCGAAAGATACGGTGCCTCACCCGGCCCTTCGAGCCCATGAATCACCAGTCCATCGGCCTCGATCGCCAGATGCCACAGGCTAAAGCGAATCCCCGCCAGCTCCACTCTGCCGCCGGTCGCATCCTCCAGCACCTTCACCACCTCGCCGCCCACGCGTCGGTCGAAGTCCGCTGTCGTCGAGTACCACGCAAACGTCACACACATCACCACCAGCAGAACCACAAACCCAAGCACCGTCCACGCCACCGCGCGGCCCATCCGCGTAGCCAGCGAGCGCTTCACCTTCGCGACCTCAGCCGAAAGCTTTGTCTCCAGCCGCTCCTTCTCCTCTACGAGCTTTTTCTCCAGATCGCTCACGGCGACACCTCTCCCGGCGTCAGCACCCGCACGCTTCCCTGCGCCCGCAGAGACTTCAGCCAGTCTTCCAGCAGAGCCCCCACCTCCTGCTGCAGCAACACCTCTTCAATCCTGTTCGAAATCGTCTCCAGCTTCGGCGGTGTCACACTCCGCTTCGCATACTCCGGCAGCATCACCGTCTCGTAGTACGACCTGATCTGGTCGTCCGAAATCTTAACCCCATTCCGAAAGCGCACCTCGATAAACCGCAGCAGCTCCATCCGCTTCCGCCACTGGTCTCTGAACTCCTCCACCGTAAATCCGTTATCGCTGACATACTTCTGCCACCCCGCATCGGTCTCGCAGTGGTACTGTTTGCACGCCGGAATATCCTTCCGCAGAGTCGCCAACTGCGTATCCAGCTCCGTATCGGTAACCGCTTCCTCCGGCTCCAGCGCAGCCTGCTGCAGAATCAGCGCACGATCGATCAACCGCTGGATCGCCCTCTCCCGCGTGAAGCCGGTCACCATGCGATAGGGCTGAATCTCCTGAAACCGCCGCTCCTCATCCACGTCGCTCTCGAGGATCATGTCCCCATTCACCACCGCGACCACTCTGTCCAGCACCTCGCCCTGCCCTGCCCCCGCCTGTCCCGCCGCAACCGTACCCGTACTCTGTCCTGTCCGCACCCATGCGTGCGCCATCGCCGGCATCCCCGCAAACGCAGTCGCGGCCAGCATCCACCATCGCATCGCATTGTGTTTCATCAGACCCATTTAGAAGCTCTGTCCAATACTGAAAAAGAAGTTGAAGTGCGCAGCCTGCCCTACATGCGGCGGATTGTTATAGAAGTCATAAATCACCGGATAAATCGGTGGATTCAGGTTATAGCTGAAGTCCACGCGAATCGGCCCGACCGGCGTGCCATACCGCGCACCAAGTCCCACCGCATGAGAAAAATAATTGAAGTCGCATGTGCCGATAGCGTTCGACACGTTATTGCACGTACTTTTATTCGGCTGATTGAATCGCAGAAAACTCGGAAACACCTGGTTCGCATTCTGAAACACATTACCCATGTCATGGAACACAACAAAGCTCACACTGCTGCCTACCACCGGCAGCGTCGGCGGCGGCAGGCGCAGCTCCAGCGAATTCACAAACGCAGCCGAGCCACCTACGGGATACCCCGTCTGCAGGTCCCTCGGCCCCGCTCCATTGATCGGAAACCCGCGATGCGACGACGCGCCACCGGCATACAGCCGCTCCGGCAAAGGAATCGGATTGCAGCTTGGATTGGTCGTCAAAAAAATGCCCGCGCAGGCCGCACTCCCGACGTTCGGATTCGCACCCGACGCTCTCTCATACGCAATCCGCGTATTCCGCGCAAACACATACTTCTGCTTCCCAAACTGGTAGTACGTTGAGTTCGTCCCATCCAGCTTCCAGAAGTCCGTCTGCGATCCAAACTTCGACGAAGCATAAAAACCCTGCACCGTCGTATACGATCCCTTCGCCGCGTTCAGCGGACTCGGCAACCGCGTATCCCTGAACCACGTTATCCCCGGCCCCCCCACGCGCACCGGCTGCGACTGCTGTGGAATCAAATCCGCCGACACCTGCAAATCATTGACCTTCACTCTGCGGTATTGAAAGTCGTAAATAAACGTATCTCTCTTTCTGAACTTCTCCGTGATTCGAAAGTCACCCTGCAACGTCGATGACGTAAACGTCGTAATGTCCTGCACATTCGAGTAACCGCCGGAGATCGCAGCCGAAAAGTTTTTGCTGTCTCGAAGATGCGGATTCAACAGCGTAAGAATCGCCACCTGCTCCAGCAGCCCATAGGTCGTATGCAGCGTCAGCGAATCGTCCGTACCCCGCAGATTGATCCTCGACACATCCAGCGAAACCCGCGGACTCACCCCCACCTTTCCCTCCTGCGTAAGCTGGTTGCACGGGTTAAGCCCCAGTAGTATGCACGACGCCTCCGAGATCGTGCCCGACTGCGGCGTTCCCGTCTGCGCCTCGAACCCAAACCCGTACGTCATGTTCCATCGTTTTGCTTCTGTAACCTGTACGAGCACATTCTTCTGCGGCGCATCGCCCAACGGATTCTGCACCGCCGTCACCACCTCGTTGAACAGCGCGATGTTGTACAAATTCCGCTGCGTCTCCAGCAGCGCCGTCTGGTCCAGCGGATCGCCCGCATGCACCTTGATCTGTTCCGTCACCATCTTCGGCTTCGTCTTCTCCACGCCCGACAGCAGCACCCGGTCGATGAAGACCTGTTGCCCTTCCGTCACATTCAGCGACACATCGGTCTTCTCCGCGTCCGCCGTCTCTTTCGTCTGTTTGATCTCCACCTTCACCTGTTCGAACCCGTGGCTCAGGTAATACTGCAGCACGGTATCCCGGTCGCCCGAAAGCGTCGCCAGCGAAAACGGCTGTCCTGTCTGCGTATTCATCAATCCCTGAACATCTTTCAACCGGCTCGCAGCCACACCCGCCACATCCACCCTGCCGAACTTCTGCTGCGGCCCCTCGACGATCGTGTACGTCACCACAATCTCGCCCACCTTCAGCGGCTTGCCGTTCGGCGCGTTGCCCAGATCCTTCACATCCGTCGTCACCGTCGCCTGATCGAACCCATTCGCCCGGTACAGTGCCTGAATCGAGCTCACATCGCCCGACACCAGCGCCGGACTATACCGCCCGCTGCGCATATACGCATTCGCCTTCTGCACCCGCATCCTCTCCGTCAGCAGGTCGTTCGTAAAATATTTGTTGCCCTTCAGATCCACCCCCGCGACCTTATATTTTTTGCCGCGGTCCACCGTAAACACCACGCTCTCACTGGCCGTCTTCTCCCCCACCAGCTTCACCGAAACCTTCGCATCGAAGTACCCCTGCTGCTGCTGAAAGTCCCGCAGATTATGCACCCCTTCATTCAGCAGATCGTTATCGATCGTCCCTTCCTCGAAGATCGGCACCAGCAGATGCAGCTTGCTCTTCGAGATCTTTGCGCCTTCGACGTCGACCTTCACCTCCGGCCCTTCGCTCACATGGAAGTCATAGTCAATCTGCTTCCGAGCCGGCACATACGTCTGCTTCTGCAGCGTCACCGTGGCTTCCAGATGGTTGTTCTTCTGATACTGTTTCCGCAGTCTGTCCAGAGCGTTGCTGATCGTCTCCCGGCCCACCTTGCTTTTTTCCTTCAGCTTGCTCTTCTTACGAAACTCCTCCGTGGTAAACCCTGAATTCGTTCCCTCCACCAGCACCTGCCCCACTCGCGCCTGCGGCCCCACGTCGACGGTATACGTTGCATTCACCTGATCTCCGGCAACATCGGTCGTCGTCTTCGCCGAGATCTTCGACTCGTAGTAGCCATTCTGTTCCAGTACCTGCCTCACCCCGTCCGTTCCCGCCGCAATCTGCGACTCTGTAAACGCCTTCCCTGGCGACAGCTTCGTCGCCACCTCCAGCGCCGACGTCAGCCGATCGTTCTTCACCCCAGCGATCGTCACCCGCCCCACGTAATACCGCGGCATTCCCGCAAAGATCAGCGTCACCCCATTGCCCTGTCTCACCCCGCGAACCACAATATCCCGATAGCGCCCACTCGCAAACAGCCGCCGTGTACTCTCCCGCACCTTCTGCGGATCGAGCGGCTCTCCCACCTTCTGCGCCAACTCTGCAGGCAGCATGTCCGTCTTATCGAAGGTCACGCCCTCAAACTCGATCCCCTCAACCCGCAACCCCTTCCACGCCCACACCGAAGTCGTCAGTCCCGGTCCAACCTGCGCTGCCGTCACATCCCCCGTCACTTCGCTGCCAACCGGCGCCGGCTGATCCGCCCCAGCCGCGGGAGCCGTCACCGGCGTATCTCCCTGCGCCTGACCCGGCGCACTCACCGGAGCCGTCGTCACATCCTGCGCTCCCGCCCTCCCCGCGAGTGCAACCGCAACGACAACTCCACAGACAAGCCCGCAGACGAGCCCGAGCCTCGCCCTTGTCCATGGAGTTCGTGCGCGATCTCGTTGCACCTGACCCAAAAAACCACCCATCATTCCCTGTTCTGATCCAAACCACGCCGGCAACAGTCGAGCGCGCACGATACAACTCCGGCGTTCGGAAAACCTGCGCAACCAGCAGGCTCTTTCCTGTATTCGATGCCAAAAATGCTTCCTGTGCCGGTCAGCCCGAACAACCGGCGATCCATTCTCTATACTACGAAAGAGCACCGTCTTTAGGACGCGCGCAGTCTCTCCATCATGCCTCAGCATTCAGCCATCCCCGCCGACATCCCACCGACCAGCACCACGACCGACATCCCCGCGCCCGATCAGGAGCGCTACTCCCGCCAGATCCTCTTCCCAGGCATCGGAGCCACCGGCCAGTCTCTCCTCGCCTCCGCCCACGTCGCCATCGTCGGCGTCGGAGCCACCGGAGCCGCCGCCGCCGCCCTCCTCGCCCGCGCCGGCGTCGGCACCCTCACCCTCATCGACCGCGATTTCGTCGAGCCGTCCAACCTCCAGCGCCAGATCCTCTTCGACGAAGCCGACGCCCGCGAATCCCTCCCCAAGGCCGAAGCCGCCCGCCGCAAAATCGCCCTCTTCAACTCCGCCGCCACCGTCCGCCCTCACATCGCCGACCTCGTCCCCGCCAACATCCACGAGCTCCTCGCCCCCGCCCACCTCATCCTCGACGCCACCGACAACTTCGAGACCCGCTACCTCATCAACGACTACGCCGTCCAGCAATCAAAACCCTGGATCTACGCCGCCGCCATCGGTGCCTACGCCGCCACCATGAACATCCTGCCCACCCCGATGCAGGATGCGGCCGCCCAGGAAACATCCCTCCCCAAGCCAGAAAAGAATCATCATCCTGAACAAACCGAGCGAAGCAACTCGCATCTTTTTGCAAGCCGCGAAGTCGATGAATCTGTCGAAAAATCCCCGATTGCTTCTTCTCTCTGGCAACCCACCGCCTGCCTCGCCTGCATCTTCCCCAAGCCCCCCACCGGCCCCGTCGAAACCTGCGACACCGCCGGCATCCTCTCCACCGCCGTCAACCTCGCCGCCTCCATCCAGGTCACCGAAGCCCTCAAGCTCCTCACCAACCAGCCCCACCTCATGCGCCGCACGCTCCTCTCCTTCGATCTCTGGTCAAACGAGCGCAGCGAGATCAAAACCGGCGCCCCCAACCCCGACTGCCCCGTCTGCGCCCATCGCGTCTTCTCGCACCTCGCCGGCGAAGGCCGCCCTCACATCACCCTCTGCGGTCGCAACTCCGTCCAGATCCACGAGCACCACCGCCCCGTCGACTTCGCCGCCATGCGCGACCGCCTCGCCCCTCACGGTGCCGTCCGCTTCAACGCTCTCCTCCTCCGCTTCGACCGTCCGCCCCACACCCTCACCCTCTTCCCCGACGGCCGCGCCCTCATCCAGGGCACTACCGACATCGCCCTCGCCCGCTCCCTCTACGCCCGATTCATTGGCTCCTGAGCCCACAGAACCTGTCCGGAACGACCGTTGAGTTTTCTGCGATTGTTCCTGTCGCGCCGTCATCCAGCCCAGAGCGTAGCCGAACGAAGAAGTCTCTCTGTACTTCGTCGTCGCTCCTGCTTTTGCCTGTTCTTAATCCGTCTCATCTGTGCCAATCCCGTGTTAAGCCTTCCTTTCCCTGGCAGATCTCATCTTTCGGCAAGATATTGTTTCCACAGAACTTGTAGCCACTTCGTTTTTTCCCGCAAAAACCAACCCTTAACTCCCGTCTGCTATCTAACCGAGGGAAGAAAACAAACACAGGTCCGTTTGCGGTAGGCTGAATGCAGGCGAAAACTTAGCGGTGAAAGTAAAACAACCCGGAGTCTAGCTATGGACGTCCAAGGCCTACAGATGACAGATACGAAGCCAGCACCTGGCCTGTTTAAAAGAAATCCACCTATCGTCGGCGAAGCCGAAGCCATTGAAGCCGCTAAAAACGGAGACGCAGAGGCATTTTCAAAGCTCTACGCGCTCCACAAACGCCGCGTCTACACTCTTTGCCTTCGCATGCTGGGCAATGTCTCCGAAGCCGAAGACATGACCCAGGAGGCCTTCCTCCACCTCTTCCGCAAGATCGGCAGCTTCCGCGGCGAGTCCGCCTTCTCCACCTGGCTCCATCGCCTCACCGTCAACCTCGTGCTCATGCACCTGCGCAAAAAAGGTCTCAACCTCGTCTCGCTCGAAGAGACGATCAACCCCTCTGAAGAGGACGCGCCAAAACGCGACTTCGGCAGCCGCGACCTCAATCTCACCGGCTCGGTCGACCGTGTCGCTCTCGAGCGCGCCGTCGCCTCGTTACCTCCTGGCTACCGCATGGTCTTCGTCCTCCACGATGTCGAAGGCTTCGAGCATAATGAAATAGCCACCATGCTCGAATGCTCGACCGGCAACAGCAAATCCCAGCTCCACAAAGCGCGTCTCAAGCTGCGTGAACTCCTCCGTCAGCCCATACCGCCGATCGTCCAGCAAGGCAGCAGCCTCAAGGAGGCGGTATGACGAACCCCGAATTTCCTGACTTCGACACGATGACTCCTGCGGACTTTGAGAATTATCTGCCTGACTTCTTTGCCAGCGGTGACGGCCACGTCAGCACCGACCCACGCCTCCAGACCTTCCTCAAAAACAATCCCGACTGCGCCGCGCTCGTCCGCGATCTCGAAACCATCGCCGAGCACGCCAAAAGCCTCTTCGCCCCCGCAGAGCCAAGCGACGCCGTCTGGAGCAACATCCAAAGCAAACTGAAGCAGGGACAAACCGAAGAAGACCCACGCTAAAGAAGAAAACCAAAGAAGAAAAACCGCGCTTCGAAAGCCTGCCCATCTCTGCAGGCCTTTCGAAGCGTACTTCTTTTCAGCCGCTGAGGAAACATCTTCGAACCTGAAGTTCGCCGACATATTTACAGACAAGATTCGCAGGCACTGTAATTCGCCGTCGCTCCTGCCGTTGCCTGTTCTTAAATCCGTCTCATCCGTGCCAATCCGTGTTAAGCCTTCAGCTTCAGCACAAAGCCAGAGCCCGTTAGTGACAGGCTCTGGCTCTATGGAAAATACAACTGGTGAGTTGTCTACAGTCCCGTCTTTGCGTCCGTACCGCCCTGTTTCAGTATTTCCGCCAGCGCATGCATCCGATCCGCATCCGCCGAGACCTTCGCCGTATTCGCGTCCTTATCGAGCTTCGCCGCCATGGCCTTCAGCTCTTTCGGCTTCGAGTGCGTCGCCTCTGCTTTAGCGATTGCCGCGTTCAGCGCACTCACCTGTCCAGGCGCGAGAGCGTTGCTGCGAGCCAGTTGATCGATATAAGCTTTGGCAACCACGAAGCTCGACGGCCACGTCACCTTCGGCTGGTTCTGAACATTGAGCTCGCCAAAATGCACCTCGTTGGCAGCATCAATCTCGTTCTGCGTAAGATACTTGCTCGGCACCAGTTTGAACACGTCGATGCCGCGCGCAATCTCCGAACCGTAGATGTAGCCGTTATACCAATAGGTCGACCACTGCCCGCCCATCGCGTGCCTGGTGCCATCCACCGGCCCACGATCGAAGTAGCCGATCTCGACCGGATGCGACGCATCGGTATAGTCCACAATCGAAACGCCGCCCTGATACCACGACTGCACCTCGATATCACGCCCCGGAACCGGGATCATCGATCCGTTATGCGCAACGCAGTTCTCCAGTTCCGTCTGCGGAGCCGGCATCTTGTAGTACGAGGCCAGCGTCAGCTTGCCGCCCTTCAGCTTGAAGATGGCGTCCGCGCCCCAGTTCATCGGATCGGTCGCACGGCAACGTGGTTGTCCACCCCCGCCCCACTCATCCGTGAACAACACCGTCGTGCCTGCGTTGTTGAAGTTGGCCGAGTGCCAGAACGCATAGTTCGGATCGCTCACCGCATCGATGCGCTTCGGGTTCACAGGATCGGAGATATCCAGCAGAATTCCATTCCCCGAACACGCCCCGGCAGCCAGCCCGATAGCCGAATACACCGTGATGTCGTGGCACCCTCTCGTCATCGAGGTGGTCTGCGTGCCTTCCCCATGGTTGCCGCCCTTCCAGAGACCGTTCATATTCCCGGTCACCGGATCGGTAAAGATGCGCGGGCTGTTGACGATCTTCGCCAGCTCCGGATGCGCCAGCGGCACCTTGATGACGACGATGGTAAACAGTGCGGTATCGGGATCGACCGTAGGATCAGCGCCCGAGCATCCCGCCAGCTCTTCCGACGGACGAACGCCCGCCGACCCGGAGACATAGATATAAACATTGTCCTTGTCTTTAGGGTCGATCACGAGCGTATGCGTGTGCGAGCCGCGGCACGTCTGCACATCCGCGATCTGCTTCGGATTCGCAATGTCGGTGATGTCGAAGATGCGAACGCCCTTAACCCGGTCCGGGCTTGGAGGCGGCGGTGGTGGACGCCGTGCCGCCCCGGCTGGAGCTCCAGGCTCCGCAGGCGGCGGCGCAGGCGGAACATAACCCGCGGGTATCGCAAATCCCTGGGTACCGCAGTCCAGCCGTCCATTAGCCGCTTCGACCGACATAAACAGAAGATGGCCATACACCGAAACATCTCCCTGACCGCCAGGGCAGACCAGCGAAGTCACCAGCTTAATCTTCGCCGGGTCGGAGATGTCGTAAAAATTAATCCCGTTGTAGTTCCCCGAAAAAAGATACTTGCCCCCGAAGGCCAGGTCGGAGTTCGTGCCGCCATAATCAGCGCGAGGCCCCTGCGGACCACCCCGCGCCCGAGGTGCATTGGGGTCCACAGGAGGAGGCGCAGGAGCAGCGTCAACCGCAGCGATCGAGGCAAGATCGGGGGCAAAGCCAGGAGGCTTCGGCAGAGAGACAACCCGCTCCAGGCCGGACGCCGCTTCACCGGCATCATACAGTCCGCCCTTGAGCCCTATACGCGGATCGTCAGGCCCCGAACGCGGATTGACGTACACCGGCGAAGGCGGCGGCGCAGGCGGAGTAGCCGCGGCGGCGGAAGGGCCGCCCTGCGCCGCGCAGAGAGCAGGGAAACACATAGACAGCGCGAATGCGAGTGTCACAGCACTGCGCGACGACGGTGAAGTAAGTCTGGCAATCATTGTTTCTCCTTATTTAATAAGCCCCGCATAATGTCGATCTCTGCCTGCTGCGTGTTGTCTACATCCGTCGTAAAGTCGAACAAATATGGGTCCTGGCCAGCCCCTGGCGTCGCGTAAAGATCCTTCACCATCGTCAGAGCCCCGGTGTGATGCTGAATCATTCCGGTCAGAAACAGATGGTCGAACTCCGGCCCATCCGCTTTGGCCAGCGCCTCCATTTGCTTCTGGGTTAACATCCCAGGCATCATCGGCATGGAACTCATATCCATCCCTGGCATGTCCATTGGCTCAGAGAGCGGCTCGCCA
>Ga0302308_10001578_pt1 | contig 18473 bp, 11 predicted proteins | sample III_Palsa_E3_3_FD_200531 | JGI IMG/M metagenome (GOLD analysis project Ga0302308, IMG submission 200531) | Peat permafrost microbial communities from Stordalen Mire near Abisko, Sweden - III_Palsa_E3_3 | ecosystem: Environmental > Terrestrial > Soil > Palsa > Peat permafrost | place: Sweden... | reverse complement strand
AGGCTCAGGCAATGCTCGCGCTCCTTCAGCGCTGCCACAAAGGCCCGGTACCGCCGCAGGACATCGCGCAGGTGATCGCACTTCCCGGCACCCAACTCATCATCGGCCAGCAGAACATCTCCCGCAGAATCACGCCGCAGCAGTATGAAGCCGTACTCACATCCGCCTGCAAAGGAGAGACAGCCCACCTGAATCCTTCTGAGCCGGGAGCGCGTGCTGAAAAGGGCGTGAAGGGATTGACGCAGGATGTTGCCCCATCGCTCCTCTGGGCCGTAGAAAACACCGTTGCCCTGCAGAAGCGGTTACAAACCGTCAATCAAAACCCTGACCTCGGCAAAGTTATTCCACTCGCTCTGAATAACCTTCCGGAGAAGATCGACCTTTCGCCAAAACTCTTCTTCGTCATGGGTGGCCGCGCCGGCGCTACTGCCTTTGATGAAGGGATCTACATCGATCTACTGGCGGACATGTGGAGATCGCGAGACCACTCCAACCCAATGTCCTCGCAGCAGATAGTTGAGTTCTTCGCGCATGAAACGCATCACATCGGCTACGGCAGAATCCTCGATCAAAAACGTCAGTCGCTTCACCTCACCGGCGGCCAGCCTCAGGCCTGGAACTTTCTGGTCGATGTGCTGATGGAAGGCAGCGCCACTCTCCTGATTAATGCTCACGGCAGCTGGGCCGAACTGGAATCAGCCGACCACATCAAACCTGATCTGGCGCGCCTCCCAAAGCTGCTTCCTGAAGCGCAGAGCATTCTGCAACAGACCCTGAGCGGAACCATGAGCGATCAGCAATACCAGCAGGCCGCATCGGACTTTCTGGGAGAGGGTTACCACGCAACCGGCGCAAGGCTCCTCTACGTCATTCAGGAGGTCCGCGGAAAGCAGGGTGTCCTGCGAGTGATGGACGATCCACGCAGTCTGCTTACGGTCTACAACCAATGCGCGGCAGAAAAGGGCGAACCCTTCCGATTCGATCCACAGCTTGCGAAGCAGATGGAGACGCTCGGCAAAGATCACTGACGGAACGGTCTGTCCACCGAGGGCTCAAACCAGTGAACACCATGCCACGAAAGACGTAATCCTGACAGCATGGATTTGCAGTAGTCTTGCTGGAACAGCCATGATGAAGGACCAGGACATCTCGCAGGACAAAACGCTCGGCGATCTCGGCCGCGAGTCCGTTTGGTTTCTTGCTCACACTCTTCTCGCCGTCATCATCCTTGCCATTACCATCGGCGTCATCACGCTCAACCATCCTGACCCCGACTCCAACGTTCCCAAGCTGGCCGGCAGTATCCTTGCCTTTCTGGTCCCTATGGTCGGCGGCTTCCTCATCGCCCGTATGCAGCAGAACCACATCGCCCGCTACGTCTGGATCTCCGGCCTCGTTCTGTTCTCGGTCGTCTGCGTCTGGGTGCTCGACCTGCCCACCGGCAACGGCCTCTGCGAGACATGCGGCGCGGTCGAAAAGCTTTGGCGCACCTTCTTCACCTTTACTCACGGCAGCGGCCTCATGGGCGGCGATGGTCTGCTCGTCGGTGCATGGATACCGCTTTCCATGATCGGCTACGCAGTCGGTGCCGGGTTCGGCATCGAATCCTGAATCTATTTAAAAGCTGATGTCCTGCCGGACGGGCCCACTTCGCGTGGGGCGGGCGTTTACACGCCTTTTTAACTTGTCTTGGCAACACAAACAGCAACGGCCCTCCCGTTGGTCGGGATCATGCATCTGCCGACCAACGGGAGGCCCCGTGCAGATCATCCCAACGTGACAAGGTATACCCACCACGAAGTGGTCGCCCTCCGCGCAGGAGGCCCGTCCGGCAGGACAGGGTCTTAGACCTTCACTGCAACCCGATCCGAGTGCAGCGTCTGCAACGCCACCACACTCAGCGTGCCTCCCTGCAGCGCTGAGATTCCCTCCGCCGCAGCCCGTGCCGCAGCCAGCGTCGTAATCGTAGGAATCCTTGCCATGACCGCAGCCCGGCGAATCGCCTTCTCGTCGAAGAACGTATCCTGCCCCCGCGGCGTATTCACGATCAGTTGAATCCTGTCACCCTTGATAAGATCGACCACGTTTGGCCGTCCTTCCTTCACCTTGTACACGCGCTCCGGCTGCAACCCTGCCTGCTCCAGAATCAGCGCCGTTCCATGCGTCGCCACCAGATGGAAGCCCATCTCCACAAACTGACGAGCCAGCGCCGCAGCGCCCTCCTTGTCGTGGTCGTTCACGCTAAGGAAGACCGTTCCCTTCAGAGGAAGCACCTGCCCTGCAGCACTCTGCGCCTTGGCAAACGCCGCACCGAAGTTATCCGCAACTCCCATCACCTCGCCGGTCGACTTCATCTCCGGCCCCAGCACGGTATCAACGCCAGGGAACTTGCCCCACGGAAACACCGGCGACTTCACAAAGTAGTGCGAGCCTGTCTCAAGATCCTTACCGCTCGCCACCTGTTCCGGCAGCAGCTCCTTCAGCTTCCGCCCGACCATGATGCGTGAAGCAATCTTCGCCAGCGGAACTCCCGTCGCCTTCGAGACATAAGGCACCGTCCGCGAGGCTCGCGGATTCACCTCGATCACATACACCGTTCCCCGCTGAATCGCGAACTGAATATTCACCAGACCGCGCACGCTCAACGCCACCGCCAGCCTGCGCGTGTACTCGCGAATCGTTCGCAGCACATCGTCGCTCAGGTCGACCGCCGGCAGCACGCACGACGAATCGCCCGAGTGAATCCCCGCCTCTTCGATATGCTGCATGATTCCCGCAATCACAACATCATCGCCATCGCACAGCGCATCCACATCGCACTCCACCGCGTCCTCCAGGAAGTGATCGATCAGCACCGGCCGCTCCTGTGAGTATTCAATCGCCGTCGACATGTAGCGAACAATCGCCTCATCGTCATAAGCAATCACCATCGCGCGGCCACCCAGCACATACGAAGGCCGCACCAGCACGGGATACCCGACGCGATTCGCCCCGGCAACAGCCTCTTCCACGCTGGTCGCCATCGCCCCTTCCGGCTGCGGAATCTTCAACTCCTCGATCAGCTTTCCAAACCGTTTGCGATCTTCCGCCAGATCGATCGACTCCGGCGAAGTCCCAATGATCGGCACGCCGGCCTTCTTCAGCGGCAGCGACAGATTCAGCGGAGTCTGCCCGCCGAACTGCACAATCATCCCAATCTCCGCTCCCGAAGCGGCCTCATGCTCATACACTCCAAGCACGTCTTCCAGAGTCAGCGGCTCGAAGTACAACCGGTCGCTCGTGTCGTAATCGGTCGAAACAGTCTCCGGATTACAGTTCACCATGATGGTCTCGTACCCATCCTCACGCAGAGCAAACGCCGCATGGCAGCAGCAGTAATCGAACTCGATTCCCTGCCCGATCCGGTTCGGCCCGCTGCCCAGGATCAGAATCTTCTTCCGTTTGGTCGGCGGCGCTTCATCCTCTTCGTCATAGCAGCTATACAGATAAGGCGTATAGCTCTCGAACTCACCCGCGCAGGTGTCCACCATCTTGTACACCGGCATAACGCCGAGTTTTTTCCGCACCGCCCGCACCGCCGCCGTACCCTCAGCGCCCGTCAGACCCCAGCTGGCAGCAAGCCGCTCATCGGAGATGCCCATTCGCTTCGCCGTCCGCAACTGATCGGCCGTAACCTCCGCCATCGACACGCCGCCAATCGCCTTGATCTCATCGGTAATCTGCTTGATCTGATACAGGAACCACGGGTCCATCGAGGTCATGCGCGCAACCTCGCGCACCGTCATCCCACGCTCGAACGCGTAGCGAATATAAGCCAGCCGATCAGGATGCGGCGTCACAAGCCGCTGCGTCAGCCTGCGCGGTTCAATATCATCCGCCGTCGCCTTCTTGCCCGTCTCCAGCGACCGCACCGCCTTCATCATCGCTTCCTTGAAGGTCCTGCCGATCGCCATCACCTCGCCGACCGACTTCATCTGCGGCCCCAGGCCCTCATCGGCTCCAGGAAATTTTTCAAACTGCCACTTCGGAATCTTTACGACGACATAATCAATCGTCGGCTCAAAGCAGGCCGGCGTCGCCTTCGTAATATCGTTCTGAATCTCATCGAGCGTATAACCCACCGCCAGCCGTGCCGCAATCTTCGCAATTGGAAATCCCGTCGCCTTTGAAGCCAGCGCCGACGACCGCGACACGCGCGGATTCATCTCAATCACCGTCATGCGCCCGTTCAGCGGATTCACCGCGAACTGCACATTGCTCCCGCCCGTCTCCACGCCGATCTCGCGAATCACCGCAATAGCCGCATCGCGCATGCGCTGATACTCGCGATCCGTCAGCGTCTGCGCCGGAGCCACCGTAATCGAATCCCCCGTATGCACGCCCATCGGATCGAAGTTCTCAATCGAGCAGATGATGATGACGTTGTCCTTCAGGTCGCGCACCACCTCCAGCTCATACTCCTTCCAGCCGAGCACGCTCTCTTCCAGCAGACACTCATGCACCGGCGAGAGATCCAGCCCGCGCGACAGAATCTCCATCAACTCCTCGCGGTTGTATGCAATACCTCCACCCGAACCACCCAGCGTAAACGAAGGTCGAATCACCACCGGGAACCCGATCTTCGCTGCAAACTCCAGCCCATCGCGCAGATTGTTGATCAACGCAGACCGCGGCATATCCAGCCCGATCTTCGTCATCGCGTCCTTGAACAGCAGCCGGTCTTCAGCCTTCTTGATCGCCTCCAGCTTCGCGCCGATCAGCTCAACCCCCAGCTTATCCAGCACGCCGGAGTCCGCAAGCTCCACCGCCAGATTCAGCGCCGTCTGCCCACCCACCGTCGGCAGCAGCGCAAACCTGCCTTTACCGCCGAGTCCATCCGGATCGAGCATCTCCTTCTCGACGCGAAGAATCTCCTCCAGATAAGTGGCGTTCAGTGGCTCAATATAAGTCCTGTCGGCAACCTCGGGATCGGTCATGATCGACGCCGGGTTCGAGTTCACCAGCACCACCTCATACCCCTCGGCCTTCAGCGCCTTACACGCCTGCGTCCCCGAGTAGTCGAACTCCGCCGACTGTCCAATCACAATCGGCCCCGAGCCGATCACCAGAATCTTTGCAATGTCATTCCTACGCGGCATTCTCTTCTTCTTCCTCTGACAATCTCTTGTGCCGAAAAAATGCGCGACCTGAGCCGCGCCTTTTAGCTTTATTTTTTAAACTCTTCCATCATCTTCCGAAAATCCCGGAAGAGATAATGCGAATCATGCGGCCCTGGACTGGCCTCCGGGTGATACTGCACGCTGAACATCGGATCGGTTTTATGCCGCAGTCCAGCCAGCGTCTGATCGTTCAGATTCGTATGCGTCCGCTCAACATCTGCCGGAAGCGAATCAGGATCGACGTTGAAGTTATGATTCTGCGCCGTAATCTCGACTTTGCCCGTCTGGTGATTCATGATCGGGTGATTTCCACCGTGGTGTCCAAACTTCAGCTTGTAGGTTTTACCGCCCAGCGCCAGCCCGAAGATCTGGTGCCCGAGGCAGATTCCGAAGATCGGCGCCTTCCCCTGCAACTGCTTCACGTTCTCGACGGCATACCCAAGCGGCTCCGGATCGCCCGGCCCATTCGAAAAGAACACTCCATCCGGCTCCATTGCCAGCACATCTGCGGCAGAGGTCGTCGCCGGAACCACGGTCACGCGGCAGTTCTCGCGCGTCAGCATCCGCAGAATATTTTCCTTGATGCCGAAGTCGTACGCGACCACATGCATCTGCTTCTCGCCGCCCTCAAGCGCCGAAGTCAGCAGCGTATCGCCCGTCTGATTCTTAGGCTCATTCGCATCCCACTCATACACGACCTTCGTGCTCACGCCGCTGGCAAGATCGGTGCCGTCCATCTTCTTGATCGCCCGCGCCTTCGCCACCAGAGCATCCGCATCGAGGTTCTCGCCCGAAGCAATCACGCCGCGCATCACACCGTTGGCCCGCAGATGCCGCACCACCGCCCGCGTGTCGATCTCCGCGATCACCGGCACGCCATAGCGCTCCAGATACTCATCGGCAACCTGCGTCGAGCGCCAGTTTGAACTCATCGGCGAAAATTCACGCGTAACGAGTCCTTCGATGTAGGGCCGCTTCGACTCCGCATCGCTGGGCGTCGTCCCATAGTTTCCAATATGTGGGTTTGTCAGAACCACAATCTGCCCCGCATAGGAAGGATCGGTGAAGATCTCCTGATAGCCGGTCAGTGATGTATTGAAGACCACCTCGCCCGAGGCTTCCGCTCGAGCGCCAAAACTCTTACCTAGAAAAACGCGCCCATCTTCCAGCGCCAGTATTGCCTGCATTGCCTCTCCGAGGAGTGGATTTAATAGATTCTATCAGTAACCCTGTTACAAAACGCCCACAGCCGATAATTCCTTGCGCGCAGCAAAAAAGACCCGGCATCATCACCGGGCCTCTTTCACAAAACAAATGTGGAGTTAGCGTCTGTGGTGATGGCGGTGGTGACGGCGATGATGAACGGCAGCGTTCGCCGGTACCACCGATCCCATCAGAACAACCAGTGCAACCGCAGAAAGAATGAATGTGCGAATCTTCATAAAAAGTCCCCCCTCGTATCGGACAGACTCTAAAGGTCTGTCAGTTAGATGCAGCGTATCCTGCCCATCTCCCATTCGCGCAAAATGTTTTCCTCAATCTGCGGCAATGTCCCAACCCTGATTCCCCCTTACTCGATGTCCACCAGAATATCTTCCCCCTCCACCCTCAGCGGAAACACATCCACCCTCTCCTTCTCCGGATACAACGCCTGCCCCGTCTTCACATCGAACGCCCACGAGTGCCACGGACACACCACCGCCCCACCCTCAATCCAGCCCTGCCCCAGCGGCCCCTGCCGGTGCGGACACACGTTATCCAGCGCCGAAAGCTCGCCATTCACATTCGCCAGACAGATCGAAACCCCTTCGACCTCGGCCTCCATCACCCGCCCTGCCGAAGGCGCCTCCGCCAACCCGCACAACCTCACCCACTGCGCCACAAACACCTCCACTCCTTCATGTTAGAGCCTTCCGCCTCACGGACGACTCGCGCCCATCAGTCGAAACATCGCTGAATGCTAAAGTTCATACAGAACATTCATGCCACGCCCCACGCCGAAAGCAGCCGCCCGCAGGCAGCAACCCGCCTCCCCCGAAACCGTCAGTCCTCTCTGGTTAGTGAAGGCCATCGCTGTCACCATCCTCGCGGCACTCTTCTGCGGATACCTCACCTTCTGCTTTCTCTTCTATCAGGGCCAGTGGCAGCTCATCCTGCACCCCACCCGCACCACCGCCGGCCCACTCTCCATCGCCGGAACCCCCTACCAGCTCATCCACTTCGGCCCCGACGAATCCGCCATCCCACAGCTCACCGGCTGGTGGATTCCCTCATCTCCCGACGGCCGCTACACCCAGACGACTCTCCTCTTCCTCCCCGGCTCCGACGGCTCCCTGCAGGATTCCATCCCCACCCTCGCCAGCCTCCACAACCTCGGCATCAACATCTTCGCCTTCGACTACCGAGGCTACGGCCAAAGCGCCTCCACCCACCCCAGCCAGCAAAATATGACCCGCGACGCCGATTCCGCCTGGCAGTACCTCACCACCTCCCGCTCCATCCCTGCCCAGCACATCGTCCCCTACGGCACCGGCGTCGGAGCCTCCCTCGCAGCTCAACTCGCCATCGAGCACCCCGCGCTCCCCGCCCTCATCCTCGATTCTCCCCACACCGATCTCCTCGACACCGCTCTCCGCGATCCCCGCACCCATCTGCTCCCCGCTCGCCTGCTCTTCCACGAGAGCTTTCCTCTCATCGAACCTCTGGCGAACCTCCGCACCCCCAAGCTCCTTATCTCGCGCGCAGCATCGTCAGACAAAGCCTTCCGCGCCGCATCCGACCCAAAGATAACCGTAGAGTTTCCCATTGCTTCCGAAGCCCTCTACAACCAGACCCTCGCCCGTTTTCTCGATCAATATGTAGCTCCATCCATTCCGCAACTCGTACCTTCCCCGGCACCCTCCATCACAAACTCCCGTTAGCCCTCCTTTCGCCGCGATACCCTCTCTAAAAGGAGTTTTGTATGTCTGGATGGCTCAATAGCCTTCAACCCTGGGGCGCACTTGTGCTTCGTCTCGCGATCGGCCTCTCTATGGCCGTTCACGGCTATGAAAAAGTCATTCCCCACGGCGCGCTCCATCATCACGCGCACTACATCGCTACTCTTGGGATTCCCTACTGGCTGGGCTATGTCTCAGCCTGGACAGAGTTCGCCGGTGGCATCCTGCTGCTGATCGGTCTGTTCACTCGCCTGGCCGCCGCATTTGTCGCCATCAATCTGCTGGTAGCACTCTTCACCGTCGGCATCCATCAGGGCTTCGGCATCTACAACTACATCATCGCCCTGGCAGCGACGGCGATCATGCTGGTCTTCACCGGCGCTGGCGCAATGGGCCTCGACCGCAAAATCGGCTTTGCATAAACTCACCGGGACCGTGTCTTCGAAAACCTGACCTTAGCCAGCGTTACTGAATCCCGGCCACCCAGTCTGCCAGCCTCCGCAAAACATCCTTCGCCTGCGTCAGATACGGAAACTGATTCGCCGACGCCGCGAACCCATGATTCATCCCTTCGGCGTAAACATGGGTCACCGCAACCCCTGACTCTTCCAGCCGCTTCGCATAAGCCTGCCCTTCATCCCGCAGAACGTCATACTCCGCCGTCACCACAAACGCCGGCGGCAACCCGGCCAGCGACGGCGCCAGCAAGGGAGACACGCGAAAATCCTTCGCCTCGCTCCGGTCATTCAGATAATGATCCCAGAACCAGATCATCCCCTTTCGCGTCAGCCCATACCCCTCCCCATTCTCGAGGTACGAGCGCGTCGGCGGATCATAGTGCCCGGTCGCGGGATACAGCAGAATCTGTCCCGCCAGCCCCGGCAAATCCTTCCCATTCCTGAGCAACAGCGCCACAACCGTAGCCAGCGTCGCCCCGGCACTGTCTCCACCCACCAGCACCCGCCCCGGATCGCCCCCAAAATCCTCCGCATGGCGCAGCACCCACTCGGTCGCATCCCTGCAATCCTCCAGGCCCGCCGGAAACTTATGTTCCGGAGCCAGCCTGTAATCCACCGACACCACCACCGCCCTGGCCTCCGTCGCCAGCGCCCTGCAGTACGGCTCATGCGTCTCCAGCGTTCCGGTCACCCACCCGCCGCCATGAAAGAACACCACCACCGGCGACGGCCCGTCCCTCTCCGGCGTAAAAACCCGCACCGGGATCTCCCGCCTTCCCGCAGCGATCACCCGGTCTTCAACTCCCACCGCGCTGTACTCCGGCAACGGCTGAAACCGCGCCATCATCTGCGCTCTCTCCGCCCTGGCCTGCTCCGGCGTCTGTTGCTCTACCGGCTGCAGCCCGGAGGCCTTCATGGCATCCAGAATCGTCCGAAGTGTAGGGTCAATTGGCATAGAGACATTTTAAATCAAACTTATAAAACCAAAACTTAAAGGCGTGAAGGCCCCCGATACAGTGGGGGCCTTACATTTTGGTGGGGAGCTGCTTTGTTGCGGATATTTGAAACCGGAACTGTGGGAACTGATAGCTCCGGCACTTGCTTACTACACTCGATAAGACGCTTGCTGGAGAGAAAAGTTGTACATATTTTTCCACTATTTTGTAGATATGTAATTTTTACATTCTATAAACAGGATAAATACAAGTCGTTGACATTTCGCAGACCGTTGCAAATCAACAGGCTGGCTAGGCAAAGTTCAGGAACTCATTGGGATTGACCTGCGCCCCTGGAAACACCAGCTCAAGATTCCTCGAACCCAGCGTCCGATAAGCAGCCTCGCCGAGCACTCGCCTGAAGTCTGTCGTCACCGTAAGGTCTCGCCCTTCGTTCAACTGCTCATTCGACAGCCCAGGCCACTTCCCGTACACCTTGCCGCCCTTCACCTGTCCGCCAAGCACGAACATCACATTCGCATGACCATGATCAGTTCCGCCCGTCCCATTCTGCCGAGCCGTCCGTCCAAACTCCGACATCGTCACCAGCGTCACGTTCTCGGCGTCATCCCCCATGTCCTTCCAGAACGCGGCAATCGTGTCAGAAAACTCCTTCAGCCGGTTCGCCAGTTGCCCATTCACATTCCCCTGGTTCTGGTGCGTATCCCATCCACCGATATCGGAGAACGCCGCCTCCACGCCAAGATTCGCCTTCATCAACTGCGCAACCTGCTTCAGGCTGTTTCCAAACGGCGTATTCGGGTAAACCACCCCCGCCGCTGGCTGATAATGAGCCGGGTCGGCAGACTTCAGCATCTTCACCGCCTCAAACGTCTCCTGCCCCGTCCCATGCAGCACCGCGTCCGAACTCTCGTCGTACATCGCCTGAAACGCATTGCTGATCGGCGAGGTCTGCGGCCCCTTCCCGGCAACCGAGAAGTCCGCCAGATTATTCACCGCAATCGCCGGCAGCTTACCCTGCAGCGTCCGGGGAACCTGCGTCCCCAGCGCCACCGCGCGAAACGCCGAAGGCTTCCCTGTCAGAGTTTCTGCCTGCAACGCCCGGTTCAGCCAGCCATCCTGCGTGGCCTTTACCCCCGGCGTACCGCTCTCCATATAGTCCTGCGCGTCGAAGTGCGACCGCGTCGTATCCGGCGAACCCGCCGCATGAATAATCGCCAGATGTCCCTGCTCATACAACGGCTTGAATGCCGCCATCGAAGGATGCAGCCCAAAGAACCCGTTCAGATCCAGAACATCCTTCTCCTGAATCGCAATCGAAGGCCGCATCGAATAGTAGTTCTTCTCCTTATACGGCACCACGATATTCAGCCCATCCGCCGCACCGCGCTGAAACAGCACCACCAGCTTCTTCTTATTCGCCGCTGCAGTCGTTACCTCAGCCAGTACGCTGCGCTTCAAAAACGCCGGAATCACCGAAGTCCCCACCAGCGCAAGCGCGCCGCCCTTCATAAACCCACGCCGCGACACCCCACGCTGAGCAAGATCCCGCCCATGCATATCGCATCCCCAGTCGCTGCAATCCGTTAGAACGGTCTTTGTGGTTCCCATGACGGTAACTCCTTCGTGACAAGCCGAGGGGCCTGTCAACTGCCCACTCTTGGTAACTCCGTCCCGAGCGGGAAGTTTCGTTTCAGGCTCAGCCATTCCGCCTTATCCCCAAAACAATACACCTACCGACGCTGAAATTCCGGCGAACCAAGCAGTAAGCCCGACATCACAGCCGCCTGACGGTCCTGCGGAGGCCTCGCTTTTCCCCGTGGCGCTCCTGCGTTCAGCACCGCAGCCCCCGGTACCGGGTCGTTCGGCAGAATCGAGAAACTCTTCGCCGCCTCCTGCTGCGTCGTCTGGGCCTGGAACTGCTGCAGCACCGTCTGCCTCGTCCGGTCGCTCACCGCCTGCCCCAGCAGCAGCCATTCCAGCCTCTTCTCCTTCGCTGTCGCGGCTGCATCCCGATCACCGGCATCCATCGCAGGCTGCGTCACAGACTCCGTCATCGCTCCCAGCAGCCGCCCCCAGTCTATCTGCGTCCCCGCAACATGACCCCCGCTCAGAGCCAGGGCGAAGTTCATCCGGCTCACCAGGTCCTCCGTATTCATCCACGGCTGCGCCATCCAGCTATAGCCGTTCGGCGTCTGCATCCCGTACAACGGCATCCCCAGCTTATTCAGAGCCTGCGCCAACGGCAGAGCATTGCTCACCTCCGCCTCGCTCGCCCGCGCCGCCGAGACCACAAACTCCGCCGGCGTCTTCATCTTCGCCCGATACACCTCCGGCGACCAGAACTCCGGCGAATCGAACATCGCCCGCAGCACCGTCTTGATATCCCCGTCGCTCGCTGTAAACGCCTTCGCCATCCGATCCACCAGCGCCGGAGGCGGCGTATCGCTCACAAACCGCACCGCCAGCTGAGTCGAAATAAGCTTAGCCGTCGCCGGACTGGTCGCCAGCATATGCAGCAACTGCAGCCCCTCAGCCTCGCCCTTCTCGTCGATCGTCGTCCCCAGCACCGTCTTCGAACCCGGCTCATGCCGTCTCTCCTCAAAGCGATACGTCCCGCTCCGATACGGCTGATCGATCGTCCATCCCGTCAGCACCTCCGCCACCTGCGTCACATCCTGCTGCGTGTACCCTCGACCGCAGACCTTATCCAGCCTGCTCACCGGATGATCCTGACTCACCTCGCACTGCACTCCCAGCGTATGCAGCTCCATCAGCTCCCGTGCATAGTTTTCATTCAGTCCGCGGTCCTTCGAAGCCTGATTCGCCTGCGGGTTCTGCGCCGCTCTCTTCGCCGCGACCGAATCCGGCCCGATGCTCTGCCAGTTATCCAGATACATCAGCATCGCCGGACTCTTCACCGTCGCCACCAGCAGGTCTTCAAACTTCCCCAGCGCATTCGGCCGAATCGCATCCCGCTCAAACGCCGGCAGCAGCAAAGGCTCATTCTGATTCTTCCGGATATACACATTGAAGTGGTTCAGCCAGAAGTCGGTCATCACCGCCTCCAGCTGCCGTTCGCTGTAGATATCCCGCAGCATCCGCGACTCCAGCAGCTCCGCCCCGATCATCCGCGGCGATCCCTCCAGCGACCGAAGAATCTCCTTCTGCTCCGGCGTCAGACCCTCCGCAGCGTCCGCAAGTTCACTCTGGCTCAGGCTTTTGCGAAACTCCATCAGCTCATCCGGCGACATCGCCAAAAACCGCTGCATTCGCTGTTCCGGCGGCAGATTGATGATCCTCACCGCATCCAGCCCCGAATAAAACTGCTCTACATGTGCCGCCATTGCAGGCGTAGACGGGTCCACCCCATCCCCCGGCAGCGCAGCCGTCTTATCGATCCCGCCATCCGCTGCCTGCGCCGCCTCCTGCTTCGCCTTCGCCGCTTTATAAAAAGCGATCTGGTCCGTATAGATCGCATGTTCCACCGGCTCGACCGGCAGAGACATCTTCCCGTCGATGATCTGCCGCAACACCTGCGGACCGGGATACCGCTCCATCAGCTCCGCCTGCTGCATCTTCATCGCGGGAAACATCGCCAGCCGCTGCTCCAGCGCCGAATCGTCAATGCTCGCCGGGTTCAGCTGCTGCTCAAACCACTGCTGCAACCCCATCGCCTGCACCGCCGCCACGTCCCCTGGCCGAGGCCCGAACGTAAACCGGTTCAGCGCATGAAGCACCCGCTCCTCACCCTGAATCTGCTTCCCTGTCGGCCCCGTCTTCTTCGCGGTCTTCACCGTCGCCGCCAGCATCGGCTGCTCCACCATCAACACGCACAGAATCCCCGCCACCAGAGCCCGTATCGCCCCGCTCCACGCCTTAGCCGAAATCTGAGCCAGTTTCATAAACACTCCCTAAACCTGTCCGGAAACTAATTGAGAGCTTTTTGCGCTTGTTGGTTTTACGCCGTCGTCCTGACCCTGAGCGTAGCCGAACCGCGAAGACCCCCTGTATTTCGTCGTCGTTCTGCCTGCCTTTAAATCCGTCTCATCCGTGGCAATCCGTGTTAAGCCTTCAGTCCCTGGACAGGCCCTCACACGCACGCCGCGGCTTCCGCCCGGCAACATCGCCACACATGGAAACACTCTACGGAATCCCAGGTTGCGCTCAGACCCGCGAAAACCAGCTAAAACGCCGCCAGCTCCTCCATCGCCCGATACAAATCCTCCGGCTGTGGCAGGATCGCATCTTCCAGCAGAGGTTGGTATGCCACAAAAGTATCCATTGCAGCTACCCGTCGCACCGGAGCATCCAGGTCATGAAACAGCTCATCGCCGATCCTGGCCGCGATCTCCGCCCCATAGCCCCAGCTCAGCATATCCTCATGCGCGACGATCACGCGATTGGTCTTCCTCACGCTCTCCGCAATCGCCTCCCAGTCATACGGACTCAGGCTGCGCAGGTCGATCACCTCAACATCCACGCCCTTATCGCGATGCAGCTTCTGCGCCGCCTGCAGAGCCCTCGGCACCACCGCGCCATACGTAATCACCGTCACGTCCTTACCTGGCCTTACGGTCTTCGCCTTGCCAAACGGAATGCAGAAGTCCGGCCCTGGATAAGCCGCCCTTCCAAACGTCTCCCGATACAGCCGCTTATGCTCCAGAAACAGCACCGGATCATCGCAGCGAATCGCCGTCCGCAGCAGCCCCAGCGCATCCAGCGCATTCGACGGCATCACGATCCGCACGCCCGGCGTATGCGTAAAAATACTCTCGCCCGACTGCGAGTGATAGATCGACCCGCCCGTCAGATACCCTCCAATCGGCACCCGCATCACCAGCGGGCAGCTAAAGGTCCCATTCGACCGCCACCGCACCAGCGAAAGCTCATTCCGCATCTGGTGCATCGCCGGCCAGATGTAGTCGAAGAACTGAATCTCCACCACCGGCTTCATCCCACGCACCGCCATGCCAATCGCGCGGCCTGTAATATTTGCCTCCGCCAGCGGCGAGTTCCAGCAGCGATCGCTTCCAAACTCCGTCTGCAACCCAGCCGTCAGCTTGAACACCCCACCCTTGCCCTTGATCTTCCCTGCCCGCAGCGCCTCATCGCGAGAGGCATCGGCGACATCCTCGCCAAACACCACCACCCGCTCGTCCCGCCGCATCTCGTCCTTCAGGCAGCGATTGATCAGGTCCGCCATCGTCCGTTCCGTCGTATCCGCTGTCGCAACCGGCGCTGTCGCAAACCGCGCATCCTGCGAGCTCAGATCCTCCGAATAGACATGTCGCGTAATCGAGTCCACCGTCGGAAACGCAGCCTGGATCGCGCGATCCGCCGCACGCTGCACCTCCTCATCCACCTTCCGTTCGAGCGCGTTGATCTGCTCCGCGTCCATAATTCCTTCGCGCAGCAGCCACACCTGCATCTTCGAGATCGGATCCCGCAACGCATCCGCATCCAGCTCCGCAGCCGACCGGTAGTCCCGCTCATCCTCGCTCAGCGAGTGCGAATAAGGCCGAATCACATGCCCATGCACCAGCGCAGGCCCCTTGCCCGCGCGGCAATACGCCACCGCCTCGGTCATCGCGGCATAACTCGCAATCGGATCGGTCCCATCGATCTCCGCAAAGTGGAAGTTTGGAAAATTCGCCACCAGCCGCGAGATATTCCCTCCCGGCGTATTCACCTCCACAGGCGTCGAGATCGCATACCCATTGTCCTCGACCACATACAACACCGGCAGCTTCCCATTCGAAGCCGAGTTCAGCGACTCCCAGAACTCCCCCTGGCTCGTCGAGCCCTCACCAATGGAGACATACACCACCTCGTCTCCATGAAACGTCACATCCTTGAACTCGCGATAGTCGCCGTCATGCTTCTTCGCCGCCTCCGGATGTCGCGAGAAAAATCTCCCCGCCTCCGCGCACCCAACCGCATGAAGGCACTGCGTCGCCGTCGATGACGACGGAGTCACAATATTCAGCTTCCGGCTCGACCAGTGCGAAGGCATCTGCCGCCCGCCACTCGCCGTATCGTCCGCCGCTCCTACCGCCTGCAGCAACTGTTCTTCAACCGTATTACCCAGCGTCAGACAGATCGCCCGGTCGCGATAGTAAGGAAAGAACCAGTCATACCCTGGCTTCAGCGCCATTCCCGCCGCCACCAGCATCGCCTCATGCCCTGCGCAAGAAATCTGAAAGAAAATCTTCTGCTGCCGCTTCAGCACAATCTCGCGATCGTCCGTCCGCCGCGACAGATACATCAGCCGATAAAACTCCACCAGCTGCTCCCGCGTCAGCGAACTTCCCGCCACCGCTCCAGACGTCTTCCTGCCCTCTTCCACACGTGTTCCCGACTGTCTTGCCATGCACCTTATCCTCAACAACGAAACCGCAGCGCAACACACACTGCGAAACAAGATTGTACCGGGAAGACACCACGATTGACTCGTCTCTCCCCTTTGCTTCAACCAGCAAACATCACCCGGCAAACAAGTCCGACCACTGACCGACTCTCAATGCAGCAAAAGAAATGTGCAACTTCGCACAAATACACAACTTCTTAGTATCCAACAAAATGGGCGACCCGAAGGCCACCCATTCAAAACCCGTCTGCGAACTAAACGAACAGCGGAGCCAGCACCAGCGTAATCGTAGCCAGCAGCTTGATCAGCACATGCAGACTCGGTCCCGCCGTATCCTTGAACGGATCCCCCACCGTATCGCCCACAACAGCCGCCTTATGCGCGTCCGATTTCTTCCCGCCATACTCTCCGGTCTCGATAAACTTCTTCGCATTGTCCCAGGCGCCGCCGCCGTTGTTCATCAGCATCGCCAGCAACACGCCGGAGATCGTGCCCACCATCAGCAACCCGGCCACGGCCTCCGCGCCAGCCAGATTCACCGGCACTCCACCAATCGCCGGCACCGGCAAAATCGCTCCCGGCGCATAGAGCGCGGAAGAAGCCTGATAGCTCGCACTGAAGTGCCGGAAGATCAGTCCCACCGCCACCGGCAGCCCAACCGCCAGCAATCCCGGCACCACCATCTCCTTCAACGCCGCACCCGTCACAATGTTCACGCAGCGCGCATAGTCCGGCTTCGTGGTCCCCAGCATAATCCCAGGATTCTCTTTGAACTGTGCCCGAACATCCTGCACCACCATCTGCGCCGTCCTGCCCACAGCCTTGATCGCCAGCGAACTAAACAGATACGTCAGCATCGCCCCCAGCAGCGCGCCCACAAACACCGGCACCTGCGCCAGGTTGATATTCGTAAAGCTCCATCCCTGCGGCATATACCCGCCGGCTTCTGCAACCTTCGCAGTTACAATTGATTTAATCTCCTCCAGATAAGCCGAGAACAAAAGAAACGCCGCCAGCGAAGCCGAGCCAACCGCATATCCCTTCGTCAGCGCCTTCGTCGTATTGCCCGCCGAATCCAGCTTGTCGGTTCGCTCGCGAATCGAGTCCGGCTGATTGGACATCTCGATAATGCCGCCCGCGTTATCCGTAATCGGCCCAAACGTATCCATCGCCAGAATATAGGCCGCGCAGCTCAGCATCCCCATCGTGGCAATCGCCGTCCCATAAATTCCCTTCGCATAATCGCTGATGCCCGCCACTCCCGCAAGTCCCTGCACGCCAAAGTAGTAGCTCAGCAGCAGCGCCGCCGAGATAACAATCACCGGCATCGCCGGCGTCTCCATCCCCACCGCCAGCCCGCTGATAATGTTCGTCGCTGGCCCTGTCAGCGAAGCCTCCGCAATCGACTTCACCGGCCTGTACCGCGACTCCGTGTAGTACTCCGTGATCCACACAAACAGAAACGCCGTCACCAGCCCGATCACGCCACAGCCCAGCAGCCACAGCGGCCTCACCTGCGGCCCGTTCAGCATCGTATACACCGCGCCGGCAAACCCCAGCAGCGCCAGCGCCGACGTCACATAAAAACCCCGGTTCAACGCATGCATCGGATCTTCTTCTTCACGCGTCTTCACCACAAACACGCCCACGATGCTGGCAATCAGATTAATCGCAAGCACGATCAGCGGAAACAAAATCCCCTTCACGCCAAACACCGGAAACAGCGCTGCACCCAGAATCATCGCGCCCACATTCTCCGCCGCCGTCGACTCGAAGATGTCCGCGCCACGCCCCGCGCAGTCGCCGACGTTATCACCCACCAGGTCTGCAATCACTGCCGGGTTCCGCGGATCGTCCTCCGGAATCCCCGCCTCAACCTTGCCCACCAGGTCCGCTCCCACATCCGCGGCCTTGGTATAAATCCCTCCGCCCAGTTGTGCGAACAGCGCCACCAGCGACGCACCAAACCCAAACCCAACCAGCTGATACGGCACCACGTCAGGATGCTCCAGCCCGCCGAAGAACAGGAACAGCACTCCCACCCCCAGCAGCGACAGCGCCACCACCACCAACCCCGTCACGGCACCGCCGCGCAGCGCCATCTGCAGCGCGTTATTCAGGCTCGTCCGCGCCGCCGAAGCCGTCCGGATGTTCGCTCGAATCGAGCAGTACATCCCCGTATACCCCGCCAGGCCCGAGCACACCGCTCCCACCAGAAAACTCACCACCGTCTTCAGCGCATACGGTGACGTCCTCGGAGACAGCCGATACCCAAAGAACACCACCACCGCCAGCACAAACGCAATCGACCCAATCGTCCTGTACTGTCTCCTCAGAAACGCCTCGGCCCCCTCGCGAATCGCATCCGAGATCGCCCGCATCTCCGGCGTCCCCGTATCCGACGCAATCACCGCCCGCGCCAGCAGAAGCGCAGCCACCAGCGCCAGCACCCCCACCCCCAGCGCAACCCACAGATAGATCCGTCCGTCGTTATCCCCAACATAGCCAGGCGCACCTGCAACCTGCTCCTGAACGGCCAAAGCCAAAAGGCTCACTCCATACATGCAAAGGTCTCCTTAGAACGCAAATCC
>Ga0302308_10001576_pt1 | contig 18484 bp, 15 predicted proteins | sample III_Palsa_E3_3_FD_200531 | JGI IMG/M metagenome (GOLD analysis project Ga0302308, IMG submission 200531) | Peat permafrost microbial communities from Stordalen Mire near Abisko, Sweden - III_Palsa_E3_3 | ecosystem: Environmental > Terrestrial > Soil > Palsa > Peat permafrost | place: Sweden... | reverse complement strand
AGGTGCGCGATCGCGAACACGTACCCCGCAGGCCCGAGCCCGGCGCCGAGCGTCATGTAGCCGATCTGGCTCATGGTCGAGCCGGCCAGCGACTTCTTGATGTCGTCCTTGGCGCAGCCGATGATCGCGCCGAAGAGCAGCGTTACCGCGCCCACCACCGTGATCGCCAGCCGCGCGGTGGGCGACAGGGCCAGGATCGGGTTGGACCGCACCAGCAGGTATATCCCGGCGGTGACCATGGTGGCCGCGTGGATCAGCGCCGATACCGGGGTCGGGCCCTCCATCGCGTCGAGCAGCCAGGACTGCAGCGGCACCTGAGCGGACTTCCCGCACGCGCCGAGCAGCAGCAGCAGCCCGAGCGCGGTAGCCACGCCGCTGCCGCCGGACCCCACCGAGCTGAACACCCCGCGGAACTGCACGGTGCCGAACTCGCTGAACATCAGGAAGATGACCAGGGTAAGACCGGCGTCACCGATCCGGTTGACGATGAACGCCTTCTTGGCCGCGACCGCCGCCGACGGCTTGAACTGCCAGAACCCGATCAGCAGGTACGACGCCAGGCCGACGCCTTCCCACCCGACGTACAGGCCCAGGTAGTTGTCGGACAGGACGAGCAGCAGCATCGAGGCGATGAACAGGTTCAGGTAGCCGAAGAACCGGCGCCGGTCGGTGTCGTGGGCCATGTAGCCGACCGAGTAGATGTGGATGAGCGAGCCGACGCCCGTGATCAGCAGCACGAAGCTGATCGAGAGCTGGTCGACGAGCAGCCCCTCGTTCACCTGGAGGCCCGCCACGGAGATATAGGTGAACAGGTGCATGTCCTGGCTGCGGTCGGTGTCACCGAGCAGGGCGAAGAAGGCGACCACGCCGTAGACGAACGAGGCGACCGACATCGTGACCCCGAGCAGGTGCCCCCACCGGTCGGTGCGCCGGCCGCCGACCAGCAGCACGACGGCGCCGAACAGCGGGAAGGCGAGCAGCAGCCACGACAGCCGCAGCGCGCCGGCCGCGGGCACGATGGTTACGGTCGCGGCCAGGGCATGGGCAGAAGCCGTGCCTGTCAACGTCGTCATCCCTTCAGCTCAGTACTTCAGCAGGTTGGCGTCGTCCACCGACGCCGACCTGCGGGCGCGGTAGATCGCCATCAAGATCGCCAGGCCGACGACGACCTCGGCGGCGGCCACCACCATCACGAAGAACGCGATGACCTGCCCGTCCAGGTTGCCGTGCATGCTGGCGAACGCCACGAACGCCAGGTTGCACGCGTTCAGCATCAGTTCTACGCACATGAAGATGACGATGGCGTTGCGCCTGACGAGCACGCCGACGGTGCCGATCACGAACAAGATCACCGACAGGGCCACGTAATGCACCGGGCTCATGCGTCAGCCCTCCCCGACGGCGTGGGCTCTCGCTCGCTTTCTGCCGAAATGGCTTCTTGCTCTATTTGAGGCCGAACGATCGCTGGTGCGTCCGTCACGCTACGCGGGGCGAGCGTCGTGCTGACCGACAGATCGGAGGTCGAGCCGTCCGGCAGCAGGGCCGGCCGGTCGGCGGCGTCATGCAGCGCGTACACCCCCGGCGACGGATCCGGCGCCATATGGCCGCTCTCCAGCCTCCTGGCGGCGAGCTCCCGCTGCGTCGGCCGGGGTGTGGTGCGCTCGCGGTGCGCGAGCACCATCGCGCCAAGCGCCGCGGTGATCAGTAGCGCGCCGGTGACCTCGAAGGGAAACACGTAGGTGGTGAAGATCAGGGTCGCGAGCCCGGAGAGGTTGTTCGTTCCGTTCGCCGCGGTGGCCGGGGTCGCCGGACCGAGGGCGGCGTGCCCGATGCCGAGGATCAAGATCACGAAAAAGCCGATGGCGACCAGGCCGGCGGCCATCCGCTGGCCCTTGATCGTCTCGGTGACCGAGTCTTCCGAGCTGATCCCGATGAGCATGATGACGAACAGGAACAGCATGAGGACCGCGCCGGTGTAGACGATGATCTGCACGAACGCGAGGAACGGCGCGCCCTGCATGGCGTACATGGTCGCCAGGGCGAGCATCACCACGGCGAGCATCATGGCGCAGTGCACCGCGCGCCTGACCAGGATCATGGCCAGGGCGGCGCTGATCGAGGCGATGGCCAGGATCCAGAATATGGTTTCCCTGGCGACCTCATCGGTGTTGGTGCCGGTCGCCAGCGTGTGACTCATGCTCTACCCCCCGCTCGTCTCCGGGGCGCCGCGAGGCGCCGCCTTCCCTCGTCGCTCGTCCCTCGCTCCTCAGTCCAGGCGGCGCCGCGCCCCTCCGGCTCGCTCATCCTTCGGCCTCCCCGGCTCCGTCGTCGTCGACCTCAACCGCGACTTCCCTGGCCCCGTGGGTGAAAGGCGCGCCGTCGGCCCCCGCGAATACCGCGGGACCGGACGGGCCGCCTGGCCCGGCCATCCCCGGGGCCCGCCCAGTCGCCACCACCCCGGCGGCGCCCAGCCGGTAGTAGTCCTTCTCGTCGGCACCGAGCCGCATCGGATGGGGCGGCGCTTCCATATCCGGCAGCAGCGGCACGAGCAGCTGCTCTTTGGTCCAGATCAGGTTTTCCCGGCTGTCGTCGGCGAGCTCGTACTCGTTGGTCATGGTCAGCGCCCGCGTCGGGCAGGCCTCGATGCACATGCCGCACAAGATGCAGCGCAGATAGTTGATCTGGTAGACCGCTCCGTAGCGCTCCCCGGGGGAGAACCTGGCCTCCGCCGTGTTGTCCCGGCCCTCGACGTAGATGGCGTCCGCGGGGCAGGCCCAGGCACACAGCTCGCAGCCGATGCATTTCTCCAGTCCATCCGGCCACCGGTTCAGCTGGTGGTGGCCGTGAAACCGCGGCGCCGTCGGCCGCTTGTCCTCCGGGTACTGGACGGTCTCGACCTTCCGGAACATCTCGTGGAAGGTCACCCCGAACCCCTTGATCGGGTTGAGGAAATCAAGCACCTGTGACCTCCTTAGGGGAGGTGTCAGAAGGGCTGGCACCAGCCTCGATGCCGACCCCGGCATCAAGGCCGACGCCGTGGTAGTGCGGCAGGTCAAGCGGCGGCACCGGGAACGCGGACTCGGCGGCCCCGGCCTCTCCCGCGATGAACGGATCCACGTCCGCGGGCGGCGGCGCGTACTTCATCGCCCGCTGCTGCGCGGCGCTGTCCCAGGCCCAGGCCAGGATCACGATGAGCACGATGACGAAGCCGAAGACGACGTACGGGGCCGTGGAGTGGCTGTCCAGCCGCCACGCGCGCACCGTGGCGATGAGCAGGATCCAGACGATGGAGACCGGGATGAGGATCTTCCAGCCGATCGCCATCAGCTGGTCGTACCGGACCCGCGGCAAGCTCCCGCGCAGCCAGATGTAGCAGAACAGCAAGATGAAGACCTTGATCAGGAACCAGAGCACCGGCCACCAGCCGCTGTTCGCGCCGGACCACAGCGACAGCGGCCACGGGGCCCGCCAGCCGCCGAGGAACAGGGTGGTCGCCAGCCCGGAGACCGTCGTCATGTTGATGTACTCGGCGAGGTAGAACATCGCGAACTTCATCGAGGAATACTCGGTGTGGTAACCCGCGACGAGCTCGCCCTCGCCCTCGGGCAGGTCGAACGGCAGCCGGTTGGTCTCACCGACCATGGTGAACAGGTAGATCACGAACGAGACCGGCAGCAGCCACGCGTACCACTCGTGCTGCTGGGCGTTGACGATCGCGGTGGTGGACAGTGAGCCCGCGTACAGGAACACGGCCACGAAGGCGAGCCCCATCGCGATCTCGTAGCTGATCACCTGGGCGGCCGAGCGCAGCGCCCCGAGCAGTGAGTAAGGCGAGCCGGACGCCCAGCCGGCCAGCACGATCCCGTAGACGCCGATCGAGCTCATCGCCAGCACCAGCAGCACCGCCACCGGCAGGTCGGCGACCTGCAGCGGGGTGTGATGGTGGAAGATCGAGACTTCTGGGCCCCACGGGATGACCGCGAAGCTGACGAAGGCAATCGACCCCGACAGGACCGGCGCGATAATGAACACCAGCTTGTCCGCGCCGCGCGGGATCATGTCTTCCTTCAGCGGCAGTTTGAGCGCGTCCGCGATCGGCTGCAGCAAGCCGAAAGGCCCCGCCCGGTTCGGGCCGGGCCGGCTCTGCATCCGGCCGATGACGCGGCGTTCGGCCCAGATCATTAGCATGGTCGTGATCAGCAGGAAGACGAAGACGATCCCGACTTTCAGCAGCACCATCCACCAGATGAGCTGGTTGAAGTCGCTGAGCGTCGGGGCCGGCGCGGGAGCTGCGAGCAGGTGCGGCAGCGTCCCATGGTGCATCATTCCGGCCTCCTCAGCGTGACCGTCGCGCCGTGCCCCGCGCCGAGTTCGGCGCGGATCGTGCTGCCGCCCTGGACGGCAGCGGGTTCGGCGCCGCCGGGATACGGGGCTCCGGCCGGGGCCGTACCCGCCAGGGCTCCTCGGGGGAGCCCTGCCGCCGGAAGCCAGACCACGTGATCTGCCATCGGCACGACCTCGACGGGAACCGTCACCGAACCCTGATCGGTGGCCACGGTTACCTTATCGCCGTCCGCCACGCCGGCCTGCGCCGCGGTCGCCGCGGACATCCTGGCCACCACGGGCCGGGCCGTGCCCGCCAGGGACGGCTCGCCGTCCTGCATGCGCCCGCTGTCGAGCAGCTGGTGCCAGGTCGCCAGTATTGCCTCGGGGGGACGATCCCCCCCAGACCCCCCCTGCTTCTGGGGGGGCTGCCCGCCCCCCCATACCCCCCTGGGCCCCCCAAGGGGGGCTCCTGCGGGGGGAGCCTGCACGGGGGGAGGCTCGGGGCGGGGGCCGCGCCAGGTGCCTAGGGCGGCTAGTTCAGCGCGGGCGGCTGCGGCGTCGGGCAGGCCTAGGTGGACATCCATCTGGTCGGCGAGCGCACCCAGCACGTATAGGTCGGTGCGCACCTCGGGAACGCGCAGCGCCTCGCCGAACGAACCGCCGCGTCCTTCCCAGTTCACGAACGTCCCCGCCTTCTCCGCGACGGTCGCGACCGGGAACACCACGTCGGCGCGGTCGGTGACCTCGCTGGCCCGCAGTTCGAGGCTGATCACGAAGGGCGCCATCTCGATGGCGTGCCGCGCGGCCGCCGGATCGGGCAGGTCCTGCGGGTCCACCCCGGCCACCACCAGGGCGCCGAGCTCGCCGTCCGCGGCGGCGGCGAGCATCTCGCTGGTGTCGCGGCCCGGCAGGTCAGGTAGCGAGCTCTTGCCCCAGGTCCTGGCCACTTCGGCGCGGGCCGTGGCGTCGGTCACCGGGCGCCCGATCGGCAGCAGCCCCGGCAGGGCCCCGGCCTCGACGGCGCCCCGCTCGCCCGCCCGGCGCGGAACCCAGGCCAGCCGGGCGCCAGAGGCGACCGCGAGCCTGGCCGCGGCCGCGAGCGCACCCGGCACCTCGGCCAGCCGTTCCCCGGCGAGAATCACCGCGCCGGGTGCGGCGAGCGCCTCGCCGACCCGCTGCCATTCCTGCAAGGGAGGTCCTGGGGTATGGATCCCCCCGGCCACGGGGGGCTCCGGGGCGCTGGGCGCACCACCCGCCGCGAGCGCGGTCAGCGCGGCGGCCTCATCTCCTGGCAGGGTCGTCAGCAGCTCGCCGGACAGCTTGACCAGCCCGGGGCTGGTCAGCGCCGCGACCGAGAACACCTGGAGGTGGTGGCGCCGGACGGCCTTGCGCAGCCGCAGGAAGATGATGGGCGACTCGTCCTCCGGCTCGAACCCGGCCAGCAAGACGGCGGGTGCCTGCTCCAGGTCGGCGTAGCTGACGCCGATGCCGCGCCCGGCCACGCAAGCGGAGAGGAACTGCTCCTCCTCACGCGAATGCGGACGCGCCCGCATGTCGACGTCATTCGTGTCCAAAGCGACCCGGGCGAACTTCGCGTAGGCGTAGGAGTCCTCCAGGGTCAGCCGACCGCCGACCAGGACGCCCACGCCACGCGGCCCCGCGTAAGGTTCGCCCTGCGGTGCCGGGTACGGGGCACCCCGGGCCGCGGCCAGTCCCGCGGCGGCCACGCCCAGCGCGTGCGGCCAAGACGTCGGGACGAGCACGCCGTCCTCGTCCCTGATCAGCGGAGTGGTCAGCCGGTCCGGCTCGGTGGCGTAGGTAAACGCCCAGCGGCCCTTGTCGCAGTTCCACTCCTCGTTGACCGCCGGGTCGTCGCCCGCCAGCCGCCGCGTCACCCGGCCACGCCGGACGTCGGTCCGCTGCCGGCAGCCCGATGCGCAGTGCTCGCACACGCTCGGCACCGATACCAGGTCGAACGGCCGGGACCGGAAACGGTAGGCGGCGCCTGTGAGCGCGCCCACCGGGCATACCTGCACGGTGTTGCCCGAGTAGTAGGAGTTGAACGGCTTGCCTTCCGCGGTGCCGATCATCTGGCCGGGGCCGCGCTCGAGGAAGTCGATGAACGCGTCCCCGGCGATCTCCTCGGACGCCCGGACGCACCGGGTGCAGGAGATGCAGCGCTCCCGGTCGAGCAGCACCTGGGTCGAGATCGGCACCGGCTTGTCGAAGGTCCGCTTCTCCTCGGCGAACCTGGTCTCGCCCTGGCCCGAGGACATCGCCTGGTTCTGCAGCGGGCACTCGCCGCCCTTGTCGCACATCGGACAGTCGAGCGGGTGGTTGATGAGCAGCAGCTCCATCACGCCCCGCTGCGCCTTCTCGGCGACCGCCGAGGTGAGCTGGGTGCGCACCACCATGCCCTCGGTGCACGCGATGGTGCACGAGGCCGCCGGCTTGCGCTGGCCTTCCACTTCGACCAGGCACTGGCGGCAGGCGCCGATCGGGTCCAGCAGCGGGTGATCGCAGAACCGCGGGATCTGGATGCCGAGCAGCTCGGCGGCCCTGATCACCAGCGTCCCCTTCGGCACCGCGATCTCGAACCCGTCAATGGTGACGGTCACGGTGTCCTGGGTCGTCTGGACGGTCATGAGTTCCCCCAGAGGGTCGACGCGGCCGGATCGAAGGGGCAGCCGCCTTCCTTCTGGTGCTGCATGAACTCGTCCCTGAAGTACTGGATGCCCGAGGTGATCGGGCTGGTCGCACCGTCGCCCAGGGCACAGAACGCGCGGCCGAGGATGTTGTCGCAGATGTCCAGGAGTTTCTCCAGGTCTTCCTCGGTGCCCTGGCCGTGTTCCAACCGTTCGAGCACCTTGACCATCCAGAACGTCCCTTCGCGGCACGGCGTGCATTTCCCGCACGATTCGTGCTCGTAGAACTCGGTCCAGCGGAGCACCGCGCGGACCACGCAGGTGGTCTCGTCGAAGATCTGCAGGGCCCTGGTGCCGAGCATGGATCCGGCCGCGGCCACCGATTCGAAATCCAGCGGGACGTCGAGATGCGCGTCGGTCAGCAGCGGAGTGGACGAGCCGCCCGGCGTCCAGAACTTGAGCCGGTGCCCGGCGCGTATCCCGCCGGACAGGTCGAGCAACTCGCGCAGGGTGATGCCGAGCGGTGCCTCGTACGCTCCCGGCGTCGTCACGTGCCCGGAGAGATTGAAGATCCCGAAGCCCTTGGACTTCTCGGTGCCCAGCCCGGAGAACCAGTCCGAGCCGTTGGCCACGATCGACGGCACGCTGGCGATCGACTCGACGTTGTTGATCACCGTCGGGCAGGCGTACAGGCCCTCGATGGCCGGGAACGGCGGCCGGAGCCTGGGCAGCCCCCGGTAGCCCTCGAGCGAGGTGAGCAGCGCCGATTCCTCGCCGCAGATGTAGGCGCCGGCCCCCGCGTGCACGATCACGTCCAGGTCGAACCCCGAGCCGAGGATGTCGGTGCCGAGGTAGCCGGCCGCGTAGGCCTCCTCCACCGCGTGCCTCAGTCGCCGCACCACCTGCAGCACCTCGCCGCGGACGTAGATGAACGCGTGCTTGGCCCTGATCGCGTACGCGGTGATAGCCGCGCCCTCGATGAGGGCATGCGGATTAGCCATCATCAGCGGGACGTCCTTGCAGGTGCCAGGCTCGGACTCGTCCGCGTTGACCACCAGGTAGTGCGGCTTGGCGTCGCCCTGCGGCAGGAAGCTCCACTTCACGCCGGTGGGGAATCCGGCCCCGCCGCGTCCGCGCAGGGAGGCGTCCTTCAGCGTGGCGATGAGGGCATCAGGATCGGCGGCGATCAGCGCCTTGCGCAGCGCACGCCAGCCGCCGGTGCGAATGTAGCCGTCCAGGGTGAAGGCGTCCGGCTGATCCCAGTGCGCCGTCAGCACCGGGGTAAGCATGTCGGTCACGGCGACTCCTGCTCTGGCTGGGACGACTCGCTGCCTCCGGCGGCCTCGGACGGCCGGGAACCGGCCTGGTCGCCGGGGGCGGTGCTCGCCGGGGCGTTTTTCGCGCCCGCTGACCCGGACCTGGCCGAGCCGCGCGGCCGGGGCGTCTTGCCTGCCTGCGTCGGCTGGCCTGCCTGCGCCGGCTGGCCTGCCTGCGCCGGCTGGCCCGCCTGCGCCGGCTGGCCCGGCTCGGGGGACTTGCCGGGCATGGGCGATGCGGAGTCCGCGGGCGAGACCCCGGACCCGGGCGGCCCGGACCCCGCCGAGCGACCCGCCCCGACGTGCGGCTGCGCCCCGCGGCCCGCCCCGGTCTGCGCCCCATTCCCCGAGGTCCGGTCCGGATCGGGTGCGGTCCAGCCGTGCTCTTGGGCGATCTTGAGGCCGATCAGGCTGGCCGGCCCCGCGGCCGGGCCCTCGGTAGCCTGGCCGTCGCTGAAGCCGGCCAGTATGCGGGACGCCTGCTTCCAGGTGCACAGCCGGCCGGGGCCCCGGGTCGGGCTCACCTTGTTGCCCGCGCGCAGGTCATCCACCAGCTGACGGGCCGAGGCGGGCGTCATGTTGTCGAAGAATTCCCAGTTCACCATGACGACCGGCGCGTAGTCGCAGGCGGCGTTGCACTCGACATGCTCGAGGTTGACCTTGCCGTCCGGGGTGGTCTCGTCGTTACCGACCCCGAGGTGGTCGCGGAGCTCGGCGAAGATCTGGTCGCCCCCCATGACCGCGCAGAGCGTGTTGGTGCACACGCCCACGTGGTAGTCGCCGACCGGGCGGCGCTTGTACATCGTGTAGAAGCTCAGTACCGCGGTGACTTCCGCCTCGGTCAGGCCGAACTTCGCCGCACAGTACTTGATCCCGTCGGCGGAGACATACCCTTCCTCCGACTGGACGAGATGGAGCAGCGGAAGCAGCGCTGACCTCGGCCGCGGGTACTTGCCGATGATCTGCGCCGCGTCCGCGTCGAGGCGCGCCAGCACTTCGGAGCTGAACGCCATTACCTGTCCACGCCCCCCAACACCGGATCGATGCTCGCGATCGCCGGGATCACGTCGGCCAGCATGCCGCCCTCGCACAGCGCGGCGACCGACTGCATGTGGTTGAACGACGGGTCGCGGAAGTGCACCCGGTAAGGCCGGGTGCCGCCGTCGCTCACCACGTGCGCGCCGAGTTCACCGCGGGCGGACTCGATCGCCGCGTACGCCTGGCCCGCGGGCACCCGGAATCCTTCCGTAATCAGCTTGAAGTGATGAATGAGCGCCTCCATGGACTGGCCCATGATGTGCGCGATGTGCTCGGGCGAGGGACCGAGGCCATCAGGACCGAGCGACAGCTGGGCCGGCCAGCCGATCTTTGCGTCGCGGATCATCACCGGCTCGGTCACCGAGCCTGCGGAACCGCGCGACGCCAGCCGGTCGACACACTGCCTGACGATCTTCAGTGACTGCTCCATCTCGTCCATCCTGATCACGTACCGGCCGTACGCGTCGCACGTGTCGGTTACCGGCACGTCGAAGTCGTAGGTCTCATAGCCGCAGTACGGCTGGGACTTGCGCAGATCCCAGGGCAGCCCGGTTGACCTCAGCATCGGGCCGGTCACGCCGAGGGCCATGCAGCTCGCCAGGTCCAGGTAGGCGATGCCCTTCATCCGGCCGATGAAGATCGAGTTAGCGTCCATCAGCGCGCGCAAGTCATGGACGAGTTTCGGCGCACTGTCAAGGAACGCGCGCATCGCCTCAAGCGCGCCCGGAGGCAGGTCCTGCGCCACGCCGCCCGGCCGGATGTAGGCGTGGTTCATCCGCAGTCCGGTGATCAGCTCAAACAGGTCAAGGACGCGTTCGCGCATGCGCACGCCCTGCATGAAAATCGTGGTCGCGCCGAGTTCCAGGCCCATCGGGCCGATCCCGCCCAGGTGCGACGAGATCCGGTTGAGCTCCATCATCATGACCCTGATGATCTGGGCTCGCTCGGGGATGCGGTCTTCGATGCCGAGCAGCCGTTCCACCCCGAGGCAGTACGCGGCCTCGTTGAAGAACGGCATGAGGTAGTCCATCCTGGTGCAGAAGGTGGTGCCCTGCGTCCAGGTGCGGAACTCCATGTTCTTCTCGATGCCGGTGTGCAGGTACCCGACGGCGGCCCGCACCTCGGAAACGGTCTCGCCCTCCAGCGTCAGGATCAGCCGGAGTACCCCGTGGGTGGACGGGTGCTGCGGGCCCATGTTGATGACGATCCGTTCGCCGCTCTCGAAGTCCCTGGCCTCGTTAGCGGCTGCGACGATCTCGTCCCAGTCCTCGCCTGAGGCCGTATAGACCCGGCCCTCCGCGGCGTCGGAGTCAGCGTCGCTCGCGCCGGCCGGCGCGTGCGGCGTCCGCGCTTCCGTCATGAGGTATCCCCTGCTCGCCTCCGGGGCGCTCTGCTCCCCGCTCGCCTCCGGGGCGCCTTGAGGCGCCGCCTTCCTTCGTCGCTCGTTCCTCGCTCCTCAGTCCAGGCGGCACCGCGCCCCTTTGGCTCGGTCATGCGTAGTGCCTCCGCTCATCTGGTGCGGGGATCTTAGCGCCGCGGTACTCGACCGGGATGCCGCCGAGCGGGTAGTCCTTGCGCTGCGGGTGACCCTTCCAGTCGTCCGGCATCTCGATCCTGGTGAGGCCCGGATGGCCGTCGAAGATGAGCCCGAAGAAGTCCCAGGTCTCCCGCTCGTGCCAGTTGCAGGCCGGGTACACGCCGACCAGCGAGGGAATGTGCGGGTCCGCATCTGGCGCGCTTACCTCAAGCCGCACCCGGCGGTTGTGCGTGATGGACAGCATGTGATACACCGCGTGCAGCTCACGGCCGACGTCCTGCAGGTAGTGCACGCCGGAGACCCCGCCGCACAGCTCGAAGCGGAGCGCCGGGTCGTCCCGGAATTGCGCCGCTACCTCGGGCAGCCGCTCCCGGCGGACGTGGAAGGTCAGCTCGCCCCGGTCCACCACCACGCGCTCGATCGCGTCGGAGAAGCCGAGCCCGGCCGCCTCCAGCGCCGCGCCGAGCGCGTCGGCGACGGCATCAAAGTAGGAACCGTACGGACGCGGGCTCTCGATGGGGGGCGCCCGGTGCACCCGGAGCCGGCCGTAACCGGAGGTGTCCGGGGTGTCCTGGATGCCGAACATCCCGGTGCGGATGACCGGTTCGTCCAGCCGGTCGCGCCCGAGCCGGGCCGGAAGGTTAGCCGCGTCCTGGCCGCCGACCTCCGGCGTGGCACCGGCCGGGGCCACTGGAGGCAGCGGTCCCTGCGGCGCCTGTGACCCATGGGTCTCCTCGGACCCCGCCTTTCCAGGCTCCTGCGGCCCGCTCATAGCTGGGATTCCTCGGGTGAGGCCAGGTGCAGCGGCGCGAGGTGCAGCCGCGCTTCTTCGAGCTCGGTGATCTGCCGGTCGCGGTTCTTGCCCAGCTTCATGTTCATGATCTTGTCGTGCAGCTTGAGGATCGCGTCGAGCAGCATCTCCGGACGTGGCGGGCAGCCAGGCAGGTAGATGTCCACCGGCACGATGTGGTCGACGCCCTGCACGATCGCGTAGTTGTTGAACATGCCGCCGCTTGAGGCGCACACGCCCATCGAGATGACCCACTTGGGGTCGGACATCTGGTCGTAGATCTGCCTCGTCACCGGGGCCATCTTCTGGCTGAGCCGACCCGCCACGATCATCAGGTCCGCCTGCCGCGGGGTGCCGGAGGCCCGTTCCATGCCGAACCTGGCCAGGTCGTACTTGGGGCCGCCGGTCATCATCAGCTCAATGGCACAGCAGGCCAGACCGAAGGTGGCCGGCCACACCGAACGTGCCCGGGCCCAGCCCGCCGCCTTTTCCACTGAGGTCAGCAGCACGCCGCTCGGCAGCTTTTCTTCGATACCCATGGCTCTAATCCCATTCCAGGCCGCCGCGCCGCCAGATGTAGGCGTACGCGACCAGCACAGTGATGACGAAGGTCACCATCTCGACCAGGCCGAAGGCGCCGAGCTTGTTGAAGGTGACCGCCCAGGGATACAGGAAAATGATCTCGATGTCGAACACGATGAACAACATCGCGGTCAGGTAGAACTTGACCGGAACCCGGCCGCCGCCGTCGGGCGGCATCGGCGTCGGCTCGATGCCGCACTCGTAGCTTTCCAGCTTGGCCCGGTTCCACCGCTTCGGCCCGGCGAAGGCGCCAAAGGTAACGGAAAAGCTGGCGAAGCCGAGCGCGAGCAGCGCCAGCACGAAGATCGGAACGTAAAGCCTCATCGACGTTCACTCCTTCCACTGGCCGGATGCCAACGTCGTCTTATCCTAGGGACTACCTGCATAGCTACTCACTCAGGGTTAGGTGCGAGTTTGGACAGGCCGTTGACCAGCCGGTCTGCCGCGTCTCCACCCGGATCGGTCAGGTTGGCGAGCAGTTTGATCGCGAACCGCATCAGCGCCGGCCTGGACATGCCGTGCTTGGTCGCAAAGTGCATCAGATGCGGCCGGCCGATGGCTTTCACGAAGACGCGGCCGAGAGTGTAGTAGCCGCCGTACGCCTGGCTGAGCGCACGCGGATACTCGGCGAGCACCTGCTCGGTCTCCGCCCGGCGCGACCGCGCGAGCGCCTGCGCGACGGTGCGGGCCAAGATCTCGCCGGACTCCATCGCGTACGCTATACCCTCGCCGTTGAAGGGGTTCACCATGCCGCCGGCGTCGCCTGCAAGCAGCAGCCCCCGGTGGTAGTGAGGGGTCCGGTTGAAGCCCATCGGCAGCGCCGCGCCCCGTATCGGCTGGGTGCGGTTCTCCTCGGTGTAGCCCCACTCAGCCGGCATTGATTTCAGCCACCGGCGCAGCAGGGCGTGGTAATCGGTGTTGCCGAACGCGGCACTGGTGTTCAGCAGGCCCAAGCCGACGTTAGACGTCCCGTCGCCCATGCCGAAGATCCAGCCGTACCCGGGCAGCAGCCGGTCGCCGTCCCACAGGTCGAGCCAGGACTCCAGGTAATCGTCATCGTGCCGCGGTGTCCGGTAGTAAGTCCTGACCGCGACGCCGAGCGGGCGGTCGTCGCGCTTGCGCAGCCCCATCGCCACCGAGAGCCGCGACGAGTTGCCGTCGGCCGCCACGACGACGCGCGATCTGTACTCCCGAGGAGAGGACCCCGGGCTCTCCCCTCCGTCGGCTTTGGCTACCACTCCGGTGATCCAGCCGGTGCGCTCGTCGATGACCGGGCCGGTCACGGTGACGCCTTCGAGCAGCTTGGCGCCGGCCTGCTGGGCCCGGCGGGCCAGCGACTCGTCCAGATCGAGACGGGTCCGGACCAGGCCGTAACCGGGATAGCTGGCCAATTCGGGCCAGGGAAGTTCCAGTCGCTTGCCCGCCCCGATCACGCGCAGGCCCTTGTTCCGCACCCAGCCGTCCTGCTCGCTGACGTTGATGCCCATGCCGACGAGGGCCTTGACCGCGCGCGGGGTAAGGCCGTCGCCGCAGACCTTCTCCCTAGGAAACCGGGACTTCTCCAGCACGAGCACGTCGAGTCCCGCCTGCGCTAGGTAAAAGGCGGTCGTCGAACCGGCCGGGCCGGCGCCCACGACGATGACATCCGCCTCATCAGCGGCCGGCCGGCGCGAGACAGCGCGGTGCCCGCCGCTGGCTCGGTTTTCCTGGGGAGCGTGTTCGGTCACTTGGTCAGATCCATAATGTCTTGTGAACCGCTTCACAAATTCTTTGCCATCAGTTTAAACCTAGACGGGAGCGGCTTTCCGCCGGGTCAGCTGCGCCGGGCAACGTGCACGGCGACCACGCCCAGGCTCAGGTCGCGCCACCGTACCGCCGACCAGCCGGCCGCCTCGATCAGGCCGGCCAGCTCGCGCTGAGCCGGCCAGTCCGCTATCGACTCGGCCAGGTATTCGTAGGCTTCCGGGCTGCGGGCGGTCCGCCGAGCGATCCCGGGCAGGATATTTATCAGATACCCCCGGTAAAGCTTATCGACGGGGGCAATCGTGATCGTGCTGAACTCGCACACCACCAGCCGCCCGCCCGGACGGGTCACCCGGCGCATCTCGGCCAGGGCCGCGCCGGGGCTGGCCACGTTCCGCAGCCCGAACGAGATCGTCACCGCGTCAAACGCCTCGTCGGCGAACGGCAGCCGGAGCGCGTCGCCGGCCACGAAGCCGAGACGTCCCCGGCCATCGCGCCGCTGGACATCTCGCTGGCCGGCCAGCCGGGCCCGGCCAGCCCTCAGCATACCCAGCGAGAAATCGCAGGCCACGCAGTCAGCGCCGGCGGCGGTGAAGGTCAGCGACGAGGTCCCGGTGCCCGCCGCCAAATCAAGCACGCGCTCGGACAGGCCGGCCGCGGTGATCCGGGCCACGGCGCGCCGCCACAGCCTGACCTGACCCGCGGACAGGACATCGTTCAGCAGGTCATAGCGACCCGCGATTGCGTCGAACATCGCCGCGACGTCGCCGGGGCGCTTGTCCAGGTGGGCACGGGCCATGGAGCCACCCTACGGGGCTAGAGCAATGCGGGGCGCTGCCAGGGCTGGCCTAGGACGTGCTGGGCGAGGAAGGCGAACACCGTCTCGTACCAGATCCGCGCATTGCCTGGGGTGAGGATCCAGTGGTTCTCGTCGGGGAAGTACAGGAACTTGGCCTCCGCCTGGTGCCTGGACAGGTCCCACCAGAGCCGCAGCGCCTCTGAGATCGGCACCCGGTAGTCCTTGTTGCCGTGAATGACCAGCATCGGCGTGCGTATCTGGCTGATGTGCAGGTGCGGCGAGTTCGCCTGGTACATCTCCGGGTTCGTCAGCGGATCCCCGAATTGCGGCCGCCAGAACATCGGGTGGTCGGTGGTGCCGAACATCTGGTCAAGCATCCACAACCCGGCGTGGCTCACGATCGCCTTGAACCGGTCCGTGTGGCCCGCCATCCAGTTCGCCATGTAGCCGCCGTAGGAGCCCCCCATCATGGCGACCCGGTCCGCGTCGATGTCCGGGCGGGCCGCCACGGAGTCGGTCGCGGCCATGATGTCGGCGAATGGCCGGGCTCCCCATTGATGGTGGGCGCGGGCGATGAACTCCTGGCCGTAGCCGGTGGACAGCGCCGGGTCCGGTAGCAGCACGGCGTAGCCGCGGGCGGCCATCAGCCACGGGTTCCACCGCCATGACCACGAATTCCAGCTGCTCATCGGGCCGCCGTGCACCCAGAGCAGCAACGGTGCCTGGCTGCTCGCGGATGCGGTTTCCGGCAGGACCAGCCAGGACCTGATCCGCTGACCGTCCTCGGCGCTGGCCTCGACCTCCTCCAGCCGTCCGGGCAGCGCAAGCGGGACGCCGGGGCATTCCAGGGCGGCTGGCTCGGCCCAGGTCGCGTCCGTGGTCGTTGGGTCCAGATCGATGCGGACCGGGGTGGGCGGGGTCGCCACCGTGGCCCGCAGCGCGTACAGGTACCGGCCGTCCGGTGCGACGTTCAGCTCGGTGTACGCGCCGTCATCACCGGTCACCCGGGTGACCTCACCCGTCTCGACGTCAACCCGGAACACCGGCCGCCTGCCGCTGTCGTCGGCGGCGAAGTACAGCGAGCGCGAATCGTGCGACCAGGCCGGCTCTTGCGGCCACCGGTCCAGGCCGGGCAGCAGGTCACGGCCTGAGTCGCCGGACGCGCCCGACCCATTTATGTCGAGCATGACCAAGGTCAGATCCGGGGGCCGTTCGGCGGTGGTGTGAGTCTCGCGCTGGCACGTGATGAACCGCCCGTCCGGCGAGACCCGCGGTTGAGAGAAGTCGAACTCGGGCACGCTGAGCAGCACCCGCCGCTTGCCGCTGGCCACGTCGATCATCACCAGCTCGCTATGCGACTCCCCGGCGGGTTTCCACTGCCACCATCCGGTGACGAGCGACGTGCCGTCGGGCGTCAGCTCGAATGCCTGCCCGTCCAGCGCCCGGCCCGGTTCCGGTGTCAGGTCACGCAGCCCGGCGAACTCCGCCGATTCGCCGGGCTCCGCGGCGACCGCGGGCTCTTCGTCCCGGCCGGCCCATCCGATGTCGGCCCGCAGGACCTGGTCCTGATCGACGGCGAAGATCCTGAGCTGGTCGGGTCCGAGGTCGTGGTCCCAGAACCTGACCGGAGCCGACTCGTGCAAGATGGCGGTAATCCCGGCGTCGTTACGCTCCTGGCGTCGCCGGACGTCGTCCGCGGCGCTGTTTCCCTCGGCCGCCGGCAGCACCGGCGAGGTGACCGCGATGGCTCCGGCGTCCCTGGCTACCTCTGCGCCCGCGACGCCGCCGGGCGGGCCCGCGGCCACCCTGGCCTCCCCTCCGGCGGACGGGAGCAGCCAGAGCGAGCTCACGTCCGCGCCAGGCTCAGGCCGCGCCTTGTCCGCGCCGGGCTCCGGCCGCTTGGAGGTGAACAGCAGCGACCCGTCCGGCAGGAAACGCGGGCTGCCTTCCCCCTCCGCCGACCTGGTCAGCCGCCGGGCCGGCCCGCCGCGGGTGTCGATCCGCCAGATACTGGTCAGGTACTTCTTGGCGTCCGGGCTCAGCGTCTGCACGGTCGCGGCCAGCCAGCTGCCCTCCGGCGACAGCCGCAGCGCCCCGACCCGCGGTACCGCCACGAACTCACCGAGGTCACGCAGCGGGGTCGACGGGTTCGTGGCCCGGCCGCCCTCGGCAGGTGTATCAGCGCTCACGATCGCTCCCGGTTAGGTCAATAAGCCGCAATTCGGACCCTACCCCGCCCTTCTCCGCGACCCCTAGCCGGAAAGGACATGATCGTGTGCATTTACCCCCCGTCGGCCGGGGGGTAAATGCACACGATCTCTGGTCAGCTGGCCTCGGTGATCATGGCGGCGCCCACGGTGGCGTTCGTGCTCTCGTCAATGAAGATGAGGCCGCCGGTGGTGCGATTCCTGGTGTAGGGATCGCAGAAGATGGGCTGGGTGAGGCGGAGCCGGACCCGGCCGACCTCGTTCAGGCTAAGCTGCGTCGCCGTCTCGTCACGGTGCAGGGTGTTCACGTCGATCCGGTAGTGCAGGTCGGTGACGATCGCCTTGACCGTCCGTGAAGTGTGCTTGACGATGATCCGGCTGCGCCGCGCCAGCACATGGTCCGACGCCATCCAGCAGAGCATCGCCTCGATGTCCTGGGCGGCGGCCGGGCGGTTGTTCGGGCGGCAGATCATGTCGCCGCGGGAGATGTCCACGTCGTCGTCGAGCAGCAGCGTCACCGACATGGGCGCGAACGCCTCGGGCACCTCGAGGCCACTCTGCTCAATTCGCCGCACGTGGGTGCTGAAGCCGGACGGCAGGTGCAGCACCTCATCGCCCGGCTTGAGCACGCCGCCGGCCACCTGGCCCGCGTAACCACGGTAATCGTGCAGCTCGGCGTCGGTGGCGGCGTGCGGCCGGATGACGTACTGCACCGGGAAGCGGACGTCGATCAGGTTACGGTCCGACGCGATGTGCACGTGCTCCAGGTGGTGCAGCAGCGAGGGCCCGTCGTACCAGGGCATGTTGGCCGACCGGTCCACCACGTTGTCGCCGTGCAGCGCGGACATCGGGATGAAGGTCAGGTCGCCGATGTCCAGCCGGGCCGCGAAGGCGGAGAACTCCTCGCAGATGCGGTCGAACACCTCGGCCTGGTAGTCGACGAGGTCCATTTTGTTCACCGCGAGCACCATGTGCGGCACCCGCAGCAAGGTGGTGAGGAACGCGTGCCGCCGTGACTGCTCGGTGAGCCCATTGCGGGCGTCGACCAGCACCACCGCGAGGTCAGCCGTGGACGCACCGGTGACCATGTTGCGCGTGTACTGGATGTGGCCCGGGGTGTCGGCGATGATGAACTTGCGCCGGGGCGTCGCGAAGTACCGGTAGGCGACATCGATCGTGATGCCCTGCTCCCGCTCGGCCCGCAGCCCGTCAGTCAGCAGGGCCAGGTTCGTGTATTCCTCACCCCGGTCCCGGCTGGTCCGCTCGACCGCTTCCAGCTGATCGGCGAAGATCGACTTGGAGTCGTAAAGCAGCCGCCCGATCAACGTCGACTTGCCGTCATCCACCGAACCGGCGGTTGCGAACCGCATGATGTCCATCAGAAGTACCCCTCGCGCTTGCGGTCTTCCATCGCCGCCTCGCTGACCCGGTCGTCGCCCCGGGTCTGGCCGCGCTCGGTGATCCGGGTCGCCGCCACCTCCGCGATGACCTCGGCCACCGT
>Ga0302308_10001569_pt1 | contig 18521 bp, 18 predicted proteins | sample III_Palsa_E3_3_FD_200531 | JGI IMG/M metagenome (GOLD analysis project Ga0302308, IMG submission 200531) | Peat permafrost microbial communities from Stordalen Mire near Abisko, Sweden - III_Palsa_E3_3 | ecosystem: Environmental > Terrestrial > Soil > Palsa > Peat permafrost | place: Sweden... | reverse complement strand
TGGGGAGGCCCTCCCTCGGTGCGACCTCGTCATCGACGGCGCCTATGGCACGGGGTTCCGCGGCTCCTACGACGCGCCCGCAGTGCCGGCGGGGGCGCGTGTGCTGGCCATCGACATCCCTTCGGGCGTCGACGCCGACAGCGGGGAGGCGCCCGGAGACGCCGTCCGGGCCGACCGTACGGTGACGTTCGCCGCGCTCAAGCCCGGGCTCCTCGAAGGTGACGGAGCCGTCTGCAGTGGCGCGGTGGACGTGGTCGACATCGGGATCGAGTTCCCGACGCCGCAGGCGTTGCTGGTCGAGGATGCCGACGTGGCAAGCGTGCCCGCCCGGCCGCGTCAGGGCAACAAGTGGACGACGGCGGTCGGGGTGGCGGCGGGCTCGCCGGGCATGGAGGGTGCCGCCATTTTGTCCACCCGGGGCGCCATGGCGGCCGGCGCCGGCATGATCCGGCTCGGCTCGCCCGGGAACCCGAGCGCGGCGTGGCCGACCGAGGCCGTGCGCATGCAGTTGCCCACCGACGGGTGGGCCGGCGCGTTCTTGGAGGCCACGGCCAAGTGCAAGGCGGTCGTGATCGGCCCGGGGCTCAGCACGGCCGCCGCCGCCGCCGAGGAGATCAGGGCGGTCATCGCCGCGGTCACGGTGCCGATGGTGATCGACGCCGACGCGCTCAGCGCGCTGGGCGATGTCGCGGCGGCGCGGGAGCTGCTGCAGAAGCGGAGCGCCCAGAGCATCCTCACGCCCCATGACGGCGAGTACGCGCGCATCAACGGTGCCGCACCCGGTGCCGACCGCCTGGCGGCGGCGCGCGCGCTGGCCCGGGCCACGGGTGCCGTCGTCCTGTTGAAGGGACCACTGACCGCGGTGGCCTCCCCCGACGACGCGGCTCCAGACGTGCTGCTGGCGGGAGCCGGGGGACCGACGCTGGCCACGGCCGGCAGCGGCGACGTGCTCTCCGGCATCATCGGCGCCTTCCTGGCCCGCGGGCTCCCGGCATTGGAGGCGGCGGCGCTGGCCGCCCACGTGCACGGGCGAGCGGCCACGCTCGGCCCGGTGGAGGGTCTCGTCTCGGGTGACCTCCCCGAGCTCGTGGCGGACGTGCTCTCGGAGTTAGGCCCGGAGTCGGAGTCGGAGTCTGGGGGAGACCATGGCTGAGGCCGCGCCGGTGCGGCTGGTGGTCCCGGTCCCGACGGACGAGGACGCGGCCGCCACCATGGCCCAGGGCCGCTCGCGTCCGGCCTGGGCCGAGATCGACCTGGCCGCCGTGGCGCACAACGCGGCGGTACTGACCCGCCTCGTCGGCCCGGCCGAGCTGTGCGCGGTCGTCAAGGCCCACGGCTATGGGCACGGAGGCCCGGCGGTGGCCCGGGCTGCCCTGGCCGGCGGTGCCGGGCGCCTCGCCGTGGCACTGGTCGACGAGGGGGTCGAACTGCGCGAGCACGGCATTACCGCGCCCGTGCTCCTGCTGAGCGAGTGCGACCCCGCCGCGGCCGCCACCGCGCTGGCCTACGGGCTGACGCCGACGTTGTACTCGGTCGAGGGGATCGCCGCCTTCAGCACCGCGGCCGCGTCCGCTGGCCGCCCCGTCGCCGTGCACGTCAAAGTCGACACCGGCATGCACCGCGTGGGCGTGGCCCCCGAGGACCTCCACGCCATCGCGGCCGCAGTGGTGGCAGATCCGCTGCTGCAGCTCGAGAGCATCTGGACACACCTGCCCGTGGCTGACGGCAACGAGGCGGAGGACCGCGCCTACACCGAGGGCCAGCTCGACCTCTTCGACCACCTGGTGGCCGACCTCTCCGCAGCCGGCATCCGGCCCCCCCTCCTGCACGCCGCCAACACGGCCGGCGCCATCGCCTTCCCTCGCTCGCGCTACGACATGGTGCGCTGCGGGCTCGGCCTCTACGGCTACCTGCCCAGCCGGGCCGTCGCGGACGCCTTTGCCGAGCAGGCGGACGGCGAGCGGCTGCACCCGGCGATGGCGCTCAAGGCGCGGGTGGTGGCGCTGCGCACCCTTGACGCGGGGGAGCGCCCCTCCTACGGTCGGCTCCGCCGTCTGCCCGGCCGCTCGCTGGTGGCGACCGTTCCGATCGGCTACGCCGATGGCGTGCCCCGGTCCCTCTTCGAGGGTGGCTTCGAGGTCCTGATCGCGGGCGTGCGCCGTCCCTTGGCCGGCGCGGTGACCATGGACCAGATCGTGATCGACTGCGGCGACGACGACTCGGTCCGGACGGGCGACGAGGTGGTGTTGCTCGGGCGGCAGGGCGACGAGGTCATCACCGCGGACGACTGGGCCGCAATGGTGGGGACGATCAGCTACGAGGTGGTGTGCGGCGTCGGACCGCGCATGCCGCGCATCGTCATAAACCGCCCCGATGTGCCCGGTGTCTGAGGCCGGCACCGACGCGCTGGAGCGGCTGCGTCTCACCGCGTCGACCTGCACGCTGTGCCCCTTGGCCAAGCGACGCACCCAGGTCGTCTTCGGCGTCGGCTCCCCCACGGCCGACCTGCTCTTCGTCGGCGAAGGCCCGGGCCGCGAGGAGGACCTGGCGGGCGAGCCCTTCGTGGGCCGTTCGGGCAAGCTGCTCGACCGGCTCATGTGGGAAGAGATCGGCCTGACCCGGGCGGAGTGCTACATCGCCAACGTCGTCAAATGCCGGCCGCCGCAGAACCGGGACCCGGCGCCCAAGGAGATCGAGGCCTGCCGCCCGTATCTCGCCGAGCAGATCGAGTTGATCGACCCCCGCGTCATCGTGACGTTGGGGAACTTCGCCACCAAGCTCCTCCTCGACACGACCAACGGCATCCGCGAGCTGCGCGGGCAGGTGTTCGAGCGGGGCCGGGCCAACCTGGTCCCGACCTACCACCCGGCTTACGTGCTGCGGGCGGGGGGCGAGGCCATGGCGGAGATGCGGGCCGACCTGATCCGGGCGAAGCGACTGATGACGAAGGAACCCCGATGAGCTGGCCGGTCACGTGGACGAGCGATTCGCCCGGCGCCACCCGGGAGCTGGCTGGGCGGGTGGCGGCGCGGTGCCGGCCGGGCGATGTCGTGCTGCTGGTGGGGGACCTCGGGGCCGGCAAGACGGTCTTCGCCCAGGGTTTCGCCGCCTCGCTGGGCGTGCCGGGACCGGTGACCAGTCCGACCTTCGCGCTGGTGCGCCAGTACCGCTGCGGGGAGGACAGCCCGGTCGGGGCGCTCATCCACGCCGACGTCTACCGCACCGGCTCGTTGGACGAAGTCGCCGACCTGGCCCTGGCCGAGTTAGTGGAGGAAGACGCGGTAGCGGTCGTCGAATGGGGCGAGCTGGCCGCGCCCGCTCTGGGCGACAGCGCGCTCGAGATCACCCTGGTGGCGCCCGACCCCATTGGTGCGCCGGCGCGGCGCGTGCTGACCCTCACCGGCCGGGGCCGCTGGGCGGATCGATCGGACATGTTCGACGCACTGCTCGAGGACGCCGAGGGACCGACGTGAGCGCGGCCGGAAACGACGCTCCCCGCGCCATCGTGGCGATCGAGACCGCCACGGAGACGGTCGGGGTCGCCGTCCGGACGGCGGCCGGCGTGCAGGCCGAGCTGACGCTCACCGGCCGGCGGCGCCATGTCGAGACGTTGACGCCCGCGTTGGAGCACCTGCTGGCGCAGCTCGACCTCGTCCCGGGCGACCTGGGCGTGGTCGGGGTCGACATCGGCCCCGGGCTCTTTACCGGTCTCCGGGTGGGCGTCGCCGCCGCCAAGGGACTGGCCCAGGCGCTCGGCATCGGGGTCGTCGGGGCGACCAGCCTGGACATCCTTACCGCGGGTGCCGGCGCGGCTGGGCTCCGGGGGCTGGTCCTGGCCTGCGTCGACGCCCGGAGGGGCGAGGTCTTCGCCACCGTCCACGAGATCGACGTGGCCGGCGCAGTCCCGAGAGTGCGCCTCCCGACCGGGCTGTTCACGCCGGAGAACCTTGTCGTTGCACTGGACGTGTTCGCCGGCGAGACGGTGCACGCCGTGGGTGACGGCGCCCTGCGCTACGCCGATGCCCTGCGCGCTGTTCCCGGGACCGACCCCGAAGCACCCGGCCTGGCCTTCCCAACTCCGGCCGCACAGCTCAATCTCATCCGGGCCCGGCTGGCAGCAGGAGAACCGCCAGACGCCCCCGCTGCGGTCGTTCCTCTGTATATGCGGGAGGCGGACGCCGTGAGCAACTACGACCGGGCCGTACGGGCCTGAGGCGGAAGGCGACGTGATGCTGCGCATCGAAAAGCTCAAGCGGAGGGACTTGAGGCACGTGCTCCGCATTGAGGCCAGAGTCTTCCCCGAGCCGTGGTCTGTCGCGGTGTTCAACTCCGAGTTGGCGCTGCGCAAGGGCCGGCTGTACCGCGCCGTATGGGACGGCGACGAGATGGCGGGCTATATCGGCTTCATGATGCTCGACGAAGAGGCGCACATGACCACCATCGCCACGGCGCCGACCTACCAGCGCAGGGGCGTGGCCATCACCATGATCGTCGACGGCATCCACACGCTGCGCGCCGGCGGGATCAAGCACATCTCGCTCGAGGTGGCGGCCAACAACGAGCCGGCGCAGGCCCTGTACCGGCGCTTCGGGTTCGCCCCGGTCGCCGTGCGCAGGAACTACTACCCGGTCACCGGGCAGGACGCCCTCGTCATGTGGGCTTACGACATCGACTCGGACGAATACGCGTTGCGCCTCGAGGAGCTGGCCGCCACCGGCCAGCGGATCGAGCACGCCCGCACCTCGTAGGCGTCTCGAAACCGCCGGCGCCCCCCGTAGGGTGGGACCCGTCCGGAACCCGATGTCCGCCCGGGTCGGGAAAGCGGGTGGACACCACGAGAGGAGCCCAGATGGCCATCGAAACGATCGCGCTCGGAACACAGGGACTCCTGGTCTCGCGCCAGGGGCTGGGGTGCATGGGGATGTCCGACTTCTACGGACCGGGCAACGACGAGGAGTCGACTGCCACCATCCACCGGGCGCTCGAGCTCGGGGTCGACTTCTTCGACACGTCCGACATGTACGGGCCGCACACCAACGAGGTGCTCCTCGGCAAGGCCTTGGCCGGGCGTCGTGACGAGGCCGTCATCGCCACCAAGTTCGGCATCGTGCGCGATCCCGACGACCCGACCAAGCGGGGCATCAACGGCCGCCCCGAGTACGTCCACCAGGCCTGCGATGGCTCGCTGCAGCGGCTCGGCGTCGACCACATCGACCTCTACTATCAACACCGCGTCGATCCCGACACCCCGATTGAGGAGACGATCGGGGCGATGGCCGAGCTCGTGACCGAGGGCAAGGTGCGCTTTCTGGGCCTGTCGGAGGCGGCGCCGGCCACGATCCGGCGGGCGCACGCGGTGCACCCGATCTCGGCCCTGCAGACCGAGTACTCGGTGTGGTCGCGTGACCCTGAACAGGAGATCCTGCCCACGCTGCGCGAGCTCGGCATCGGCTTCGTCCCCTACAGCCCACTCGGACGCGGCTTCCTCACCGGTGCCTTGCGCTCCCTCGATGATCTGGACGAGAGCGACTTCCGCCGCTACCAGCCCCGGTTCCAGGGCGACAACCTGGCCGACAACGTCGCCATCGTGGAGGTCGTCGACCAGCTCGCCTCGGCCAAAGGTTGCACACCGGGGCAGATCGCACTCGCCTTCGTGCACGCGGCGGGCCGCGACGTGGCGCCCATCCCCGGCACGAAGCGCCGCACCTACTTGGAGGAGAACGTCGCCGCTCTCGACGTTGAGCTCACCGAGGAGGACCTCGCCGTCCTCGACGCCGTCGCCCCGGCCAAGGGCGATCGCTACGCCGACATGTCGCCGGTGAACCGGTGAGGCCTCTGCGCGTCGCGCCGGGCTGACGCGTCAGCGCGCCAACATACGGCGTGCTCGTCCCAGGACACGCCGCGGCGTCGCCTGCGCGCCGGCGACGCGCCACCAGGCCCGCTCGAGCGACGTCGTCGCCGTGGGATGCCGCGGCTTGCGACAGACGTAGGCCAGCAGGTAGCAGTTCTCGATGTCGTCGAAGATGCCGCGCTTGGTGGCGAGTTCGGTGGGATCGAAGACGCGCCGGGCGACGGAATCGCCGCCGTAATTGATCCCCATGGCGCGTTCGATGACGAACCCGTTGCCGCGCAGCATGGCCGCCATTTCCTTGTGCCGGTACTCGTACTTGTGGTCGGGGTCGATGAAGGCGTCCTGCTGCAACCGGGTCAGGTTGGCGTTGGGAGTGTCGAGCGCCAGCACCCCGCCCGGCCGGAGCACGCGCCGCGCTTCGGCCAGCACCAGTTCGGCCTCGGCGCGTGTGATGTGCTCGATGCTCTCCCCGCTGTAGACCATGTCGAAGGAGGCCGACGGATAGCTGCTGAGGTCGGTCATGGAGTGGTAGCGGTAGGAGACCTTCCCGCCGGCGACCTCGACCGTGGTCTGGGTCTGGCCGTCCTGGTAGAGCTCGTGGCGGTCCTCGCTCGGCAGATCGACGATGACGATCTCCTGGAACTTGTACGGGTAGCCCATGAGGACGAGCGCGCCGTAGGGCACACCGAGCGCCACGCCTCCGATGTCGAGGATGCGGCGCGCCCGGGGCAGGCTGCGGATGAAGACGCCGCGGCCGTAGTGCAGGGAAGGCCCGAACTCGGTCATGGGGGCGGAGTGACTCCACTCAGCCGAATGGATCAGCCACTCCATGAGCTGGCGCGGGCTCTTGGTGCCGTTCTCGAGCTCGGCCACGAACGGGTCGTCGGGCGCGGGCTCCCGGCCGAAGAGGAGGTGGAACAGACCCCGGTGCAGCTCGCGAGCGGGCAGATCCTCAATGAGGCCCGAGTCGGGAAACGAGTCGGGCAGCGAGGCAGACTCCGTCTTGTTCACCCGCTGCCAGCGTGAACGGCCGGACCTGGACTCGGCCTGCATCCCGCCGACTGTAACCGGCCCTGCTCCGACCAGGACTTCCCCCGCGGCGAGGCCGGCGACCGGCGCCGCGACCGCTGTTGCAGAAAGTCGGCGCCCAGCGAAGAGACGCCTCGGGTCAGATGGTTTTGGTTTCGGTACGCTGCACGGCGTCGTTGGCGCCGCACAGCTCGGCCAGCGTGTCGCTGATGGTGCCGAGCGGGTCGCTGGCTGCGATCTCGGCCTGCAGCGCCTGTGCCCGCTGACGGTACGAGCTGTGGTCGAGCACCCGCCGGACGGCGCGCCGCACCATGGCGGGCGAGGGCCGCCCGGTGTGCAGATTGATGCCGGTGCCCGACCACTGCACGCGGGCCGCCACCTCGGGCTTGTCCTCGCTGTCGCCGGCGACCACCAATGGGACGCCGTTGGCCAGCGCCTGCTGCACGCCGCCGTAGCCCCCGTTGGTGACCATGACATCCACGTGGGGGAGCAGGAGGTCGTGCGGTACGAAGCGTTCCAGGCGCACGTTGAGCGGCAGCCCTCGTCGCAGCGGTTCGGGGTCGGGCCCGCCCGTGGTGGCGACGACGAGCATGTCGTCAGCCGCCAGAGCTCGGGTGGTCACCAGGACGAGCCGGCCGAGGTCCGCGTTGTCCAGCGTGCCCTGCGTGACGTGGACGACGGGGCGGCCGCCGTCGAGCTCGGGCCACCAGGGCGGTTCGTCGAAGGACTGCGCCGGCGGGGACAGGATCGGCCCCACGAAGCGCACCGTGGGGGCCAGGTCGGAGCGAGGGTATTCGAAGCCGGCCACCGTCTCTTGCATGAACGCGTCGGTCACCTTGGGCTGGAGGTCGATGAAGTAGCCGGGAAAGCCGGCGGACACGCCCGATCCGGCCTCCGCCAGCCGATGCCGGGCGAAGCGCTGGATGTCGGAGAGCACGAGGTGCTTGGTGGCCCAGTTCATGGCGGCGTTGCGCGCTTGACGCAGCGGCCCCGTCCCGGGCTGGAAGGCCACGCCGAACGGCGCCGTGTCGCGGCTGTTCGACGCGTAGGGCATGGCCCCGATGCAGGCCAACGCAGGGCGCGCTGGGCGGGGCCCCAGCGCGAGCGGCAGCGCACCGAAGAACATGGAGTCGACCACGATGCAGTCGGCGGGGAAACCCTCGAGGATGGCGCGCAGGTCGCGGTGTTGCCCCGGGATCGGGCCGATGAAGATCCGGCGCAGGTCGTCCTTCACGCCCCGCACGCCGCGCTTGGACGACGACTCGCGCTCGGGGTTGGCCACCATCAGGTCGTGCGCGTCGTACGCCGCCGCGAAGGGTACGAAGCGGGCGCCCGTCGCCTCGACCCGGTCGCGGTAGTGCTCGGTCGTGAAGAACACGACGTCGTGGCCTTCGCCGATGAGGCGCCCCGCCAGCGCCAGCAGCGGCGCGGTGTGACCCTGCGCCGGCGTGGTGCAGAGAACGAACCGCCGGGTCAGAGACACCGCGTCCACAGACACCGCGTCCACAGACACCGCGTCCGCCGCGTCACCGCGTCACCGCGTCACCGCGTCACCGCGTCCGTCGCCGCCGCGTCACCGCGTCACCGCGTCACGACAGCGGCGTCCCAGGGTGCCAGCACCAGTTCACCCTCGACGCGCTGTCCCTCGAGCCCGTGTCGGGTGCTTACGGTCACCGTGCCGGTGACGCCCTCGAAGGTCGCAGGGTCACCGTGCATGTTGAGCAGGACGGTCGTGCCGTCGCCGCGGGCGTAGGCCCATGTGCCCTTGGGCGAGGGGAGCGTGCGGTACGACCCCACGGCCAGGTCCTCGCTGGCGTGGCGGGCCGCGACGGTCCGCCGGCACAACTCGAGCACCGAGTCGTGGTCACCCTCCTGGTCGGCCACGTTGCACTGGGCCGGGTCGGCCATCGGAAGCCACGGGCGGACGCCCGGCGAAGTGAAGCCCCCGCCGGGCTCGGCGTTCCAGGGCATCGGCGTGCGCTCAGCGTCGCGGCCCTTGTAGGCGGGCCAGAAGCGCGCACCCACCGCGTCGAGCACGTCCTCGCGTTGCAGCATCCCGTCGACCAGTCCGATCTCGTCGCCCTGGTAGAGGAAGGGCGTGCCGCGCAGGGTCAGCAACAACACGAGGGCCAGCTTGACCTTGGCATGGTCGCCCGCGGCCCAGCGGGTAGCGAGGCGCGACACGTCGTGGTTCGACCCCGTCCAGATGGGCCAGGCGCCCTGGGGCAGAAGGGCCTCGGTCTCCTCGACGACCGCGCACAGCGCGTCGGCTTCCAACGGCGCATTAATGAAGACGAAGTTGAACCCGCCGTGCAGCTCGTCGTGGCCGTCGCCGTAGAACTGCGCGAGGACGGGCAGCTTCTCCACGTTGGTCTCGCCGATGAGCAGGCGCGCCGGCTCGTAGGTGTCCGCGATCGCACGCCAGCGCTTCAAGATGTCATGGGCCTCGGGGCGGTCGGTGTTGTACACGGCTTGCAAGCCCATGAACTGTTGGTCGAGCGGATCGTCCGCAGTCGCCGGCGGGTTGTCGCGTAGCTCCTTGTCCTTGATCATCATGTTGCAGACGTCGATCCGGAACCCCGCGACGCCGCGGTCCCACCAGAAGCGCACGATGTCGTCGAACTCTCGCCGCACCTTTTCGTTCCACCAGTCCAGGTCCGGCTGGGCCGCCTCGAAGTTGTGCAGGAAGTACTGACCGCTGGCGTCGTCTAACTGCCACGCCGGCCCGCCGAAGACGCTGGCCCAGTTGTTCGGCAGGCCACCGCCGGACTTGGGATCGGCCCAGACGTAGTAGTCCCGGTAAGTCGAATCACGCCCGCCCAGGGCGTCGACGAACCAGGCGTGCTGGTCGCTGGTGTGGTTGGGCACCAGGTCCATCAGGATGCGGATGCCGCGCTCGCCGGCCTCGCGTACCAGCGTGTCGAGGTCGTCGAGGGTCCCGAAGGAGGGGTCGATGTCGCGATAGTCGGACACGTCGTAGCCCCAGTCGCCATTGGGCGAGCGGGTTACCGGAGACAGCCAGACGGCGGTGATCCCGAGCCGCGCCAAGTGGTCGAGCTTGGACAAAATGCCGGGCAGGTCGCCGACGCCGTCGCCGTTGGAGTCGGCGTAGGAGCGGGGGTAGATCTGGTAGAAGACGCCGCCGTGCCACCAGCGGTCGGGGTCACTCTTCGGGCTGTCTGGCGCCATGGGGCATCCCCTTCGACTCGTGGTGGTCGCCCGGGAGCGTATCGACACGAGCCACCGCGGGTTCGCCCGCCCGGGCTCAGAGCTGCCGGGACGCCACCGCCATGATCTGCTTCTCGAGCGCGAGGGAGAACGGTGCGCCCACGGAGGTGAACGAGACCTGATGTCCCAGGCGCCCCTTCACGGCAATGAGCTGGGTCACGGTGACGTTGAGCGTCACGCCGCGGGTGGTGATCGGGATGCTCAAGGAGTAGCCGACGATCCCGGGTCCGAAGGCAGTCGATGCGATCGGGGACACGAGCGGCGTGCCCAACGACGTGCTTTTCGGCGTCTTGCCGAAGAGCTTCGCTTTGAGCGGCCCCGAGGCCAGAGACGTCATACAGGGGGCGAGCTTCGGGTTGACGGCGACGGCGTGCTCGGCCGCTGCGTTCTTGGCCGACGGAAAGACCGTGACGTTGTCCGCCACGGTCAACGTGCCTTGGGTGTTCTGGAACTGCGGGCTGTTGACCGACGGCGGATTCTCCGCAATGAGTGAGGTGGACACCCCGACGCAGTGGGCCAGTTGCGCCGCGCCCGCAGTGTTGTCGTTGGTGTTCGTGTTCTTGGTCGACTTCCACCCCGACGGCATGTCCGACAGGGTCAGCAGGTCTTTGCGGGCCTGCGTCAGGGAGGCAGAGCCACTCGAGCTCGCGCCCGCCGCTGTCGCCAACGACCCGCCCAGCCCGAGTGCGAGGAGGCCGGCCGCCACGAGTCCCATTGCGGCGCGCCGTCCGCCAGCGCCAGCGGTAGAGGCCCGAATCGTGAACTGTCGCACCGTTGCCGTCCCTCTCGTCCGCCTCATCCGCGCCCGATCATGGTCCCATCGGCGCGAGCGACACCTGCCTTGACGCCTTGACGCCTTGACGACGCGACGCGGCCGCCGCGACGAACCGTGGAGCGGTCTCAGGTCCGGGCCTTTCCCGTCGCCAGAAGCTGCTCCTCCGGCACCAACGGGCGGGATCGGGCCGCCCACGTTCAGATGCCCCCTTGCCAGTGCCCCGGAATCCCGCTACTCTGGCACTCGCAACACGAGAGTGCTAACGAGTGCCAAGGAGGCCCGTTTCAAATGAGTCTGCAACCCCTCGATGACCGGATCGTCGTCCGCCCCGGCGAGTCCGAGGAGACCACCGCCTCTGGCCTGGTCATTCCCGACACCGCCAAGGAGAAGCCCCAGCAGGGTGAAGTCCTGGCCGTGGGCCCGGGCCGACGCTCTGAGGACACCGGCGAGCTGATCCCGCTCGACGTCAAGGTCGGCGACACCGTCGTCTACTCCAAGTACGGCGGCACCGAGTACATCCTCGATGGCGAGGACGTCCTCATCCTGTCTGCCCGCGACATTTTGGCCAAGATCGCCTGATCGGTCGCACGTTTTTCGGTCGGCCCGCCGCCCCGGTGCAATCCGGGCCGGCGCGGCGGCCACCCTTCTGTTCAACCTGAGATTCGAGAACTCGAGAGGAGTTCGACACAGTCATGCCCAAGATCCTGAAGTTCGACGAGTCCGCCCGCCGCGGGCTCGAGGCCGGCGTCAACAAGCTGGCCGACACCGTGAAGGTCACCCTGGGGCCCAAAGGCCGCAACGTGGTGATCGAGAAGAAGTTCGGCGCACCGACCATCACAAACGACGGTGTGTCCATCGCCCGTGAGGTCGAGCTGGACGACCCGTTCGAGAACATGGGCGCCCAGCTGGTCAAAGAGGTCGCCACCAAGACCAACGACGTCGCCGGCGACGGCACCACCACGGCCACCGTGCTGGCCCAGGCCCTGATCACCGAGGGGCTGCGCAACGTGGCCGCCGGTGCCAGCCCGACCGGGCTCAAAAAAGGTATTGAGAAGGGCGTCAAGGTCGCGGTCGAGAACATCGCCAAGCAGGCCAAGGAAGTCGGCGGCAAGACGGAGATCGCCCAGGTGGCCTCCATCTCGGCGGCCGACAGCGCCATCGGGGACGTGCTGGCCGACGCCATCGACAAGGTCGGCAAGGACGGCACCGTGACGGTGGAGGAGTCCAACACCTTCGGCATCGAGCTCGAGCTCACCGAGGGCATGCAGTTCGACAAAGGCTTCCTGTCGCCGTACTTCGTGACCGACCCCGAGCGCCAGGAGGCCGTGCTCGACGAGCCGGTCATCCTCTTCTACAACTCCAAGGTCAGCGCCGTGCACGACCTCGTGCCCGTGCTCGAGAAGGTCATGCAGACCGGCAAGCCGCTGCTGATCATCGCCGAGGACGTCGACGGCGAGGCCCTGGCCACGCTGGTCGTCAACAAGATCCGCGGCACCTTCACCTCGGTCGCCGTCAAGGCCCCCGGCTTCGGCGAGCGCCGCAAGGAGATGCTGCAGGACATGGCCGTCCTCACCGGCGCCCAGGTCATCAGCGAGGAGATCGGCCTCAAGCTCGAGAACGCCACCATCGACCTGCTGGGCAGCGCCCGGCGCGTCATCGTGACGAAGGACGACACCACCATCGTGGAGGGTGCCGGCTCGTCCGAGGACGTGAAGGGCCGCGTCGCCCAGATCAAGCGGGCGATCGACGACACGGACTCGGACTGGGACCGCGAGAAGCTCCAGGAGCGCCTGGCCAAGCTGGCCGGCGGCGTGGCCGTCGTCAAGGTCGGGGCCGCCACCGAGGTGGAGCTCAAGGAGAAGAAGCACCGCATTGAGGACGCGCTGTCCGCCACCCGCGCTGCGGTGGAGGAGGGCATCGTGGCCGGCGGTGGCACCGCACTCATCCGGGCCCGCAAGTCGGTGCTCGAACTGGCCGACACGCTCGAGGGCGACGAGGCCACCGGTGCCCGCATTGTGGCGCAGTCGCTCGAGGCCCCGCTCAAGTGGATCTCGTTCAACGCCGGCCTCGAGGGCGCCGTCCTCGTCAACACGGTGGAGGCCGCCAAGGGCAATCACGGCCTCAACGCCGCCACCGGCGAAATCGAGGACCTGGTCAAGGCCGGCATCATCGACCCGGCCAAGGTGACGCGCTCTGCCCTGCAGAACGCCGCCTCCATCGCCGGCCTGCTGCTCACCACCGAGGCCCTCGTGGCCGACAAGCCGGAGAAGGTGGACGCTGCTGCCGCGGCGGCTGCCATGGCCGGCGGCGGTATGGGCGGTATGGGCGGCATGGGCGGGATGATGTAACTCGCTGCACCTCTTGTCGGCACCCCGGGCGTTAGTGTTGCGGGCGTGTCGGGCTTCGTGGCCGGGCCTTTCGGGGCCCGGCTGCGGCGCGTCTTGGGGCTTTGTCGCCGGCTTCGACCAGTGCGGTCCCGTCAGGCGGGGACGAGCACGTACCCACCCTGGTCGCCGTCCTGCTGCGCGTTGAGCGTGCGTGCTCTGTCTCTCCATCCACTGAGCTGCTCGTCCGTGAAGTAGCCCCTCGGCCCGGTGGACGGGGAGTGCGGCCGGCCCGCCACCACCGTCTCCGATCCCCAGAACTGGTACTCGGTCGAGTCGTAGAACAGCTTCTCGACCCGGAGGCCCTCGCTCAGAACCCGCACCCGGGCGGTGCCCGCCGGATCCGGGTCGACCCGACGCCGCTCAGGCGATGGCGTGGACGACGGCGCGGTAGTTGGCAGTCGGTGCCGAGGGGGGGAGGGGAGCGACGCCGGCCAGCCGTCGTCCGATCTTGACCTGCAGCGAGGCGTCGGGCTGCGCCGGCGCGGGCGGCGGGCCGATGATCGTCCGCACCTCGGAGAAACCGGCGGCCCGGCACAGGTTGTGCAGCGCGTCGATCGTCGGGACGTACCAGTTCCCGAAGTCGGTGCGGAGCGAGCTTCCGGCGTGGAACTGCAACAGCACCTCGCCCTCGTGTCCCTGGAGGTGCACGGCCTCCGTCTCAATGACGGCGACTTCCTTGGTGACGGCGCGCACACGCTCGAGGCAGGTCAGTGGTTCCTTCATGTGGTACAGCACTCCGAGGTAGAGGACGACGTCGAAGCGGCCGACCTCGGCGAGGTCGACGGTCTGGAAGTCGGCCACCAGCGGTTCGACCTTCGACCCCAGCGCCGCCTTGGCCAGCTCGAACCCGCGCCGGCCCGGCAGGTCGGGCTGCCAGAAGTCCGTCTCGTCGCGGGACTGGTCGGGCAGTACACCGGCGTGGATGCACTCGGCCCAGTAGGCACCGCGGGCGTCGAAGTCGACGCCCCAGGCGTAGTGGTCGAGCGCGACGATTCGTGCCGCGCCCGCCCGCTCAGCCGCGAAGGAGTACTTGCCGTCCCAGGCCCCGATGTCGAGGACGCTGCGACCGGCGACGTCGGGAAGGATGCCGGCGCCGTCGTCCTGGGCGCTGTCACCCTTGGTGACGACCCCGTTCCCCAGGTCGATGGTGTGGTACCAGTGCAGCGCGTCCGCCTGCGCCTGCAGGTCTGCGGGTGAGGTCATCGGTGCGAGAGCGTAGCGAGACGCCCGGGGAGGTCGGGTGCGTGCGCCCTCCCAGCGGCGGCCGAGCTGGGCACCGGTAGCGTGCGGGAGATGTCCCGACCGGTGCCGCCCCAGGTGATCCCGCGCCCGCCCACCTGGCGCCCCGGGGCCCCGGCACCGTGGGCAGGCCTCCCCGCCGCGCAACGCAGCGGGATCAACATCCCGCGGGTGCTCCGTGCCCTCGACGCTCTGGGCCAGCGTGGTCCCGTGCCCGACGACGTCGGCGGTGACGCAATGCTCGGCGGTGCCACCATCGTCAGTGAGTCCGAACTGCCGGCTGTGAGTTATGTCAACGCCGGCGTCCTGGCCGCGCTCTTCGACGAGGACGGCGAGGCCCGGCTGATCCTGACCCGGCGTTCTTCGCGGCTGCGCACCCACAAGGGCGAGATCAGCTTCCCGGGCGGGCGTCTCAACGAGGGCGAGGATGCAGCGGCTGCGGCACGGCGCGAGGCCCACGAAGAAGTGGACCTCGACCCCGCCATGGTGACGATGGTGGGCTGGCTGCACCCGGTCACCACGCTGGCCTCGCCTGCGCTCATCGTGCCGGTAGTCGCCGCGCTGCCCGGGCGGCCGCACCTGGTAGCCAGCCCCCGCGAGGTGGAGCGGGTCTTCGACGTGGCGCTGGGCGAGCTGGCCGACCCCACCGTCTTCCACGAGGAGCGCTGGCAGGTACCCGGGCGCATCATTCCGGGGAGCCCCGACAACTCGTTCGCCGTGCGCTTTTTTGAGGTCTCGGGCGAACTCATCTGGGGCGCCACCGCCCGCATGATCTCCGAGCTGATCGGTGTGGTGCTCGGCGTCGGCGAGATCTGAGCGGCGGCGCTACGGGGCCCGCGGCGGCCGCGGCGAGGGACTGCGTCAGCTTTCGAAAGCGACGGACAACCGGCCGAGCGGCCCGAACGATATGTGGAGTGCATCGCCTCCGGACACCGCCACCGGCGCCACGACGGACCCCGCGATGATCCGGTCGCCCTCGCGCAGCTCGGCGCCGTGGGCGGCGAGGTACGAGCGTACGAACGCGAGCGTCGTGGACGGATCCTCGACCAGTCGCCCTTCGGCCACTTGATTGCCCGCCTTGGTCACCGTGGCCACCATGGCCCAGGGATCGACGCCAGGAACCTCGTCCCCGAAGATCACCCCACGGTGACAGATGTTGTCGGCGAGGACCGGCTCGATGTCCTCAAACGAGATGGCGAGGTCGACGAGCTCGAGCGCCGGGGCCAGCCCGGCGACCGCTCCGTCCGGTCCGACCCGGATGGCGACCTCCACCTCGACCGCGGGCGTGCTCCAGCCGGTCAGCGACACCCTCGCTCCATCGGGTGACACTCGTGTGTCCGTGAGGTAACCGACGACAGCTTCGGTCAATCCGAAATGCTCCTGAATGGCGGGTGTGTTGAAGCCGATCTTCCAGCCGACCGGTGCGGCGCCGCCGGCCAGTTCGTCCTCCCGACGTGACAGCTGGGCACGCATGCCGCGGGTCACGGCGGCGGAGGCGGAGGGGCCACGATGGGTCATGAGCCCAGCTTGTCTCATGTTCTCCGAGAATGCAGGGAGTGGATGGTGGGGCGCCGGCAGTCTCGGCAGTGGCCACGAAGTCCCGGGGAGAGGTGAGCTACCGACAGCTGATCCCACTCTCGCAGTACCTGATCAGGCCACCGAGGCCGTCCGCCCGACGGGTGGACTCCTTCTACAGGTCGCTCGGGGAGTTGGATTCTCCGGCGCTCCCTCCCTGTCCGGTCGTCCCACCGCCGTAGCCGCCCCCACCGCCGTAGCCGCCCCCACCGCCGTAGCCGCCCTGTCCACCGGAGCCGCCCCGCCCACCGAAGGGCCCGCCGCGGCCGAAGGGGCCGCCTCCACCGAAGGGACCGCGCCCCCCGCCTCCCCGACGGGAACGAAAGCGGAGGATGCCAAGAATCAGGACGGCGCCGATCAGCACGACGGAGAAAACGGGCGACGTCGTCGAATGGGTCGCCAGGAGATGCAGGATCGCCATCGCGGCAGGCTATGCGCAGCGGCAGAGATTCCCCGGTCAGCCGGTGCATCCGGCGGCCGCGGTCCGGCCGCCGCGACGAGCCCGGTGGATGCCGAGGCGGCAGCCTGGCATGGTCGGGATTGGGCCGCCGACGAGCCTGAAGCGAGGTGGCCACAGAGTAGGATGGAGAATCGTCGGCGTGTCGGCCCGGCGTTCGAAAGAGTCGCAATCATGCCGGTGTGGTTCGTGAGCCGTACCGGCCCCACGAATGCCGGAGGGCGAGCACATTGGCTGAGATCGAGATCGGCATCTTCAAGTCGGGGCGTCAGGCCTACGGGTTCGACGACATCGCCATCGTCCCGAGCAGGCGGACGCGGGATCCCGAGGACGTCGACATCTCCTGGGAGATCGACGCCTACCAATTCGAGTTGCCCCTACTGGGCGCAGCCATGGACGGGGTCATCAGCCCCTACACCGCCATCGAGCTGGGCAAGCTGGGTGGCCTGGGCGTCCTGAACCTCGAGGGGCTGTGGACCCGCTACGAGGACCCGACCCCGCTCTTCGACGAGATCCGCGAGCTCGACGACGACAAGGCCACGGCCCGCATGCAGCAGATGTACCAGGAGCCGATCATCCCCGAGCTGGTGACGGCCCGCATCAAGCAGATGAAGGACGCCGGGATCACGACCGCCGCCTCGGTCACCCCGCAGCGCACGGAGTCCCTGGCCAAAGCCATCCTGGCCGCCGAACTGGACCTCCTGGTGATTCAGGGGACGGTGGTCTCGGCCGAGCACGTCTCGAAGACCTCCGAGCCGCTCAACCTCAAGCGCTTCATCCGCGAGTTCGACATCCCGGTGATCGTGGGCGGGTGCGCCTCGTACCAGGCCGGACTCCACCTCATGCGGACCGGCGCCGTGGGCGTCCTCGTCGGCGTGGGGCCGGGCAACGCCTGCACCACCCGTGGCGTCCTCGGGCTGGGCGTCCCGCAGGCTACGGCCATTGCCGACGTGGCCGGGGCCCGCATGCGCCACCTCGACGAGACCGGTGTCTACGTGCACGTGATCGCCGACGGGGGCATGTCCAAGGGTGGGGACGTGGCCAAGGCCATCGCCTGCGGCGCCGATGCCGTCATGCTGGGCTCGCCGCTGTCGTCGGCCGTCGAGGCGCCGGCCCGCGGCTTCCACTGGGGCATGGCCACCTTCCACCCGACGCTGCCCCGCGGCGCCCGGGTGCGCACCTCGGTGCGGGGGAGCCTGCGCGAGATCCTCTACGGGCCCGCCCACGAGAACGACGGCCGCATGAACCTGTTCGGCGCCCTCAAGACGGCGATGGCCACCTGCGGCTACGAGACGGTCAAGGAGTTCCAGAAGGCCGAGGTCATGGTCGCCCCGTCGCTGCAGACCGAGGGGAAGTTCTTCCAGCGGTCCCAGGGCGTGGGGATGGGTCACTGAGGCCGGTGCGCACGCGGCCGATGAGCACGCGTCGGTGACGACCGACACCATCCTCGTCGTCGACTTCGGCGCGCAGTACGCCCGCCTCATCGCCCGCCGGGTCCGCGAGGCACACGTCTATTCGGAGATCGTCGCGCCGACGATCTCGCTGGCGGAGATCAAGGCCCGCGCCCCCAAGGGCATCATCTTCAGCGGCGGGCCCAAGTCGGTCTACGAGTCACCCGCCCCGTCCATCGACGCCGGGGTGTACGAGCTCGGGATCCCGATCCTCGGGCTCTGCTACGGGGCGCAGCTGATGGCGCTGCAGCTCGGTGGCACCGTGACGCGCACCGGCCAGGGCGAGTACGGCCGCACCGAACTGACGCAGAGCGGCGTCTCCCCTCTTTGCCCGGACTGGCCGGCCCGGGCGAGCGTGTGGATGAGCCACGGCGACGCCATCACCGCCGTGCCCGACGGGTTCAGCGCGACCGCCACCAGCGCCGGGGCGCCGGTGGCCGCCATGCACGATCCCGAGCGCCGGTTCTTCGGCCTGCAGTTCCACCCCGAGGTGGTGCACACCGACCGGGGCAGCGAAGTCTTCGACCAC
>Ga0302308_10001567_pt1 | contig 18533 bp, 17 predicted proteins | sample III_Palsa_E3_3_FD_200531 | JGI IMG/M metagenome (GOLD analysis project Ga0302308, IMG submission 200531) | Peat permafrost microbial communities from Stordalen Mire near Abisko, Sweden - III_Palsa_E3_3 | ecosystem: Environmental > Terrestrial > Soil > Palsa > Peat permafrost | place: Sweden... | reverse complement strand
TCGTTGGCCACCAGCCAGTACCCATGGCCGCCCGGCGCGGCCGCCATGCCGACGATGGGCTCGTTGAGGGCGATGCCGCCCGTCGAGCCCCAGAATTGCGCGTCGCCGAAGGAGAAGATGCCGCCGTCGGAGGCCACCAGCCAGTAGCCGCCCCCGTCCGGGGTGGCGGCCATGCCGACGATCGGCTTGTTGAGCCTGATGCCACCGGTCGATCCCCAGAACGGCGCGCCGCCGAAGGAGAAGATGCCGCCGTCCGAGGCCACCAGCCAGTAGCCGCCCGCGGGATCGGCGGCGCTGCCGACGATCGGCTTGGCCAGGGGCTCCTGCAGGGTGTCGCCGTCGTAGGCTGCGCCGCCGAAGGTCATGACGCCTCCCGCGGCGTCGATGATGGCGTAGGAGCTGTCGGTCGCCCCGGGCGGGGAGGCTGCGGACGCAGGAGCGGGCGTGCTGCCCGGACTCAGCGGTGGCAGGAGGACCAGCACGGAGGCGGCCAGGACCGCCACGAGGCCCGGAGTGACCCGGCGGGCCGCCCGCGACAACGACCATCCGCCCGGCATGAGCACATGATCATAGAGAACCGTTGTCCCTCTGTTGACGCGCCCTCAGAGCAGGCGCAGTTGCTGGCCGGGCTCGACCTCCGCCGCAGCGGCCGCTGCAGCGTCCCGGGACCGGGCCTCGGCCGGGCCGTCGTCCGGCGCCGCCCCGCGGTAGCGGTTCCGGCCCGTCACGCCGCAACGGCGTGCCGCCACCTTCACGATTCCCTCTATCCGCTGGCGCTCGTCGTCCTCCTGGTACGCCCCGCGCCGGAAGCGCTCCCGGTGCAGGCGGACCAGGTCGGGCCGCGCCCCTTGGAGCCAGTCGAGATAGTGCGTGCGCAGCGGGCCGCGCAGGTGCAGGGCCACGCCGGAGATGGAGAGCGCCCCGGCGTCGGCGCAGGCCGCGACCACCTCGGTCAGCTGCGCCTCGGAGTCGGACAGTCCGGGCAGCACGGGCGCCACCAGGACGCCGCAGGGGATGCCCATGGCGGTCAGGCGGCGCAGGGCCTCGACCCGGCGGTCCGGCGGGGGAGTGCCGGGTTCGGTCAGCTTCCACACCGAACGATCGAGCGTGCCGATGGAGAAGCTCACGCCGACGTCGGTGCGCTTGCAGGCGGCGGCCAACGCCGCGGCGTCGCGCAGGATCAGCGTCGACTTGGTCAGGATGCTGAACGGGTTGCGGGCGCCGGAGAGCGTCTCGACGATGCCCCGCGTGAGGTGGTACTTGCCCTCGGCATGCTGGTAGGGATCGGTGTTGGTGCCCATGGCGATGTGGTCGCCGTTCCAGGAGCGGGCACGTAGCTCGGCCCGCAGCCGTTCCACGGCGTTGACCTTGACGACGATCTTGCGCTCGAAGTCGGTCCCGATGCCGAGCCCGAGGTAGTCGTGGGTCGGCCGGGCGAAGCAGTAGACGCAGGCGTGGCTACAGCCTCGATACGGGTTGATCGTGTGCCGGAAGGGCATCCGGCTGTCCGCCGGCACGGTGTTGATGATGGTGCGGGCGTTGACGTGGAGGAACTCCATCCCGGCATAGGCGCCCTGGCCCACGTGGCGTTCCGCCACCCGCTCGTCGGCGAAGAGGGCGCCACCCGCCTCGTTCTCGGCCAAAGCCCACCGAAGTGCCATGGAGGGTTACGATAGCGAACACATGTTCGTAATTCAATGGGCGGGGTGTCCACAAAAAGGACCAGGTCAGCCGCTAATCTCGATCGCACTGTGGTGACCAAGACCCGCGGCGGCGCTTCGCCGCGCCCCGCTGCCCGTAGCGCCAAGAAGCCCGCAGCACGAGGCAAGCGGAACCCGCCGCCGCGCCCGCCCTTCTGGCGTGTCCAGGCCCGGGACCTGTGGGCTGTCGGGCTGATCACCCTGGGCGTCCTGCTGGCACTGGCCCTCTGGGGCAAGCAGCTCGGCCCCATCGGTCACGGCGTCGACACCGCGCTGGGCCTGCTGGCCGGCTGGGCCCGCGTCCTCCTCCCGCTGGTGGCGGCTGGTGCCGGCTTGGCCCTGCTGCTCGATCGGCCCGGCCGCGTCGACGACGAGGGCGAGGAGCACGAGGGGTCGGACCCCTGGCGCCTCGCCGTCGGCACGGTGCTCGGCCTGCTCGGCATCTGCGGTCTGGCCGACCTCGCCAAGGGGTCGCCCGCCTTCTCGGACTCCGCCGCCTTGCGCGACGCCGGCGGCTACGTCGGTGCGGCGATCGGGCGCCCGTTGCACAGCGGCCTCGGTCCGGCCGGCGCCTCCGTCCTGCTCGTGGCCGTGGTCCTCGTGGCCATCCTGGTGTCGACGGGCGTCTCTCTGGCCACGGCGGGGCGCGCCCTCGCCGCGGCCGCCATGAACATCGGGCGCACCTTCTCCGCGCTGTGGCAGGGCAAGCCCTTCGTGATCACCTCGGATCTCGGCGTGGATGCTCCGGTGGCCACCCCGCCCGTGGCCGCTCCCTTCGACGCGGAGGCCGACGACCTTCCGCCGGACGACGAGGACCCGGGCGTGGCGGACGAGATCGACGAGCCGGTCGAGCCCGACTCCATGCCCGCCCCGGTGGCGTCGGTCCCGCTGCCCCTCGCGCCGGCGCCGGCGCGCGCTCCGGGCGAGTGGGCGCTCCCGAGCATGTCCCTGCTGCAGGCCTCCAAGAAGATGCGTCAGGACCAGCGCCAGATCGACGCCCTGGGTGAGGACCTGGTGCGGGCGCTCGCTGCGCACGGGGTCGAGACGCGGCTGGTCGGTTGCCGGGTCGGGCCCACGGTGACCCGCTACGAGCTCGAGCTCGGCCCCGGGGTGAAGGTGGCCCGGGTCACCAGCCTGTCCAAGGACATCGCCTATGCGATGGCGTCGCCCGACGTCCGCATCCTCGCGCCCATCCCGGGCAAGTCGGCCATCGGCGTCGAGGTGCCGAACCGGACGCGCCAGCTGGTGTCGCTGCGGGACATCCTCGAGTCGAACGAGGCCAAGCCGACGGCGACCACCCACCCACTCGAGGTCGCCATGGGCCGCGACATCGCGGGGCGCGCCGTGATGGCGAACCTGGCCGAAATGCCGCACATCCTCATCTCGGGCTCGACGGGGTCGGGGAAGTCGTCCTGCATGAACTCCATCATCACGTCGATCCTCATGCGGGACACGCCGGACAAGGTCAAGATGATTCTGGTCGACCCCAAGCGAGTCGAGCTGGGTCAGTACGACGGTCTCCCGCACCTGCTCAATCCGGTGGTCGTCGACCCCAAGAAGGCGGCCAACGCGCTCGCCTGGGCGGTCAAGGAGATGGAGCGCCGCTACGACATGCTGGCCGAGAACGGCGTGCGTGACATCACCGGCTACAACCAGCTCGTCGAGCAGGGCCTCATTGCACCGCCACCGAAGTCCGACCGTCGTCGCATGCGCGAGGTGGCGGCCCGGGCCCTCGGCGAGGAGCACGCCGCGGTCGACAACGAGGACGAACTGGAGCCCGAGCCCGAGCCGCCGCAACCGCTCCCGTTCATCCTCGTGATCGTGGACGAGCTGAACGACCTGATGATGGTGGCGGCGCGCGACGTCGAGGACTCCATCGTGCGCATCGCCCAGATGGCTCGTGCCGTCGGCATCCATCTGGTCATCGCCACCCAGCGCCCGTCGGTGGACGTGATCACCGGGGTGATCAAGGCGAACATCCCCAGCCGCATGGCCTTCTCGGTCTCGTCACTGGCGGACAGCCGCGTCATTTTGGACCAGCCCGGTGCCGAACGCCTGATCGGCAAGGGCGACATGCTGCTGCTGACCGCTTCCTCGAACATCCCGCGCCGCCTGCAGGCCCCCTGGGTCTCGGAGGAAGAGGTGCGCGACGTCGTCCGGCACTGGCACGCCCAGGGCGGGCAGACCGAGCAGGTCGTGGCGATCGAGGGGCTCGACGAGGGTCCTTCGGGTGGTGACGGCTTCGGCGATGACGAGGACGACTTGTTGGTACAGGCCCGCGATCTGGTGGTGCGCTCCCAGCTCGGGTCCACCTCCATGTTGCAGCGCAAGCTGCGCGTCGGCTTCGCCCGGGCCGGGCGCCTCATGGACCTGCTCGAGCAGGCCGGTGTGGTCGGGCCGAGCGAGGGCTCGAAGGCGCGGGCCGTCCTCATGACCCCGGATGAACTCGACGGGCTGAACGGGAGGTGAGCCCGGAAGCTCCGGCGCCACCCTTCATGGTGGCGCCGTTCAGGCTCGACTCGTTGCACGAGCCGGCGCCGTCGGTCCCGCCGCCCGCTCCCGAGCACGGGCGGCATGCTCCCCGCTCGCACCGGCGCCACCGCAGCCGGCGTCGTTGGCCTTTCCTGTTGGCGCTCCTCCTCCTCGTGGCCGGCGTCGGCGCGTTCGTCGGCGTGCGGCTGCACACGCCCGAACCGGCACCCGCGGTCACGTCTGCCTTGACCAGGACGGTGCGCGTCCCGGCCAAGGCGGTCACGCTGCCGTGGCCGACGACCGGGCAGGGGGCCGTCGCTGTCCCGTCCATCGGTATGACTGCGGCGTCGGGGCCCGAGAAGGCGGCGCCGGTCGCCAGCTTGACCAAATTGATGACCGCCTACGTGGTGCTGCACGACCACCCGCTCGCCCTCCGGCAATCGGGCCCGACCATCACGGTCAATCAGGCCGAGCTGAACGATTACGAGAGCGACACCGTCAACGACGATTCCAACGCCCAGGTGACGTTGAACGAGCAGATCAGCGAGGAAGACGTGCTCGGCGGCATGCTGGTGCACTCGGCCGACAACTATGCCGACCTCCTGGCGACCTGGGACGCCGGGAGCATCCCGCTCTTCGTGGCGAAGATGAACGCCGACGCGGTGCGCCTCGGCATGCACCACTCGCACTTCGTCGACCCGAGCGGCGTCAATCCGGGCTCGGAGTCGACGGCCTCGGATCTGCTCAGGGTGGCCGCGCTCGACATGGCGGATCCGACCTTCGCCTCCATGGTGAGCATGTCGTCCATCACGTTGCCCGTCGCCGGGACGATCTCCACGTACACGCCGATGCTCGGCCTGCAGGGGGTCATCGGCGTGAAGTCCGGATACACGTCCCAGGCGGGTGGCGGTGACGTGCTCGCCGTGGACCGCACCGTGCACGGCAAGTCCGTGCTCTTGTTGGCGGCGGTGACCGGGCAGACCGGCCCCATCGTGCTGGCGCAGGCGGGACTGCACGCGCTGGCCCTCGTCGACGCGGTGGCGCCGCTCATCGGCACCACCCAGGTGCTCGCGGGCCACCAGGTGGCGGCGCACGTCAGCGAGGCCGGCCATCGCCTCGCGGCCACGACGGCCTCCTCGGTCTCCATGCTGACGTGGCCCGGGGTCAGCGCCACGCGGGTCTTCGTGCCGGCCCGCCACGTCGCGGATCAGGCTCGTCGTGGCACCCCGGTCGGGACGGTTGTCGTCTCCCTCGGCTCCCAGAGGATGGCGGTACCGGTGCTGCTCGAAAAGGACATACCGGCCCAGACCCTTCTCCGGCGCATCTTCTGACCGCCTAACCTCACGCCGTGCGCGCCCGGGCCCCTGCCTCGTCGGCCAACCTGGGGCCCGGCTTCGATGCCTTGGCCGTGGCCCTCGACTGTTACGTGAGCGTGGAGATCGAGGAAGCGCCCGCCCTGCTCGTGCGCACCGAAGGTGAGGGTGCGGGCCTCTTCGACGATGCATCGCACCTGGCGGCCCGCGTCGCGGCAGGCGTGCTTGGACACGACCACTTTGCGGTGACGGTGCGCTCGCAGATCCCGGTCGCCCGGGGGCTGGGTTCCTCGGCCGCCCTCGCCGCGGCCGCGGCGGCAGCCGCCGGTGCCGAGGACCCGTTCGCGGTGGCGGCCTCCTACGACGGCCATCCCGAGAACGCGGCGGCCAGCGTCTTCGGGGGACTGGTGGCCGCCAGCACGGTGGGCGCTCTGCCCGTGCACGCGCCGCTGGCACTCAGCGACGTACTGGCCTTCGTCGTGGTGATCCCCGAGCGCGACCTGGCCACGCCCGCGGCGCGCGGCGTGCTCCCCGAGAAGGTGCCGATGACGGACGTGGTGTTCAACCTCGGCCACATGGGCCTGCTGGTGGCCGGACTCGCCGATCCTGATGTGTTGGTGCCCGAGGCGATGGAGGACCGCATCCACCAGCCGGCCCGGACGACGCTGTTTCCCGAGGCCCCGGAGCTGCTGCGCGCCCTGGTGGATGCCGGCGCGCTCGCGGCCAGTTGGTCCGGGGCGGGACCGACGCTCATCGGCGTGGTGCGAGCGGGAACCGCCGCCGCCGTGCGCGCTGGCGCAGAGGACGCCCTGGCGGCGGCGCGCCTCGCTGGCCGCGTCCTGGTGCTCCAGGCCGACCGGCGCGGCCTCGTCTACGGGGACGAGGCCGAGGTGGAGCTCTGACGAGTCACTTGCCGAGCGACGTGCCCAACTTGCTCACGTCGCCCTGCAGCTGGGTGATGGCCGAATTGACATTGAACGTGTTGAGGACCTGGTTGTAGTTGGCCTGGGTCGGCTGCGCGTCCCCGAGGATCTCCAGGCTGTTGGCCAGCGTCTGCGCCTCGTTGAGGGCCGCCGTCAGGTCCGGGCGCGGCGCCGTGAACCCGTGGCGGGTGGCGAGCACGTTGGCGTAGTCGTGAATGTTGTCTCCGAGCTTGCGATCGGCGGCTTCCAGGCACACGACAGGGCTCGACTGTTTGGCGCACCCGGCCACGTCCGTCAGGTAGCCATTCATGGCGGACTGGACGCTCGCGCCGCCGCTCTCGAGCGAGGCGTCAGCAGACTGGGTCGCGTTGGCCCCCGAGCCGCCTCCCCCCGAGCTGCAGCCCGCCAGCACCACCACCAGCGGCGCCAGGGCCAGCACCCACCGCGCCCGTCGGCGTACCTGTGGCACCTGTCGATCCACCGCCGGAAAACTAACCGCCCCGCTTCCCTAGACTTCGGCGGATGGCCCGGACCTACTTCATACGCACCTTCGGGTGCCAAATGAACGAGCACGACTCCGAGCGGCTCGCCGGGTTGCTGGTGGCCGACGGCCTGTCGGCCGCGCCCACCATGGAGGAGGCGGACGTGGTCGTCCTCAACACGTGCTGCATCCGGGAGAACGCTGACCAGCGCCTCTACGGGACACTGGGTCGCCTCAAGGAGCTGGTGGACGCCAAGCCCGGGTTGCAGATCGCCGTGGGTGGCTGCCTGGCCCAGAAGGACCGGGAGCGCATTCAGGAGAAGGTGGGCTGGGTCGACGTCGTCTTCGGCACCCACAACCTGACGAGCGCGCCCGGGCTCCTGCGCCGGGCGGAGACCGAGGGTCCCGTCATGGAGATCCTGGACGCACCGGCGCCCGAAGCGGGGACCAATCCGCTGCTCGGTCCAGCCGCAGTCCGTGAACTGCCCTATGTGGCGTGGGTCAACATCCAGACCGGCTGCGACAACTCCTGCGCTTTCTGCATCGTCCCCTCGGTGCGAGGCCCGGAGGCGAGCCGCGCGCTCGACGACATCGTGGCGGAGGTCGAGCTCCTCGCCCACCGCGGGGTGACGGAGGTGACGTTGCTCGGGCAGAACGTGAACTCCTATGGGCGCGACATCACCAAGCGACGGCCCCTCTTCGCCGAGCTGCTCCGCCTCGTCGGCGCGGTGGAGGGCATCGGGCGCGTCCGCTTCACCAGCCCGCATCCCAAGGATCTGCGCCCCGAGACGATCGAGGCCATGGCGGAGACGCCCGAGGTGTGCGAGCAGCTGCATCTGCCCCTGCAGTCGGGGAGCGATCGGGTGCTGCGCGCCATGCGGCGGGGGTACACCGCCTCGCGTTATCTGGAGCGGCTGACTGCGGCGCGTGCGGCCATCGCCGACCTGGCCGTGACGACGGACATCATCGTGGGATTCCCCGGCGAGACGGAAGAAGACTTCGAGGCCACGCTCGGCGTGTGCGCCGAGGCAGGCTACGACGGCGCCTACACCTTCATCTTCTCGCCCCGTCCCGGCACGAGAGCCGCCGCCATGGAGTCCAGCTTCGTCCCGCCGGACGTCATCGCCGAGCGCTTCGAGCGCTTGAAGACAGTGGTGGACCGCTCGGCCCTGGCCCGCCACCAGGCGAGGGTCGGCCGCAGCGAGGAGGTGCTGGTCCAAGGCGTTAGCCGGCGCGACGACGCAATGCTGACCGGCCGCACCCGGCAGGGGAAGCTGATCCACTTCCCGCGTGGGACGACGGCCGGGACGCCCGCCGCAGGCGCCCTGGCCTTGGTGAAGGTGACCGACGGGCACCCGCATCACCTGTCCGGCCGCTTGGAGGAGGTGGTGGCGCGGCCCCGGCATCGCGTGCTGATCCCGGTGGCGAGCGCTTGACGGCGGTCGCGCTCGTCGGCGTCACCGCCTCGGGGAAATCGGAGACCGCGCTGCGGGTGGCGCTGGAACGGGGGGACTGCGAGATCGTCTCCGTCGATTCCATGTGCGTCTACCGCGGCATGGACATCGGGACGTCGAAGCCCGGCCCCGAGGCGCAAGCCGCGGTGCCGCACCACCTTCTCGACCTGGTCGACCCGGCCGAGGACTTCACCGTCACGCAGTTCCAGCGGGCCGCCCGGGAGGCGCTCGAGGGCATCGCCCGACGCGGCCATCACGCGCTCCTCGTCGGCGGTACGGGGCTCTACCTGCGCGCCGTGGTCGACGACTTCGTCATCCCGGGTCGCTACCCCGACGTGGCTGCCGCCCTCGAGGCGCAACTGGACGACGGCCGCGCCGAACCGGCTGACCTCCACGCACGGCTGGCCGCACTCGATCCGGTGGGAGCGTCGCGGATGGAGCCGACCAACCGCCGGCGGGTCGTCCGGGCGCTCGAGGTGACCCTCGGATCGGGCCGGCCCTTCTCGGCGTTCGGTCCCGGGCTCGAGACGTACCCCGTCGGTGGCATGGCGCAGGTCGGTCTGACCGTCCCGCCCGAGGAGATCGATAGCCGGATCGACGCGCGCTTCGACCGCATGGTCGGCGACGGCCTGGTCGAGGAGGTGCGGGCGCTCGCCGCTCGCCCCGCAGGCATGTCCCGTACGGCGCGTCAGGCGCTCGGCTACCGCGAACTCCTGGCCCACGTGGAACGGGACGCGGCGCTGTCCGACTGCGTGGAGGAGGCGAAGCGGCACACCCGTCAGTTCGCCCGCCGCCAGGCCTCGTGGTTCCGCCGCGACCCGCGGGTGCGCTGGGCCGGGAGCAGCGCGGAAGCCCAGGCCCTGCTGCAGGAGGCCCTGGCCGTGCACGGCTGAAGCACGTCAGCTGCGAGAATGGTCGGATGCAGGCGACCAAGCACGAGGGGGCGGGAAACGACTTCCTGGTCGTGTTGGACCCCGACGACGCCATCCGGTTCTCGGTGGCCCAGGTGCGTCTCCTGGCCGATCGACGCCGTGGCATCGGGGCCGACGGCATCATCCGGGTCGGTCCCGGTCGTGACGGCGCCGACCTGTCCATGCAGCTGTACAACGCCGACGGGGGCGAGGCCGAGATGAGCGGCAACGGCATCCGTTGCCTGGCCCAGGCGGCCGTCGACGGCGGGCTCGCGTCCTCGGCCCGTTTCACGGTAGCGACGGCCGGCGGCACGCGCACCGTCGAGTACACGCCGGGCGAGAAGCCCGGTTGGGCCAGCGCCCGCGTCGACATGGGCCCGGCGCGCCTCGGCCCGGACCAGCCCCAGGAGTTCGACGACCGCCGGGCCCGCACCGTCGATGTGGGGAACCCGCACCTGGTGCTGCTGGGCCCCGACACGGCTGCCGTCGACATCGCCGAGCTCGGGCCCAAGCTCCAGGCGGCCTTCGACGGTGGCATCAACGTCGAATGGATCACGCCCGGGCGGGACGAGGGTGGCGCGGTCCTCGAGTTCCGGGTGTGGGAACGGGGCGCGGGCGAGACGCTGGCGTGCGGGACGGGCAGCGTGGCGGCGGCGGCGGCGGCCCGCAGTTGGGGCGCCGCGCCCGACAGCGGCACGGTCCGCGTCCGCAACCCCGGCGGCGTCCTCGAGGTGACGCTCGGGTCGGACGAGGGCGCCACCGCCTACCTCGCCGGGCCCGTGCGCAAGGTGGCCGACATCGTCATCCACCCGGGAATGCTCTCTTGAGCACTGTGTTGCCGGGGACGCTCATTGAGCGCACCTTCCGGGAGCGCATCATTCTGGTGGGCGTGATCTTCCCCGGGCGGACCGAGGAGATGGTGGGCGAGGAGCTCGACGAGCTGGCCCGCCTGGTGGACAGCGCCGGTGCCGACGTGGTCGGCCGCGTGATGCAACGGCGCAACGCGCCCGATGCCGCCACCTTCGTCGGTCGCGGCAAGGCCGAGGAGATCGCGGCCTTGAGCCAGAGTCTCGATGCGGACACGGTCGTGTTCGACGACGACCTGACGCCGGCGCAACACCGGAACCTCGAGAAGCTGTTCGGTCGCACCGCCATCGATCGGACCGCGGTGATCCTCGACATCTTCGCCCAGAACGCCCGCAGCCCCGAGGGCAAGGCCCAGGTGGAGCTGGCCCTTCTGCGCTACCGGCTGCCGCGCCTGCGTGGACGCGGGTCCGCGCTGAGCCAGCAGGCGGGTGGCATCGGAACCAGAGGGCCGGGGGAGACGCAGCTGGAAGTCGACCGCCGCCGCCTCGTCCGGCGCATGCACAAGCTCGAGGCCGAGCTGCGCGAGGTGGAGCGCACACGGACCCTGCAGCGCCGCAGCCGGGCCCGTGGCCGCCATCGCGAGCTGGCACTCGTCGGCTACACCAACGCCGGGAAGTCGACGTTGCTCAACCGGCTGACCGACGCCGGCGTCCCGGCGGAGAACCGTCTGTTCGTCACACTCGACCCCCGCACCCGGCAGCTCTCGCTCCCCGGCGGGGAAACGGTGCTCGTCACCGACACGGTCGGATTCGTCCGCAAGCTGCCGCACGAGCTGGTCGAGGCCTTCCGCTCTACCCTGGACTCCGTACGCCTGGCGGATCTGATCGTGCACGTGGTCGACGCCACGGCGGCCGATGCCGAGGGACAGATGGCGGCTGTGCGCGAGGTGCTCAACGAGATCGGCGCGTCCGGCGTGCCCGACCTCATCGTCGTGAACAAGGCCGATGCCGCGCCCGAGGAGGCCAAGCTGCTGGCCCATGCGAACGACGGTGCCGTTGTCATTTCGGCCCGTACCGGCGAGGGGATAGACGAGCTTCTGCGTGTCCTGGGTGATCGCCTGCGCGGATCGGACCGGGTGGTGCAGCTGGTCGTGCCCTGGGCGCGTGGTGACGTGCTCGCGGCCATCCACCGCGAGGGAGAAGTGGTGGGTCAGAGCGACGGCGAGGAGTCGGCCACGCTGCAGGTGGTGCTGGACGATGTCGGCCGCGCCCGCTTCGCCGAATTCGTGGCGGCACCGTGACGTTCCGGCTGCCGCCCTACCCCTACGACCGGCTGGCCGGTCTGGCCAAGGTGGCGGACGCGCACGAGGGCGGCATGGTCGACTGCTCCATCGGGACGCCTTACGACCCACCCCTGCCCGCGGTGATCGAAGCGCTGGCGACGTCGGGAGCGGAGCGGGGCTATCCCGCTTCCGCCGGCTCCGCCCCGCTGCGTGCTGCCGCGGCGGCGTGGCTGACGCGTCGCTTCGCCCTCGACGACGTCGCCGCTTCGGCCATCGCCGCCTGCGTCGGGACCAAGGAATTCGTGGCCACGGCGCCACATCTGCTCCGTCTGCGCCAGCCCGGCCGCGACACCGTGCTCTATCCCGCGGTGTCTTATCCGACCTACGCCATGGGGGCGGAACTGGCCGGGTGCCGCGCCGTGCCCGTTCCGGCCGCACCGGGGCATCTCGGCGGACTCGATCTCCATGCCATCGACCCTGACGACGCTGCGCGTGCCCTCATGCTCTGGTCCAACTCGCCTTCGAACCCGACCGGTGGTCTCGGAGACCTCGGGGCGGAAGCGGCCTGGGGACGAGCCCGGGGCGTCCCCGTTTTCTCCGACGAGTGCTACACCGAGTTCACCTGGTCGGGCCCGCCGCGCTCGGTGCTGCAGTACGGCGCGGACGGCGTGGTTGCTGTGCATTCCCTCTCCAAGCGTTCGAACCTGGCCGGCGTCCGCGTCGGCTTCTACGCCGGGGATCCCGAGTTGGTCGAGTTCCTCCGCGCCGTACGCCAGCATGCGGGCCTCATGGTTCCCGGGCCGGCGCAGGCCGCCGGCGTGGCCGCCCTGGCCGACGACGCGCACGTCGAGGCCCAGCGGGCCCGGTACCGGGAGCGCCTGGTCTTCCTGTCAGAGATCCTGGGCAGCTACGGCTGCCCGGTAGCCCTGCCCGAGGGCGGCTTCTACCTCTGGGTGCCCGTCCCCGCCGGCCGCTGGAGCGACGCCTGGGTCATGGCGGAGGCCCTGGCCACCGACGGCGGGATCCTGGTCAGCCCCGGGGACCTCTATGGCGACGCCGGGGCCGGGCATGTCCGCGTGGCCGTGGTCCAGCCGATGGAACGGTTGGCGTTGGTGGGGGAGCGCCTCGCTATGGTGCGGCATGGCTGATCTGCAGGCGAGCATCGAGGAGTTGTGGGAGCGCCGTGCCGAGCTGTCACCGGCGGACACCGACGCGGCGAAGGTGGTCGAGGAGGCCATCGATCTCCTCGATACGGGGCAGGCTCGGGTGGCCGAAGTGGATGCCGTGACCGACGAGGTGGTCGTCCACGAATGGCTCAAGAAGTCGATCCTTCTCCTGTTCTCATTGCGCGGCATGGAGACGATCGAGACCGGCCCGTTCGAGTACGCCGACAAGCTGCCGCTCAAGCACGGCTTCGCCGAGGCCGGGGTGCGCGCCCTGCCGGGGGCGTCCGCCCGCTGGGGGTCCTTCCTCGGCCGCGGCGTCGTGCTCATGCCTTCGTACGTGAACATCGGTGCCTGGGTGGGGGCCGGGTCCATGGTCGACACCTGGGCCACCGTCGCTTCGTGCGCCCAGATCGGCGAGCGGGTACATCTGGCGGGCGGTGTGGGCATCGGGGGCGTGCTCGAGCCCCCGAACGCAGTGCCGGTGGTCGTCGAGGACGACGCCTTCGTGGGCAGCCGCTGCATGGTGACCGGCGGCGCGCGCATCGGCAAGGGGTCGGTGCTGGGCGCCGGTAGCTTCCTCGACCCCTCCATCCCGGTGATCGACGCCGAGACGGGGGAGGAGATCTCCCGCGGCGTGGTCCCGGCGTGGTGCGTCGCCATCCGGGCCAGCCGCCGGCGCGAGTATCCCGGTGGCGAGTTCTTCATCCCTTGCGTGCTGGTCATAAAGCGCCTCAGCGAAGGGGAACGCCACGACAAGGCCCAGCTGAACCAGGTCCTGCGGGACCACGGCGCCAGCACCTGATCCGGTGGGCGATCTCCTGGCGGCCACCCGGGATCTGATGGCCGTCCCTTCGCCGAGCCGGGGCGAGGCTGCCCTCGCCGGCCTCGTCGAGGAGGCGCTGGGCGCCTGCCCCTGGCTCGAGCTCGAACGGACCGGGGACAACGTCATCGGTCGCACCACCCTCGGCCACGGCCAGCGCCTCGTTCTGGCGGGCCACCTCGACACCGTTCCGGCGAACGGCAATCAGGAGCCCCGAATCGAGGGAGACACCCTCTGGGGGCTGGGCGCGTCGGACATGAAGGGCGGCCTGGCGGTCATGCTCGAGCTCGCCACGACGGTGCGCCGGCCTGTGGTGGACGTGACGTGGTGCTTCTACGCCCGCGAGGAGATCGGCCGCGCCGACAGCGGACTGCTCGAGCTGTGGGAGAAGCGCCCGGATCTCTTGGCGGGGGATGCCGCCATCCTCGGGGAGCCGACCAGCGCGGTCGTGGAGGCGGGCTGCCAGGGCACGCTGCGTCTGCGCGTCACGCTGCGCGGCGTGCGGGCCCACACGGCCCGTCCTTTCGCCGGGCGCAACGCCATCCACCGCCTGACCCCGTTGCTCGAACGCGTGGCCGCGTGGCCCGGGCGCGAGGTCGTGCTGGACTGCTGTACCTACGCCGAGCAACTCCAGGCGGTGGCGGTCGAAGGGGGAGTGGCGGCCAACGTGGTGCCCGACGAGGCCCGCATCACCCTGAATCACCGCTACGCGCCGGATCGAAACGCAGCCGAGGCCGAGGCTTTCTTGCTCGAGCTCCTGCAGGGGACGTGGGACCCCGAAGCCGGCGACACCTGGGACGTCCTCGACGCCGGCGACGGCGCGCCGCCGTCGCTGGGCCACCCGTTGCTGCACTCCCTGGTGGAGAAGAGCGGTGCCGCGCCCAAGGCCAAGGTGGGATGGACCGACGTCGCCTCGTTCTGGGAGCACGGAGTACCGGCCGCCAACTTCGGCCCCGGCGACCCGCTCCTGGCCCACCACCCCGACGAGCGTGTGTCAGTGGCGCAGCTGGAGCGCGCCCACGAGGTGCTCCTCGCGCTCCTCACTGTGGCGTAGCCCGTTCAACGGACGACGATCGTGCCTTTCATGTACTGGTGGATGTTGCAGATGTAGCTGTAGGTGCCCGCCTTCGAAGGCGCGGTGAACGTCTTCGTCTGGCCGGGCCCGATGTCGCCCGTGTTGAACTGTCCGCCGGTGGCGGTCAACGTGTGCGTGACGGAGTCCTTGTTGGTGACGCTGACCGTCGAACCGGGTGCGACCGATGCGCTCATGGGGGAGAACATGAAGTTCGAGATGGTGACGGACTTGGTCGCCGTGGCCGCGCTGGCGCTCGACCCCGACGACCCCGACCCGCCGCCGCTGCTGCTGCTGCAGGCAGCCAGGAGTAGTGCGCCCGCCAGGACCAGGACGAACGCACCACCCCTGCACCGCCGTGCCCGTTCCCGCAGCACTCAGACCGCCTGCGACGTCGGGTTGAACGCCAGCGGCGTGCCCGAGGAGGTCTGGGCGCCCGGGTACATCCCGAGCACGTAGTAGAGGATGGCGATGTGCTGCATCTCCACCGGTTGGATCGATGACGACAGCTCGATAGCCGCGCTGCTCTTCAGCTTCGACGTCTCCACCTGATAGGTCTGCGCCGCAATGGTCTCCAGCGTCACGGCCAGCTGGGCCAGCCCGGTGATATCGGTCACCTTGGCGAAGTCCGACTCGACCGTCGGCGTGAGCATCGGGTTCGTCACCGTGACCGGGGCTTTGCCGTGGGACTTCAAGACAGCGTTCCACGCCGCCGCGTGCTGCTGGTGCTGTCCCTTCACCGTGGTGGCGAACGTGGCCACGGCTGGCGGCACCGTGCCGAGCTTCCCCGCCGTCGCGGCCGACAGGCCTGCGGTGTAGGCGAAGACGGCGAGGTTCTCCAGGCTGGCGGCCACCGCGGCGACGGCAAGGTCGCCCTTCAGTCCCGCCGGCGGGAAGGCAGCGGCATCAACGGCCGAGAGCCGCCGGGTCGAGGCGGCCGCCAAGGTCGGCACCGCGCCGCTGCCGACGGCCAGCGCCGCTCCACCGGCCACCGCGGCTCCGGCGCCGAGTAGGAACGTGCGGCGACTGGTGCCCCGCATCTGCGCCAGCGCCTCTGCCATGGCCGGCATGCCGACGTCGTGATGAAGCTCGTCGAGCTCGAGGGTCTGCGCCCGCAATTCGTGCTCGCTGCCCTCGTACGTCTTCTTCTTGTTCCTGCTCACTTGACGGCTCCTTGTCCCGCCGGGGCGGCGCTGTTGGTCTTGTAGAACGCGTTGGGGAAGCCGACGCTCCCGGCGGCTGCCGGCAGCATGGCGGCGGTGCCGGGCGCCAGCGAGATCAGCTGCGGTGCGCCGGCCATCAGAAGGGCCTGCACGGCCAGGAGGGTCGCGACGTGCTGCGCCTCGATGCCCATGATGCTGGCCAGCAACTCCTTATTGGTCTGGCGTGTGGCCAGTGCCGTGTCCTTCACGTAGGTCTCGGCCGCGATGTTCTCGAGTTCGAGCGCCAACGCCACCACGCCGAGTGCCCCCTGGGCCGGCGTGGCCGAACCCAGTCCCGCCACCGCCTTCTTGACGACGGGGACGAAGGCCGGATCGGGCTTGGTCTGGGATTTGCCGCCGAGACTCCTGACGGCGGCGTTGAAGGCGTCGGCGTGCTGCAGGTGCTGGCCCATCGTCACCTGGGCGAACTTGGTCACCACGGGGTTGGCCGACGAACCGCCGATGTAGGGCAGCGTGAGCGCTGTCTTGTAAGTGGAGACGGCCAGGTTCTCGATGGAGGCGGCGGTCTGCAGGATCTGGACGTCGCTGGAGCTGCTCGCCGCTGCGGCCGAGGCCAGGGCTCCCACGAGCACGGCACCACCGGCCGCGCCCAGAAGGGCGGCGCCGGAGAGACTCGAGCTCAGCGCGCGGGTGTGGGTCTCGTGGAACGCCTGGTTGCCTGCCGCGTCGTCCTCTCGCTCCGCGTGCGCTGTCTCGACGAGCTCGTCGAGCGCCTCGTGCGTCGGACGCAACGCGTCCGCCTGTAGGTCTTGAGATTCTTCGAGCAGCTCGGCGAGCGCTCGGGGATCTGCCGTCATGTGGACTCCTCGCAAAGTGGATTGACCACTGTTCGGAGTCAGCCGCGTCGCGGATGACGTACGGCCGAAGAAAATGAACCGGCCGCTAGGAGGGAGAGAGGCGCGCCACGGCGCGCGTCAACAGACGCAGGTCGCCCTGTCCGGGCAGCCGGTCGACGCGACGATCGATGCGCGCCGCGGCGTCGGCACCCTTGTTCCCCTGGAACAGATAGTTGACGAGGAACCCGACTTCGCGCTCGGGCATGACACCCGAGCCGACGGGGCGCCACCAGTGCGACAACGCGAAGCGCGTCATCTTCTGTGCCTTGACGTTGTCGCCGAGCCGGCGCGTCGCCTCCGACGCGTAGAAGTCGATGTGTCCGCCCTCCTGCTTCATGATGCGGCGCAGGAGCTCGCGCAGGGTCGGATGCGAGGCTGTCTCGGCCAGCCGGGAGTACCCGGCCTGGGTCGTCCATTCGTTGATGGCACCCCACGTCATGTGCAGCGCGATGAAGGCCCGGCCGGCAAAGGCGGCGGAAGCGATGGTGCTGAACGTCGTGGCCGCTTGACGACGGCGGTGGCCGTGGCGCAGCGCGGCAATGCGCGGTGCCCCCGCCTCTTCGCCGTGGGCCTCGAGCACCTGGCCGATGGCCTCGCCGTGCCACATCTCTTCGAACACCCAACAGGAGAGGAAGGAGGTGATGGCCGGATCCTGGTGGGCCGGCGTCAGCAGCAGGTCGCGCAGGTAGCAGACGGTGTGGTGCTCGACGTCGTGCATGTACCGCAACGAGCGCAACGCGTCGAGTGCCAGGGGCTGGTCCCTGAAGTCATCGAAGTCGATGCCGTCCAGGTCCAGGCGGCCCGCCCGGGTCTTGTAGGAGTCGATGGTGGTACGCATACGGCCTACTATTCGGGGCTCAGGCTACGCCCGGATGGGCGAAATTCAGGACATCCAGATCGGAAGGCGGCTCCGAACAGGTCCGACATGGGGCAAATGGACGAAGTGAGCGATGCCCAGCTGGTGACGTCCATCGCCCGCTACAGCGAGGTGGCTCTGGCTGAGTGCTACCGCCGCCACGGGGGTGCGGTCTTCGGCCTGGCCAAGCGGGTCCTGCGCAACCCCACCGACGCCGAGGACGTCACCCAGGAGATCTTCCTCCGGTTGTGGAACCAGCCCGACCGATTCGACTCGGCCCGGGGCTCCCTGCGCTCGTTCCTGTTAGCCCAGGCCCACGGGCGGGCCGTCGATGCCGTGCGCTCGTCGAGCTCCCGGCGCCAGCGGGAGAGCCGCGACGCCCTGCGGACGGCAGAGGCCTCCTACGACCTCCAACGCGAAGTCTGGGACCTGGCCGTGGCCGACCAGGTCGCGCAGGCCATGGGCGGGCTGCCCGAGGAGGAACGCCGGGCCATCGAGCTGGCCTATTTCGACGGCCGTACCTATCGAGAGGTGGCGCAGATGCTGCAGCAGCCCGAGGGCACGGTCAAGAGCCGCATCCGCAACGGCATGCGCCGCATGCGGGCGGTGCTCGCCGACGCCGGCGTTCGGGGGATCGACGCGTGATGTCCCACGACGAGGCCAGCGACCTCCTGGGCGCCTACGCGCTCGACGCCGTCGACGGCGACGAGTTCGTCGAGCTCGAGGAACATCTCGCGACGTGCCCGCGCTGCCGGGCCGAGCTCGACAGCCTGCGCGAGGTGGCGGCGGCCATGGGCAACTCGGTGGAGCCCACGCCCGAAGGGCTGTGGTCCCAGATCGCCCTCCGCTTGCCTGACCGCCGCGAGGACGGGGAAGCGCCGCCGATGCCGGAGCTGACGCGGGACGTCCGCACGCCGTTCCGGGCGCCCCCCACCGAGTCCACGATGCGCCGCCGCCGCACCTTGGTCGGCACCGTCGGCGCCATTGCCGTGGCCGCCGCCTCCGTGGCGGCCGTGCTCGGCATCGGTCTGGTGCAGGCCGACAACAAGGTCTCGAATCTGCAGGACGCGTCACCCGCGGTGACGGCCGCATTGCGGGCTCCCGGGCACCATGTCGTCGTGCTGGACTCGAGCACGACGAAGTCCGAGCAGGCCAAGGTCGTGGTCCTGCCCTCGGGGCAGGGCTACCTGGTCTCGTCGACGCTCCCGGCCCTGGAC
>Ga0302308_10001563_pt1 | contig 18553 bp, 14 predicted proteins | sample III_Palsa_E3_3_FD_200531 | JGI IMG/M metagenome (GOLD analysis project Ga0302308, IMG submission 200531) | Peat permafrost microbial communities from Stordalen Mire near Abisko, Sweden - III_Palsa_E3_3 | ecosystem: Environmental > Terrestrial > Soil > Palsa > Peat permafrost | place: Sweden... | reverse complement strand
CCACACCGCCTTGGTCAGCTGCCAGCCGGTGAAGTTGGACAGCCCGTAGTAGCGGATCTTGCCCGCGCGCACGAACCGGTCGAGCGTGCGCAGCGTCTCTTCCAGCGGCGTCAGCGGATCGAAGGCGTGGACCTGGTACAGGTCGACCGAATCGAGCCCGAGCCGGCCCAGCGAAGCATCGAGGGCGCGGGTCAGGTGGCGCGCGGACAACCCGGCGCCGTTCGGCTCATCGTCCATCGCGAAGCGGCCCTTGGTGGCCAGCACTACCGGATCGGTGACCTCGGCCGGGCGGCTGGCGAACCAGCGGCCGATGATCTGCTCCGATACCCCGTGGCTGTACACGTCGGCCGTGTCGACCATCGTGCCGCCCGCCCCGACGAAACGGTCGAGCTGAGCGTGCGCGCCATCCTCGTCGGTCTCGGTGCCGAACGTCATGGTGCCCAGGCACTGGCTCGAAACCGCGCAGCCACTGCCTCCAAGAGTGCGATATTCCATAACCTCAGGTTACCGAGCTGGGCCGCGGCGAAACGTTCAGAACAAAACGTAGAGCTTGCGGATGGTCTCGTGGATCTGCCACGTCCCGGCCCAGCCGAGCGGGAAGACCGCGGTGTCGCCCGGGCCGATGTCGGTCGGCTCGCCGCCGTCCGGCGTCACGGTCATCCGGCCGGACAAGATGTGCACGAACTCGTTGGTCTCCAGGCTCCAGCGGGACGGGCCAGGGGTGCACTCCCAGACCCCGGCTTCCTGGTCGCCCTCGCCGGACCAGAGCGTCGTTCCCGAGGTTTGCATCGGCTCGCCGGTGGCTTCCTCCAACGGCCCCCAGTCCTCGAGCTTGGCGTCGGCCGCGGCGGCCAGGTACGGGGTGGATGGGTTGGCGGTGATCATCTGAGTTGCGGCGTGGAGACCCCGGCCGTCAGGCCGGGGAGGAAACGCCGCTCCTCCCTTCGGCGTGTCGGGCGACATCTTTACGTAGATGACCGCTAATGTGTTCGATATGGAAAAGATGGTGAGGCGGGCGTACAAATACCGCTTCTATCCGACCCCGGAGCAGGCCGCGGAAACTGTTCCGGACCTTCGGCTGCGTCCGTAAGGTATGGAACCTCGCGCTCGAAGCGCGCACGGCGGCGTGGCACCAGCGGCAGGAACGCGTGACCTACCTCCAGTCCTCCGCGCTGCTGACCCAGTGGAAGCGCAGCGAGGACCTCGCGTTCCTGGCCGAGGTGTCCTCGGTCCCGCTCCAGCAGGCCCTGCGGCACCTGCAGTCCGCATACGCCCGATTCTGGCAGAAGCAGGCCCACTACCCCAGGTTCAAGTCGCGGAAGAAGTCCCGGGCGTCGGCGGAGTACACCCGGTCGGCGTTTCGGTACCGCGACGGCCAGTTGCACCTCGCGAAGGTGACCGGTCCGCTGGCCGTGGTGTGGTCGCGGCCGCTGCCGGACGGCGCGGAACCGTCCACGGTGACCGTCAGCCGTGATCCGGCCGGGCGCTGGTTCGTGTCGCTGCTCTGCCAGTACGCGGTCGAGCCCCATCCGGCCAGCGATTCCGTCGTCGGCATCGACGCGGGAATCACCTCCCTGGTCACCCTGTCGACCGGGGAGAAGATCGCCAACCCACGGCACGAAAGCCGCCATCGGGCGCGGCTCGCGCTGGCCCAGCGGCGGCTGGCCCGCACGCAGAAGGGCTCTGCGAACCGGGACAAGGCCCGCGTCAAGGTCGCGCGCGTCCATGCCCGGATCGCCGACCGGCGCAAAGACTTCCTGCACAAGCTCACGACCCGGCTCGTCCGCGACAACCAAGCGGTCGTGATCGAGGACCTGAGCGTAAAGAACATGGTCCGCAATCACCACCTGGCCCGGGCGATCTCGGACGCGGCCTGGCGGGAAATGCGGGGCATGCTGGAGTACAAATGCCAGTGGTACGGACGCGACCTGATCGTGATCGGCCGCTGGTACCGCTCGTCCAAGTCCTGCTCTGCGTGCGGGCGCATGGCATCGAGCCTGCCGCTCGGCGTCCGTGAGTGGGAATGCGCGAACTGCGGTACCCGGCACGACCGGGACATCAACGCCGCGGTCAACATCAAAGCCGCCGGGCTGGCGGTACTTGCCTGCGGAGCTGGCATAAGACCTGAGCGGGAGCCTTCCCGGGCGGGCGGCCGGCGGTGAAACAGGAACCCCGGCGGGCGACCGCCGGAATCCCCGTCCTTCAGGGCGGGGAGAAGTCAAGACGTGGGGATCCTCTCCGGGAAGGGCAGGGCAATGGGATCTGTCGCGAGGCGGCTGTGGCCGGCCTCGTCGAAACGGTCGAGGCCGAGCCGTGATACGTCGAGCACGTCGGAGGACCCGCTAAGCGCGACGTCGGCCGCGGCTTTCGCGACGCCAGGTCCCCACATCATGCCGGCGCCGCCCGCGCAGGCCACGGTGACCCCGGCCAAACCGGGCGCAGGGCCGATTATGGGCAGGTGGTCCGGGGTGTAGTCGATCGTCGCGGCCCAGATCCGGCGCAGCCCGAGCCCGGCGGTGACCGGGACCAGCTGGGCCAGCCGGCCCCGCATCTTGGCTAGGTAACCCTCGTCGACCTCGCGGTTCTCACCCGGCGGCTCGTCCGGGTTGCTTATCCCGAACAGCAGGCCGCCTTCTTCAGGCCGCCAGTAAAGTCCCGCGGCCAGGTCGAAGACCATCGGTACCCGCGAGGGAGCCAGGTCCGGGTGCTGCTCGGTCACCGCGACCTGGTGCCGGGCGCCGCCCGCCGGGATCCGGATGCCTGCCAGAGCGCCGACCGCGGCGAGCTTCGGCCCGCCGGTGAGGACGACCAGGCCGGCGTCGATCCGGCCCTGGCTTGTCTGCACCCCGATGCCCGAGCCGCCGCGGCCCGAGGTCAGACCGCGGAATGCGACCTGCTCGGCGACCTCGACGCCGCTCCGGTTCAGCGCCACGGTGTAGGCGGTTACGTTGCGCGGCGGCCTGATGAACCCGTCCTCGGCGCAGAACGTGCCGCCGAGTGTCTGCCCCGGCGCCAGCGTGGGGTTGGCCGCGTCCACCTCGCCCGGATCGAGCCAGCGCACCGGAACGCCCAGGGCGGACTGCATCGCTATCCGCTCGCGCGCCGCCGCGACGTCCGCCGCGGTGAAACAGGGCAGCAGGTAACCCAGCTCGGTGAACCCGGAGTCGGTGCCGAGCTCATCCCGCTGGCTCAGGTAGAACCGCCGGGACCACTGGCCCAGCCGGACCGCTTCCGGCGTCCCGCCCTGCAGCCGGACGACCCCGGCCGCCCGGCTGCTCGCGCCCTGGCCCAGGAAGCCCTTCTCCACCAGCACGACCCGGGCCAGCCCGGCCCGGCGCAGGAAGTAAGCGCACCAGGCACCCACGGTCCCGCCGCCGACCACCACCGCGTCCGCGACGCCCCCAGCAAAGCTCATTGGCATCCCGTCCATTGGCATCCCGTCCATTGGCACCCCGTCCATGCTGGCGGTCCTGCTGCCCCGGCCTAAGCCTGCCTGCCCATGATCGTGTGTATCTACCCCCCATCTCGCGGGGGGTAGATACACACGATGACGCGAGCGACCGATCCGGGATGAAGACCGACCCTAGCCGAGGTAGTAGTCGGCGGGCAGGTTGGCTTCGATGGCGGCGAGGACCTCGGGGTCGTCGGGGGTGGTCCGGGGGCGGAACCGGGCGGCTACCGTTCCGTCCGGGCGCAGGAGGAACTTCTCGAAGTTCCACTGGATGTCGCCGGCCTCGCCGTTCGCGTCGGGCACCGCCGTCAGCGCGGTGTAGACGGGGTGCCGGGCAGACCCGTTCACCTCGACCTTCTCGAACATCGGGAAGGTGACCCCGTACGTCGCCGAACAGAATTCGGCGATCTCCCCGGCCGTGCCAGGCTCCTGCCCGCCGAACTGGTTGCACGGGAACCCGACGACCGCGAAACCACGGTCAGCGAACTGCTCGTGCAGCTTCTCAAGCGCGGTGTACTGCGGCGTCAGCCCGCACTTGGAGGCGACGTTCACCACCAGCAGCGTCTTGCCCTCCAGCGAGCCGAGCGAGGAGTCCTGGCCAGCCAGGGTCTTTACCGGAATATCGAAGATCGTCACGGGCCAACGTTATCGGTCCAGGCTCCAGAGCGACTGGCCGAGGTAGCCGCGGGCGATGCTGGTGACGTAGGAGTACACCGCGTCCTCGGCGGGCGACAGCGGTCCTGGCGAGGCGTGCGGCGAGGAAAGCCCCCGCTGCACGGACTCGCACGCCGCCCAGTCCTGCCGGTTGGTGATATCCCAGAACTCCACCGCGTATCCCGGATCGAAGTCGGGCCGGTCCACCGCCTCCGGAGCGAACGCCCAGGTGCACTCGATCCGGGTCCGGTCCGCGGCGACCGGGGTCAGCCGGTGCGTCATCACATAGTCCGGATGCAGGCTCAGCAGCACGTTCGGGAAGATGTTGACGTAGATGACGGTGCGCAGCCCCTGCGCGTCGAGCCCGCGTAGCGGCACGCCGTGGCTGGTGCCGTCCAGGGACATCGTCGTCATGCCCTCGCGCAGGTCCATCCAGCCGCCGATCCAGGCGCCGTCGGCGGCGTAGTTCTCTCCGCTCTTCGGCGGGCTGACCCGGCACAATTCGGGGTGGATGGAAGGGCAGTGGTAGCACTCGTGGTAGTTCTCGGTGAGGATCTTCCAGTTCGCCGCTGAGTCGTAGCTGTGCTGGCCCGCGGTCACCAGGCGTTCCGGCTCGTACGGCGCGACCAGCTCGTCCAGCTTGGCCAGCGCCTCTTCCAGCGAGCCCGAGCCCCCGCCCGAGGAGTCCACGAAGACCAGGCCGTGCCACTCGGTCACCGGCAGCTGCGGCAGGCCCCACTGGCCGAAGTCGAAGCCGGGCTGCCGCCGGAAACCCGCGGCCGCGTGCAGGTCGCCCTCCAGCGAGTACGTCCACGCGTGGTACGGGCAGATGATCGCCTTGCCCTGGGCGGACTCACCGCAAGGAAGCAGCTCGTGGCCCCGGTGCCGGCAGCTGTTCGCGAATGCTCTCAGCTCGCCGTCTTCGCCGCGGACCATCAGCACGCCGCCCTGCCCGGTGGCCTCGGCCCGCTGGTCGCCCGGCCGGGGCAGCTGGTCGCTGCGCGCGACGCATATCCAGCCGCCGCCGAAGAAATGCCGCTGCTCCCACCCGAACACCGCGGGGTCAACGTACGCGGTCCGCGGCAGCATCCGGCTCTCCCCGAACGGCCGGAGCGCCTGCTCCAGCTCACCCCGGTCCACCGGAGCAGGAGCATGCGCCGCACGAAAGTCTTGACTGACCATGCAGTCAAGACTAAGCCGGCCGTCCCGCCCTGTCCAGCGGCCAGCCGGCCCTGGAGCTTGCGGATCACCTGCCGCGGTACGGATACTTCTGAATATGGGCGACCGTAATGTGCTCGGCGGCGAGCTTGAGCCATGTGGGACCGATCCGCTGACTGGTTTCTACCGGGACGGCTGCTGCACCACTGGGCCTGAAGACCTGGGCAGCCACACGATCTGCGCGGTGGTGACCACCGAGTTCCTTGAGCATCAGCGCCGCATAGGCAACGACCTCACCACGCCCATGCCCCAGTTCAGGTTCCCTGGCCTGGTGCCGGGGGACCGGTGGTGCGTGACGGCCGCCAACTGGCTTCAGGCCCACCGCGACGGCGCCGCCGCGCCTGTGGTACTCGCCTCGACCCATCAGCGCGCGCTCGAGATCGTCCCGCTGGAAATCCTCAGGCCCTATTCCGTCGACGTACCTGCCGACCTCGGCGCCCTGGAAGAATGAACGAGCCTGGCTCCCGCCTCCGGCTAACCTCGCGCCCCCACCACGACCAGCCCCCACCACGACCAGCCCCCACCACGACCAGGCCGTCATCGACGCCGACTTCGCCGAACTTCTCCGCTGGCTGCGTCTACCCCTCCCCGCTCCGCCGCGCTATGTTGGGGTACCGGCCGGTAAGAAGCTCCGGCCCCAGTGAGGGAGCAGACAAGTGGCGAAACACACTGGGGCACGGAGGCGGGAGGGCGGCTTCAAGCGATCCCTGCGCCGGCTCTTCTCGGGTCGTACTGGCGGCACTTTGGGCTCGGCCGCCTCGGCCGCGGAACCGTTGCACGTCGAGTCCGGCCCGAGCCGACGCCACCGGAACTCCGCCCGGAAGTAAGTCCGCGTGCGGCACCGGGCACCCTGGGGGGAAGGTGCCAAGCCGGGCCACGTCGTAGCCTTGCGGGTAGCTGCGGATGTTAGGCAGCTGGCGAGCATAAAGCGGCTCTTTGCGGGCGGGCAGGAATCTCACCGTCAACGCACGCAGGCGCAGTGCTCCGGTGGCCAGCCCCCGTTCCCAGCGGGCCGGCCGGCGGTAGTGGAAGGCATCAAGCAGCGGGTCATCCATCAGGGCCTTGGCGAATCTGTCCATCACGGCTTTCGGGGCCAGACGGTTGAGCGGGAACGTCGCCATCAGCCGTAGCGTCGCCTCCGACACCGCCAGCGCGCCTTCGTCGAAGCCGAAATGCTCACGCTCATACTGGTCGAGGAAGGCAGCGAACTGCTGGTCGGTAGACGGGATGTCCTTGATGCCCATGTGCCGGCCGAGCTCGCGGTAGTAGTTGGCGCTGGCGGTGCGCTCGGCCTGGGTCAGGCGTCGCCAGCCGTATTTGTCGATCCAGCGGATCGGCATGACCACGAAGGCACACAGCACGTAGAGCTTGTCGGCGTTGGAGATGTCATACGCTCCGTGCATCTGGTTCATGCGCCGCACCGCGGTCCGGCCGGCCGGGCTGGCCAGCCCGTGTTCGCCGATGGTGTCGAGGATCAGCGTGGTGTCGTCATAGCGCTTCTGCGTCCGCTGGGTGAACTCGCCGGTCTCGGACAGCAGGCGGCCGATGCTCGGGACGGCATAGGTGCGGTAGAGCGCAAAGGACAGTGACTGGTTCAGATCCCACGGGAACTCATGGGTGGCCAGGATCCGGTAGATCTGCTCGTAGTCCCGGGCTGGATCGAGCTGGCTGATGCGGTGTGACCAGTGATGGCGATCCATGATCCGCTCCGCTGTGAGATCCCATGCCGTCACCCGGACTCTACGCCCGATGGACCGGACCCGGAACCGCGCCGTCACGAGCCGGGGCACAGCGTGCGTCTGCCTGGGTTACGCCGTTAGCGAGCGGGGTGGCGGGCGGCGGGGGGAGTGCGGCAGCGTGGTCGTCGTGGTTGCTTCTGTCCCGGCCGGCATGAGCGAGCCGCCGGCATGAGCGACGTCACGATCGAGCGCGCCCGCGACGGCGATCTCGCCGAGATCCTGCGGAACTTCGAGCGGTTCTGGGGCGACAGGGAACTGCCGCGGTATCTGCATCATCCGATGTTTTTCTGCGAGTTCGGCGACACCGCCATGATGGTCAGGCGGCCCTCCGGCGAGATCGCCGGCTACCTGCTCGGCTTTGTCGCGCCCGCCGGCGATGGCTACATCCATTTCGTGGCGGTGCGTGATGACGCCCGCGGGCTCGGGCTCGGCCGCCGGCTGTACGAGGCGTTCGCGGCCGTGGCGGCCGAGCGCGGGGCGACCGCACTGAAGGCCATCACCAGCCCGGAGAACGAGGGATCGGTCGCCTTTCACCGGCGGATGGGCTTCACCGAGATGACGCTGGCGCCGGACTACGCCGGAAGCGGCCGGGCGCGTATCATCATGCGCCGCCATCTGGCGACGTGAACTAACAAGGGAGATAGCTCATGGCGTTCACCGAGGACGAGGTCGCCTACCTGAAGTCACAGCCGCTGGCCCGGATCGCCACCGTCGGTGCGGACGACCAGCCGGACGTCGCGCCGGTAGGTTTCGAGTTCGACGGGACCTACCTCTGGGTCGGGGGCCGCGCGCCCGAGCGGACTAGGAAGTTCCTCAACGTCCAGGCGGGCCACCCCAAGGTCGCCCTGGTCATCGACGACCTGGTGTCCACCAGCCCGTGGACGCCGCGGTTCCTGCGGGTCTACGGGACGGCCGAGCTGGTCGAGCGCCCCGGCCAGTTCGGCCCGGGCATCTACATGCGGATCACCCCGGAGATCTCCTGGAGCTGGAACCTGGACGGCCGCCCCTACGGCGACGACGCGCTGCAGGCCGGCCCCCGGCGGACCGTTCACCGCGGCTAGTCTGCGGGCGCGGAAGAACCGGGCGTCTCGCGCTGTTCGGATAAGCCGTGGACGATATAGATGCAGGCCTGACCTTCGGCCCGGGGGCCGTACCGCTTTCGGTGCTTGACCTGGCCCCCGTACCGGACGGCGGGAACGCAGGCGACGCACTCCGGGCCACCATCGACCTGGCCAAGCGCGCCGAGCACCTCGGTTTCCACCGGTTCTGGGTGGCCGAGCACCACAACATGCCCGGCATCGCCAGCTCGGCGCCGCCCGTGCTGATCGGTCACATCGCCGACGCGACGCAGGTCATCCGGGTCGGCTCCGGCGGCGTGATGCTGCCCAACCATGTGTCGCTGGTGGTCGCCGAGCAGTTCGGCATGCTCGAGGCGCTCCATCCCGGCCGCATCGACCTCGGCATCGGCCGCGCGCCTGGTACGGACCAGGTCACGGCGGCGGCGCTGCGCCGCTCGCCGGAGGCGCTGTCCGCGGACGATTTCCCCGAGCAGCTCGTGGACCTGCTCGGCTTCTTCACCGGCAACTGGCCGGACGGGCACCAGTTCGCGCGGATCACCGCGGTGCCCGGCCTGGGCCACCAGCCCGCCATCTGGCTGCTCGGCTCCAGTGGCTACAGCGCGCAGGTGGCCGGCCTGCTCGGCCTGCCGTTCGCCTTCGCGCATCACTTCAGCGCGGTTAATACGCTCCCCGCGCTGGCCCTGTACCGCGAGCACTTCCGCCCGTCCGAGATCCTGGACCGCCCGTACGCCATGGTCGCGGCCGGGGTGATCTGCGCGGACACCGACGAGCGGGCCCGTTTCCTGGCTGGTTCCGGCGCACTGTCCTTCCTGCGGCTGCGTTCGGGCCGCCCCGGCCCGCTGCCCTCACCGGACGAAGCGGCCGCCTACCCCTACAACGAGCTGGAGCGCGCGTTCGTCGCGGACCGCCAGGCCTCGAGCATCCTCGGCTCACCGGAAACGGTCAAGCGCGGCATCGACGAGCTCATCACCGCGACCGCCGCCGACGAGCTGATGATCACCACCATGGTCTTCGACCCCGCCGACCGCCTCCGCTCCTTCGAGCTGGTCGCCGACATCGCCCGCGCCTCCCAGTCGGCCTCCTCAAGCATCGCCCCCTGACCCCGCTCATCCGTACCGGCGCAGCTCGTGGAAGAACTCATCGATGATGTGCAGCTCGCCGGAGCGGGCGACCTCGTCGTAGACGTACTTGCCCACCGCCAGGTCCAGCACGCCGAGGCCGAACGGCGAGAATACCGCCGGCCGGTCCGCCGGTATTCTCACCCGCCCGGCCATCACGTCGTCCAGGGTGCCAGCCAGGAAGTCCCGGCTGCCGGTGAGCTGTTCGGCTAGATGCGGCGACGTCTCGGCCTTCAGGCAGTGCTCGACGTCGTCGACGATGTTGGTCGAGGCGAGCAGGATCTCCGGGGTGAGGTCGCGCAGTGACACGTGCAGCACCAGCGGATTGTGCGAGAACCACGACAGGTCGCCGACGTGCGGTTCCCCGGCGATGGTGGCGAAGACCACCAGATCGCTGGAGCGGATCAGCTGCTCCGCGCAGTCGTATACGGTAATCCGGCCGGCCGCGGCTGACTGCTCCAGGTAACCGCGGAAGCCGGCCGCGCTTTCTGCGGACAGGTCATGCACGCCGATCTCGCCGAACGACCAGCCGGTCCCGGCCAGGAAGGTGTGGATGTAGCGGGCGATCAGGCCCACCCCGAAGAATCCCACCCGCGTCGGCCGCGGCCGGCCGCGGCTGAGCCATCGCGCCGCCGACGCCGCCAGCGCGGCCGTCCTGGTGGCGCTGATGATCGAGCTCTCCAGGCAGGCGAACGGGTAGCCGGTGTCGTGGTCGTTGAGGATCAGCACGGCCGAGGCTCTCGGCAGGCCGGCCTTCACGTTCTCGGGAAAGCTGGAGATCCATTTCAGGCCGTCCACCTGGAGCGGCCCGCCGATCGATGCGGGCAGCGCGATGATCCGGGATGACGGACGGTCGGGAAAGCGCAGGAAATAGGACGGCGGGTTCACCGAGTCACCGCCGCTGTGCCGCCGGTAGGTGGCCTCGACCAGATCCATGATTTGCTTCTGGCGCCCTTGCAGCGCGCGCTGGACCTCGGCACCCGAGATCACCGCGAACGGCGGCACCGCGACCGGCACGGGGGCGCTCATCGGGCGCTCACCGTGACGGTCGGCGAACAGTCGGCTAGGCGTACCGCCTCGGCCATCGCGACGAGCACCTCGCGCGGTCCCTCGTACGGCTCCCGGCTGTGCGCGGTCCTGACGTTGTCCACCAGCAGCAGGTCGCCCGCCTGCCACGGCTCGCGGACGGTACTGGCCTCGTAGGTCTCGTTGAGTAGCTGCACGACGTCGTCGCCGATCGGGTCGCCATTGCCGAAGCAGGTGTTGAACGGCAGCCCGTCCTCGCCGTAGACGTCCACTAGGTACTCGCGTATCTCAGGGTCGATCGTCCGCTCGTTGAGAAAGGCGATCTGGTTGAACCAGCAGCGCTGGCCGGTCAGCGGGTGGCGCACCACGGCGCTGCGGAGCTGCCTGGTGCGCAGTCCACCATCGGGCTGCCACTCGAACTCGGTCGCGTTGGCGCGGCAGTAGCTCTCGACGGCACCGCGGTCGTCGGTGCCGAACGCCTCGGCGACCGATGCCCCGATGTCCTCGTTGTAGTTGCGGATGAGCACCCAGCCCTCCCGCTCGAACCGGCTGACCAGCTCGGCGGGCAGGGCGCGCAGCACGGTCGGCGCGTCGGCCATCGCGGTCGCGCCCCCACTGGCGGGCGCGGTGAGGCACGCGAACAGCATCAGGCCGGGGAACTCAAGCGTGTAGCTCAGCTCGTGGTGCATGCACATCTGCTGGTTGGCCGGCCACTTCGATGAGGAGTACAGGCCATCGGGATAGGCCTGCCGGGCCGCGAAGGCCTCCCGCTCAGTCATCAGCCCGGTGGCCAGCTGCCGGAAGACGGTCCCGGTCCTGGCCACGTCACGCAGCCCGAGGCCGCGCACCAGGACGCAGCCGTGCTCGGCGACGACCGCCCGCAGCGCGTCCCGGTACTCCGCTGCCCAGTCCGGCGTGTCGCCGGCGGCCTCGGCCCGCAGCACAGCAGGCTTGCCTGGTTGCAGATTCACGTCGAACAGGGATGCCGAAGATGAATGCGACATCTGAATGTCCTTTCCTATAACGAGCAGGTCAACAAGAGCCGGTAAAGAAGAAGCCGCCCGCAGCACGGCCTGGGCCGCCTCGCCCGGACGAGTCCGCAGGAAGTAATGGCCGCCGTCGGCGAGCTCGTGCAGGTCGACCTGGTCGGCCAGGAGCCGCCAGTCGCGGTGCCTGGCGGGGAAATCCGCCGTGTACGGGTCGTCGGCGGCCACGACCACGGTGACCGGCACGGACAGCTTCGCCGTCGGCGGATCGTCCATGGCGTCGGCGAGATAGCGATGGGCGGACACGCAGTCGTGCCGGTAGGCGGCACCGATCTGCCCGGCGCGCTGCGCGTCAAGCTCACCGAGTTCGGTGTAACTGCCAGCCGCGCTCAGCGCCGCGGCGATCCCGGCATTGCTCTGCCCGATCAGCTCGGCGATGCTGGCGCGCCGCCTGGCGGCATCGCCGGGCAGTTGCGCGCCGAGGAACACCCGCTGGACGTCTACTTCCTGCTCGGCCAGCTTCCTCGCCGTCGCCAGGGCGAATGCGGTCCCCGAGGAGTGACCCCAGAGCAGGACCCTGGTCAGGCCGCGCCGGGCGATCTCGGCGGCGACCTGATCGACCACCTGCGCCATAGACGCGAACGGTTCTTTCTCGGTGCCGAGATCGTGACCAGGCAGCTCGACGGCGTAGACGGACAGGCCGCTGCCGCGCAGCGCGCTGGCCATCGACTGGAAGTTCACCGCGTTGCCACCGGCGTAGGGGAAGCACACCAGGGCTGTGCCAGGCCTGCCGTCCGGTTCCAGCAGCGGTTGGAGCAGGCCGCAACGCGGTTCCGACTTCCCGTCCACCAGCCCGGCCATATCGGCGAGAACCGGGTGACGGGTGAGGTCCTTGAGGGACACCGCGCGGTCGAGAGCGATCGCCAGCTTTACGGCTGACAGCGACGTACCGCCCCGGTCGAAGAAGTTGTCGTGCCTGCCGATCTGGTCCGGCGGAATGCCCAGCACCTTGGCCCAGGCGGCTGCCAGCTGCTGCTCGGGGGGCGTGCTTGGCGCATCGTAGTCGGTCTCCGCCGTCCCGAGGTCGTCGGCGAGCGCGGTCAGCGCCTTGGAGTCGATCTTGCTGTTGGCGGTCAGCGGCAGCCTTTCCCGCCAGCGGAAGGCCGCCGGGACCATGTACTCGGGCAGCGACTCCGCCAGCCGGTCTCGCAAAACCACGGCCGACAGTGCCCGCGGCCCTGAATAGAAGGCCACCAGGCGCTGGCCCGGCCCGGCCCGCCCGGCGACCACCACCGCGCCGTCGCGGATACCTGGCACCCGCAGCAAGGCGTTCTCGATCTCGCCGATCTCGATACGGAAGCCGCTGATCTTGACCTGGCTGTCCCGGCGGCCGAGGAACTCGAGCTTGCCGTCTGGCTGCCAGCGGCCGTAGTCGCCGCCCAGGTAGAGCCGCTGCCCTTCACGGTGCGGATCGGCCAGGTAAGCCAGCCGGGTGCGCTCGGGGTCGTTGATGTACCCCCGGCCCACGCAGACCCCGGAGAAGGCGATCAGGCCGGCCGCGCCGAGCGGCACCGGAGACAGCTGCTCGTCGACCACGTAGATCCGCACGTTGCCGACCGGGCGGCCGAGCGCGACCCGTTCGCCAACGGGCGCCCGGTCCATGACCTCGTGGTTGGTGTCGTCCGAGGTCTCGGTCAGCCCGTACGCGTTGACCAGTTTGATCCCGGGCTTGGCCGCGAACCAGCGCTGCGCGAGTTCGGCCTTCAACGCTTCGCCGGTGACCGACACGTACCGCAGGTCCGGCAGCTCCCGGGGATGGGTGTCCAGGTAGGAAAGCACCACTTCGAGATACGACGGCACGACCTGAAGGACGCCGACCCGGCCGTCGGCGATCGCCTCGACGAAGCGCCCGACGTCCAGGATCACCTCCTGCTCGACCAGCAGGGTCCGGCCGCCAGCCAGCAGCGAGGAAAGCAGCTGCCACAGCGAGATGTCGAAGCACTGGGGCGCGGTCTGGGCGACCACCTGTCCCTCGCCGATCCGCAGGTCGTCGATCTTGGCGTAGAGATGGTTGAGCAGGCCGGCGTGCTCGCACATCGCGCCCTTCGGCTCACCGGTGGAGCCTGACGTGAAGTAGATGTAGGCGAGCTGGTCAGGCGCGACGTCGATGCCGAGGTCAGTATCGGCGTGGTTCTCCTGGTAGGCCGTCTCGACGAAGAGCGTCCGGACTCCGGACAGGGAGTCAAGGGCCGGACCGAGCGTGGCGGTGCTGCCTGGTTCGGTCAGCACGAGCTCGCATCCGGCCCGGGACAGCGTGATCGCGATGCGATCGGCCGGGAAGTGCGGCTCGATGGGCAGGTACACGCCGCCGGCCTTGAAGATCGCCAGGACGGCGGCCATCCAGTCCAGGTTGCGCTCGGTCACCACCGCTACCACGCCTTCGCGCCGCAGCCCCCGCGCCAGCAGGACTCGTGCCAGCCGGTTCGCCCGGGCGTTGAGCTCGGCGTAGGTCCACTGCCTGTCGCCGCGGATGGCGGCGACGGCGTCCGGGTGGGCCCGCACCCGCTGCTCGAACAGCTCGTGCATCCGGCGGTCAGGCAGCTTCCTGTCCGGTCCCGCCAGCCCTTCGAGCTGGAAGCGGAGCTCCTCGGCGGACAGCAGGGACTGCTGGTCGTGCGGGGCCTGCGGATCGGCGGCGATCAGCGTGAGTGCGGTGAGGTGATAGCAGGCGATCCTGGCGGCGTAGTCCGCGTCAATCGCGTCGGTCCGGTACCGCAGCCGCAGCACGAGCCGGCCGCGGTGCGGCCGGATCCCCACCCAGAGCACGGTGTCCCCGGCCAGCGTGCCTTCGCCGCCGACCGAATCAAACACGGTCTCGAAGGCTGGCCCGGTCAGGCCGAGCTCACCCCTCAGATCGCCAACTCCGAAGTCCTGGTGCGCCAGCAGTTCCCACTCGGCCCGGTGGGTGTCAAGCAGGAGGGTCCGCCACGAGCCGGGTCCGGTCGCCAGGCGGCAAGGCAGCGGCAGGCCACCAGGCGCGGCGAGATAGCCGGTCACGACCTCGGACTCGCCTGATAGCGCGGCGAGCGCCCGGGCGTGCGCGGCCAGCAGCATCGAACTGAGCGGCACGCCAAGCTCGGCGGCCTGCTCGCGCAATCCCGCCACCAGGTCACCGGGGATGATCGTTTCGTACCCGGCGACGCCGGGCACCGGGTCGAGGGTCCACCGCGGGATCGCGGTGAACCCGCCGGTCAGCAGCACGCCGCGCCAGAACTTGCGGGCGGAATCAACGGGAATGTCAGGCAGGCTGATAGTCGTCATCTCACATCTCCCTCGCCGGGTTTCCGCCCCACCGCGCGTGCTGCGGGATTTCCTCGCCCTTCATCAGGAAGGAGTCCGGCAGCAGGACCGATCGGTCGCCCAGCGTCACGCCGTAATGGACCATCGCCCCGACCCCGATCGTGCAGCCGGAACCGATCGTGGTCCGGTCGGACTTGAAGGTGCCGTCCTCCTGCGAGTGGCACTGGACCTTACTTCCCGCGTTGAGCATGACGTCATCGCCGATGGTGGTCAGCGTCCGTTCGGTCAGGTAGCAGCCGTCATCGAAGACCCGCTTGCCGATCTTGACCCCGAGGCCCCGCCAGATCAGGTTCTTGAACGGGGTGCCGTCAAACATCTTCAGGTACGCCTCTCCGGGTACCTTCCACAGCCGTTCGTGCCGCCAGAAGTACGGATCGTAGATCGAGCAGTACTTCGGCTCAAGGCGACGGAACCCTCTCATACCGCGCTCCACGAGCACGAAGTAGACCGGGGTGATCAGGACGCTCAGCGCGAACAACGCGCCCATCTCGATCTGTCCGTATCCGCCGTAGGCATCGAAGGCGGCTAGCGCCAGCACGGTGACGAGAAAAATGTGCAGCCACCGTCCGAGCAGGAAGACACCCATGGTCCGCAGGTTGTACCGGTTCTTCGCCCGCAGGCGGCGGCGCAGCTCGTCCCCGGTGCTGAGGTGGTCGAACCGGCTGTCGCGCTCGACCGATCGGGGGATCTCGAACGGCGGCGAGCCGAGCAGGCCCACCCCCTCGCGGATCTTCCCGTCAAGCGGGATCATCACCTTGGTCGCGAGCAGGCAGTTCTCGCCCGTCCGGCCGCCGGCCGGATAGGCGATGTTGTTCCCGAGAAAGTTGTGCCCCCCGATCGACACCGGGGACACCCGGAAGGATGTGCTCGAGAAGTCGGCGTTCATCAGGGACAGCCCGTCGGCGACCATCGTCCCGCTGCCGATCGTGCTCAGGTACGGGGTCTCGTGTCCCACCTCGGTGCCGAAGTTCGACCCCGTCTGCTCGACCTCGCATAGGTCGTAACCGATCCAGCGCAGGTAGTAGACGATGAAGGAGCTGTCACCGAAAAGGTGGGTGAAGAACTTCACGCCGGTCATCCGCGCGACCGCCCGGTGGATCCGGTCACGGAATCCGTACAGAGGATAGACCGTGCACGGCTTGATGAAGAGGTTAAGCAGGCGGGGGACGGTGGCCACGACGATCAGGCCCGCCAGCATGAGGCCGAAAACGAGCAGGAAGGAGAGATCAAGCGCGTCGGTGTAGAGCTTGCGCGACGTGATCGCGTCCATGTTCGGGTCGAGTACCTTGCCGAACGCCGGCACCGCGGTCAGCAGCAGGAACGCGCCCCCTTCGACCAGCGGCAGGTACAGGAAGAAAACGTAGAACAAGGTGACGGCGCTGAACCTGAGCCGGCGCAGCGTGCCACGGCGTCGCGCCGACGTGACCCTGGCGTAGTTAAGGTCCGTGCGCTGGGCCGGAGACCCGTGCCAGCGCTCGCCGACCGGCACCCGCTGGCCGCTGTGCAGCGAGGAGGCGTGACCGAGCTGCGTCACGTCGCCCATCGATGTGTTGATGTCAAGCACGCTCTTCTCGCCGATGAATACCTTCCGGCCGACGGTGACAGGACCGGTCTGGATCCAGCCTTTGTGCGCCCGGTAGCAGCCAAAGAACGCGTCCTTGCGGATCACCGAGTCCGCGCCGATGGTGAGCAGGTCGGTGCACACGGGCACGTTGTGCGAGAAGATCACCGTGCCGGGCCCGATCTTGGCGCCAAGCGTCCTCAGGTAGAGCACGTAGAGCGGCGAGCCCGTGGTCAGGAAGACCAGCGGGTTGGACCGGACCAGCGTCCTGACGATCCAGAAGCGGAGGTAGGCCAGGCTCCAGATGCGGATCTGCCGCGGCTTCCACCGGCCGATCAGCAGCCACTTGGCCAGGATCGGGATGGCGCATACCACGGTGAAGCCCGCGCCGCCGAAGAGGACCGACCGAAGGTAGATATCGCGCAGGCCTGACCCGGCCGAGATCCATTCATAAGCCCGGGCGCCGACCAGCGCGGCCACCCAGGCATAGCCGAGAAAGAACAGGAGCTGCAGCGCTCCGCACACGATGTACTCTCGCGTCCTCGTCGGCGCCGCCACCTCAGCAGGTGCCGCAGGCTTAGCCAGGACCACAGTCGGCATCTCGGCTGCGCCGACCCTGGCGTCCGCGCCGGACGGGACAGGCGCGGCGGCCACGGCAGGCGCGGCGGCCACGGCAGGCTCAGCGGGCGCGAGCGCCGCCGCCAGGCTCCTGAGCGTCGGATTCCGGTAGATGTCCTTCATAGATACTGAGGGCAGGTCCGGCCGCTTCCTGACCCGGGCGCAGAAGTGGGCCATCACGAGTGAGTCAGCACCAAGATCATCGAAGAAGTGGCTATTGACCGACACCTGCTCGACGTGCACGAGGTCAGCCAGCACCTCGGCGAAGATCATCTCGGTGCCTGTCACCGGATCGGCGGTCAGCGCCCCGGCCGGACTCCCCATTACCGTCAGCTCCATCAGAAAGCAATCGGCTGACAGACGGCGAGCGGCACGTCAAGGTCGTGCCGCTGACCGTTTCGCGGACCCGGGTCAGGCGGGGTACCGACGGATAGCCCGTCGGCGCTGAGCACCTCCTGGCCGTAGATCGCCTGCAGCCAGTTGGTCTGGTAGATGGTGTCGAGGTAGCGCTCGCCGAGGTCCGGGGCGATGGCCACCGCGGTGAGTTCACTGGCGTCATGCCGGGCGAGCCAGCTCATCGCGCCGCTGACCACCGTGCCGGTGGAGCCGCCGAACACGAATCCGCGCCGAGCCAGGCGATGGCAGGCGCGGATGGTATCTGCCTCTTCGACGTGGATCACATCGTCCACATAGGACCTATCGAGCAGCGGCGGGCGGATGCTCGCACCCAGGCCGGGGATCATCCGGCGGCCCGGGGTGCCGCCGAAGGCCACCGAGCCGACGGTGTCCACCGCGACGACCCGCACCGGCCGGAGCCGCTCCCGGAAGTAGCGTGCGCAGCCCATCAGGGTCCCGGTCGTGCCTGCTCCGACGAACAGCACGTCCAGTTGCGGGAACTGACGGGCGATGGCCGGTGCCGTCGTCCGGTAGTGCGCTTTCCAGTTCGCCGGATTGGCGTACTGGTTCAGCCACACGTAGCGATCGTCGGCGGCGCACAGGGCGCGGACGTAATTTATCCGCGCACCCAGGAAGCCATCGGCGGCATCCGGCTCGGTGATGATGTGTACCTGGCTGCCCAGCGCCTCCATCAGCAGCCGGGCTGAAAGGTTGCAGCGGGCGTCAGTCACGCACAGGAACCGGTAGCCCTTGCTCGCCGCGATCACGCTCAGGGCCACGCCCAGGTTTCCTGACGAGGACTCGACCAGCACCGCCCCCGGCGTCAGGACTCCGGAACGGTGGGCGGCCTCGACCATCTCGGTGGCCGCCTTCAGCTTGATCGAGCCGGCGAAGTTGAAGCCCTCGCACTTCAGGAACAGCGAAGGCCCGAAGATCGGCCGGAGATCTACGTACAGGTCGTCCTCGTTGAAGGCCTGCGGGTCGGAAATGACTGACACGATGCCCCTCCCCATCGTCAGCAGAACGATCACCATTGAGTCGTTCACCAAGGGGGCCGGGATGGCCGAAGAAACGGTCCTCAAGCAGCTGTTCCGGGCCAGAACAGCTCGAACCGCCATCCCCCGTCCGGGTCAGCAGACGTCCGCCCGGGCAACCGCGTGAGTCCAGGCCGGATTCATCGGCATATCCCACGTAATGCTCCCCACTCCTACCCTGTACACGTCGCCCAGCCTGGTCGGGTTCAAACACTTTTCGCCGAGAAGTCGCACATCTGCGTAATCCGGGAACGGCGCGTCGCCTTCCGTGCCAACCCCTTGTGATCTTGGTTCGCAGCCGCCAGAGAGAGGA
>Ga0302308_10001550_pt1 | contig 18612 bp, 17 predicted proteins | sample III_Palsa_E3_3_FD_200531 | JGI IMG/M metagenome (GOLD analysis project Ga0302308, IMG submission 200531) | Peat permafrost microbial communities from Stordalen Mire near Abisko, Sweden - III_Palsa_E3_3 | ecosystem: Environmental > Terrestrial > Soil > Palsa > Peat permafrost | place: Sweden... | reverse complement strand
ATCTCCCCAGACACAGTGCGCCGGCTCAGCTGGGATCCTCCTCAGCCGTACGATGAACAGACCGTGGCGCAAGCGCTAGCCGGATACGGGGCCAGACCCTGGCAGATCGAACTCACCGCGGGACCTGTCGCCCGGGCCCTGGCCGCAGGAGACAGCAACGCCAGGGACAGCAACGCCAGGGACAGTGCCGTCGCAGATAGCGGCGCCGTAGATAGCGGCGCCCTAGATAGCGAAGCGCCCGACGTGGGGGAAAGCTGAGCAATGCACATTCTCGCGGCCGGCAGCCTAGTTCCGCTGCCAGGCTTCCTCAATTCCCTGGCTAGCCCCCTCGATCATTACGGCTACTGGGCGATCGCCCTGCTACTGCTCCTTGAGAACATCGGCGTCCCGGTGATACCCGGCGAGCTCGCCATGATCGCGGCCGCAATTTTCGCCGCCACCGGCCGGGCCGGCCTCAACATTGTCGTCGTCGGAATTGTCGCGGTCATCGCCACGTTCGTCGGCGCCGAGGTCGGCTACCTCATCGGCAGGTACGCCGGACGCGAGCTGATCCTGCGTTACGGCAAGTACGTCCTGATCAAGCCGCACCACCTGGACCGGGCCGAGACGACCGTGTCCCGCTACGGCGGTATTGTCGTGGTCATTGCCAGGTACATCGTGGGGCTACGCGAGGCCAACGGCATCATCGCGGGCATCACCCAGATGCGCTGGGTCACCTACGCCGTGTATAACCTGATCGGCACGTGCGCCTGGGTCGCCACCTGGGTGACGATCGGGGACGTGGCCGGCAAAAACATCGACACAATCTACAAAGACATTAACCGCTACTCGATCTACCTGCTCATCGTCTTGGTCGTGCTGCTCGCCGCCTACATCGTCCGGCGCGTCGTGCGCCGCCGCCACAAGATCCACGAGGCTCCCGCGAGCCCTGGGGCTCAAGAGTCACCTGACGTCGCCGAAGAACTTGAGGCCGGCAAAGAGCCCGAGGCCGGGGAAAGGCCCGAGGTCCCGGGAGAGCCTGAGGCTCACCAGGACGGGCCGGAAGCCCGGGAGACTTCCAGGGTTAAGGTACCGAAGCCCGGTACTCAGGGCACGTAGCGCTCCAGCCCGGCTAGCTCTCCGTCCGCCATGTGCACGACCCAGAAGCCGGCCTTGGGCAGCGGCGGATCCGGCGGCTCGGGCGGGGCTGGGGCGCCGAGCGCGGCGCATGCCGCGGTAAGCGCCTTCGGCAGGTTCTCTCGGTGCAGGCACAAAACGGCCGGGCGGCCGGCCGCCACGAGGCCACGAACCAGGTCGGTGAGTGCGTCAGCACGGTTCGTTCCGGAAGAAAGATCGCCGGAGCGGCCGGAAAGCGCCAAGGTGGCCTCGGCGTCCACCGTCCCTCCGAAGGACGCCGCGTAAGGACCAACGCTCTCGGTACAGCGCAGGGCGGGCGAGCTGAGGATCTTCGCGCTAGGCGCGAAGCAGGAAAGCAGCCCGGCCAGCGCCACCGCGTCCACCTCTCCCTTGGCATCGAGCGGGCGCGACTCGTCATCCGTGGGCCAGTTCTCCTTCTGCCCCGCCGAAGCGTGCCTGAGCAGGATCAACGGCACCGTTGCTCGCGGCCGCAACCCGGCGATCACGGCCGCGTCACGCGGGTAGGTCAGCTGCTGCCTGACCTGCGCCAGCGGAAGCCAGGACACCTCGTCCACCTCATGGCTGGGCGTGAAGCCAGAATCCGCCTCATCGGGGCTGAACATCGACCAGTAGTCGATCCGCTTGCGGAAGGCCCCATTGGCGTATTCCACCGGCGGCAGCCGGGGGCCGAGCACGGAACGTACGCCGGTCTCCTCGAAGACCTCCCGCACCGCGGTGAGCAGGATATGCTCACCTGGCTCGCGCTTGCCCTTGGGAAGCGACCAGTCGTCGTATTTGGGCCGGTGCACCAGCAGAATCTCGACCCCTGATGCTCCTGTGCCCCTGGACGCACCGTCCGCGACGCGCCGCCACGCTACCGCGCCCGCCGCGAGGATGAGGTCAGTCATCAGCCGAACGGACCCTCCGCTCCCTGATCAGGGTCTCCTGCACGTCCCGCAGCGGATTTCCCTCCTCGTCCCGGCTGTGCCTGACCCAGTGCCCGTTCGCGTCGAGCCACCAGGAGGAGGTTCTGTCGTCCATGCCGAGGTGCAGGACCCGGCGCAGCCTGCGCTGGTGGCCGACATCGGTTACCTGCACCAGCAGTTCCACCCGGCGGTCCAGGTTCCGGTGCATCATGTCGGCGCTGCCGATCCAGACCTGCGCGTCCTCGTCCTCATCCGGGCCGAAGCTGTAGACGCGGGAATGCTCGAGGAACCGGCCGAGCACACTGCGTACCGTGATGTTATCGGACAGGCCACCGATACCGGGCCGCAGCGCGCAGATGCCGCGCACCCACAGGTCAACGCGGACGCCGACCCGAGAGGCCCGGTACAGCGCGTCGATCACCACCTCGTCGACCAGCGCGTTGGTCTTGAACATGATCCGGGCCGGCTGGCCGGCCCGGTGCCGCTCGGCCTGCCGGTCGATCCGGCTCACGATTCCGGTGCGCAGGGATTGCGGCGCGACCAGGAGCCGGCGGTAGGACCCGGTACGGCTGTAGCCGGTCAGGTGGTTGAACAGAGCGGTGACGTCCTCGCCCACCGCCGGATCGGCGGTGAGCAGGCCGAAGTCCTCATAGACCCGGGCCGTGGTCGGGTGGTAGTTCCCCGTCCCGAGATGACAGTACCGGCGCAGCGTGCCGTCGGGTTCCTCGCGCACGATGAGCGCCATCTTGCAGTGCGTCTTCAAGCCGACGAAACCGTAGACGACGTGACAGCCCGCCTCTTCCAGCTTGCGGGCCCAGGCGATGTTAGCGCGCTCATCGAACCTGGCCTTGATCTCCACCACCACGACGACCTGCTTGCCTGCCTCGGCGGCGTCGATGAGCGCGTCCACGATCGGCGACTGGCCGCTGGTCCGGTACAGCGTCTGCTTGATCGCGAGCACCCGGGGATCCTCGGCGGCCTCCTCGATCAGCCGCTCGACCGAGGCGGCGAACGAGTCGTAGGGGTGCTGGACGAGGATGTCGCGTTCGGCGATGGCGGTGAAGATGCTGGTCTCGTCCGGCACCGCCCGGGTCGAGGGAACGAACCCCGGATACCGGAGCTCACCGATGTTCAGGTCGGCGATGGCGAACAGCCCGCTGAGATCCAGCGGCCCCGACACCCGGTAAACGGCGCGCTTGTCGATACCGAGCTCGGTGACGAGCCGGTCGAGCACGTCGGCCGACATCGTGTCCTCGACCTCGAGCCGGACGGCCGGCTCGAACCTGCGCCGGACAAGCTCGCGCTCCATCGCCTGCAGCAGGTTCTCCGTGATGTCCTCGTCCACCTCGAGGTCCCTGATACGGGTGACACGGAACGCGTGCTGCTCGATAATCTCCACGCCGCCGAACAGATCGGTCAGGTGCGCCGCGATGACGTCCTCGATCGGCACGTACCGGCTCGGCGACAGCGCGAGGAACCTGGGCAGCAGCGGCGGCACCTTGACCCGGGCGAACACAGTGGCCTCCGTCCTCGGGTCCGCGATCATGACGGCAAGGTTGAGCGACAGGCCGGAGATGAAGGGAAACGGGTGGGCCGGGTCCACCACCAGCGGGGTGAGCACGGGATAGATGCGCTGCTTGAACAGGTCGCCGAGAGTATCGCGCTCGTCGCCGGACAGTTCCTTCCAGCGCAGCAGCTCGATCCCCTGTTCGGCCAGTTCGGGGTTGATCCGCTCGCTGAAGGCCCGGGCGTGCCGCACCGTCAGCTCGCCCGCCAGCTCCAGCGTATTGTCGAGCACCTGCCTGGGCAGCCGGACGCCAGCGCCCTCGACCGGGAAGCCCGCCACCATTCTTCTGAGCAGCCCCGCCACCCGGACCATGAAGAACTCGTCCAGGTTGGTCGCGAAGATCGCCAGGAACCTCACCCGTTCGAGCAGCGGGATCGACTCGTCTTCCGCGAGTTCGAGCACGCGCTCGTTGAACCTGAGCCAGCTTTCCTCACGGTCCAGGTAGCGCTCGGCGGGCAGCCCGGATTCGTCGTCTGGCTGCGCCCCTTCAGGTCCTTCTGAGGCGGGAAGACTCACCTGGCTGACACTCATGACCCCATTGTCCCCGCCCGGCGCTCAACAGGAAACGTCAAGGTCCTTGCGACCTTCTACCGAACGAGCCGTGGCTAAACGGTACACATCACGGTATCGTGTAGCCGGGGATCCCGGGCCTGGCCTGAATGGCCTGGACGCTCAGCGAAACGTGCCCCTTCCCGGAGCACACGGGGATGTGAACGGGAACGAACGCGGACCACCCCTGATGCGGGAAAGTGACCCGAAGTTCCTCCGCCGTGACCTGATCGCAGGCGGCCGGCCTGGTGCCGCTGACGGCCGCGACCTGCAGCAGTGAGTGCGCCGTCGCCCCTGGCTCCAGCGTCACCGGCTGCGGCCGGACCGATGTATCGCGAATCGCCGCGCTTCCGATCTGGCTGTCCACATAAGCGGACACCTCGGGGTAGCCGTAGAGGCGGCACGTGCGGTGAGAGACGTTGGTGAACTCCAGCGTGTAGAAAGCGTTGCCCGCAGCCCGTATTCCTGCGCCACCGGTTACCGGGTCGGTACCCGCGCCTGCCGTTCCGGACGGGCCGAGTCCGAGCCATGTCTGAAGGCCGGAGGTGGGGCACACCGCATTTGGCAGGACCGCCTGCGTGCTATCCGGGGCACGCGTCAGCATCACAGCGAGCGCGGCCGTGCCGACGAAGGCCACCACCACAGCGGCCACACGCCACCCGATATGGCCGTACCTGGTCATCGCATTCCCATCTGGGGATGCCAGGAATTTTCCCTCAGGGGGCCACCCTAATCCTCTAAGCACTGGTTTGACCGTTTCGCTCCGGATGGCCGCGCGGACCCGGCGGGCGCCGTGCAGCCCGCCGGCTGAGAGCCGCGGACTTTCCGCTAGCCGAGCTCGGCGGCGAACGCCGCCAGGTCGAGCAGGTGGAACAGCGTGTCACACCACCGCTCAGCCTGCGGCCGGTCATCGAAACGCCCGAGGCACTCGCTGGCCGCGTCCAGGATCGCCCGCAGCACCGCGCCTTCGGAGCCCTGCGAATCCCGGACGTTGCCTGCGTTCTGGGAGCCCGGTTCCCCTTCCATGATCGCCGCCGCCTTCTGCGCCATGGCCAGTCCGAGCGTTCCGGCTAGCAGCACCCTCTGCATCATGAGGACGCCATTGTGGTCAGTCATTGCGTTTGCCTCTCGATCATCCACTGTGGCCGTCCCGCCTTCGGAACCCATGATGCAGACAGGCAGTGACATTCTGACCGAGGCAGGGTCAGGCGGTGGCCGTCTGGTTGCGGGGCCGCTGCCAGATCTGTTACTCCGGGCGGCGGTCGGCCAGGCCGACCCAGGGCGCGGCGGGTTGCCCCGCGCCGACGTTGGCGGCTAGGTGGCCGAGCAGGGTACTGAGCGTCGCCAGGTCTGCGTCGGCGAGGCCCGCTCGCAGCTTGGCGTCGAAGGCGATCGCGGTGTCCCGCAGGCGCACGAACGCCGCTTCGCCCGCTTCGGTCAGCGTGACCACCTGGACTCGCCGGTTGGCGGCGTCGCGGGTCCGGGTGACCAGCCCGCGGGCGTCCATGGCGTTCAGGTGGTGCGTCAGCGTGGCCTCGCGCACTCCCACCGCCTCGGCGAGTTCCCGCTGGTTGGCGGGCTTGCGGATCTTCAGGTTGAGCAGGACCAGCCAGACCGGCAGGGTGCCCCCCGCTTTGCCGAGAGCCTCGTCGAACGCGCGCTCTACGGCCCGGGCCGTCTGGCTCAAGCGGAGCCCGGTCGGGAGGGGAAACGGTGCTGGCACGTCAGCCAGCATATCACTAAGCATCGACATCTAATGGATTGACATCTAATCCTTAGATACCTAATATTCTGTCGTAGCGGCGGCCGCGCTCGGACCGCCGCGGTAAAGCGAGAAGGGACTTGCTGGCGTGGTGCGGCGGCCTGCTGGTCGTGTTCGCCCTCCTCGCCGCCCGCACCTACGCCCGCATGGGCCGCTAACAGAAAGGAGCCAGCAATGGCTGTCGAACTGAACCACACCATCGTCCCCGCACACGACCCGCAGGTATCGGCGCAGTTCCTCGCCGACGTCCTCGGCCTGCCCGTCGACCCGCCGGTGGCGCACTTCACCCCTGTGACGCTGGCCAACGGGGTCAGCCTGGATTTCGATCATTACGGCCACGTCGATGAGCACCACTACGCATTCCAGCTGAGCGACGAGGAATTCGATGCCGCCTTCGGCCGGATCAGGGACAGGGGCATCACGTACTACGCCGACCCTGCCTGCTGCCAGCCCGGCCAGGTCTATGCCAGCACGAATGGCCGGCGCGGCACCTATTTCCGGGACCCGAACGGTCACCTCATGGAAATCCTCACCGCTGTGAAAGGGGAGACGGCATGAGCGCGCTCGACGGGCAGATCGCCCTGGTAACCGGCAGCACGCGCGGCATCGGGGTCGCCATCGCCGCCGAGTTCGCGCGCCGCGGGGCCGCCGTCGCCGTGCACGGGCGCGACCAGGCAGCGGCGGACAGCGTGGCGGCCGCGATCGTCCGCGACGGCGGCAAGGCCATGGCCGCGACTGGCGACGTCACCGATTTCGGCCAGGTCGAGTCGGTGCGCCGCCAGATCGAGAACGCCTGGGGGCCGGTCGGCATCCTGGTCGCCAACGCCGGCGGCAGCTTCACCCCGCCTGCGCCGCTCGAGCAGATCCCCGAAGACGGGTGGCGCGCGACGGTCGACGGCAATCTGCTGGCCACGTTCCTCACGCTGAAGAGCTTCCTGCCCGGGATGAAGGAGCGTCGCCGTGGCACGATCATCACCATCGGCTCAGCCGCGGGGCGCCGCGCTGACCCTCGCTCCCCCATTCCATACGCGGCCGCCAAGGCGGGCATCGCGCTGCTGACGCAGGATGTCGCCGCCCAGGCGGGCCCGTTCGGGATCCGCGTCAACTGCATCACTCCGGAGACCATTCTCACCGAAGGCAACCAGAACCGGATCCCGGCCGAGCTGCAAGCATCACTCGCCGACGCGCACCCCCTCAAACGGCTCGGCACACCGGAAGACGTCGCGACCGCCGCCGCGTTCCTCGCCTCCGACCAAGCCGCCTGGATCACCGGCGTGATCCTCGACATCGCCGGCGGCGCCGTACTCGTCTAACCATCCTCAGCTAAGGAGTCCGATCATGGCAGTCAACCAAGCTACTCGCGGGCGGGGCGGCAGGCGGACCAGATCGCCTCGCGGTTGTGCAGCTTGACCCGTTCGCCCCGGCCGAGCGCCATGGCCAGGTCGGTTTCTGCGGTCTCGATGCGCAGCCACTCGGCGTAGGAAACGGGCATGATGCCACGCCCGGCCAGCACGCCGGCCAGCGGCCAGTCCCCCGCGGCCACGCCAGCCTTCGCGGCCCCGGCTGCGGCGATCCCGCCTTCAGTCGCCGACGTCCCGGGTTGATCGACAGGTTCGGGGTACCGGAGCAGGCCCGCGCGCGGCAGCGGTACGTCACCTTCGCCCGGGCCGCCGGCCAGATCCTCGAGCAGGCACCGGACGGTCTCGGCGGCGTCGGACTTGTTGGTGCCGATCACGCCGGTCGGGCCGCGCTTGAGCCAGCCGGCCACGTATTCCCCAGGCAGCGGGGAACCGTCGGCGCCCAGGACGCGGCCGAGCGCGTTCGGGACCACTGAGGCACGCTCGTCGAAGGGCACGCCAGGCAGCGGCACGCTCTGGTAACCCACCGAGCGCAGCACCATCTGCGCGGCCAGCGTTTCGTATTGCCCGGTGCCGCGCAAGGCCCCGCTGGCGTCGATAGCGGTCCGTTCGAGGGTGATGCCGCTGACTCGCTCGGTGCCGAGGATCTCAACCGGCTTGAGCCAGAACCTGACGATCAGGCGGCGCGCGTGCCCCGAGGCAGGAGCCGGGTCGGGCCCCGCGGGCGCTCCCTGCGCCCACTTCGAGATCGCGACCATGTTGCCGCGGACCCGCCGGTCGGCCTCCGCCAGCGCGGCCCCCTCGCCGGAGGAGTCGAACGCGACCAAGTCGGCCTCGTCGGCGTGGACGACTACCTCGACGCCGGGCAGTTCGCCCAGTTCGCGCAGCTCCTTGGTGGTGAACTTGGCGTAGGCCGGGCCGCGCCGCCCGATCATGTGCACCTCGCGGACCTTGCTCGCGTGCAGGGCGTCCAGGACCGGCTGCGGCACGTCGGTGGCGTGCAGTTCCGCCGGGTCCCGGGCCAGGATCCTGGCCACGTCGACAGCGACGTTGCCCACGCCGATCACCGCGACCGACTCCGCGTCCACGGTGAACGTGCCGGAATCCACGTCCGGATGACCGCAGTACCAGTTCACGAAGTCGGTGGCGGCATAGCTGCCAGGCAGGTCTTCGCCCTTGATACCAAGCCGGCGGTCCCGCATCGCCCCGGTCGCGTAGATCACCGCGTCGTATGCCGCCACCAGGTCATCGCGGGTGACGTCCTCGCCGAGGTGGACGCCGCCGACGAAGCGGACATCCGGGCTTTCCAGCACCTTGCGCAGGTATTGCGCGATGGACTTGATCGACTTGTGGTCGGGTGCGACCCCGTAGCGGACCAGACCGTACGGCGTCGGCAGGCGGTCGATCACGTCCACTTGCACCCGAACCGGCACGGGCAGCGCCGCCGTCTGCTTGACCAGCGCCTCAGCGGCATAAAGCCCGGCAGGACCCGAACCGACCACGGCTACGTTCAGCATGAAGCTTTACGCTACTCGACTGGCCGCCGCTGCGGCGCTGCCTCCCCGGACGCGGTGTGGCTTGTCTCGCTCGCCTCGCGGACGTCACCGGCTGAGCGCCGCGCTACCGCCTCGGTGATCTGCCGGGCCAGGTGCTGCGGCGTCAGGCCCACCTCTTCGAGCACCTCGGCGCGTGTTCCGTGCGAGAGGAACTCCTGCGGCAGCCCGAAGGACTTGACCGGCACGTCCACGTCATGGTCGCGCAGAAGCCTGGACACCGCGTCGCCGAACCCGCCGACCCGGCCGTTGTCCTCGACGGCGACCACCAGCCGGTGCTGGCGCGCGGCACCGACCAGCGCCTCGTCGAGCGGCTTGGTCCAACGCGGGTCCACCACGGTGACGCCGATCCCGTGGCCGGCGAGCCGGTCCGCGACCTCCAGGCCCATCAGCGCCATCGGGCCCGCACCGACGAGCAGGACGTCCGCGCCGAGCCCGGCGGCCGGCGACCGCAGCACGTCCATGCCGCCGAGCTTGGCGACGGCCTCGACCTCGCCGCCCACCTTGCCCTTGGGGAACCTGACCACGGTCGGGCCGTCAGACACCTCGACCGCTTCGTTCAGCAGCTCGGCGACCCGCTTGGCGTCCCGCGGCGCCGCGATCTTCATGCCAGGGACGAGTTGCATGATCGACCCGTCCCACATGCCGTGATGGCTGGCGCCGTCGGGGCCGGTCACGCCGGCCCGGTCCAGCACGATGGTCACTGGGAGCCGGTGCAGCGCCACGTCCATCAGCGTCTGGTCGAACGCCCGGTTGAGGAACGTCGAGTAAATCGCCACGACCGGGTGCATGCCGCCCATGGCCAGGCCGGCCGCGCTGGTCATCGCGTGCTGTTCGGCGATCCCCACGTCGTAGACGCGGTCCGGGAACGCCGCCGCGAACCGGGCCAGGCCGGTCGGGTGCAGCATCGCGGCGGTGATCGCGACGACGTCGGGGCGGCGCGCCCCGATGGCCACCATCTCATCGCCGAACACCCGGCTCCAGGTTCCGGGCAGCGCACCCGCGGCGGGCACCTGGTGCAGGCAGTCCACCTCGTTCTGCTCGGCCTCCAGGTAACCGAAGCCCTTCCTGGTGATCACGTGCAGCAGCACCGGGCCACCGAAGTCGCGGGCCCGCCGCAGCGCGTTCTCCACCAGCCGCTCGTCGTGCCCGTCGATGGGGCCGACGTACTTCAGGCCGAGGTCCTCGAACATCACCTGCGGCTGCAGGACGTCCTTGATGCCCTTCTTGATGCCGTGCAGCGTGCCGTACAGGGGGGCGCCGAGAACCGGGGCGCGAGACAGCGTGGTCTTGATGTAGTCGAGCACGTTCTCGTAGCGCTGGGTGACCCGGATCGCGGCCAGGTGCTCGGCCAGGCCGCCGATCGTCGGCTGGTAGGACCAGCCGTTGTCGTTGACGATCATGACCAGCCGCGAGTCCTTGGCCGCGGCGATGTTGTTCAGCGCCTCCCAGGCCATGCCGCCGGTGAGCGCCCCGTCACCGATGATGGCGACCACAGTCCGGTCTTGCTCACCCCGCAGCTTGTACGCCTTGGCCAGGCCGTCGGCGTAGGACAGGCTGGTCGAAGCGTGCGAGTTCTCCACCAGATCGTGCTCAGACTCGGCCCGGCTCGGGTAGCCGGTGAGCCCGCCGCGCTGCCTGAGCGTGCTGAACGCCCCGACGCGGCCGGTCAGCAGCTTGTGCACGTACGCCTGGTGGCCGGTGTCGAAAACGATCCGGTCCTTGGGCGAGTCAAAGACGCGGTGGACCGCAATTGTGAGTTCGACCACACCGAGGTTCGGCCCTAGGTGACCGCTGGTCCTTGTCGTCGTCTCGATGAGGAGGTCGCGGATCTCCGCGGCCAGGCGGGTGAGCTGATCTTGGCTCAGCTCCTTGAGGTCCTCAGGACCGTTAATGCACTCCAGCAGGGTCACCGTCTGCTCCTCATGTGCTGTGCGGGCCTGATGGGGAACGCGAACGAGCCGAGTCTACGACCGTGACGTTTCAGATAGGTCATCGCGGCGGCCCAGTCCCCGACACGCGTGTCGGGGATGTGCTGTTTAGCCCCGGGGGGGCGACCCCCCGGGAACCCCCCGCGTACGGGGGGATTCCATCCCCCCGTGCCCCCCTGGCCCTCCTAGGCCAAAAAGCGGCCCAGGAGGGACGGCGGGAAGCACGAGCGGGCGCGCCGCGAGGAGGCCGACGGCCAGCTCACAGGCCGAGAGCACCAGCAGCAGCCCGACCGGGATGTCCCAGCTGCCGGTGGCCGTGTGCAGCAGCCCGACCTCGAGCGGCCCGGCGCTGGCCACCAGGTAGCCGACCGACTGCGAGAAGGCAGAAAGAGAGGCCGCTACGCCCGGATTCGGGGCCCGGGCCATCATGAAGAAGATGGCCAGGCCGAGGCATGAGCCCTGGCTGATGCCGAGGACGAGCACCCAGAGCGGGGCCTGGCCCAGCGGCGCCCAGAGCGATCCGGCCAGGCCGACGGCGGTCCCGATCAGGCTGGGCACGACCAGGGCACGCTGGCCGGGGGCGCGGTGGGCGAGCACCGGCACGATCAGCGAGGTGGCAAGGTTGCCGACACCCATCAGGGCCAGCAGGTTACCGGCCGCGACCGGTGACGAGCCGCGGTCCTGGAAGATGGTCGGCAACCAGGACAGAGCCGCGTAGTACAGCAGGCTCTGCAACCCCATGAACGCCGTGACCTGCCAGGTGAGCGCGTACCTGTAGATCTTGATCCGGCCCGCGGCGAGAGCCACCGCCGAAGCAGCGGCGGGCGCGGCTATGGCCGGGCTCCCGGCGCCCCGGTACCGCAGCTGCGGCAGCCACAGCAGCATGGCCAGCGCGGCCGGCGCGGCCCACAGCCCGAGCGCGAGCGGCACCGAACCGCCCGAGCTCCGGTACAGCGGCACGCTGATCAGCGAGGAGAGGATCGCTCCCACGGACAGCGCCGTCAGGTAGATCCCGATCAGCAACCCGGCTCGTTCCGGCCAGCGCCGCTTGACCATGCTGGAAAGCAGCACGTTGAGAATGGCGATCGCGCTCGCCGCCAGCGCCGTCCCAGGGAATAGCAGAATCCCGGGGGCCGCCCCCCGCAACAGCAGTCCCGCGGTGAGCACGCCCAGGGCCACCAGCAGGATCGCTTCCTCGCCGAAACGCCGGTTCAGCCAGGCAGCGAAGGCGGAGACCACGCCGAAGCAGATCACCGGCGTCGCCGCGAGCAGCGACAGCGCGGCCGACGACAGGTGCAGCCGCGTTCCCAGGTCGGGGAACAGCGGCGGCAAGCTGGTGATGGCGGTGCGCAGGTTGAACCCGGCCGCGGCGACCGCCAGCACGAGCAGCGGAATCGCATACGGCCGGCGCGGCCCGCCGGAAAGGGACTTAGGCATCAGGAGCTAACGTAACCGGAACCGAACGAAATTTATCGAGCCGAACGAACCGTACTGCGTGCGCAGGGACAGGTTGACGTGACGGCTCCGGCGTGACGGCCCCGGCGTGACGGCTACAGCCCCGGCAGGAGAAGCAGCTTGCCTGTGGTCCGCCGGGCGGCGAGGTCCTCCTGCGCCCGGCGGGCGTCGGCCAGCGGATAGGTCCCGCCGATCCGCACGTCGAGCTCGCCTGCGGCGATCCACGCGAAGACCTCGCCGGCCCGCCACCGCAGTTCTTCGGGGTCAGCGATGTAGTGCACCATGGTCGGCCGGGTCAGGAACAGCGAACCGCCGCTGTTCAACCGCTGCGGGTCGACCGGCGGCACCTGACCACTCGCGGCTCCGTAGAGGACCATCATCCCGCGCGGGCGCAGAGCCGCCAGGCCGTCGTCGAACGTGTCCTTGCCGACGCCGTCGTACACTACGTGCGCGCCCGCACCGTCGGTCACCTCGTCGACGACGGCACGGAAGTTGTCATAGCCGGTGATGTGGTCGGCGCCGGCCCCGCGAGCGAGTTCTGCCTTCTCCCCGCCCGAGGTGGTGGCGACGACGATCCCGCCTCGCCGCTTCACCAGCTGGGTCAGCAGCAGCCCGACCCCGCCGGCCGCCGCGTGCACGACGGCGATGTCGCCTTCGCGTACCGGATACGTGCTGGTGACCAGGTAGTGAGCGGTCATGCCCTGCAGGATGGCGGCTCCCGCCACCTGCAGGCTGATCCCGGGCGGCACAGGAACGACGCGATTGGCCGGGAGCGCGACCTGCTCGGCGTAACTGCTGCCCGGGCCGGCCCAGGCCACCGGATCACCGACGGCCAGATGGCTGACGCCCTCTCCCACGGCGGCGACCGTCCCAGCGCCCTCGGCGCCAGGTACGAAAGGCAGATCGGGGCGATAGCCGCCGGCACCCTCACGCTGGTAGATGTCCATGTAGTTCACCCCGGCCGCGGCCACATCCACGACCACCTGGCCCGGGCCCGGCCGGGGCGCCTCCCGCTTCGCGACGTTCAGTACCTCTGGCCCGCCCCGGCGGTCGACCTCCACCACGCGCATCCTCGCACGCCCCTTTCTGCCTTCTACCGGACCAGCATTCCACAAGCAGGCCCAGGGCCGGACAGCTGGAGCGGATTTGAACACGTTCACATCTCGTCGGGGGAACGCAATCGCCGCCGACGTCCGCCGCTGGCCGGTCAGGGTCGGTCAGGGTCGGTCAGGGTCGGTCAGGGCCGGTCAGGGCCAGCCAGCCGACCAGGCCGAGCGGGTAGATGAAGTAGCCGAAACGTACGTCGGGTCCCAGCAGGAATATCAACGCCAGCCCGATCGCCAGTCGCCAGCACGCCGCGGACACCTCGCGCGGCGGCCTGATCAGCAGCGAGATCACAATGGCTAGGCCGGCCGCCAGCAGCAGGCCGATCGAGACCACGTGTCCGGCTGTCCCCATCGCGGTGAGCAGGTGCCCGGGCAGCAGGCTCTCGGCCGGCGTCTTGTAGTGGGTCAGGCCGAGCGGGAACAGCACGCTGTTCTGCACCAGGGCGGCCGCCGCGTCACCCCTGACGAGCGTGGCTGGGGCGAGGGCGGCGATGAGGACCACCATGGTCAGCACCGCCGCCCCGAGGAACCGTCCGGCGGCCCGCGCGCCGTCGCGGGCGGCGAACATCGCGGCCATGACCGGGACCGCGAGCCATGCGGTGGACTTCAGGTCGCAGGCGACGCCGAGAGCGGCACCGGAGCTGGCGGCCCCGGTGATCGCCGCTCGCACGGGACCGGCCGCTCGCACGGGACCGGCCGCTCGCACGGGACGGGCCGCTCGCACGGGACGGGCCGCCAGAGCGAACGCCAGCAGCATGAACGCGAGCACGGGAGGATCCGTAGTGATCACGGCCAGGTTGAGTCCGATCACCGGGGAGGCGACGGCGACCGCCAGCCCAAGCAGCGCGTCGCGGCGGCATGAGACACAGGGCCGGTGCGGCATCGCGATCCAGAACGCCACGGTGAGCACGGCCACTGTGCCCACGGCCAGCCACACTCCGGAGTTTCCCGCTAGGCCGCCCAGACCAGCCGCGTACGGCAGGCCGAACAGCGTCATGACGGGTAGGTAGGGGTTGTAGGACAGCCAGGAGATCACCTGCGCCGACGGCAGGTAGGGCGAGCCGTGGTGGATCAGCAGCATCGCGGACCGGTCGATGACCATCATGCCCGCTTCGAGGGGATAGGCGACGGAGAGCCAGAGCAGCGGGGCCAGCACGGCTACGGCCACCGACACCAGCGCGGCGACGGTCCGGGCGCGCGAACGCCACAAGATCAGCAGGGCGGCGGCATAGCCGCAGGCCGCCCAGATGGCCCAGACCTTATCCTCGCCTCCGGCGAAGATGGCCGACACGCCCGCGTACGCGAGGAATACACCGTACGCGGCCATGAGGTGCCGGTGGTTAAGCCACGGCCGGGCAGGCTCGTGCGCGGCCACGGATTCGGCCGGCGTGAGCGCGGCCGTCCGGCCCGCATCGTCCATCTCCTGAGTCAGAGGATCCCCCGGCGGCGACCAGAACGAGAACTGCCTTTCCCGGCAGGAACGCTAGGAGCAAAGACGAGGCCGCGTCAAGCAGGCCGAAGATAGTCGGCGAAGTGAACGTGTGGGTCTTGTCGTCCAGGCGCCCCTGGCTGGGCGGAAACGGGACGGCTCCGCCGCGATCTGGCTCTGCCAGCCGAGGGTGTAGCCGTAATTCGTGACGAAGCCCTGACCGGGCGCCGCCAGACCCGACAGGATTTGCCCGCCTATTTTGCCGCCGGCGCCTCGGGGCTTGGCTCGCGTTCGGGATCGGGCTGGCTGCCAGTATGGGCCGGAGCCGGCGGCTTGGCGGTCAGCATCTTGGTCAGCAAGCCGGCCGCGACCAGCGCGCCGCCCGCACCCGCCACCGCGGCGAGCGGCCGGGGCAGCGCGGGGCCGAGGCGGAACTTGCCGGTTCCGGTGGCAAGTAGGGCGGTAGCCGCGGCCAGGTTGGTGAGCGGCAGCTCGAAACCGCCCTTGGCGGACAGCGGCCCGTTCGCCCGATGGGTGACGGCGGCGATGCTCATCGCCCCCATGATCGCGAGCGGGCCCGCCGGATCGGCGACGCCGGCCGCGGTGAGCACGCCCCCGGCGAGCTCGGTGATCCCGGCGGCGGCCGCCATCTGCTTGCCCGGCGACAGGCCGATCCGGTCGAAGCCGGCCCCGGCCTTGTCCAGCCCGGGGCCGCCGAGAATACCGAACAGCTTCTGGGCACCGTGGACGGCCAGGTAACTGCCGAGCACCAGCCTGGTGCCGAGCAGGGCCATGTTGCGCATGTCGTCCTCCATTGTGTGTGTCTCGTTATCAGCGGTTTATCAGCGGTTTCAGCCGCGCTCGCCGCAGCCACGTTCGGCGGCCAGGCGAATCATCGCCCTGGTCATCTGGGCGGTCGAGGGCGGGTCGGGCAGCGGCGGTGAGTCACGGCACCGGAATGCGTCGAGCGTCAGGGCGGCAAACCGCCGCCAGGCGTCGGGAGCGTCCGTCCGGGTGACATGCATGACCGCGGCCGTGGCGATGAGCACGAGCACGAGGTCCTCGCCGACGAAGTCCTCGCGCAGGCTGCCCTGCGCCTTGGCCCGGTCGATGAGCACGATAACCCGGTCGTTGGCCGTCCTGCGCAGCTGCTCGACGTGTTCATCCGCGGACAGCGTCATAGACAGCAGGTCCGATAGCCCGCGATCGCCGGCCTGCAATTCGCAGCTGCGCAGCACGAATCCCGCGAAGCCCTGCCACGGATCGGCCACGGCCAGGGCCTGCTCAGCGGCCTCGGCGTAGGCGGCGATCTTCTCTACGAGCGCGGCCGCGACGAGCTTCTCCCGGGTGGGGAACCGCCGGTACAAGGTGGCGATGCCCACCCCGGCTCGAGCGGCGATCGCCTCGAGCGGCGCTTCCAGGCCTTGCTCCGCGAACACGTCCCTGGCCACGGCCACGATGGCCGCGCGGTTGCGGGCGGCGTCCGCCCGCAACCGGCGTGCGGGCTCGGCGCCAGGCGGATCACCACGGGGCTGACGGCCGGTCATGGCTTCATGGTAGCCGATGTGGAGGGCACCCTCCGGACTCGGCTAGACAGAGAGCGCCGCCGGCGACCCGGCGGCTCCTTGGACTCGGGCGCGCCCTAGTAGGCTCTTCCGGAGAATTCCCTCCTTGGCATCCTCCCCCGGCTGAAGTGAAGGCATGGGATTCCAGCTGCTCACGTCCGGTTAAGGAGGCAAGCAGTTGAGGTTCGCGGTTCACCGGCCGGGTAACCCCGACGCCTCCCCGCATGAAGGGGGATGGAGGTGGGTGGGGTGCCCCGCCGCGATGTTCCTGGCCGCGTTAACATCAGCATTGCCGGCGAAACCGCAGGCCGTGCGCCGGGGTCTCCACGCCGCGATCCTGATGAGCAAGCAAGTAACGGAGAAGCGACATGGAAAGTAGCCCGACCCCGTGGATCAGCGCGCTGCGGCGCTCCCACGACCGCCTACGAGCTGCCGTCGAACCCCTCGACCTCGGCCAGCTGGAACGGCAGTCGTACGCGAGCGAGTGGTCCATCGCCCAGGTGCTCTCCCACCTGGGTTCCCAGGCCGAGATCTTCGAGTTGTTCCTCAATGCCGGGCTGTCCGGCCAGGAACCGCCCGGCCAGGACGCGTTCGCCCCGGTCTGGGAGGTGTGGAACGCCAAGACCCCGCAGGCCCAGGCGTCTGACGCGCTGCACGCGGACCAGGCCACCCTGGCGCGTTTCGAATCGATGGACGCCGATGAGCAGGCCCGGTTCCACCTGAGCATGTTCGGGCTGGAACTCGACACCGCCGGGATCGCCCGGATGCGCGTGGGTGAGCACGCCATCCACACCTGGGACGTCGTCGTCGCACTAGACCCCAAGGAAACACTGGCGCCGGATGCCGTGGCCCTGCTGATCGACACCCTCGACCAGCTCGCGGCCCGGACCGCCAAGCCTGACGGCAAGCAGCGCAAGATCCGCGTGACTACCACCGACCCCGAGCGCCGGTTCACGCTGGAGACCGGCGACGCGGTCACGCTGGTGCCCGCGGACGACGAGACCGTGCCCGAGCTGGGCGTATCGGAACTGCGACTGCCGGCTGAGGCGTTCGTCCGGCTGATCTACGGACGCCTGGACTCCGGCCACACCCCGGCGGACGAGCACGCCGGCGTGGAGCTTGACGAGCTGCGAGCGATCTTCCCCGGTTTCTGAGCCCGGGCCAGCTACCCAGGCCGCTGGCCGGTGATGACGGTGGCGGCCAGGCCTTCGTCGCTGATCACGCAGGGGACGAGGCCGCTGGCCGCGAAGGCTGTCCCGGCGGCCTTGGCCTGCCGCTCGCTGGTCTCGACGAACAAGTGACCGCCGGGCGCCAGCCAGCAGGACGCCCCGGCGGCGACCTGCCGCAGCACGTCGAGTCCGTCGCCGCCGCCGTCCAGCGCCACCGGGGGCTCGTGCGTCCTGGCCTCCGGCGGCAGGAACGCGATCTCCTCGGTGGGCACGTAGGGCACGTTGGCGACCAGGACCGCGATCCGGCCACGCAGGCCGGCCGGCAGCGGCTGGTAGAGATCGCCCTGGTACACGCGAGCCACCAAGCCCAGGGAAGAGGCGAATGTGGCGACGTTGCGCCGGGCGCAGCGCACCGCGGCCGGGTCGATGTCGGCGGCGTGCAGTTCGGCGCGGGGCACGGCGGCGGCCAGCGCGATGCCGATCGCGCCCGTGCCGCAGCACAGGTCGACGATGACGTCACCCGGCCGGGCCACCGCTATGGCCTGCTCGACGAGGAACTCGGTGCGGCGGCGCGGCACGAAGACCCCGGGGTCCACGGCGATCCGCAGGCCGCGGAATTCCGCCCAGCCCAGGACCTGTTCGAGCGGCAGGCCAGCGACCCGCTGGTTCACCATGGCGTCCAGCTCGCCAGGGGTCCGGGCCGAGGCGATGAGCATCTCGGCCTCGTCCTCGGCGAAAACGCAGCCGGCCGTCCTGAGCCGGGTGACGATCAGGGCATCAGCTGGCCTGGTTATCGCCGGATCCTTCCAGCAGGGACCGCAGCACATACTGCATTATGCCGCCGTGCCGGTAGTAGTCCGCCTCGCCCGGGGTGTCGATCCGCACCTTGGCACGGAATTCCTTGCCGTCGGCTGTCACCACGACCTCGTTCGGAATATTTCCTGAATTTAGTTCCTCTACGCCGCGGATATCGAAGGTCTCATTCCCGGTGAGTCCCAAGGATGCCGCCGACTCCCCCGGCCGGTACTGCAGGGGCAGGACGCCCATGCCGATCAGGTTGGACCGGTGGATGCGCTCGAAGGACTCGACCAGGACGGCGCGCACGCCGAGCAGCAGGGTGCCCTTC
>Ga0302308_10001549_pt1 | contig 18614 bp, 18 predicted proteins | sample III_Palsa_E3_3_FD_200531 | JGI IMG/M metagenome (GOLD analysis project Ga0302308, IMG submission 200531) | Peat permafrost microbial communities from Stordalen Mire near Abisko, Sweden - III_Palsa_E3_3 | ecosystem: Environmental > Terrestrial > Soil > Palsa > Peat permafrost | place: Sweden... | reverse complement strand
TGCAGCACCCGAGCCCGGCATATGGGGCCGGTGGCACCCGCACCCCAGGCAAGACGCGCGATCCCCGCGAGAAATGGCAACGCACCCAGAAGAGAGGTCTTTAATAAATCCCACAACCGTCTGGCCAGCCCAGCGCGTCGTCTGGTGATCGAGGCCACGTCCCGCTCTGACACATCGCTGTGATCGCCGGTGGCTCTTGCGTCGCCAGCGTGTGCCCAATCCGTCACCTAACCTGAACGCGGGCGGACGGGCAAGCCCGGCGCGCGCATACTGGTCAAAGACCGCCCACCGGCCGCGCCGCGCTTCCGGCCTGGTTCCGCCTAGGGCCTGCATGGCGTCTCCCGCCTGGGCCGTCCGCGTTCGCGTGCGAGTGCTACCAAGCGCACGCCGTGCTGCCTACCCGACCGCGCCTCGCGATAGGAAGATGGGCATGTGAGCACCGACGGCCCCTCCGATCGGCCGGACGAGGACGCCGATCGACCACCTGAGGACCGTCCTGCCCGCGAACCAGCCGACTCTCGGGTACCAGAGCCAGCCAAAGCCGAGACGCGCAGTCGGCAGGAGTACTTCGAAGCCATCAACTCTGCCAGTAGCCAGGACGTCATCAGTTTCGGGGCGATGATGGCCACCCGTCCGGCTGCCGAGCGGGTCGAATGGGGGGCTCCGCTGCGGCGCGGTGAGGTGGATCGCTGTGGCCTGGGAGTGATTGACGAGCGGGCCAAGGAGTTCTCCCCATCGGAGCGCCGGATCGCGGAGTATCTCGCCGTCAAGGGCCCGGCGGTGGTTTCGGTATCCGAAGGCTTCGGTGTCTGCGGGCGCACGGCCGACGCGCGCGTTGACGGCACACCTGTCGAGTTCAAGAGCCTCGATCCGGGAGCCGGCGATCAGACGGTCAAAGCGGCCCTCAATAGCGCGAAAGGACAGGCCCGTTACGCGGTGATCGACGCTCGCGACTGCGGGCTGACCGAGGACGACGCCCATCGCGGTATCCGGCGATTCAGCGGAACGCCCTACGGGGACCGGCTGGACGCCGTGCTAATTATCGGAGACAACTACATCATCGACTGGAAGCGAGCCTGCTAGCCATGTCACGGCAGACATTCATATTCGTCGGCGCCCCTGCCCGGGACCATGACCTGATTCGCCTGGTCGAGCACGCACTGGGCGCGTCCTTCAGGCACGAAGAGGGCAGCGACCCCTATGTCCGGGTTGGGAGCACCGCGGTCTACCTGGGCGCACACGAGTTTGACGATGACGACATCGCGTGGCCAGGTGGTCCCGACATCCCGCTTCGCAGCGACTACCCCGCCATGCTGGAGATCCGCGATACGGGCAGCGACCAGCAACGCCAGCAGGCGATCGGCGGGCAACTCTTCCATGCCCTGGAATCAGTTAGCCGCTGGCCCGCGGTGTACATCGACGACATGCAAAAGGTACTGGACAGTTGTCCGCCCGCAATATGACGTTGGCGAGCCGTTCGCCGCTCACCTCGCTCACGCGGCACCCTGGCCGAAAGAGGGTCTTGGCTAAATCCCCCAACCGTCCGGCCAGGCCAGCACGCCGACTCACGATCGAGGTTACGTATCCGTTTTGACATGCCGACGGCTACGGCGCAGATCGCGTCACGAGTACCGGACTGCGGCTACTTATCTCCCCGCGTCCTCGCCGTCATGTGCCGGTTCTTGGCGGACAGGAAGCGCTTATGACGCCCGCGTGTCGCGGAAGACGGCACGTTCGAGGCGTTCCACCCGTCCGGCGAGGTCCCCTGCGCCCTGTGTCCCAGCGGCGTCGCGTTGCTGCTGGATCCACTGGCGGATCAGCACACTTGGGCGTACGTGCTGGGCGGCGGCGCTGCGCCGGACCCAGTCCAGCAGCGACTTGGGCAGCCGCACCGAGGTGGTAATCATCGGGTCGACGTCGGTGCCGGCCTCCCAGGAGCCCTGTTCCATCTCGGCAGCGAAGTCGTGGTGCTCGGCGTAGTCGGCGATCTCGTCTAGCTTGCTCATCCTGGCTACCTTCCCTTCGCCGGAAGACCTGGCGCTCGGCATTGGTCATGTCCCGGGCCGTGACCACGTACGCCCGCCCGTCGATCGACTCGGCGAGCACGATTAGCAGGTACCGGCCCTCATCGGTGGTGCCGAACGCGTACTCGGTCCCCTCGGCGCCTTTCAGCACCAGGCGAGGACGGGCATAGAGAACCTGCTCGACCTCGTCCGGCGTGACGTTATGGGCGGCGATGTGGTCTTCGGACTTGTCCGTCCACCGGATCTCCCGCACATCTCAAGTGTAGTCGTTGCAATGCATCGCACTACCTTGTCACCGCGCAAAGACACACGGGACACGGGCCACCGCGGCGCCAGCTCAGGCCGCCGCACGCAAGCCATCAGCTGAGCCCCGGGCGCCCTTAGCGAGCGAGCACGGGAGCTAGACGACCTCAAAGCCGGTTATTGCGGGCTGAAGCCATACACCGGCCGTACAAGGGTCCGCTCGCGCGTGCGGGCGATGCACGCTGCGTTTCCGGTCCGGTACCCCTCCCGCCTGGGATGATGCACCTGTAGAGGCGCCCGGAACACATGGCTGCGGGACCCGATCGGAAAGAGAGGGCAGGGTGCCACATCCACACATAGTCCGGGCCTCGGCTATCTCAAATATGAGATATCGTTAAGAGTATGAAAGCCGATCAGAACCCGGGCCCGGAAACCTCTGAGGCAGCTGAGATTCCCGCGGGGGACCCCGGGATCCGGCTGCCGGTCATGCCGGGTTTCCGCGAGATGGCGCTGCGCCGGATGCCGGACGAGCGGGCGGCCCGGATGGCCGAAGACCGCACCAGGCTGGTCCGTGAGCTGGCCGAGCAGCGTCAGGCGGCCGGCCTGTCGCAGACCGAGATCGCGGCGCGCATGGGGACCTCCCAGTCCGCGGTGGCCAGGCTGGAATCCGGTACCGCGGACGTGCGCGCCTCCACGCTGGAACGCTACGCGGCCGCGGTCGGCAGTCAGATCACCTGGAAACTCAACCGCCCAGGGGAAGGAGCCATCGGATGACACTGCGCGCGCATATCCCAGGGGGCCCGTCGCAGCCGGGTCCGTCGCAGCCGCGGGAGCCGGGCTGGCCCGGCACCCCGCTCACCCCGAGCTGGCCGTCGGTACCGCCCGCCCAGGTGCCGGTTTCCCCGACCCGGGTGTGGCTCGATCCGAACGCGGACTGGAAGGGCCGTCTGCACGAGCGGCTGCTCGAGAAGCGGATCGTGCTGGCGTCCGGCATTCTTGACGACGACGCGGCCGCCAGGTTCTCGGCCCAGCTGCTCACCCTGGACGCCGAGGGGGACAAGCCGATCCGCCTGGAACTGCAGAACCTGCGCGCCGAACTGCCCGCCGCTCTCACCGTGATGGGCATCCTCGACGTCTTGCGCGTGCCGGTGCACGGATGCGTGAGCGGCGAGATCAGCGGCCCGGGCCTCGGCGTGCTCGCCTCCTGCCCGCGACGGTCGGGCTACCCGAACGCATCCTTCGTGCTCGCCGAGCCCAAACTCCATTTCGGCGGCACCGTGACCTCGCTCACCGCACGTGAGCAGCAGGTAACCCGCATGCTCGACACGCTGTACTTCAGGCTCGCCGAGGTAACCGGCCGCGAGGTCGACCAGATCCGCGATGACGCGCGTCGCGGTCGCACCCTGACCACTGCCCAGGCGATCGGTTACGGCCTGATTCAAGGTCAGGAAACCTTGACGGCGCAGGTCTAGCAGACTCAGAAAATTGCCCTCTGTACACACTCGCTCTCAATCGGTAACATCGAACCGCGGGGATGTCCCGTACGAGCTAGTTGGCGTAGATATCGGCGCACTACGGCATCTGCCGGAAAAGTATGGGCGAACTGGGGTCTGCTGTGAATACAAAGAGCAACCAGTCGAGCGGGAATCGTTACCAGGATTCCCCGCCAGCGGAAGAAGCGCACCCTGAAGGCGCGTTCAGCTGGGGTGAACCCGCAGGTCTCGTGCCACCCTGGTCCGTTCCGCCGGGTCTGATCGTTCCGGACCCGCGCCCCCCGCAGCCGGACACTCCGGAGGAGCCCATCGAGGTTCACCGCAGCGATGGCCCCGCTGACCAGCGGCCGGCTGGCGAGGAGCCGGCCGACGACGACGATGCCTGGCCCGGGGTGGCCCCCCCAGCGGGCTGGTTCCTGCGCGCCTCGCAACCGTCTGAGCCCGACCGTAACGTCCTGACCAGCCAGGAACAGCCACAAGACGGTCCTGCCGCGGCGTTCCGCAGCTGGCCGGGCGCGGATCCCTGGGGCCTTAAGGGCATGCCCTCGCCGCACCGGGAGCCCGATGGGTCCTGGTCCTCACCGCTGGCACCGGCGCCGGCGCCAGGCACCCCCAGCACTAGGAACGAGCCTCCGGTTGGTCCGGCCACGGTTCTCGGCCCGACCAGGGCGGTCGGTGGCCGGGCAGGCGGTCCCGGATTGCCGCCCAGCCGGGCGGGCGAAGGGACCGGGCGCCCCGCGGCGGCCCTTTCCCCCTGGCAGAAATCGCAGCGCCGGTGGAACGAGGCAGGAATCGGCTGGGAGCAGGCGGTCCCGCCGCGATCACCGAACCAGCATGCCTCCGGCCGCCACGTCAGGTCTGGCCCGCTCCCACCCGACCGCGCGAACAGCTTCTGGCCTGGGCACATGCAGCTTCCCCTCGGCGCGCCTGTCTTTTCCGCTCCCATCGCCGACGATAGGGGTGCCCCCCAGGACAGCTGGACCGCCCAGGACAGCTGGACCGGCGAAGACAGCTGGACCGGCGAAGACAGCTGGACCGGCGAAGACAGCTGGACCGGCGAAGACAGCTGGACCGGCGAAGACAGCTGGACCGGCGAAGACAGCTGGACCGGCGAAGACAGCTGGGAGGAACCGCATGATCGATGGGCCGATGAGCGGCCGCCCATCCGCAGGCGCCCGTCCCTGCCTCCGGCTCCGCAGACCAGCCGTCCCTCGCCGAGCGACACTCTCCTGTTTGAATCCTCCCGTCACGCCACCCGGCGGCCCGGCGGCCAGCGGGGACGGATCAGCCGCCGCACGGCCACGATAGGCGTGCCCGTCATCGTTCTGGTGGCGGTGGCGACCCTAGCGCTCGCGCTGCTCACGGGCCATGGCCCGAAATTCGGCGCGCTCACGGCGAACCAGGGCAAGGGCCAGGGCACGGGCCAGAACGCAGGCCAGAACACCGGCACGCCGCAGATGCCGCTGACCGCGGTCGCCCTGCCGACGTACGCCGGGCAGCAGCAGCGCGGCGTCTTCCAGACGATCAGCCGCATCGTCGCCTCGGGCAACACCATCGTGGCGATGGGATCGCAGGTCAGCGGGGGTGTGGTACGCCAGCAGTTCTTCACCTCCTCCGACGCCGGGGCCAGCTGGCAGCTGGCCCCGGTCCGGACCGCGGCGGGCAGTACAGCGACCCAGCCACCGCTGGGGCACTCGGCCGCACTGCTGGCCGGCGGCCCGGGCGGATGGGTGGCCGTCGGCCCGCAAGCCATCTGGACCAGCCAGAACGGGCTGTCCTGGACTCTCGCGGCCACGCACGGGATCAGTCCCCAGCTGCCGGGCGACTCGGTATGGGTGGTCACCAGAACGGCCAGCGGGTTCCTGGCCGCCGGGACGGCCGCGGCCGGCCGGGGCGCCACCCAGGGGGTGATCTGGACCTCGGCCGACGGCGTGACCTGGCACCGGATGACGGCTCCGCAGCTCGGGCTGGCGCCCGGCGGCGAAACCGTCCCGAGCATCTCCTACGCCACCTGGCGCGGGAATGACACGGTGATCTCCGGCACGGTCGCTGCGGGCGCCACGTCGTACGGCGCCGCGTGGCTGAGCACGGACGGCGGCTCGGCGTGGACGCGGGTGACGGTACCGGTCGATCAGGGCGCCGACAATGCGATCAGCGGCCTGGCCTTCGACGGCTCCGGCCTGATCGCGGTGCGGCCGGGACGCTCTGCGAGCGGCGCCGACGACGGTATTGCTTATTATTCTCCGAACGGACAGACCTGGCAGTACGCAGCCACCATCGACCCCACCGGTGGCTGGACACCCTCAGTAGTCAAGGGCACCGACGACGGCTTCGTGGTGACCGGCCAGACCGCCGACGGGCAGATCGTGGCCTACATCAGCACCGGCACCGGCGCCGCCTGGCTGCCGACCGGGCCGCTCGGCAGCGCCAGCACCGAGTCCGTGACCGGCGCGACGGTGCTGCCAGGCAACACGATCATCGCCATCGGCGCCACGGCCGCCAGCCGGGTCAGCCAGCAGCCGGTGTTCGTGGAGGCGAACGCGGCCGGGAGCGTGCGCACGGCCTCGCCGGCCAGCATCCCGGGCGGCATCGTGCCCGACGTCGCCGTCAACAGCGCCGCCGGCGGCGACGGCCAGCAGATCGCGGTCGGCAGCGCGGATGGTTACCCCGCGGTGTGGCGCAAAGCTTCCGGCGGTTCCTGGACGCTCGTCTCCTCGCTGGCGCTGGCTCAATCGCTAGCCGGAGACGGCGCCGGCCTGAGCGCGCTGACCAGCGTGACCCACGGGGCGGCCGGCTGGCTCGCCGTGGGCCTGCCGGGGCCGGTCATCTGGACCTCGGCGAACGGCACGACCTGGCAGGCCGCGACCGGAGATATCACCCAGGGCCTGGCTGGCGCGGTTGCCGTGGCGGCGGCCTCGGGACCGGCCGGTTACGCCGTCGTCGGCACGCTGCCCGTACCCGGCGGCGGTTGCGCAGCCGGCGTCTGGTGGTCGCCGAACCTGACCAGCTGGACCCGCGCGCATGACGTGAACGATGCGACCGGCTCGAGCACGGTGCTCACGGTCACGGCGAGCGCGCACGGGTTCATCTCGGTGGGGTCGCACGAAGGCAAGCCGGCCGTATGGACGACCACCAACGGGATTAGCTGGGAGACGATCGTGCTGCCGGTGCCGGACGGGGCCGCCACCGCCATGCTCCATCAGGTGGCGGTCACCGGGAACCGCGTGGTCGCCCTGGGCCTGGTCAACACCGCGGCCGGCCCCGTGCCGTTCGCCGAGCTCTCCGTCGACGGCGGCGCGCACTGGCAGCAGGTGCCGTTCAGCTCACCGGGACCGGACACCGCCTTCACCGCGCTGACCGCCGATTCCGCCGGCTTCACCGCCGCGGGCCTGTTCGGCGAGCCCGGCCAGCAGAACGTCGCCGTGTGGACGTCGGCCACCGGGGCGAGCTGGACGCCGACGCAGGCCAGTGACTTCAGCGGAGCCGGAGCCTTCCAGATCAGCGCGCTGGCCCCGTCCGGCTCCGCCGTGGCCGGGCTCGGCTCGATTACCACCGAGCACAGCCAGCAGATCGTTACCCTGACCCTGCCCGCCCGCTAACCCGTCGTCGGCCCGGACCAAGGCGACCAGGCGCGGAGCAGGTTGCTTCGGGTGCCGGCTTGTGGCACGAGCCGTCAGCTGAAGCGTGGCGGCTGGCCGGTGGCTTCGAGCACAGACATCCACAGGTCTCCGTTCGGGTCGACCTGGTTGCGGCTGCCGGTCGCCAGGGAGACGGGCAGGTGCACAAACCGTCCGTGCCAGCGCCCGACGACCATCGCCGTCCGTCCGGCCATCGCCGCGTGCACCGCGGCCTGGGCCAGCCGCAGGCAGTACACCGCGTCGTATCCGTTGGCGGGGACGCTGCGGATGGCGTAGCCCGGATCCACGTAACGCAAGCTGAGCTCGGTCCGAGCCATGGCGAAGTCAGCGGCGATCCGCTCACGCAGCAGCTGCCCGATGTCAGCCAGCCGCACGTTGCCCGACGCGTCCCGAGCGCCGTCGCGCGCAATCAGATCCTGGCCCGCTCCCTCGGCGACCACGATGACGGCGTGCCCGTGCCGCTGTACCCGTCGGCGCAGGCAGGACAGGAACCCGGCGTCGCCGTCCAGGCCGAAGGGCACCTCGGGCACGAGGACGAAGTCGACGTCGTGGTTGGCCAGCGCGGCGTAGCAGGCGATGAATCCGGAATGCCGTCCCATCAGCTTGACCAGGCCGACCCCGTTCGGGGTCGAGCTGGCCTCGGTGTGCGCGGCCTTGATGGAATCGGTGGCGCGAGCGAACGCCGTCTGGAAGCCGAAGCTGTGGTCAATGTAGGGAATGTCGTTATCGATCGTCTTGGGTACGCCCACCACCGACAGCACGACGCCGCGCTCGGCCGCGGCGTCGGCGATCTCCTCCGCCCCCCGCAGCGAGCCGTCTCCGCCAATGACCAGGAGCACCGAGACTCCAAGGCGCGCCAGGGTCGTGACAATCTCCGCAGTGTCCTGGCCGCCGCGCGATGTGCCGAGAATGGTGCCGCCGTGGTTGTGGATGTCGGCCACCAGGGCGGGCGTGAGCCGCATCGGCTCCTCGCCTCTCACCAATCCCCGGTAGCCATCGCGGAAGCCGACGATCTCAGTGACGCCGTAGTTCTCCGAGAGTTCCAGGACCAGCCCGCGGATCACGTTGTTCAGGCCAGGGCACAGACCTCCGCAGGTTACGATGCCGACCCGGGTACGGGCCGGGTCGAAATAGATGTACTCGCGCGGGCCGCCTGGCTCAAGGGAGGGCAGCTCTCCCACGGGGCACTTACGCGCGGCTGCCATTCCGGCCGTGTCATCAAGCAGCACCCGGTCGGACTCGTGCACGTAATGCGGGGAACTCGCCCGGCCGTGCAGCAGCCGGGCCATCGGCGAGGCCACCACCGGCTCGCCAAGCCGCCGCACCAGCAGGTCGGCCGCCTCGATGGATAGCTGATCACCCGAACTCACCATGCGCCGAGCATGACGCGTCAACGTTTCAGAAATGTAGCCGGATATCTCAGTTCATGCGTCCGGCCACAATGCACCCGGCCAGCGTGCCGTATCAGGCAGCTACGTCCCCATCTAATTTCTCAGCTGAGCAGGCGTCGCACCGGTGGCTATAGGCGGAGGAAGCCCAGGTGGTATGGTACCTGGTATGGTGACACGGAAGGTTACCGTCACGCTCGACGAGCTCCAGCTCGACCAGATCCGGGCCCTGGTACAGGGGGGGACCGCGCCGAGCGTGTCCGGGTTCGTTCAGCACGCGGTCGGCGTAGCCCTGGATGACGTCGCGGGATGGGGCGCGATGCTCGCCGAGGCGCTGCGGCAGACCGGCGGCCCGCTGTCCGACGACGAGCGTGCCTGGGCCGACGTTGTGCTCGGTGCCAGTACCCGGCCGGCGGCCTGATGCCGGGCGTGACCATGGACGCGGGTGGGCTGATCGCCCTGGACCGGGACGACCGCCGCGTGGTGGTGCTCCTGGCCCGCGCCAGAGAAACAGGAGCCCGCGTTACCGTGCCGGCCTCGGTCCTGGCTCAGGCCATCCGCAGGCCGGATCGGCAGGTCCGGCTCTCGCGGCTCATCCGCCAGCCGACGACCGACGTCATCGATCTGGGCCGGGTGGATGCGACCAGCGTCGGCAGGCTGCTGGCCGCCAGCGGAGCGTCTGACATCGCGGACGCTCACGTGGTGATCTGCGCGCGCCGCGCTGATCAGCCCGTCGTCACCTCCGATCCCGGTGACCTTCGACAGCTTGACCCAGCCCTCCGGCTGATCGCGCTGTAACCGCCCGCTGCCGGGTGCCCGGCCGGGCATGCCGTATCTGGCCGCTGCGGACGGCACGGTAACGTGCGGACATGGATCATGCCCGACTCGGCCGCACCGGCCTGCAGGTCTCCAGGCTGTGCCTGGGGACGATGACCTTCGGACTGCAATCAGACGAGGCCACCGCGGCCGCCATCCTGGACCGGGCGGCTGAGGGCGGTATCGACTTCCTGGACACCTCGGACGCCTATCCGCTGGGCGGGGACCTGACCACCAGGGGAGTCACCGAGGAGATCCTCGGCCGCTGGCTGCACGGGAAACGGGACCGCTTTATCGTGGCCACGAAGTGCTTCGCCCCCACCGGACCGGCGCCCTTTGACGCCGGCAACTCCCGCAAGCACATCCTCGCCGCCGCCGATGCCTCGCTGCGGCGTCTGCAGACCGACTACATCGACCTGTACCAGCTACACGGATACGACCCGGCGACACCGATCGAGGAGACCCTGGGTGCCCTGGACGACCTCGTCCACGCCGGGAAGGTCCGCTACATCGGCTGCTCGAACTTCCTGACCTACCAGCTGGTGCGTGCCATCGGCCGGAGCGAGACGCTGCGGCTGGCCCGTTTCGATTCCGTCCAGCCCCGCTACAACCTGCTCTTCCGCCAGATCGAGCGGGAGATGCTCCCGTTCTGCCTCGAGGACGGCGTCGGCGTCATTCCCTACAACCCGATCGCCGGGGGCTTGCTGTCCGGCAAGCACTCGCGGACCGCCCCGCCCCCCGAGGGGACCCGCTTCACCCTCGGCACGGCCGCGAAAAACTACCAGGACCGCTACTGGCACGACCGGGAGTTCGAGACCGTCGACGCGCTGCGCCAGCTGGCCGACAAAGCCGGGGTAAGCCTGGTGACCCTCGCGGTCGCCTGGGTCCTGGCGAACCCGGCCATCACCGCGCCCATCATCGGGGCGAGCCGTCCCGACCAGCTCGAGGCCAGCCTGGCCGCCGCCGAGCTGGACCTTGACGACGACCTGACGCGCCAGCTGGACGAGCTCACGCACGAGTACCGTATGGGCGACGCCCCCCGGTAGCCCTCAGCCGGCCTTCAGGCAGGCGCGCCGAAGGGGTCTTCGGGCCAGGCGCCGTGGACCTCGTACGCCTCGTCCGGGCCCGGCCAGGGCGGCATCGTCGCGCCGATCGCGGCGAGCGGTCCGGCGCCGGTGGACCGGAACTGGAAATGCGTGCCAGCGGGAATGGACACGCAGGTCCCAGGCTCCAGGGTCACGGTCTCCTCCCGCTCGGCCTGGCGCCGCCACATCTGCCCCTGCCCGCGCAGGATGTACCAGATCTCTTCGACGGAATGGTGGGCCACCGCCCGGGAGACCCGGCCGGCTCCCAGCTCGAAATGGGCCATCCCGCCGCGGCCGAGCTGCAGCAGAATCCGGACGTCCGAACCATCGGGTGCGACAGCATCTCGTGCCTCGGGAAGTGGCATGGTGTCAAAGTCCTGGTTCACGACCCCTCCGCTCTCCGTCCCGCTGACCATGATGCCGCCGCCGACGGTCGGATGCTGAACGTCCCCGGCCGCGGGGCGGTGTGCTTAGCAGTTCACCGGTGTCGACGAGGTGCAGAGCCGGCGAGGCGTAACCGAACGGCCGGCCCTGCGGATGCATAAAGCAATGTCTCAGGTGCAGAAGGGAAGATGTTCAGCGCGCCCAGGAGGAACCATGGCCATGACAAGAACCAGACGATCCGGGTATACCCTGCTCGGCATCTACCTGAATGATCATCTCGCGGGAGCGACCGCTGGCACCGAACTGGCGCGCCGGATAGCGGCCTCACACGGCACCCCCGCCGACGGTACCTTGCAGCGGCTGGCCGCCGAGGTCGTCCAGGATCGCGTCACGCTCCTGGACATCATGCGCGCCCTTAACGTCCCGGTCCGCGGCTACAAGGTCTACGCGGCGTGGCTCGGGGAGAAGGCCGGGCGGCTGAAGTTCAACGGCCACCTGCTCACCAGATCGCGCCTCAGCTACCTGGAAGAGCTGGAAATGATGCGGCTGGGCGTTGAGGGTAAAGCCGCCGGATGGCGTACGCTGCGGGTTCTGGCGGACAGTGACAAGCGGCTGGATTCCGTCCAGCTGGACGGGCTCATCGCCAGGGCCCGGAATCAGGCGGATGTTCTTGAAGAACTCCGCGTGCGCGCTGCGGAGCAGGTCACCGGAACCCCGGGCTCCTTACTGAGCATCCGTACTGAGCATCCGTACTGAGCATCCGTCCCAGAGGGTTATCAGGCTAATTCAGAGGGTTAGCAGACTATTGCCGCAGCGAAGCCGCAGCCACGGCGGGTGTCCTGAGCCTAGGGCCATGACCCGACCGCTAGGAGGCGGACACGTTGAAGACCAGAATGGGCAAGATTATCCTCGCCAGTGCAATCGGAGCCGGGGCGCTAGGCGTGGGGTTCGGTGGCAGCCTCGCTGCCGCCAGCGCCGCGACAGCGCACACAACGTCGCCATCGTCGTCATCAGGATCGGCGACGACGGCGGTCAGCGCCGGGTCTGTGAGCACGGCCGCGACTCCCTCGCCGGCCGCGTCAAGCAAGCCCACGCACAACTGCCAGAACATGAAGGGCGGCAGCCGGGGCGTGCAGGGCACGCCAGGGAGCAGCAGCACCGGCAGCTAGGGCTGCGGTAAGTGGCCGGCCTCTCCTTTCCAGGCCCGGGAGGGGCCGGCCCCCTGAAGCCCCTTAAACCGTCGCGGCCCGCGACGGCCTCAAAAGCAGGCGTTTCCTGATCAGGAAATACCCAGCGTGCTCGGCGGCAGGCCGCGGATGGAGGCGTCGAGGACCTCGGCGGTGTGCGCGATCGCGACGTGCTCGCCGCGTTCGGCCAGAGCCGATGCGATCTGCAGCGAGCAGCCGGGATTGGCGGAGATGAGCAGCGGCGCGTCGGCGGCCAGGACCGCTTCGGCCTTGCGACCGCCGAGCTCGCTGGCCGCATCCGGCTGCAGCAGGTTGTACACGCCCGCCGAACCGCAGCAGGTGCCCGCGTCGGGCACTTCGACCAGGTTCAGGCCGGGGATTGCGCGCAGCAAGTCCCGGGGCTCTTTGGTGATCCCCTGGGCGTGCGCCAGGTGGCAGGCATCGTGATAGGCGGCGGTGACCGGCAGCGGGTGCCGCCGCGCCACCGGCCCGATGTCGGCCAGGAGCTCAGCGAAATCCCTGACCTTGCTGCTTATCTCGGCGGCCCGCTCGGGCCAGCCCGACCCGTCGCTGGCTCGCTCCGTTCCGGCCAGCAGCCGTTCGTATTCCTTCATCGCCGAGCCGCAGCCGGCCGAGTTGACCACGATCGCGTCCACCCCGGCCTGCTCGAACATGGCGATCGTGCGGTGGGCGAACGCCGCCGCCTCGGCTTCGCGGCCCGAGTGCAGCGACAGCGCGCCGCAGCAGCCCTGCCCGGGCGGGATGATCACGTCGCAGCCCTCCGCCGCGAGCACCCGGGCTGTCGACGCGTTCACCTGCGGGAAGAACACCGACTGCACGCACCCGGTGAGCATGCCGACCACGGCCCGCCTGGAGCCGAGCGCGGGCACCCGTTCCGGTAGCTTTCTCCAGGTCGCGGCCAGTGGAGTCAGGCGCAGCGCGGCGCCGAGCGCGGGGGAGACGCGGCCCGGCAGCCTGCTGCTGGCTAGCCGCCGGTCAAGCCCGGTCCGCTGCACTATCTGCAGCGGCGCGGTCAGCGCCCGCAGCCGCCGGGGGTAAGGGAACAAGGAGAAGATGGCCGCCCGCGCCGCCCGGTCCCGGACCGGCCGCTTCCCGGCCGGCGGCACCCGCGGCACGGTCGGCGCCCTGCCGCCTGACGCCGGACCCGCCGAGGCCGTCCCGGCGGCATCCGCCCCGCGCACGTCCGCCACCCCCGCACCCGCCACACCAGAACCCGCCACACCAGAACCCGTCGAGCCAGAACCCCGCGAGCCAGAACTCCCCGAGCCACCATCTGCCGCACCGGCAGCTACCGTGCTCCCGGTCCTTGCCGCCACGGCAGGCTGGACGCCATCGCCCGATCGGGCTTCTTCGGTCCAGGCCCGGGCCGCCTCGATCAGCTGGTCATACTGGACGCCTGACGGGCAGGCGGTCATGCAGGCCATACAGCCGAGGCAGCGATCGAAGTGCTCGGCCGCACTCGCGGACAGCTCGGCGCCGTCCAGGATCTGGTTCACCAGGTAGATCCGGCCCCGCGGCGAGTCCATTTCCTCGGCCCACAGCTGGTAGGTGGGACACGCCGGCAGGCAGAACCCGCAGTGCACGCAGTCCTTCGCCACGTCGCGCAGCGTGTTCTCGTCCTGCATGTGATGCCTTTCTCTAGATGGCCGCGAGCCGGCCGGGGAACATCCGGTGGTCCGGATCGAACTGGTCCTTGATCGCCCGCATCAGCGCGGCCCCGGGGACCGACCCGTAGACCCCGTACGCCCCGGCCGCCGCCATCACCGGTGCGGGCGCGGCCAGCACGACCACACTGCCCCGAGGTCCCACGGAAGCCGGCGGCCCCCCGGACGCGCCAGAATCCAGCCGCTCCCGGAGCGCCTGTACGAACCGCACCGCGGTGTCGTGTTCGGTGCCCGGATCAAGGCAGGCGTACAGCGCGCCCGCCCCCGCCGAGCCGGTCACCGCGGGCCGCACTCCAGCGCCCGCCCCGGCCGCCGCTAGCGCGTCGAGCACTCCGGCCAGCCTGCCGACCCAGAACGTCACCCGGATCACCGTGCTGGGGGAGGGCAGCTGGCCCCACCGCGGCGGCACGGCCTCCGCCACGGCGACCGCCGGTGATCCGCCCGCCGACGCCAGCAGCTCCGACATCTGCATGGCTCGTTCCGCCACTCCTGACGAGGTGCCCTCGAGCAGCACCCCGACTCGCAACGCCCGCTGAGACTGCGGCGAGCCCGGCGGCCAGTCCAGTTCCACCGCCGACGGCACCAGCGTCGACCCGGCCGCCGACTGCAGCGCGACCGCCGCTGCGCCGCGCTGCGCCGGGCCGAACTCCGCCGTCACGTACGCCACCGCGTCCGGCAGCGGATGCAGCCGGAACGTCGCCTCGGTGATCAGGGCCAGCGTGCCCTGCGAGCCGGCCAGCAACTTGCCGATGTCGTACCCGGCCACGTTCTTGACCACCTTGCCGCCCGCGTGCGCGGCCACCCCGTCCGCCCGCACCGCGGTGACCCCGATCAGCAGGTCACGCGGGGATCCGTACCGCAGCCGGCGCGGTCCGGCCGTCCCGGTGGCGACCACCCCGCCCACCGTCGCGTCCGCCGGGACGTCAAGCGCGAGCTCCTGGCCGGCCGTGGCCAGCACCGACGCCACATGCCCGACCGTGGCCCCGGCCTGTACCCGCGCCACCAGGTCCCCGGCCGCGTGCTCGATGACCTGATCCATCGCGCTCAGGTCCACCACCAGGTCGCAGGCCGAAGGCGGCAGGCCCCAGCCCAGCCCGGTTCCGGCGCCGCGCGGCACCACCGCGAGCCCGGACGAGGCCGCGGCCCGCAGCAGCGCCGCCGCCTCCTGCGTGCTGGCCGGCGAGGCGACGAACGACGGCGTCAGCCCGCCGACGGCATCGGCAGGATCGCCGTCTCGCAGCGACGAGCAGGCGGCGGTCAAGGCTGACCGGACTTCAAGCACCAAGGCCCGTTCGGAATTCATCAAAAGATCTCCGCCTGTCCTGCCGCCACGGCCGGATGCCCCACCGCCGGAAGCCCGGCGCGCCGGTGGCCAGGGACCTCGCCGCACAGCCGGGGCGTGGGGAAGATCTTGCCCGGGTTGCACAGGTGAGCCGGGTCGAACGCGCACCGGACCAGCTGCATGGTGTCCAGGTCGTCGGCGTTGAACATCTTGGGCATGTACCGGGACTTGTCCACGCCGACGCCGTGCTCGCCGGTGATCGAGCCGCCCTGTTCCAGGCACGCGTCGAGGATCTTTCCTGACAACTCCTCAGCGGCCAGGGTTTCACCAGGCGAGGCATCGTTGTAGAGCACCAGCGGGTGCAGGTTCCCGTCGCCGGCGTGGAACACGTTGGCCACCCGGACGCCGGCTTCGTCCGCCAGCGCCGCGATCGTGGCCAGCACGGCGCCCAGCGAAGTCCGCGGGACCACGCCGTCCTGCACGATGAACGACGGGCTGATCCGGCCTACCGCGGCGAAGGCGGACTTGCGGCCGGCCCAGATGACGGCGCGGTCGGCCGGGTCGTCGGCCGCCCTGATCTCGGTCGCGCCCGCGGCCTCACACAATGTAAGTACGGTGGCCAGCTCGGCTTCTACCTCAGCGGCCGGCCCGTCCAGCTCGACGATCAGCACCGCCCCGGCACCAGCCGGATAATTACACTGCACAGCGGCCTCGGCTGCCGTGATGGACAGCGCGTCCATCATCTCGATGGCGGCGGGCACGATGCCGGCCGCGATGATGTCGGAGACCGCCCGGCCGCCGTCGCTGGTGGTGGCGTAGGCGGCGAGCAGCGTGTGCACGACCTCGGGCAGCGGCAGCAGCTTGACCACAATCTTGGTGACGATGCCGAGCGTGCCCTCGGAGCCGGTGAACGCGCCGAGCAGGTCGTAGCCGGTGGTCACGCCGGTGCCGTCGCCGAGCCAGGTCAGCTCACCAGAAGGCGTGACAATCTCCAGCCCGGTCACGTGGTGCACGGTGAAGCCGTGCTTGAGGCAGTGCGCCCCGCCGGAGTTCTCCGCGACGTTGCCGCCCACCGAGCAGACCACCTGGCTGGACGGGTCAGGCGCGTAGAACAGTCCGAACGGCGCCGCCGCCTTGCTCACGGACAGGTTCGTCACCCCGGGCTCGATGACGGCCCGGCGGCTCACCGGGTCGATCTCGAGGACCTTCCGCATCCGGGACATCACGATCAGGACGCCGCCGGAGTGCGGCATCGCGCCGCCGGACAGGCCGGTGCCGCTGCCGCGGGCCACGAACGGCACCCGGGCGCGCGCGCACTCGGTCACCACCGCGGCCACTTCGCCGGCCGAGCTCGGCAGCACCACCAGGGCCGGGACGCTGCGGTGCGCGGTCAGGCCGTCGCACTCGTAGGTCCGCAGCTCGAGCGGATCGGTGATGACGTTGCCCGCGCCGCAGATATCCCTCATCCGCGGTACCAGCGCCTGGACCTCCATGTCCCACCGCCTAACTGCCAACTCTTCCTGATTGTCCCCTTTTCCTGTTACGCCGAACGCCAATCCCCTTACGGCATCCGCTCGTAGGCCGGGATGGTGAGGAAGTCGGCGAAGTCGTCGGCCAGCGCGACCTCGGTGAACAGCGCGGTCGCCTGGCCGTACCGCTCCGCGTCGAAGCTGTCCCCGGTCAGCGCCCGGATCTTGGTCAGCTCCTCGTCGATGAGCCGCTCGACCAGGTCCCGGGTCACCAGGGTCCCGTCGTCCAGGGTGACGTCGTTGTGGATCCACTGCCAGACCTGGGAGCGGGAGATCTCCGCCGTGGCCGCGTCTTCCATCAGGTTGAAGATGCCCACCGCGCCGTTGCCGCCCAGCCAGTTGGCCAGGTACTGGAGCGCGACGCTGATGTCGTTGCGCAGCCCCGCCTCGGTGATCACGCCCGGGGTCTTGCTCACCGCGAGCAGGTCCTGGGCGGTGACGCCGACGTCCTCGCGGAGCTTGGAGATCTGGTTCGGGTTGGCGCCGAGGACGCCGTCGAAGACCTCCTTGCACAGCGAGACCAGGTCGGGGTGGGCGACCCAGGAGCCGTCGAAGCCGTCCTGCGACTCGCGGGTCTTGTCCTCCCTGACCTTGGCCAGGGCCTGGGCGTTGACCTCGGCGTCGCGTCGGCTCGGGATGAACGCGGCCATGCCGCCCATCGCGTGCGCCCCGCGCCGGTGGCAGGTCTTGACCAGCAGCTCGGTGTAGGCGCGCATGAACGGCGCGGTCATCGTGACCGAGTTGCGCTCAGGCAGGACGAACTCGCGGCCCCTGGTGCGGAACTTCTTGATCACGCTGAACAGGTAGTCCCAGCGACCCGCGTTCAGGCCCGCCGAATGATCCCGCAGCTCGTACAGGATCTCCTCCATCTCGAACGCCGCGGGGATCGTCTCGATCAGCACCGTGGCCCGGATAGTGCCGCGACCGATGCCGAGCGCGTCCTGGGCCAGGTTGAACGCGTCATTCCACAGCCGCGCCTCGAGGTGGCTCTCGTTCTTGGCCAGGTAGAAGTAGGGCCCCTTGCCCTTGTCCAGCTGGCGCTGCGCGCAGGCCGCCATGTAAAGGCCGAAGTCGACCAGGCTGCCGGAAGCCCGCTTGCCGTCGATCAGGATGTGTTTTTCGTCCAGGTGCCAGCCGCGCGGCCGGACCACGATCGTGGCCAGCTCGTCGTCCTGGCGCAGCGCGTATTCCTTGCCTTCGTCGCTGGCGTAGTCAATCGTCCGGTCCAGCGCGTCCTTGAGGTTGAGCTGACCGGTGATCATGTTGTCCCAGAGCGGGGTATTGGCGTCCTCGAAATCCGCCAGCCATACGTTGGCCCCCGAGTTGAGGGCATTGATCGTCATTTTCTTGTCGGTCGGCCCGGTGATCTCGACCCGGCGGTCGACGAGGCCCGATGCGGGCGGTGCGACCCGCCAGCTGGGGTCGTCGCGGATCGATTGCGTCTCGGGAAGAAAGTCGAGCATCGCCCCGCCGGAAAGCTGGGCCTGGCGCCGGCGGCGCGCGGCCAGCAACTCGGACCGGCGCGGTCCGAGCTCGGCGTGCAGCGCGGCGATAAGGTCGATGGCCTGCGGCGTCAGGATCTCGTCGTAGCGATCACCGTAAGGACCTGTGATCTCCACGCGTTCTGTTCCCGGCATGTCTGAACTCCTCCCGAGTCGTTCCCTCATCCTAGGCGCACGGCCGCGCCCAGGCTGCGGCCGGCTCAAGGTGAGAACATAAACCGAGGGTGCCCGCGATGATACCTATCGCTATTTCCCGAAAGGACCGCAGCGCCAGGGCTCCGGCGTGTTCCGGAGTTACCCCGCTTTGTCGGGCATGTGGCTAACAGGAGGAAATCGCACTGTTGATGGACGCGGGCAT
>Ga0302308_10001548_pt1 | contig 18614 bp, 10 predicted proteins | sample III_Palsa_E3_3_FD_200531 | JGI IMG/M metagenome (GOLD analysis project Ga0302308, IMG submission 200531) | Peat permafrost microbial communities from Stordalen Mire near Abisko, Sweden - III_Palsa_E3_3 | ecosystem: Environmental > Terrestrial > Soil > Palsa > Peat permafrost | place: Sweden... | reverse complement strand
CTGCTGGCCAAGGCGCCCGGGCTCGAGCGGGTGTTCTTCTGCAGCAGCGGCACCGAAGCGGTCGAGTCGGCGCTCAAGTTCGCCCGCCACGCCACCGGCAAGGGCCGCATCGTCTATGCCCGGCATGGCTTCCACGGGCTGACCGCCGGGTCGCTGTCGGTGAACGGCGCGGAGGAGTTCAAGGACGGCTTCGGCCCGCTGTTGCCCGGCGCCCAGATCCCGCTCGGCGATCTCGGCGCGCTCGAGGCCGAGCTGCGCAAGGGCGACGTCGCCGCGCTGATCGTCGAGCCGGTCCAAGGGCACGGCGTGATGATGACGCCGCCCGGGTTCCTGCCTGAGGCCAAGGCGTTGCTGCATAAGCACGGTGCCCTGCTGATCTGCGACGAGGTCCAGGTCGGCCTGGGCCGCACCGGCCGCTTCTTCTCCTATGAGTACGACGGCGACGTGCGGCCGGACATCGTGACCGTAGCCAAGGCGCTCTCTGGCGGCTACGTGCCGGTGGGCGCGATGCTGACCACCGACAAGATCTACTCGTCGGTTTACTCCTCCATGGACAAGCTTATGGTTCACTCCACCACCTTCAAGGGCGGCCCGCTGGCCATGGCCGCCGGGCTGGCCGCGCTCGCCGTTATCGACGACGAGGGCCTGGTGGAGAACGCCGCCCGCCGCGGCGAGGAGCTGATGCAGGCTCTCAGGGAGCTGCAGGCAAAGTACGACGTGATCAAGGATGTGCGGGGCAAGGGCCTGATCATCGGCATCGAGTTCGGACGGCCGTCCGGGCTGAAGGCGAAGGCGGGCTGGGGCATGCTGCAGAAGGCCCGCGTCGGCCTGTTCGCGCAGATGGTCGTGGTCTCGCTGTTCCAGCGGCACCGCATCCTGACCCAGGTCTCCGGCGACCATATGGAGGTCATCAAGCTCATCCCGCCGCTGATGATCAGCGACACTGAGGTCAAGCTGTTCACAGAGTCGTTCGCCGAGGTCATGGACGACGCCAGCAAGGGCAGCGGGCTCATGTGGGACTTCGGCCGGACCCTGGTCAAGCAGGCGATCAGGAACTGATGCCGCGGTCCTGGTCCCGCAGCAGGGTCTCGGCGATGGCCAGGTCGCGCGGATAGGTGATCTTCAGGTTGTCCTCGCTGCCCGCCACCACGTGCACCGGCACGTCCGGCAGGTAGCGCAGCACGACGCCGCAGTCGTCGGTCGGGGTGAAGTCCGGGTCGGCCAGGGCCCGCTCGTGCGCCCGGGCGATCAGCGAGAGCCGGAAGGCCTGCGGGGTCTGGCACCGGAGCAGTGTGTCCCGGCGCGGTATCTGGGTCATGACGCCGTCGTTCACCACGACAATCGTGTCCGAGGTCGGCACGGCCACCCCGATCGCGTCCGCTTCACCCAGCGCCGCAACGCAGTCGGCGATGGTCCGCTGGCCGACCAGCGGCCGGGCCGCGTCGTGCAACAGGACGCCGCAGTCGCTGATACCCATCGCGGAGATACGGGCCCGGACGGCGCCGATGGCCCGGCGGGTTGAGCCGGGGCGCGTGGTGCCCCCCTCGACGATCGCGGTCAGCTTGCCGTAGCCCCCGCCGTCCAGCAGTTTGGTCGCCTCGTCTATGCGGCCGGGTGGCATCACCACCAGCACCTCGTCGACCCCGGGCGCCTCGTCGAAGGCAGCCACGCAGTGCTCGATCAGCGTCTTCCCGCCCAGTCTCAGCAGCTGTTTCGGCACGTCGGCGCCAAACCGCTGGCCGGACCCGCCCGCCAGCACGACCGCGACCATCCGCATGAGCCGGACTCTACTGGATGCCCCCGGCGGGCCAGACCGGGCGCACCGGGCCGTCCGGCCGGGTGCACCGGTAGCGTGAAACCCCGGCCACCACGTGTGTCCATCCCAAGTTTGACCGGGTTAGCTCGGTACCCTTTCGGGGAACGTTGTGAGCCTGCGTACTTGCCTCGGTTCTTGCCTCGTTCTTGCCCCGGCTTTTGGCCTGAGCAGTACCTTCTGCAGTTCAGGGCCCGGAGCACACTGTGGGCGGCCGGCCGGTCGGAGGCTCGGGGCGGCGGCCGTTGAAAGGACGGCAGATGACCGTTGCGCTGGTCCTGGCGGCCGAGCCGGCGGCTGGGCTACGCGGCCAGCTGACGTCACTCGGCGTGCAGCGGGTCGACGCGACCGACAACGTCGGCTCCAACAGCATCCTGCTGAGCATCGCGGCGGCGGCCCGGGCCACCAGCGAGCCGATGCTGATCTGCGGCGGCGATCTCTCCGTGCCCAGGCAGGCGCTGGCCCGGCTGCTGGATGCCGAGGGCACGGCGGGCTACGCCGAGGCTCGCGGTGATTGCCGGGCCATCCTCGTCGGCCCGTCCGACCTGCGGGCGCTGGCCGAAGCGGCGGAGTACCTCTCGTACGGGCCGCAAACGCCGGATCACGTCAGCGCCTTGATGGGGGAACTGGTGCGGCGCGGTGTCACCGTTTGGTTCGTCGAGGCCAGGCCGGACGGCGATGCCGACCGGGACGAAGACGGCCTCGTTGCGGAGCTCTTCGCGGATCCGATCGCGCGGGATGTGGCCCGGTGGGCGTCGGAGCGGGCGCTCGCACCGGCCGCGCTGATGGGGATCAGCCTCGGCCTCGGGCTCGTCTCGGCCATCTGGTTCACCGAGCCCACCGCCCCCGCGAAGGCGTTCGGCGCGGTGACCCTGCTCGCGGCCTTCGTCACCAGCCGGGCCGGCCGGGCGCTGGCCGCGGCGCCGGGGCCCGTGCTGGAGGCGATCGGCGCCCTCAGCGGCCTCGGCGGTCGGCCCGCGTCCCGGACCAGCGTCATCCAGCCCGCCGCGGACTGGCTGTCGGCCGCCGGGTGGGCGATCACCGAGTGCGCCGTCTACGCGGGCCTGGCAGCCAGCGCCGGCCTGGGCAGCGCCGGCCTGGGCAGCGTCGGCCTGGGCGGCCCCGGCCTGCGGGTCGGCTTCACCGTATCGGGGATCGGCAGCGGTTCCGGCGGCGTCTGGCACCTGGCCGTGGCGGCCCTGGCTGTACTGGCCGTCCGCCAGATGGCCGGGCTTTGCTACGAGCGGGCGGCCGAAGAGTTCGGTGGCCGGACCCGCCTCGCGCACTCGGCCCGGCGGCGGCGGATCGAACGGGCCCTGCTGCTGCCCGCAGGGGAACGGGTCGTCCTGCTGATCGTGACCGGCGGGATCTGGGGCCCGCGGGTGACTTTCCTCGCGCTGATCGGCTGGGGCGTCCTTGCCACCGGGTATCTCCTCACCGCGCGGATCATCGGCCTCCGGGACGCGGCGGTCTACGGCAGCCGGGTACCGTCCGGCGGCGTCCTCCCGGCCGACGAGGGATCGATCAGCCTGGAGGCGGCGGCTGGCCCGTTCGGGGCGCTGAGCGCGTTCGCGGACGGCTCACGCGCCGCGGACGGCAACGGCGGCGGGTCGCACGGTGAGGAGGGCAGCGGAGCGGGCGGGGATGCGCTGTCTGCGCTCGGGCTGCGGGCGACCGGGACGGCCCCGTCGCCCGCTCCCTGGCAATCCTCCCGGTCCCGTACCGCAGCCAGCCCGGAGAGTGCGCCGAGCTATCAGATCGCCGCCTACCGCGACGACGGCCCGCTGTCGCTGTGGCTCGGTCGGCTGGTGGAGGGGCGCATTCCTCCGTTGCCCCCGGCGCTGGTCGGGGTGTTCGTCACCGTAGCTTTGACGCTGCTCGGCCTGCGCAACCTGTCGGGGGTGCTCGTGCTCACCCCGGTGGAGGCGATGCTGCTGGCCGGGCTCGGCTCGTGTCATCCGCACGACGGGCGATTGGACTGGCTGGTGCCACCGCTGCTCCAGGTGGGGGAGTACCTGTTCCTGGCCGCGCTGGCCTTTACCCGCCTGGTCTCCCCGGCGCTGGTTTACGCGCTGATCGCGGCGGTCATGCTGCGCCACCTGGACGTCGCCTACCGGGCCCGCCATCGGATCCTCTGGCCCGCGGCCGGTTCGGCCGCGTCTCGCCGCCGCAAGCCGCGTCGCACGGCAGAGCCGACCCGCCGCGGCCGCCGTCCTGGTCAGCAACTCGCTGGCCGGCAGGCTGTCGGCCAGCCCGCCAGCGCCCAGCCGGCCAGTGCCCAGCCGGCCAGTGCCCAGCCGGCGGGTGCCCAGCCGGCCAGCCAGCAGTCAGCCGGGGACCGGGGAGTAGCCGCCAGCCATGGCCTGAGCTGGCCGCCGAGGGCCGCCGACGGCCGCCCCGCGGACGTCACCGGGCTCGGCTGGGAGCTGCGCATGCTGGCCCTCGGCGTCGGTGCTGCCCTGGGCATCATGCCGTTCGCCTGCATCGCGCTGGCCGGATACCTGTGGGTACTGGTCGGCCGGGACTTCCTGACCGGATGGCTGGGCGTCCGCGACGAACCCGCCCGGGCCACCGCTCCGGCCCGGCCCGCCCAGCCCGCCTGATAGTCGGCAAATCCGGTCGGCCAGATCGGAAAAACCCGCTTTGACCTGCGAAAGCTCGGCCGCTGAGCCGGTAGGGCGGCTGGCTAGAGTGAGATACCCGATGGGCAGATCTCGCGCGGGAAGGCGGCAGGATGTGGTCCCCGCTCAGACGGCGCGTTGACGGTGAGCCAGCAGATGGCCGGCCGCGGCCCAGCGAGCGCCTCCGCATCCCGCAGCCGCTGATCAAGCGCCGGCTGCCGTCGGGCCGGGGCGCGACCGAGCAGCCGAACGTGACCAGCGACGGCGATACCGCGCTGACTCCCGCTTTCTGGGTGGTCCTGGTCGCGACCGGGCTGGCCGCGGGGCTGATCGGCGCTGGGCTGATGTACCTGCTGTTCAGCGTGGAGCATCTCGCGTTCGGGTACAGCTCCGGCGACCTTGAATCGGGCGCCCGGCACGCCTCGGATCTGCGCCGGCTCGCGTCGCTCCTCATCGGGGGAATAGTGGCCGGCGTGGGCTGGTACCTGCTGCGCCGGTACACCGCCGGGCAGAAGTCGGAGATCGACGACGCGATCTGGAACGGCGACGGACGCCTGTCGTTCCGCCGGTCCGCCGGTACCGCGCTGCTGTCCGAGATCGTCATCGGCATGGGCGCGTCCCTCGGCCGGGAGGCGGGCCCGAAGCTGATGGGCGGGGTCTCAGCGAGCTTCCTGTCCAGCTGGGCCCACCTCTCGGTCGGGCAGCGGAGGCTCCTAGTCGCCTGCGGGGGCGGTGCCGGCCTTGCGGCCGTGTACAACGTCCCGCTGGCCGGGGCCCTGTTCACCGCGGAGGTGATGGTCGGCAGCCTCGCGCTCCCGGTGGTCCTGCCGGCCCTGGCGTGCTCGGGCATCGCCACGTTCGTGGCCTGGATATACCTGCCGGACCACGCCACCTACCTCGATATCCCGGCCTACCGGTTCTCCGCGCCGTTGCTGGTCGGGGCGCTGCTCGCGGGCCCGGCGATAGGGGTGATCTCCGCCGGGTACATCCGGCTCATCGGCTGGGTTGCCTACTACCGGATCACCGGCCGCCGGGTGCTGTTCGCCCCGGTTGTGGCGTTTGGCATCCTCGGGCTGATCGGCTTCGCCTACCCCCAGCTTTTCGGCAACGGCAAGGACATGGCGCACGATGCGTTTGTGGGCGCGGACAGCTTCAGCCTCCTGCTCGCCCTGTTCATCCTCAAGCCGCTCGTGACCGCGATGTGCCTGGAGAGCGGGGCCTCCGGCGGCCTGTTTACGCCGACCCTGAGCACCGGAGCGGCGTTGGGAGGCGCCTTCGGCGTCGCGTGGAACCTGCTCTGGCCCGGCTCATCGTCGGGTGCCTACGCGATGGTCGGCGCGGCCGCGATGCTCGGCGCCGCGATGCAGGCCCCGCTGGCCAGCCTGGCCCTGGTACTCGAGCTCACCCACAGCGGCTTCCAGATCATGGTTCCCATGCTGGCCGCCACCGTGATCGCTACCGCCGTCGCCCGCTACATCGACGGTTACTCCATCTACTCGGCGCGGCTGCCACCGCAGCGGGGCGGCCCGCCGCGGCGGCCGGGAGCCGTCAGCGGCATCGCCAGTAGTGCGGGGACCGATGGCCCGGACACCGCGTGATCAGTGCACCGCGGACAGTCACCACCAGGCTGCGTCGGCCCGGCCGACGGTGCCCGCGCTAATTAGCGGGGCCGTAGCGGCCGCGCCGAGGGGTAGTGTCGGCAGGGGCAATCGATCTGATCGCGCGGGGAGGATCGCGGATGTCCTTGCTGACGCGTAGCTCAGCTCGCGCGGGCGTGTGGGCGCCAGGCGACACTCTGTCCTGGCAGTCACTCGGCACCGACCGCCGGTCCTGGGTAGCGGCCGCGTTCGTCGTCTGCGCTTTGTTCGCCGGCACCGTGTCGCTGGTTTCCAGTGACTACCTGCACCGGATGTGGGGCCTGATGGCGGCCTGCGGCTACGCGGCCGCGGCGCTCTGCGTGATGGCCTGGCGAGAGCGCGGGACGGACCTGGCGCTCGCCGTGAGCCTGGCCGGGGCGCTGATCGCCCCGCTTGCCTGGATGGCCTGGACAGGACAAGGGCAGCCCGAAGTCAGCGTCATCATCGGGTCCGCGCAGCTGCTGGTCCACCACGGCACGCCGTACGTGGCGTCCGCCGCGCTCAGCCATACCCGCAATCCGAACGCCTACGATCCCTACCTGCCCGCCATGACGGCGTTCGGCCTGCTGTGGGCCATGGCGGGGGCTAATCCGCTGGCCGACCCGCGGGTGTGGTTCGGCGTCGCGTTCGTGGTGTTCTTCGCGCTGGCGCTGCGGGTGGCCAAAGCGAAGGACGTCGCCCGCTGGACCGTCTTTGTCACCGCGACCCCAATCATCGCGTTCGAGCTGGCGGTCGGCGGGACGGACGTGCCGATCATCGCGCTGCTGTGCCTCGGCTTCGCGCTGCTGTGGCAGCACCCGCGACCGGTGCTGGCCGGCTTGGCCTTCGGCGGCGCCGCCTCGATGAAGGCGACCGCATGGCCGGCGGTCATCGTGGCCGTCAGCCTGGTGCTGGCCCGGGACAGTAAACGCGCGGCGGCCGTCATGACCGCCGTCTGCCTCGGCGTCGTCGCGGTACTGGTCGGCCCGTTCGCCGTTCTCCGGCCCGAATCGCTGGTCAAGAACACGATCCTGTTCCCGCTCGGGCTGGCCAGCGTGACATCGCAGGCGGTCAGCCCGCTGCCCGGGCATCTGATCGCGCAGACCGGCCACGCCGGGCGCTTGTTCGTCATCGCCCTGCTCGTGCTGTCCGGCCTGGCCGTGCTGGCGTCGCTGGTGATCCGGCCGCCCCGGACCGTGCCGGCCGCTGCGGTGCGTCTCATCATCGGCCTCACGGTGATGTTCGTGCTGGCTCCGGCGACCCGCTTTGGCTACTTCATCTACCCGGGCGGCATCCTCGCCTGGCTCATCGTTTGCTGGGCCGGGCAGCAAGCGTCACCTGGCGGCGAAGCCATGCCCCCTCCTGAACAGGCGGGCGCGGCGACAGCGCGACGCTGAGCCCGCCCCGTTCCATGCCGGTAACGCCTGGCCTCCGGTAACGCCCGACCGCCAGTGTCGCTGACGCCAGTGTCGCTGCCATCAGGGCGCGAAGTCGGCGGGCACGTCCGGGCCGGTGAATGCGCCGGAGTCGCTGCAGATGTTGGTGTTCCCGGTGATGCCGCCGTAGGTCTCCGTGACGTTGCTGATCGCGGTTGATGACGAGCTGGCCGACGCGGTTTTCACCCCAGTGAAGCTGGAACCGAGGATCAGATCGACCGTCCCGCCAGTGACCCCGGCTACCTGCTGGATTTGAGCGTCCGGGATGACCTGCGCGAGGGCCTTGGCCGCCGCGGCGCCCGCCGGCGAGCTGTACTGGATGATCGTGCTCGCGGACGGTGCGACGGCGTTCCCCGTGCCGAGGACGTCGTAGTGGCTCTGGCTGAGCGAGGCGGCCGCCTGCGCCGCCAGGCCTGCCGCGGCCGTGGCGTTCAGCACCTTGACCGCGACCTGCGCCGGGCTGTCCGCGGACGTCGCGGACCGAGACGCGGACGCCTTTGGGGTGGCACCGGACGTCTTCGCGGGCTTCGCCACCGACTGGTCGCGAGCCACGGCGCTGAACAGCTGGGCGGCCTGCGGCTGCTGCCACCGGACCCGGTTGGCGTCATTCGGATCGGCGATGACCGGGACCTGGGTGAACTGAACGCCTTTGCTGGTCGAGCCCTTCATGCCGTCCGCGACGCTGAGCATCGTGCCGACCGACAGCCCGCTGTCCGTGGTCAGGGTCCTGGCCACGTCGCGCGCGATCGTGTAGAGCCGCGGCACATCGGACAGCGTCTTCTGGTCACCGATCTGCTGCAGCAGGGCGGCCATGAAGAACTGCTGGCGCTGGATGCGCTGCAGGTCCGATCCCTCACCGATGTGTCGCTCGCGCACGAAGGCGAGCGCCTGGGCCCCGTTCACGTGGTGTGTACCGGCGCTCAGGTCCAGGCCGGACGCCGGGTCGTTGACCGCCTCGGGCAGGCAGACGTTGACTCCGCCGAGGTCGTTCACCACCGACTGGAAGCCGTTGAAGTTGATCTCGACGAAGTGGTCGATGAAGATGCCGGTGGACGTCTCCAGGGTCTTCCACAGGCACGCCGCACCGCCGTTGGCGAAGGTCGCGTTGAGCATTTCGGTCTGCCCCGGCTGGGCCTTCTGGCCCGGGTCGCCGAGCCCGTCCGTCTGGCAGCCGATGATGGGTACCAGGGAGTCACGGGGAAAGCTGATCACCACGCCGCCGCGGCGCTCAGGCAGAATGTGCAGCAGCATCATCGTGTCCGACCGGGCGCCGGAGATGGCCTGAGCGCTCCCGAACTGGCCGTTGGTCCCGGCCCGGCTGTCGGAGCCAATGACCAGGATGTTCATCGCGGCAGTGCTGTACTGGGGCGGCCGCTTGCCGAGCAGGTGCGTGACGTCGACCTGGCGGATACCGCCGACCACGTTGCGGTACGCGGCGTAGGCGGCCAGCGAGGCCGCCACGAGGACGAGCGTGGTGATCAGCGATGTCCACTGCAGGATCTTGCGGCGGCGCGACCTGCCCGGTGGCGTGCCGTCCCCGGTGCCGTCCGGGCCATCCGGTCTCCGTCCGCCGGGACCTGAGGAGCCAGGCCGACGGCGGCCGGGGCGTCTCTTCTCCCCGGCCGCGCGCCTCCGCGACCTTCCGGCGGCGCTGGACAGGTCCCCGCCTTCCGGACGGAGGCTGACGCGGCTCAGGCCGTCTGAGGGGTGTCCATCGCCGAACTGCGCATCGTGCCCGTCGCCGGGCCTGGGCGCTTCGCCGGGCCAGGGTGCGTCGCCAGGCCAGGGTCCGTCGCCAGGCCGCGGCGCGGTGCCAGGCCGCGGCGCACGATACGGGCGCGGATCGCCCAGGTCTGGCTCGGCGAGACTGTAGGTGCGGTTCATCGCCTTCCTGGATCTCTCACTGGCAGGGGAAGGGCGTGATCAGGATGCCCCTTAGCAGTCTGTGCCTGGCGCCGCGCCGGTGGTCCGGGAAGAGACCCGCCGCCGGCTGCGCGCCAGAAATGTCTTACGGCCAGCTGCGCTGCTGTGCCCTCATGTTTATCGCGTCCCGAAACGGGATCCGCGCAAAATGCGCCCAAAGGTACTTACGGACCGATGTCGTGCTCGGTTTGGCGGGTGCCGGCCACGGCACATCTGCTGCTTTCCAGTGCATGGCGTACCCCAGCCCCGGCACGGTGCGGAACGGCGGCCTCGCCGGTGGTATGTGCGAACCACCCCCGGCCAACCGCCCACGGCCGTAGTTCACCGCTCCAGCGGCCCCCGGTGGCCGGGCGCCCGGTCCGGGGAGACCGGGGACGCGCCGTGGCCGTGCGTGGCGGCCCCTTGGCCGTCCCTCTAAAGTGGGTCCGTGCGCCGAGGACTCCGCCCGTCGGGCAGCGGCGTTGACGCGGGCAACCGCGCTGACGCGGCCGATCCGGCCGAAACGACCGGGGAGGCTGATTCAGCCGGTCCGGCGGATCCGGCTGAGGTCTCCGAGGCGGCGGACCCGGCGGGCGCCGACCCCGCCCGGGACGCTCCGGCCCGGGACGCTCCCGCCCAGGACCCCGCCCGGGACGCTCCAGCCCAGGACGCTCCCGCCCAGGACGTTCATCTCCCGCACGCGGCCGGCGAAGACGCCTACCGGGAGGACTCGGCTCCCACAGACGCTTCCGCTCAGGACACCGCCGTCGGAGACACGGCCGAGCAGGATGCGGTCGGCCGCGACGCTGACCTTCCGGACACGGCTGCCGACGCCGATACCGGGTATCTCACGTACCCGGCCGGTGACCCCGAGCACGACGGGCCGGGGGACGTCAACGGGGTCCCGGCTCCCGGCTCCGAAGGTGATGGCTTCCCCGGCGAGGACCCGTCCGCCGGGGCTGGCCCGGGACCGGCCGGGCTTGCGGGCGGGGGCGCGGTCACTCTCAGCGCGGCCCGGACCGGCACAGGCGCCCTGCGCAATGCCGCCCGTCTCGCGCTCCGCCCGGCCAGCCGCCGCCGCGCCAACTGGCGTTGGGCACCAGGGATGCTGTTCGCCGCGGTGACGATCCTGCCCTCGCTGCTGGTCATGGCCTGGCTCATCTCCGGCCTGCCGCTCCTGCTGGCCGGCCGGTTCGCCGGCATCCCGATGATCGTTATTTCCGTGCCGCTGGCCGTCGCGCTGATCGTCATGACGCTGCGGGAACTGCCCTCGGCCTGGCCGCACGGTATCCGGGACGCCTGGGACCAGAGCCGCTCCGTGTCCCGCGGCCCTGGCCAGGCGGCCGCACAGTCCAAGCCGGGATCGGGCGAGCCCGGGCCCGGCCGCGACCGCCCGCCGGTGGATGTGCCGTGGTGGGCTCTGGCCGGGACGCTCGTGGTGGCGGCTGGGTTCGCTGTGTGGCAGCTCACCGAGAACTCTCAGCAGATCATCGTGCTCCGCGACCCGGCGACCTACCTGCAGTTCGCCTACTGGATCGCTGGGCACGGCTCGACCCACATCCCGGAATCGCTGCAGGCCTTCGGCGGCGCCCATCAGGGCCTCACGTTCAGCAGCCTCGGCTTCTTCCAGGTCGGTTCGTCGGTGGTGCCGCAGTTCATGGCGGGACTACCGATGGTGCTGGCCATCGGCGTGTGGGCGGGCGGCCCGCTCGGCGCCGCCGCGATGGCCCCCATCCTCGGAGCGCTCGCGATCCTGTCCTTCGCCGGGCTGGCCGGGCGGCTGGTCGGCGCGCGCTGGGCTCCGGCGGCGGCGCTGGTCCTGGCCGTCTGCCTGCCGGAGCAGTACACCAGCCGGGCCACGTTCAGCGAGACGCTGGCCCAGCTCATGCTCTACGGCGGTCTGTGCATGCTGACCGACTCCTTCATCCTGACCGGCGGCCGGCACGTCGCTACCTATCCGGGGCCGTCCTCGTGGCGGGATGGCCCCGCGCCAAACGTCACGCTGGCCTTCTTCGGTGGCCTCAGCATCGGCCTAACCCTGCTGATCCGGATCGACGGGCTCAGCGACCTGCTGCCCGCCCTGCCCTTCCTCGGGGTGCTCCTCGTCCGGAAGCGCCCCCAAGGCGTTCCGTTCGGCATCGGTCTTTTCATCGGCGCGGCGTACGGCTTCGCCGACGGCTACCTGTTGTCCCGGCCCTACCTGGATTCGATCGGCCCGTCGCTGCGGCCGCTGGCGATGATCGCCCTGGGCGTGGTTGCGGTCACCGTCGTCGCCATGGGACTGCTGAGCCTTCCCCGGACCCGTTCGTGGCTGCGGGCGCTCGTCCGCTCGCGCCCGGTTCGGTGGCTCCCGGAGGCCGTCGCGGCGCTGACGGTGCTCGCGCTCATCGGGTTCGCCGCCCGCCCCTACTTCCAGACGGTCCGCGGCGAGACCGACCCCGCGACCATCAGCTACATCGCGGAACTGCAGAAGCTCGCGCACCTGCCCATCGACCCGACCCGCACGTACGCCGAGGACAGCCTGTACTGGGTGATCTGGTACGTCGGCGTCCCGGCGGTGATCCTCGGCGCCATCGGGATCGCGCTGCTCTCCCGGCGGTGCCTGCAGGCCCTGCTGACCTGGCGGGACAATGGCGCCGCGCGCATCTGGGCGCTGCCGCTGATGATCATCGGCTGGGTGACGGTGACGGTCCTTTGGCGTCCCGGCATTATCCCGGACCAGCCGTGGGCCAGCCGGCGCCTGGTCCCGGTGGTGCTGCCGGGCCTGATTCTGGCCGCGGTCTGGGCGTCGGCCTGGATCAAGGAACGCGGGCGCCTGCTGGGGGCCAGCCACCTGGCCGCGTCGGTCGTCGCAGTGTGCTGCGTGCTCGCCCTGCTGATTCCCGGGGCCGTGACCACGTTCGGCGTGGGGACGACAAAGACGAAGTCCGGGTCGACCCGGCTGACCGCGCGTGGCCTGGCGCTCAAGCGCACCGGAGCGGGCGAGGAGAAGGCCGTCCGCGAGTTGTGCGGCAACATCGGCCCGAACGCCTCGGTCATCATCGTTGACCCGCTGACGGCGGACCGGTTCAGTGAGGTGATCAGGAGCAACTGCGCGACCCCGACGGCCAGCATGGACAGCCCGACCGCGGCGTCGGTGGCGGCAGACGTGGCCGGCATCGAGCGAGCCGGGCGTCGGCCGGTGCTGCTGGCCGGGCAGCAGTCGCAGCTCGCGGCGTACGGTGGCAGCGCGCACGAGGTGCTCAACCTGCTGACCAGCCAGGACGCCCACCAACTGACCTCGCCGCCGAGCAGAACGTGGCTGATTCACTTCGTTATCTGGATGTCCCAGCCGGGCAGCCTGACCGGAGGGGCCGTGGCGGGCCAGGCAGCGGAGTATTCTCGCCGGGCGTGAGCACTCCACAGGAACCAGGGCCGTTCGGCTGGCCCGAACACGGGCACCCGGAACCGGAAGCGCCCGCAAACGGACGGCATGCTCCGCCTGATGGGACGGTGCCGCTGGATGCGCTGCTGGGGCCCGAGCAGCCGTATACCCCGGAACAGTTCTATCCGCTTGATCCGTCTATGCCCCCTGGTCAGGGCTATTCTGCTGACCAGCCTGGCCGGGCGGAGCCGCAGTTTCCGGGTTCGGGCGAGCAGCCGCTCTATCCCGGTTCGGGCGTGCAGCCCCGCTATCCGGGTTCGGGCGTGCAGCCCCGCTATCCCGGTTCGGGCGAGCAGCCGCTCTATCCGGACCATGGGTCTTACCAGGGAGAGCAGGGCTATTCCGGGCCGCCGTCCTACTCCTACGATCCGCCCGGATCCGGGCGGTCGGCAGGCTACGCGGGAAGGCCCGGCTATGAGACCCCGCCGTCGTATGACGCGCCGCCCACATACGGCGCGCCCAGGCCGTACGACACAGCCCCCTCGTACAACGCCGCCCCCACGTACGGCACCGCGCCGACCTACGACGCTCCGCCCGCCCCGGGGACGTTCGGGTACGAGCCTTCCTACCCGTCGCAGTCGCCGTTCGCCCCCCTGCCGTCCCGGGAGCCGGAACCGCCGCCCAAGCCAGAACTGCACTACCGAGGGGCGCCGCTGGACGACCGTGCGCCGCACGTGTCCATCGTGCTGCCCTGCTACAACGAGCAGGACCATGTGCTGCTCGAGTTGGAGCGGATCAGCCGGGCCATGGACATCAGCGGGCTGCCGTACGAGCTCATCGCCGTGGACGACGCCTCGACCGACGGCACGCTGGAGCGGCTGCAATCCGCCGAGCCGAAGCTGCCGCGGCTGCGGGTCGTGCACTTCCGCCGCAACGGCGGCGCGGGGACGGTCCGCCAGATCGGCACCCAGCAGGCCAAGGGTGAGATCGTCGTCTGGACCGACGCCGACATGACCTACCCGAACGAGCGCATCCCCGAGCTCGTCGCCATGCTCGACGCCGATCCGGCCATCGATCAGGTGGTGGGGGCGCGAACCAGTGAGGAGGGCACGCACAAGGTCGCCCGGGTGCCCGCCAAGTGGTTCATCCGCAAGCTGGCCGAGAAGCTCACGAACTCTGAGATCCCGGACCTGAACTCTGGGCTGCGCGCGTTCCGCCGGGAGGTCGCCCAGCCGTACCTGCGACTGCTGCCGCCCGGATTCTCCTGCGTCACCACGATCACGCTGGCGTTCCTGTCCAACCAGCACGCCGTGGTGTACGTGCCCATCGACTACGCCAAACGGGCCGGGGTGTCGAAGTTCCGGTTCTTCTCCGACGCCTACCGGTACATCCTGCAGGTCCTGCGGATGGTGATGTACTTCAACCCGCTTAAGGTCCTGATGCCGGTGGCTCTCTTCCTGCTGGCGCTGGGCCTGCTCAAGGGCGTCTACGACACGGTGGTGCACCCATTCTACTTCGCGATCAACACGGTGCTGATATTCGTGACCGGGCTCATCATCGCTTCCATGGCCCTGCTCGCCGACCTGATCGTGAGATCCCGCGGCGACACGTGACGTCCAGTTATCCTCATTTCGTGATCACTCGCCGGAATCTGCCGGAGAGCCGCCTGGCCTCTCTTCGTGGCCCTGGCCCGGCCGACGGGCGGGAGCCGTGCGGATCGCGCTGATCGGCCCGGCGCACCCGTACAAGGGCGGCGGGGCCCGGCACACCACTGAGCTCGCCCACTGGCTCGCCGAGGCCGGGCACGAGGTGGTGCTCGAGTCGTGGAACAGGCAGTACCCGGCTGGGCTGTACCCCGGTGGCCGGCAGACGGTCGACGTGCCGGAGGGTGAGCCGTTCCCGGGCACCCGGCGGGATCTGTCCTGGCGCAATCCAGCCGGGTGGGTCGCTGCGGGAAGGCGACTGCGTGACCAGGACCTCATCTTGTTCGCGTTGCTGATCCCCCCTCAGGCCATCCCGTACCTGGCCATCATGGCGGGGTTGCGCGGCGGCCGGCCAGGCCGCCACCCCCGGCGCACGGTGGTGATCTGCCACAACGTGCTGCCGCACGAAAGCAGGCCGGCCGATGAGCAGCTGACCCGGCTGCTGTTGCGCCGGGCGGGGGCGGCACTGACCCATTCGCTCGCCGAAGCCGCCCGGGCGCGCGCCCTGGCCCCGGACGCGGAGGTGCGGGTGGCACGGATGCCGCCGCACCTGCCGGCCGCCGCACCCGCCGTCACCCTGAACCGGCAGCCGGGCGCCGTTAACCTAGCCGAAATTGACCGGAGCGGGAGTCCGGGCCCCTGTCGGCTGCTGTTCTTCGGCATCGTCCGCCCCTACAAGGGCCTCGACGTGCTGCTGCGGGCGGTGGCCCGGGCCCCGAGGCACGTCACGCTGACCGTGGCCGGGGAGTTCTGGGGGAAGGCGGAAGTGGAGACCAGGGCCCTGATCGGCCAGCTCGGCCTGGGTGGCCGGGTCACGCTGCGTCCCGGCTACGTGCCTGCCGACCAGATCCCGGGGTTGTTCGCCGGGACCGACGCGCTCGTACTCCCGTACCGCACCGCCACCTCATCGCAGAACGCCTGGCTCGCGTTCGAGTACGGCGTGCCGGTCGTGGCCACCCGGGCAGGGACGCTCGCGGACGCCGTCCGGGACGGCGTTGACGGTGTGGTGTGCGAGCCCGGCGACGAGGACGACCTGCTCCGCGCCCTGCTGCGGATCAGCGCGCCGGGGGAGGCGACCCGGCTGCGCGCGGCGGTCCAGGCGGCTGATCCGGGCGGCTACTGGGACGCCTACCTGGGGGCGCTGCTGAGTTTCGCCGAACAGCCCGAGCGGGAGCCGCCGGGCCTGGCGGCGGCGTCCCCGCTGACGCGCGGACCCGCCCGCCGCGCCCAGCCTCGGGGCCCGCGCCCCAGCTAGCCCGCAGAGTCGGCCGCCCGCTGAGCCGCGGGGTGGCGGCCGCCCCCACTATGCCGTGGGGGCTCCGCTAAGCCACGGGGGCTCCGCTAAGCCACGGGGGCTCCGCTAAGCCGCGGGGGGCGGCCCGCCCATCTTGGTTGTGTTCTCCCCAATGTTCGCGGGGAACGCCACCCGGTCCGCTGCGTACGGAGCGGGCGCCCGCCCGGCGCGGCGGCTGAGTGCAGCTGCCAGCGCGGCCCACACCAGGTCACCGATCGTCATGACCACACGGGACGCCAGCGCGATGACCAGCGCCGGGCCCCGGGCCATGACCGGGGAGAGCGCCGCGATCAGCGCGATCTCCCGCGGCCCGATCCCGCCCGGGAACGGGATGAGCAGAAAGCCCACGGCCCACGCGAGTGCGTAGCCACCTGCCGACAGCAGCAGGATGTGCAGGCTTCTGCCCGCGATGTCGCCGACCAGCAGCCAGGCGTGCAGTCCGTAGAACACCCATCCCAGCGCCGTCCAGCCGACCGCGCGAGCCATCCCGCTCAGGCTGAGCGGCTTCTCCAGCTCTGGCCGCCGGATGATCCGGAGCACGATATCCAGGCCGAACTTCGTGATGGGCGGGTACAGCCCGGCCAGGATCACCGGGATGCACAGGAGTACCCACCAGTACTGGCGCAGCGCGCTCGCATACGCCAACGGCAAGGTGACGGCGGCCATGACCAGCCCGACGACCAGCGTGATCGCCATGCTGACCAGGCTGGCTGTCCCGCTTCGTCTCTTCGGGACCTGGTAGTCCTGGGCCAGGCTGACCTGTGCCGCGACGGCCCACAGGGCCCCGGGCACGTACTTGGCCAGCTGTCCGAGGAACATGACCCGGATCGCGGCCGGCAGCGACAGCGGCGAGCCCAGATCGGTTAGGAGTGCACGCCAGGCCAGCATCATGCAGCCGAGGCCCGCGACCACCGCGAGGACCGCGCCGACGACGTCGTAGGCGGCCAGCTGCCCCACCGCGGCTCGCACCTGCGGCCACTGCGACACCAGTCCGTAACAGGCGAAGCCGAGCGCGATGGCGAGCAGCCCGGCCCTGGTCCAGGGGCTCGCGCTCAGTCGGCGCAGCACGCGGCCAGCGTACCCACCGGGCGCGGCATCCGCGTCCAGCATCAGCCGGCCGCCGCGTTGCGCAGCCCCGTCCATCGGCCCCTGCGTTCCGCGCAATCCATCGGATGCGTTTCACCTCGTTCACCGGCGTCCTCCGGTTCACCAGCGGACGTCGTTCCACGGCGCCCAAGCTAGTGGCAGGATTTGTGCGCTGCATGGCGCTAAAGTCGCTCGCGACGCTCGCCGTCGGCGGGCAGGCTGGATTCAGTGAGCGACCTTTCCACCTTTGCCAGGCCGACAGCCCCAGTCGGCCAGGTCCCCGCGGACGCCCCGGTGCGCCGCTCGTCGCTCGGCGGCTGGGCGGCGCTGCTGGTGGTGTACGTGGTGTGGGGCAGCACCTACCTAGCCATCAGGGTCGGCGTCGAGACGATCCCGCCCCTGCTGCTGGCCGGGGCCCGCTACCTGATCGCGGGGCTGATCCTGTTTCCGTTCGCGATCCGCAGCGGCTCGGCCGCTATTCGCGCGGCGGACCGCCCGAGCCGAGCCAACTGGCTGGCCTGCGCGGTCGTCGGCATCCTGCTCCTGCTCGGCGGCAACGGCCTGGTCTCCGTCGGCGAGCGCACGGTGCCGTCCGGCTTCGCGTCGTTGCTGGTGGCTACTGTTCCGCTCTGGCTGCTGGTCCTGGACGCGGTGCTGAGCCGCAGGTGGATCGGGTGGCTGCCGCTCGCGGGCCTGATCGTCGGCCTGGCCGGTGTGGCCCTACTGGCCGGCCTGGGCGACGGCGCGTCCGCCAGCGGGGCGTCGGCCGGCGTGATCTTGATCATCCTGGTGGCGAGCCTGTCGTGGGCGCTGGGCACAATCGCATCCACCCGCCTGGCGCTGCCCCAGCGCGCGCCACTTGCGACGGCCATGCAGATGCTCACCGGCGGCGTGACGATCCTGGTCCTGTCCGCGGTGACGGGGGAGTTCGGCTCGCTCCACATCTCCCACGTGGCGCCGCGGTCCTGGCTGGCGCTGGCCTTCCTCATCGGGCCCGGCTCGATCCTCGCCCTGTCCGCCTACAACGTCGCGGTCCGCCGCCTCTCGACGTCGACCGTGGCCACCTACCCCTATGTGAACCCGGTGGTCGCCGTCATCCTCGGCGCGACGCTGCTGAACGAGCGACTCACGCCCGCCATGCTGATCGGCGGCGCCCTCATCATCGTGGCCGTCGCCCTCGTCGTCTGGCGCCGCGGCAGCCCCGGGCACTGAGCGCCGCCGCCGCTCTGCTTGGTTGACGCCCTGACCTGGGCCGTCCCGGCTGATTTGCTTAGTACACCGGAAGTTCATAAAGTAAGAACACGCGACGCGGGGTGGAGCAGTTCGGTAGCTCGCTGGGCTCATAACCCAGAGGTCGCAGGTTCAAATCCTGCCCCCGCTACTAGTTTCCGCAGGTCAGGGCCTTCTTCCGATGGGAGAAGGCCCTTGGTGTAACAGGGCATGTGACCAAAGCAGAGGCCCGGGCAGTCGCCCAAGGCTCAAAAAGAGCCCGGCAAGTGACACGGGCTGGCACGGACCGAGACAGCGTGGAACCCGGGATACGCTCCCGCTCGCGATCTCTGGGTGCTTGGCCCAGAGGTACCGCAAGTGCATCCCGGCCTCTTCCCATTCGTGCTGGACTACCCGGAACATGCGGAAGCCCGGGTTGGGCCGGGGTTAGGCCAGGGCCGCCAGCGGCTAGTCGTGGCATCCGGCTGCCAAGAGCGCGAGATCCGCCCCTGCCGCTGCCCAAATTGCGGGGAGCGTGTCATCTTGCGAGGACACTGGGAGCCGGATGTT
>Ga0302308_10001545_pt1 | contig 18622 bp, 10 predicted proteins | sample III_Palsa_E3_3_FD_200531 | JGI IMG/M metagenome (GOLD analysis project Ga0302308, IMG submission 200531) | Peat permafrost microbial communities from Stordalen Mire near Abisko, Sweden - III_Palsa_E3_3 | ecosystem: Environmental > Terrestrial > Soil > Palsa > Peat permafrost | place: Sweden... | reverse complement strand
CTGGTCCACGGTCGTCGGGATGCTGGTATCGATCGGGACGGCTTACCTGGTGATGAATGCGGCCAGCATCATGGACTACGTGCAGGCGCTGTTCAGCTTCTTTATCGCGCCGCTGTTCGGCACGGTAATTCTGGGAATGCTCTGGAAGCGAGCCACGCACTGGGGCGGTTTCCTGGGGCTGCTGGCAGGGACCATCTCTTCGGTCGGGATGTTTCTCTGGGTGCAGGGAGATGCGGGAGCCCTGCGGTATATCGCAATGAGTCCCAACGCGAAGCCAATGGCGGAGAATCTGTACCGCGCGTTGTGGAGCTGGATCATCTGCGTAGTCGTCACGGTGGTGGTGAGTCTGGTGACGAAGCCAGTGCCGATCGAGCAGCTCGGCGGTCTGGTCTACGGCGTGACGCCGATTCCGCATGATGGATCGAAGACGCTCTGGGAGAAGCCTATCTTCTGGGCCATCGTGGTCATCGTGGTCTTCTTCATTTTGAATCTGATCTTCTGGTAAGAGGTAGACATGACGGATAAACACGAACATGAAGTTGAGTCGGCTGAGTTGTCGATCTGGTTTTTCTGCGGCATCCTGATGCTGGCCTATGGCCTGGTGCTGGTGGTGACGGGTCTTACGGAGCTGCACCATCCGCCGGCGAACGAGGTGCTGCTGCCGTGGCTGCAGTCGCTGCATCCAACGTTGTGGTGGGGTGTTGTACTGACGCTGTTTGGTGGATTCTATTCGATCCGGTTTCGACCAGGCAGAGCCTAGGTAATTTTGCAGAACTGCGTAGCGAGGTTGCAGGAGCGCTGCGAATGTGTAGATGAAACTTTAAAGCAAAGACCCCTTGTGGGCTGAGATGGAGCATTATGGCAAAGCAGATGACGATGGGCGTGATCGTAGGCAATCGTGGATTTTTTCCGAGCCACCTGGCGACCAGTGGACGGCTGGAGATGATTGCAGCGCTGGAGGCCGTGGGGATCAAGCCGATCGTGCTGACCCCGGAGGAGACCGCGCATGGTGCGGTAGAGACGTACGAGGATGCGAAGAAGTGCGCGGCGCTGTTCAAAAAACATGCGGCGGAGATCGACGGCATCATCATTACCCTGCCGAACTTCGGCGAAGAGCGCGGTCTTGCGGATGCGCTGAGACTGTCGAATCTGCAGGTGCCGGTGCTGATTCAGGCGACGCCCGACCATGCGGGAAAGATGACGATTGCGTTTCGGCGCGATAGCTTCTGCGGCAAGATGTCGATCTGCAACAACCTGAAGCAGTATGGGATTCCCTACTCGCTGACGCGGCTGCATACCGAGGCGCCGGACTCGGTGGAGTTCAAGGCTGACCTGGAATGGTTCTCGGGCGTGTGCCGCGTGGTACGAGGCCTGAAGAACGTACGCTTCGGCGCGATTGGCGCTCGTCCGACTGCGTTCAATACGGTTCGCTACTCCGAGAAGCTGCTGGAGAAGTCGGGCATCACCGTGGAGACGCTGGACCTGAGCGAGGTAATGGGGCGCATCGGTCGCATGAAGGATAACGACGATGCCGCGCAGGCAAAACTTGCAGCAATCAAAAAATACATCCCCGTGGGCGAGACGCCAGAAGTGGCGCTGGTGAAGATGGCAAAGCTGGGAGCAGTGATCGACCAGTGGATGACGGCCAGCGAGCTAACCGTGAGCGCCGTGCAGTGCTGGACCTCGATTGAAGAGTTTCTCGGCATCGTTCCCTGCACCGTGATGAGCATGATGAGCGAGAACCTGATCCCGTCTGCGTGCGAGGTCGACGTGCTGGGAACGCTGAGCATGTATGCGCTGACGCTGGCCAGCGAGTCGCCAAGCGCGCTGCTCGACTGGAACAACAACTATGGCGACAACCCGGATAAGGCAGTCTGCTTCCACTGCTCGAATCTGCCGAAGCACTTCTTCAACGAGGTGAAGATGGACTTCCAGCAGATCATCGCCGGGACGGTGGGCAAGGACAACACCTACGGCACGCTCGATGGCACGGTGAAGGCCGGCGCGATGAGCTTTGCGCGGTTCTCCACCGATGACTTCAACGGACAGATCACCGGCTATGTGGGCGAAGGCGCGTTCACCAACGACCCGCTGCACACCTTTGGGGGAGCCGGCGTCGTCGAGATTCCAAAGATGCAGGATCTGCTGCGCTATATCTGCGAGAACGGCTTTGAGCATCACGTTGCCGCAAACTTTTCGACAACTGCTGCTCCCGTGCATGAGGCAGCCAGCAAATATCTCGGCTGGAAGATGCACTGGCATCGGTAAACAGAATCGGAACACTCAGCCTGTTTTGCGGAGCTGCTGATTTTTAATCAGCAGCTCCGCTACCAGGCGATGCAAGCGAGCGTTCTCGCTCTCCAGCTCGGCAAGACGGTCACCGTTGTTCGTGACGGGTGGCCGATGATGTTGCATCGAAGCGAATTCTCTTCTCCTGCCAGACTCCGCACTCTCTCCAGAGCCCCCTGGGGTTGGCTCGAACTCATTCATATCTGAGGCTCCGCGGGCGCGGCAAAGGGAGCGCGGCCGCAGCGCATTCCTTTGCGGAATTTTTCCCGATCTTCCGGCGTCATGTGTTCCCAGCGATCCTTCATCTGCTGTCTCCAGCGATTGCGTCCCCCGCCGCCGTGGCGATGGAAGCCTCCGAAGAGAATTTTGCTGAGCAGAAACAAGCCAAGCCCCTGCCAGAAGGTGATCGTGTTCCACCCAAAGATTGGCGGCATCAGCACGTTCCACAGGCTCTTGACGACGAAGCCGAGAACGGCGCTGGCAACAACTACGATAAGAACAATTTTTATTCCTTTAAGTACTGGATGATGACGCATATATGACTCCTTATTTCTTAACAAAATCCTGGTAGATGGATTGCAGTCTCTGCCGTAAATGCAATACGGCGTAGTGCTTTCGCGAGAGCAGCGTATTGACGCTGAGACCGGTTTCGGCAGAGATCTCTTTGAAGCTCTTCCCCATCAGCTCATGGGCGACGAAGACCTCCCGCTGTGCTTCGGGCAACTCTTCGAGAGCTTCGTCCAGTGCGTCGAGAAGCAGATTTCTTGCATAGGCTGCCTCGGGACCGGCGTCGGCTGAGGGCAGCAGGTCTTCGAGCGTGTCGCCGTCTTCTTCGGCAGATACCGGAGTGTTGAGCGAACCCGGCTTCTTTCTGCGGAAGAGATCGACCATGCGATTGCGAGCCACGCGAAAGAGCCACGCGGTTACATGCTCTACGGGCTTCATCAGCCGGTAGGTTTCGATCAACTCGTAGAAGACATCCTGAAGGACGTCCTCGGCCTCATTGGTATCGGTTACGTGCTTCCGTATGAAGCTGCGCAGCCTGGGCTCGTCCCTCTCCACTGCCTGAGAGATGAGCTGGTCCTGCTCGATGATCGTCCAATTACTCTGGATTTGGTTCATCTAAAGGAGTAGACGGCTGGCGGCTGCGAATATTTTATGGTGGGTAAAATTAGTTCAGGAAAAGACCCGAACGGCTGCAGGGGCTCCCTGAAAGGATACATTTACCGATATTTTCTGGTTCTTCATACTTAGGGTTCGTGGGAGTGCGGTAATCTTTTAGACCTCTATGACTACTACAAGACGGACTGCCAAAAAGAGTATCGACGAGAAGAAAAACTCTGCTAAAACCGTTGCGAATCTGTTTTTTAGCCGGGACGAGTCGTGGATGCGATTCAACCAGAGAGTGCTGGAAGAGGCACAGGATGCGACCAACCCACTGCTGGAGAGGGTGAAGTTTCTGGCCATCACGGCGAGCAATCTGGATGAGTTTGTCGAGATCCGCGTGGCAGGTATGCTGCAGCGAATTGAAGACGGCTACATCGTCGCACAGCCGCTGGACGAGGGTGGACTGACGCCCCAGGAGCGGCTCGATCTGTTGAGCGAGCGGATGCAGGTCTTTGTCGCAGACCAGTACCGGTGCTGGAATGAGCAGTTGCTGCCGGCAATGCATGCGGAGAAGATCCGTGTGCTCTGCTGGAAGGAGCTGAGCAGCGAAGCACGCGAGCACGCGCTGGAGTTCTATGAGAGAGAGGTCGATCCGCTGCTGACGCCGGTGACGATCGATCCGTCGCATCCTTTTCCGCGCGTGCTGAATAAGGCGCTTTGCATTGGACTGCTGCTGCGGCATAAACGGAAGGGGACGAAACCCACGACCGCGCTGGGCGTGGTGACGGTTCCTCGCGCTCTGCCCAGGTTGATTCCGCTGGTGGGGGCGACTGGATACTGCGACTTTATTCTGCTGCATGAACTGGTGGAATCGCAGGTGGAGCGAATGTTCCGGGGGTATGAGGTGCTGTCGCGTTCGGCGTTCCGTGTGACGCGAAACAGCAATCTCTACATGCAGGAGGAAGAGTCGCGCTCGGTACTGGAGAGTGTGCGCGCGGAGTTACATAATCGGCGTAAAGGCGATGCCGTGCGACTGGAGATCGAAAGCTCGGCGGTCGAAGAGATGGTCGAGCGGCTGCGGACGAACTTCGAACTGGAGCCCTGGCAGGTGTTCCGGACAAACGGGCCGGTAAATCTTTCACGGCTGATGAATCTCTACTCGGAGGCGAAAAGACCGGCTCTCAAGTTTCCGCCGTTTGTGGCGAAAGAGTTTAAGCTGAGCGCGAAGTCGACCGATATCTTCGACGAGCTGAGGAAGAACGATGTGCTGCTGCACCATCCGTTCGACTCTTACAAGACCGTAGAAGAGTTCATCGAGGCGGGCGCGGAGGATCCGGGTGTGATCTCCATGAAGCAGACGCTCTATCGGACCAGCAAAGACTCGTCCATCTTCAGGGCGCTGACAGAAGCTGGGCAGAACAAAGAGGTGACCGTAGTTGTCGAGTTGATGGCGCGATTCGATGAAGACTCGAATATCCGGTGGGCGCGAGAGCTGGAGGATGCCGGCGTAGGGGTGTTTCACGGCGTCTTCGGCTTCAAGACGCATTGCAAGCTTTCGCTTCTGGTGCGGCGCGATCCGGATGGAGTCGTGCGGCGATATGCGCATCTGGGAACGGGAAACTACAATCCCGTGACGTCCCGGTTCTATACCGATATCAGCCTGTTGACCTCGCGACCGGAGCTGACCGAGTCGATTCACAAGGTCTTCAACTACCTCACGGCGGAGACTGAGTCGGAGTCGTACGGTTCTCTCATGGTGGCTCCCCTGACGCTGGCGGATCATCTGCTTGTGCTGATCGAACGTGAGGCTGCTCATGCCAAAGCAGGTAAACCCGCATGGATTATTGCCAAGATGAATGGGCTGCTGGATCGGCGGACCGTAGAGGCACTGTATGCGGCGTCGAAGGCAGGCGTCGAGATCGACCTGATCGTTCGTGGCATGTGTTCGCTGCGGCCGGGAGTAAAGGGATTGAGCGAACGGATACGAGTCCGCAGTATTGTTGGGCGCTTTCTGGAGCACAGCCGGATCTTCTGTTTCGCCAATGGCGGCGCTGAAGAGATCTTCTGCGGAAGCGCGGACTGGATGCCGAGGAACCTCATCGAGCGATGCGAGGTCGTGTTTCCCGTGCAGCAGCCGGAGCTGCATAAGCGGTTGCGGGAGGAGATCCTGGAGGCTTACCTGGCGGACAATACCAAGGCCCGCATTCTGCAGCCGGATGGGGAGTATGTGCGGGCTCCGCGAGCAGGAGAGGCGTTCAGCGCTCAGGATTATATGATGAGAGTGGCGGAAGGCACGGCCGAAAAAGTGCCGACGCCAGCGAAGCATGAGAAGGAAAAGGTGCACTGAAGCGCCTTCCTCAGTGACCGCTACTGAATGCTGAGCTTGACGGTTGCAGTCTGAATCGTTGAGCCGCCAGTAGCGGTTACGGTGATGGCGTACGACCCGGCGGTTGATGAACCTTTTCCGGCAGTGGGAATGACTACGCCAGAGCCGCAGCCGGTGATGATGCCGGCGGTAGAGACGGCAACCAGCAAAACAAGAGCGCTCCAGCGGCGTCTGCGACGCGGGAGGAGCAGGAGCAACAGGCCCGCGAGGGTTGCACCATCGCTGATCAGGGCAGGAGAGGCGGAGTGGTTGCGAGCCTGCTCGACGATGGCCTGACTGACCGATGCAGACGGTGTGATGGTGAGGGTGGTGGTTGCAGCCGCAGAGCTCGTGAGCGCAAGCGTGGCTGGCGTGAAGAGGCAGCTCGCCCCGGCAGGCAATCCACCGGTGCATGCAAAGGTGATGGCGGAATGAAAGCCGCCAATGGGGGTCGCGGTGAAAGTGACGGCGCTGGAGGATGTGCCTTGTGCGGCAGTGGTGACCATGGTGGAAGGCGACAGGGTAAAGGCGCCGGCAGGGGAAAGGACGTTCAGGGGCGCAACCGGCGAGTAGCCTGCGACGTGGCTGGAATCGCCCGAGTAGCTCACCTGCAGAACATGTCCGCCGAGTTGCAGCGTAGTGGTGGCGAGAGGAACGGTAGCGGTCGATCCGCTAAGGGGAACGGGCAGACCGTAGAGGTTGCCATCAAGTAAGAGCTGAGCGGTACCAGTGGGCGTCGGAGATGTCGGGCCGACCTTAGAGGTGACGGTGACCGCGGTTCCCTGCACGACGGTGTCAGTCGAGAGGGTGATACTGACGGAGCTGGGTGGGCCACCAGACGTAATGGTGAAGGAGGCCGAGGGCGAAAGTGAAGCCCTGTAGTTGGCGTCACCGGAATAGAAAGCAGTGAGTGCGTGAACCCCTTGCGAGAGGCCAGCGACCGGGTTGGAGAGCACGGCCTGATTTGCAAAAAGAGGTTGCAGCGCGCCGAAGTTCTGGCCATCGACGAGAAACCGAATCGTTCCGGTCGGCGTTGCGACGGTTGGATTCGAGTTGGGATTGACGATGGCCGTAGCGGCGAGGCTGACCGTGGAAGCGAGCGTTGCTGCGGTGAGAACGATCGACGTGGACGTGGATGGAAGTGTGGGACCGACTACCGTGATGTTGATTGGCACCGACGTGGAGCCGGTGTAGTTCGAATCTCCCAGGTAGACGACCGTGATCGGATTGATGCCGGAGGAGAGCTGGCTGGCGGAGACGCTGATCGCAATGTCGCCGCCGTCTGCCGGTGAGAGCACGGACGATGCCAGCACAAGACTGCCCGCATTGACGGTGACGGTTCCGGTCGGTTGCAGACCGTAGCCGCCACTTTGCGGCGCAATCCGAACCGATGCCACGAAAGAAGAACCCGCAGAGAGAGTGGTGAGACTGGAGCTATAGGTGCTAGTCGTCGAACCTCTGCTAATGGTAAGGATAACCGCGCCGGACTGGCTGGCATTGAAGCTGTTGTCGCCTGCGTAGATGGCCGTGAGGGTATGGCTGCCGGGAGCCAGGAGCGCGGTCTGATCTTCGGTGTAGCCGTTGGAGTTGAGGCGGAAGGTGCCGGCGTCAAGAGCAGCGCCGTTGTCGATGAAGGCGACGTTGCCAGTGGCAATGCCCTGCCCCGAGTAGCCGGAGACATCGGCGCGCAGCAGGAAGAGATTACCGTAGGAGGCCGTGGAGACGCTCGAACTGCTGCCGGACCCTGCGTTATAGGGGAGCGGCCGAAGCGTGGTGGTGCTGGCCTCCGGGCTGACGGTGAGAGTAATCGGGTTGGAGTCGCTGGAGCCGTAGGTGCCGTCGCCGGCATAGTGCGCCTGAACGGAGTAAGTGCCACCGGGGAAGTTGCTGAGGGACGCCGCGTAGACACCGGAGGCGAGAGTGCCGGACTGAACTGAACCGACCGCGGTGAGGCCGTTGATGGAGACACTGCCCGTCGGTGTGCCGCTGGCAGAGGACACATCGACGGTGGCGGAGACAGGACTTCCGTGGGTGATGACAGTCGGAGCAAGAGCGAGAGTCGTGCTGGTCGAGATAAAGGTAGAGTTGGTCCAGTTGTTGACGAGATTGGCAGCGTTGACGCTGCCCAGACCGGTGGCGAGATCGTAGCCGGCAGTGCTGCCAAAACCTGAGAGGACACCGAAGCGATCCGATGCGCTGGAGACATTGCAGTTGGGAGTGCCGTTGAGGCAGGGCATGGCGATCGTGCTGGTGGTCACGTCGTTGAAGATGCAGCCTGCGGAGGGTGCACCCGTGGCAGCGTTGCAGGCAGTGCCGGATTGGCTCTGCTGGCTGGCGAGATTGTAGAGGACGTAGTTGGCGTTTCCCTGGCGGCTTCCGGTCTTCTGGTTCACCAGAGAGACGATGCCCGCAAAGGCGGGTGAGGAGACCGAGGTGCCACCATAACCAGCAAAGTTGTTAAGGGTGCATGGTTGGCCGCTGGGGTTTTCGCTCTGCCTGCAGACGAAGTAGAACGCGCCAAAAAAACCTGCGCTGGCGAAGAGCGAGACGTCGGGAACATCGCGAACACCATCTGCCGGAACGCCGGTGCCGGTCTGCCAGGAGGGCTTGGAGTAAGTTGCAGTGCAACTGGCAACCGAGGAGCCGTTTGACTGCGTGCACGCGCTGGCGCCACCGCCTCCACCGATGACGTTGGACAGACCGCCGTCGATAGCGATGGAGCTGTTGCAGATCTGCTCGGGAGTCTCGCCGGAGAAGTCGCGGCTGATGGCGAAGACGCTGTCGGTGCAGCTCTGGTTCCACGGGACCTCAGGGATATAACCCTTCGCAGATGCCTGAGTGAGTGAGTTATTCGTGCTGCTCCAGTAAGCGGTCCCACCATCCGGCATGTAGAAGTCCGTGCCCCCGACAGCGATGTTCCAGGGGGTGCTGCCGATGCCATTCACGGCAAGACCGCCGCTGGCCCCGACAACGCCGGACTCGTCGCATCCCGCCGAACCGGAGTCTCCGCTGGAGATCAGCACGGTGATGCCCTGCGCGGCCGCCTGCTGCCAAAGCGTGTTGTAGAACGCATTGCCTGCGGTGCCGAGGAAGAGCTCGCACTGGCCATAGCTGTAGCTCATAACGGAAGCGAGATTGTTGTCGACGATGTAGATCGCCGAGAGGTCGGTGCCCTGAGTCACCTCTGTGCTCTCGGAGACGACATAATCAATGGTCGCGCCTTTAGCGACAGCGCCGGACCATTGAGTGTCGATGTCGGCCTCGCCTTCGTCGCCGGTCACACCGGGATTGGGACCGTTGTAGATGATGTTGAGGTATTGCGTACCGGTGGGCGTCGCGGTATTGCCCAGCGGAAGATCAAAGAGTTTGCGGAAGTTGACGAAGTCCGCGGGGTTGATATCGGTCTGGCCGACGATGGCGATGGTCTGTCCGGTGCCGTCGATGGGAGTCGTGGCGCTCCACAGCGGAAGCACGTTGTATACAGTGGCGAAGTCGTAGGGAGTGACCGGGTAGGAGAAACTGCCTCCACTGCTGATCGTGAACGAAGGCAGCGGGGACGCGGTCTGGATCTTTGCCAGCTCATCCGGCAGTGGAGTGGTGCCGTTGGTCGCAGGGTCGTGACGGAAGTTACCGAGCCTGTGATTGGCGGCTTTGCGGGGAAAGTCATTCAGCGAGGCGATGCCCGCGACGACAGGGACCAGAGCCGAGGGAATACTGGGATCAGCGGCGTTGGCAAAGTGTTGCCGGCCCTGCACGTTGTAACGATGCATTGCAGTGTGAAAGGCGTTTTGGACGGTGCCCGCGGTACCGCTGAATTCTATAAGTGTGTGTCCGGCGTTGACCTGGAGATCGGCGAAGCCGTGACTGGCGAGCCAGGTGGTGACAGCAGAGAGATCGCGGTCCGAGGGACCGAAGCCTGCACCGAAGCTCTCCGGGGTGAGCCACTGGTGATAGATGGAGGAGCTCTTGTCCTGCTGCTGGTCGATCAGTTGCCGAAGCACAGTCTCCTGCTCAGAGCTCCGTTGCAGCACAAGCACGATGCGATGCAGCGGAGTTGCCTCATCGAGGAGGCCCTGGTCGAACTCGGCGCGGGCCAGGGGATGGACATTGCCGGAGAGCGTTGTAAGGCGAGCATCATCCACTGCCTGAACGACGCGCGAACGAGGAATGGGCAGACGAGACTGCGCGGATGCAGACGCAGGAGCTGCAATGAGGAGAACGCTGATGAAGACCTGGCGCAGTGATCCGAAGGCACGATACATTCCATCGATTCCGGCGTAGGGACGCGGTATTTCTGTTCTATGAAGCATCTGAAAGGCCTGCTGTTCGCACGATTCTTTCGTGAGCCCATAGGTGCGTCAAGAACAGTTGCAGCGGAATCGATAGCGTGTACGAGCGGTTGTCCCGTTAAAGGAAAAAGGCCCCGCCGGATGACGGGGCCTGAGAGTGCAGAACGAATACTACGGTACGGTGATCGTAACCTGAGCGCTGTGAACCAGGCTACCCGACACACCTGTAACGGTGAAGGTGTAAGTGCCGGCGGCTGCCGGAGTCGTTGGAGTAGTCGGCGTTCCTCCTCCGCCGCCGCCTGTAGTCGAGCTGTTCGTCCCGCAGCCAATAGCTGTAAGAGCGGCCACGGATAATACTGCGGCAAGCAGCGCTCCCCAGCGGCGGCGGCGTGGCCGTGCAAGCAGGAGCATGCAGGCAAGCGTCGCTCCGGAACCAGCTGCATACCACGGCACTTTGCCCGGCGAGTGCTGAACCGGAGTTATGAGTCTGGCTTTGACCGCATTCGAATCTGCCTCAGAGGCCTGGACTACGAAAGAGGTCGTAACTCCGGCAGAGGTCGTAATGCTCACGGGTGTCACCGAGAAGGAGGTCGTCGCGATCATCGAGTCATTGTTGGTGACGGTTAGATTGACCGGGCCGGTGAACCCGTTGAAAGGAGTGACGGTAAAGGCGATGCCGGAAGCAGTTGCACCAGGCTCCACCGATGCCGCGCCGGTGCATGGTGTAACCGAGAAGTCCGGCTTGGTGCTGGAGATGATATCGACCGATGCCAGCGCGCCGTTGGGATAAAACGTCGGATTGCTGGCTGGTCCGAGAAGCGTACCCTTGGATCCGGCGTAATTGGCGTCGCCGGAGTATGTGGCACTGATGTTGTGTCCGCCCGAAGAAAGAGCAGCCGTATTGAGAGTGTAGGTTGCGGTGCCACCGGACAACGTAACCTTGCCGCCCGTAACAGCTACGTTGTCGACAAGAAACTGAACCGTACCTGTGGGCACGGTGCCTGAGATATTGCCCGCTACGGTTACGCTGAGCGCGAGAGTGCCGGAGCTGATCGCGCAGAGAGCACTCGTGGTCGTCACGGTGGTTGTGCTGATGCAGCTTGCGGTTCCTGTCTGGGGGGTAGTGGTGTTGCAGCCCACACCGGGACCGACGGTGCCGACGGAACTGGTGGGCACCGCTGAACTCCAGCCGTTCACCATATTAGCGATGTCGATGGTGCCAAGGCCCGAGGCCTGATCGTACCCTACGCCGGCGCTGTAACCGATGGAGCCTCCGTTGGGGCAGTTGGCCGTTCCCTGCTCGCATGGAACAGAATTGTTGCCGGAGGTGATGTCGTGGTACACGTTCGCAACGTTCGCCAGCCCATACAGGACAGGCCCGACATTCCCGAGGGACGTGCCGCCAAGCTTCTGCTCGACAAGTGCAAGGATGCCGGCAAAGCTGGGCGCCACAAACGAAGTGCCGCCGAAGACGTTCGGCTGTCCACTGGAGGTGAGGAATCCGCTGCTGCAGGGCAGATCGGTTGAGCTGGATCCCGAGGTGCAGACAAGGTAACCGTCGTGAATGGCAGCGGCGTTAAGCGAAATATCCGGAACGTCGCGAGATGTGTCGCTGGGAACGCCTGTGCCTGTCTGCCATGCCGGTTTGGAGAAGAAGGCGCTTGTGCCTCCGCCCCCTGCGCCGCCAGCGGTAAGACCTCCGCTCGCGGTGGTCTCGTTCCACGGCTGCTCCGGGATGTACCCGAGGGCTGAGCCGCCGGTGGTGCCGTTTGTGCTGCTCCAGTAAGAGGCTGGAGTGCTGACGTCACCGCTGAACATGGTGCCACCGGCAGAGATAAAGTAGGGCGAGCTGCCTGGGAAGTCGACGCTGAGCCCCTCTGTGGCCAGACCGGCAGTGTCGCAATCCGTGGCGCCGTCGTCTCCTGCTGCGCTTATGAGCGTGATGCCCTCGGCGTTGGCCGCCTGAAAGAGCAGATTGTTACTGGCAAGAGCGGAGGTCCCCCATCCAGCCTCACATGCGCCATAGCTGATGCTCATGATCGGCGCAAGTTTATTGTCGATGGCATAGGTCAGGGAGTTGAAGACATCCGTGCTGTAGACATAGAGAATGGTTGCGCCCTGAGCGGCCGCCCCTGACCACTCGACATCGATATGCGCTTCGTCGACATCTCCGGGACTGACACCCGGATCAGCGCTGGTCGGTATCAGCTTGAGCGTGGGAGCGTTGACAGGCAGACCGGCCGCGCTGCGAAAGGCGGCTACGTTCGCGAGAACAATATCCGTCTGCCCCATAACCGCGACGGTAATACCAGCGCCGTTAATCGGAGTCGAGGCTGTTGTCAGAGGATTGACATCATAGATGGTGTAAAAGTCAGCCGGTGCGATGTAGTGGCTGGTTGTCCCGTTGATGGTCTGGGTATATAACGGCTGCGACGCATCGATCGCGACGGGGCGAGCGCGAGAGTGAGCTTTCAGCTTGAAATCATTGAGTCCCTTAACGTCCATCACGACGCCGGCGATGGCCGACGGCAGTGTCGGATCGGTCAGATTCGAGATATGCTGCTCGCCTTGATAGGACAGGCTGTGAATCGTGGTGCCAAACGCCTGTTGTGCCTGCGCGACCGTACCCGTGAAGGTGATAAAGGTGCCCGTGCGCGCCATACTGGTAACGCTGAAGCCCTGACTGGTGAGCCAGGAAGAGACCTTTGCGAGATCGCCGCTGCTCAGTCCGAACTGGGAGGCAAACTGCTCGGGGGTGAGCCACTGGTGATAGCTGGGCGAGCCGGGAGTCTGCTGGGCGGCCAGCAGTTGGGTAAGACTGGCCTGCTGGGCCGGGGTCATGCTGAAGCTCAGCGCGAGCGAACTGAGTTTCTGGTTGGCTGGCGCACTGCCCAGGTCGCTGGAATGCTTTGCGCGCCCCCCGACGGTGCCCGAAACGGTGACCCGGCTACCCCCGTTTACAGCGCCGGTGATACGGTCCTGGACGGCTGCATGGGCTAACGAGGTGAAGGCGACGAAAAATATGACGGCGGCAAGAGTAAAACGAGACATCAGGCGGGTACGCATGGATATTTTTTACCTTACTGCTTGGTTACGGAGTGGCGTCCTGCTCCACACACAAAGAGATTCTGGCCCAAAACGGTACGGAACTGCGACCGTGGTACATGCTTTAACAGACGTTTGCGGAAAAGGTTGCGCCTACAAATAAAGAGAGATTATTTTCCCGGAGCGACCTGGTACCGTTTCGGGATGACGACCTGAAGCTCAACAGATGCAATCACTTATTGCAGCGACTCTAATTTGAATTCTCTCTCAGAATACATCTGCCGCTCAAGCGGGCGGCAAACGACTACTGGACGGTGACCTGATACGCATAGGTGTGGCGGATGGTGCCGACACCGTTGCTGCTGGCGGTCGTGATGGTGAAGCTCTGGGTTCCCAGCGGCGTGCCGGGATCAGAGGGCGTGGACGGCGAGGACGGCGTCTGGGGGACCGTGATGCCGTTACCGCAGCCAAAGTTCGCAGTCGAACAGACCACGCAAAGCAGTAGCAGCTTTGGCAAAGACCTTCTCCGCCCTGGCATCGCGAAGCAGAAAAGCATGGCGAGGCCGGCTCCGGCGACGACGTTCCAGCGACCCAACGCCGTGTCACGCCTGGCGTCCGCGGCGGCTACGGGAGCCGTACTGGTGATAGTCATGGTCGTCGAACCGCCGCTGGCTACTGAAACAGGGCTGAAGGAGCAGCTCATCTCGCTGTTTGCGGGGGGAGTGCAGGCGAAGGTGACCGTACCGGTGAATCCGCTGAGAGGTCCAACCTGCATCACCACCTGACCGCTCTGCCCCGGGCTGACGGTCAGAGTCTGCGGGTTCAGTGTGACGCTGTAATCAGCAAGCGTGACGCTCAGGGTCGAAGACGTAGCCACATTGAACTCTGAATCGCCGTTATAAATCGCATAGACGTTATGCGGCCCGGCAGGCAGACCGGTGGTGGAGAAGACGGCAATGGACTGGCCGGGGCCGTTGGGCGCAAGGACAGGACTGCCGAGCGCGATGACGCTGCCGTTAAACGTGTCGTACAGCGTGACCGTACCGGTGGGGCTAACCGCATTCGAAGATGCCGCGAAGACAGTCGCGGTGAAGACAACATCGAGACCCGCCAGACTACCGCTGACACTCGACACATTGGAGCTAAGCGTAATTCCGGACGGGAAAAATATCGACTCGGGCAGCGCATTGGAGGTGCTGGCGTTGAAATTCGCATCTCCCGCATAGGTGGCAGTGAAGCTGTGTTTGCCCGGAGCGATAGTCTCGCTGTAAGAGGCGCTCCCCGCGACCACAGGTGCGCTGTTGACCACAGTGGCGCCATCCATAAACGTGACGGTGCCGGTAGCCAGAGTGCTCCCCGCAGCAGGAACAGTCGCCGTCAGCGTAATCGTACTGTTTACCGAAGGCGGATTAGGAACGATCGTCAGCAGGGTCGTGGAGACGGCCTTCGCCACATTCGCCTGAACCGAGACCGGCGAGTAGCAGGTGAAGCTAACGTCTCCGCTGCAATTGACCAGCAGAGTAATGCTGCCGGCCTGCGTGGCGGGAAAGCTGACCGTGGCAGAGGCCGCATGGGCGGCTGAGGTCGTCAATGCTCCCGTGTAGGTCACCGTCGTACTGGTCCCCTGTGGCACGACCGTGACGCTTCCGCCAGGAGTTCCCACGCCCGAGGCCGCCACGACTGTAACATTTACGGTTACATTACCTCCAACCACCGCTCCGGAAACGACCGTGGCGCTGATCTGCGATGCTTCACCCTGAATGGTAACGGTCGCGACACCGCTGTTGCTGCTCGCATAGGTAGCATCCCCGGAGTAGCTGGCACTAAAACCATAGGCGCCGCCCGGCAGCTGATTCGTCATATACGTGGCAACTCCGGCGCTGTTGAGGCTGGCGCTGCCAAGCACGCCGCCCTGTGTGCTGGAGAACGTCACCGTGCCGCTGGGACTACCGCTGGCCGCCGTCACAACGGCCGTCAGCGTGAAGCTTTGCCCGTGCGTTGGCGCATAGTTCGAGCTGCTGATCGAAGTCGTGCTGACGCTGGTGCCAAGCGGAAAGTCCTTCGCAAGCACAGCAAGGTCGACCATCCCGAGACCCGTCGCAGCCTCCCAGGTTCCCGCCGGCGTCGAGGATGTAGCGTCCGGCTGTGTATAAAGACCGGGCGAAGGCGCGAGCGCGTACAGAGTCGAATTGATGTTGCCCTGGCGAGTGCCGCCTCGCTGCAGAATCGTTGTAAGCGTCTGCGCGAAATCACTGACCGAGGTCGTTGTCAGGTCGGCCTCATAGCGGCTCGTGTTATCAGGAAGCCCTGGTGCGCTCTGCCACGCGGGGCGCATAGCAATTGCAACAAACGGCGAGGTCGTCGGGCTGACGGTCAGAGCGGTGACTTCGCCGAGGCTGGCCGGAAAGCTGCCGGTGCTCCGGCTGCCGCAGCCGCTTGTGGCCAGAACGGTAATGCCCTGCGCGTTGGCCTGACGGAAAAGATCGTGATAGGCGTCGTAGTCGGACTGCGTGAAGTCAGTCGAACAGGCCGTCGTCGTAAAGGTCAGGATAGACGCAGCGTTGGCATCGACCACTGCCGCAGCCGCAGACAGCGGATCGGTGCTCTGGCTCGTGTCTGTCGGAATCGCAAGCGGACCAGCGCTGGTATAGGTGGCGAGCGTCGTGGGTGCAACCGCGGGCATATCGTCCAGACCCGAAACCCCGGCGACGAAGGCCGCCATCGCCTGCGGAACGGACGGCTGGTCGACATTAGCGAAGTAATGCGCATTCGCAGACTGATAGCGGTGAAGCGTAACCGCAAAGGCGCTCTGCACCTGCGCGGCTGTGCCGGAGACCGTAACCCTGGTCTTCGCCGGCGACACCGATGTCACGGTCAGTCCCTGCGCCTGCAGCCACGCAGTCGTTGCGGCAACCTGATCGTCCGTAGCGCCAAACTGTGTTGCAAACTGTTGCGGCGTCAGCCACTGGTGGTACGAAGAAGAAGACGAAGTCACCTGGCCGGAGAGGAATTCATCGAGAGCGGCGCTACGATCCGCCGTGATGGCAAGACGCAGCGTGAGTTCGAGCGGCTGCGACGAAGGAACGACGCCGAGATCGACCGTCGGCGCGCCGGAGGCCGAGAGATTCGGTATGGGCGCAGCAAGCCTGGCTCGCTGCGCCGTAAGCGCTGGAGGAAAGAATACAGAGACGAAAACCAACAGGCTCACAAAAACAAAAGACGGCATCGTGCGGCGTCCTGGGCAGAAAAACAAAGGTTCAGGCATGGTATCCGCATGATGGTTACAGAGGGGTCATTAAAAGGCAACGAAAAAGACCAGCCAAAGGGGTGCTTTGACTGGTCCTTTTGTGGGATTCGGTGTTCCCAATGGAATGCGGCCCCGCTGGTTACATACTGTATTTACCCGCTTTGATGACATGCTGAGCGATCTGGCGCCGCAGACCGATAGTGTCTGCCGTGTCATGTTTGGAGAGCCGCCGCAGGATCGTGAGCTGCGTCCGCAGCGCGTCGCCTTCCGCTACCGTCGCAATCACCTTGCGAGCAGCAAGCTCGATCACCGACATCGCCTTGTCAGCATAGACCCTGGCCATGGCCACTGGAATCGCGGAGCCTCCGCTTCCCTGTCCGGCCACGATCTTCTCCGTCCGAACGATGGCAGACTCCATCGCGAAGACCTCGATGATCATATCGGCGATCGCTCCCATAATCTCCTGCTCGTCGGCGATCTTCGCCATGTACTTCTGCGTGGCAGCGCCTGCAACAAAGAGCGTCAGCTTCTTCGCGTTGGCAAGCAGGTTCTGCTCCTCTGCCAGCGGGCCTTCGCGCTCCACCTTCTCGCCAGGGCCCGACATCACCTCATCCATCAGCTGTTTGATCGCAGGCATCAGCGCCAGCTTGCCCGACATCGCGGACTTCATCAGCCAGCCCGTGATAATCAGCCGGTTGATCTCGTTCGTACCCTCGAAGATCCGATTGATGCGCGCATCGCGATAGGCCCGCTCCGCCGGATATTCCTCGACATACCCATATCCCGCGAAGATCTGCAGCACCTCGTCGACCACCATATCGATCATCTCGCTGGCCCACACTTTGACGATGCTGCACTCGACCGCATAATCCTCAATGCGTTTCTGAATCTCTTTCGTATCGTTCTTATCGACGCCCGCCAGCGCCCTGTCAATCAGCCCCACAGTCCGATAGCAAACCGCTTCGCCAACAAAAATACTCGTAGCGCAGTTCGCGATCTTCTCCTGAATCAGGCCAAACTCCGAGATCGATTTACCGAACGCCTTGCGGTCGATCGCATAGCGAATCCCGTTGTTCAGCGCCATACGTCCACCGCCCAGCGCCGCATTGCCGAGCTTGTACCGCCCGACGTTGAGAATATTGAAGGCAATATGATGTCCCTTGCCAACCTCGCCCAGAAGATTCGCTGCCGGAATCACGCAATCGGTCAGAATCAGCGGACACGTAGAGCTGCCGCGAATGCCAAGCTTGTGCTCTTCCTTGCCCTGAGTAAAGCCCGGCGTTCCGCGATCAATCAGAAACGCAGTCAGCTTCTCTTTCCCGGCATCCGGCCCATCGGGAATCGCACACTTCGCGAAGACAGTGAAGAGGTCGGCAAACCCTGCATTCGAGATCCACATCTTCTCGCCGTTCAGCGTGTAGGTGCTGCCATCCGCCGAAAGCACAGCGCGGGTACGCGCATTCACGGCATCCGATCCACTGGTCGACTCCGACAGCGCATACGCCGAAACAATCTCACCCGACGCAATCTTCGGCAGATACTTCTTCTTCTGCTCGTCCGTGCCGTACCAAACCAGCGGCAGCGTACCAATCCCAACATGCGCCGAAAACGAGACCGAAAAACTCGCCTGCTTGGAGATGTTCTCAGCAACGATCGCCGAGGTTGCCTTATCCATCTCCAGCCCACCGTACTCCTCCGGAATATCGACAGCGGTGAGCCCAAGCTCCGCAGCCTCTTTCAACAAACGCCGCGTCACAGAAAAGTCCTTCGCCTCGATCTGATCCGACACCGGCATAATCTCGTTGATGGCAAAGTTCGCCGTCGTCTCAGCGATCTGCTTATGCTCGTCGGTGAAATCCTCGGGAAAGAAACAATCCGCCGGAGCGATTTCGCTGATCAGGAAACTACCGCCCGGAATACGTTTCGTATCGACAATTGGCGAAGTTATGGTTGCCATAGGTTACCTCATTCCTGGGAAGTGACAGAAGCTTGCGGGTTGAAAATGTAATCTGTAATACGTTGACAAATAGAAAAAAGAGAATTCGCAGATCAATCTGAAATGCCCGACCCTTGATGGAGATGATGGAGTAGTAAGTCGGTATCAAGCAAGAACTTGCAATAGTCACAATTGGGAAGATAGCGCTGTCCGATTCAGAATGAATATAGCCGACTACCAGCCCGCACAACGAACAAATCGCAGCAAGGGAAAACAGGTTAAATCTCCAATCGCCGAAGCCAATCATTATCGAGGCTAAAGCAAGCCACATAATGACTAAGATC